>Ga0207646_10005424_pt1 | contig 13413 bp, 9 predicted proteins | sample KBSK5502metaG_FD_184343 | JGI IMG/M metagenome (GOLD analysis project Ga0207646, IMG submission 184343) | Corn, switchgrass and miscanthus rhizosphere microbial communities from Kellogg Biological Station, Michigan, USA - KBS K5-50-2 metaG... | ecosystem: Host-associated > Plants > Roots >... | reverse complement strand
AAAGATGTCTGTTCCCGAAAAGGCGAGGCGATTCGAGTTCAGGCCATCGCCCTGGCCAAAGTCGCCTTCGACTTTGAAGTCGAATTGCTCCGCGAAATCACCGGTTAAATTGATGCGCGTCCGGCGCAGGCGGAATCGGTCCTTGAGCGCCCTCAAACCGAAGCTCCCCTCGAAGGCAGAGACATCGCCGTCTTCAAAGTTGATCTGAATGTATCCGCCAAGCACCAGCTTGAATTCCGATGCGCGCGGAACGACAAAAATCGGCGGTTTCTCTTCTTCCACGACGGCCTTTTCGACATACGATTTCCCCTCGGACATGATTTTCGTTTTCATTCTCGCGCCAACCTCAGCCGGCGACGCAGCCTGTTTCTTCAAGCTGCTGACTTCCTGTTCCAAGTCGGCGTTGCGTTTTTGCAACTGCTCGACTGCGCGCTCAAGTTTCTGGAGCCGCTCCGAGTCGGAAGGCGTCTGCGCCACAAGCCGTGGCGCTCCCAGCAAAATAATTGCAGCCAGGCTCCCGCCCGCTGCCCGTAAGACGAACTTCTTGATAAACATTAGATATTCTCCTTGGCGTGTCGTGTTTCTCGTTTCTACTGGTTTTCTTCGGTCAATTCCTTTGAGTTTTCATTTCCTCTGTCTCCCGGATACTTGCTTAAGTCTTCAATTTCGGCCGGCCATGACCCTGCCGGTTAACTGTGACGGCAAAATTGATACGAGCGGCTTTGATGGTTGAAGAAATAGTGACGTTACTTTGTCACGGCGCAGCTTGCGCAATGTGATTTCAACAATCTCGGCAAGCGTGTATCGATCGAGGATCTTTGCGATGGCGTTGCGGACATCGAGCATCAGCATTCTCAAACCGCAATGTACTTCATCCGGACAGGTGCAGCGCACGTAGGATGTTTGGCTCACGCACGGGATTGGCGCGAGTGGTCCGTCGATCAAACGAATGACCGGGCCGAATCTGATTCGGTCCATTCTCTTGCCTAGCGAATAGCCACCGAATTTTCCGCGTTTGCTTTTCACATAACCGGCGGCTTTTAATTGGGTGAGGATTTGCTCGAGAAACTTGACCGGCAGTTTCTCTTTTGCGGCCAGCTCGCTCACTTGCAATCTGGGCCGCCCGAGCTCGGAGGCGATACCGATATCGATAAGAGCGCGCAGGGCGTATTCGCCACGTTTGGACAAGTTCATGTCTACTTGGCCAGTAGGAAATCAGAAAATTCCTACCGCGCAAGTAGGAATTTAACCGTCTCGGCAAATAAAATGACGGTGTCGATCTATGCCCGGCGTTTCATCCCGTCGAGTCTAGATCGCGCCCGATCGGCAATTCGAGGACGAAGGTGGCGCCTTTCCCCAGTCCCTTGCTGCGCGCGAAAATCGTGCCTCCGTGCATCTCAATAATCGCCTTACTGATGGCGAGGCCAAGTCCGAGGCCTTCGTGGCGAGAATCGAGCTGCTCAAAGGCATCGAAGATCTTGTCGACAAATTCGGGTTCGATCCCAACGCCGCTGTCACTGATCTCGGTGGTGATTACGTCGGGTGTCCGGTTGTATGAGCGTACAGAAACCGCGCCGTGTTCCGGCGTGAATTTGCAGGCGTTGCGAAGCACGTTCCAGAAAACCTGCTGCAGGCGTGGAGGGTCAACGTGGAAAGTGTGCAAAAAAGCCTCGAAAGAGACGGCAAGCTTGAGATGTCGATTTTTGACTTCGGTGCGCACGATCTCGATGGCGTGCTGAAGCAGTTCGTGCACATCGGCTGTGCGAAGTTGAAGCTGTATTTTGCCGCGCGAGAGGCGGCTGAGATCGAGTAGGTCGTCGAGGAGCCATGCCTCGGATTCGACATTGCGACAGACCATTCGTAATCCTTCTTGAATCTCCGGACTAAGACCGGGCTGATTAACGGTGCCGCCAGCCCAGATCAGAACCGGCGTAAGCGGCGTGCGCAGCTGGTGGCTGAGCGTGGCAAGAAATCGATCCTTGACCACGTTCGCCGCATCGGCCGCCTCCTTCTGACGCTGCAACTCTGCCTCAATCTTGCGCCGATGAATAAAAAGGCCGATCTGACTCCCAAGGGCTTCTGCCAACTGGACCAGGTCGTCGTCGGGCTGAACAATCGCCGGGCTGAACAACTCGAGCACGCCTTTGACTGAGCCTTCGGCGAAGAGCGGAAAGCCGAAACCGCCCCAGATGCCCGCCTTTGCGGCTGCATCTTTTCGCGGGAAATTCGTATCGTGCGTTACATCAGCAATCCAAGCGGGCTTTTTCGAGGCGAACACTCTTCCGGGCAAACCGATCTTGGTCAGGAATGGAATGGTGCGCGTGACTGTTTCGAACTTGGCGAGCCGGGGCGCGCCCGTACGCCAGGTGGTTTCACAACGCAGCATCTTCTCCTCCTCATGATACAGCCAGATGGAACCGAAAACCCAATTCCCGCTCGCGGCAATCGCCTGGATGATCTGAGGCCCGGCGGCGGCGAGCGACTGCGAGCCGGCCAGCAACCCCGTGATGGTGTACTGCGCGGCACGTCTCCGATCGCTTCGAACGCGCTCGGTAATGTCACGGGCAATTTTCGAAGTGCCGATGACACGGCCGCGCGCGTCTTTGATTGGCGAAAATGTCAGTGAAACATCAAGCAGGGTTCCGTCTTTACGGCGACGAACGGTCTCGTACTGATCGATACGCTCCCCGTAACGGATCCGGGCGAGAATGGCCGGCTCCTCGTTATGACGGTGCGGCGGGATGAGAATGGTGGTTAATTTACCGACCACTTCGTCGGCCTTATAACCAAAGAGCTGTTCCGCGCCTTGGTTCCAACTCGTGAGCTTTCCATTGAGGTCTATGCTAACGATCGCGTCGTGGGAAGATTCAACGATTGCCGCCAAACGCTGGCTGGCTTCTTCGTTGCGTTTGCGCTCGGTGATGTCGCGCAGATACGCCGTGAAAAGCGTCGATCCGTCGATTTTGAATGGACTAATCGCAAGCTCGACCAAAATTTCCGAACCATCGCGGCGCATCCCGGCGATCTCGACTCGTTTTCCGAGCAGCGGCCCTTCACCTGTTTTCAAATAACGCGCTAATCCTTTTCGATGTTGCGCGCGCATACGCGGTGGAATAATGAGCTTAGCCAATTCTTCGCCGATTGCTTCCGCGCGCCTAAAACCGAAGACACGCTCGGCCACGGAATTGAATTCTCGGACGCGACCGGTGGCGTCCATGGTGATGATACAATCGAGCGCAGAATCGAGAATTGCGCGAGCGCGATTGAGCGCCTCCGGTTCTTCGATTGGATTACGCCCTCTGCCCTGGTTCTCTTCTCGTTTCTTTTTTCGCTTCTTCGATGGCATCGAGCCGTGCGGCCCAGACTAACGGCTTGGCCACCCGACAGCAAGCCTACATCGGGAATTGTGGCGACGTGTTCTGGCGCGGGTCGTAACCGAAGCGAGAATCGAGCTTGGTCAAAGCACCAGCGGCATGTAGTTGATCTTCGGTGGAAAGATATTCGCGATATCCGCCAATCTTTCCCCGGCGAACTTTGAATGACTCCGGATCGCGCACATCGCCCGGCCGCAGAATTTTGGAATCAAACGCGCCGGCTGCCTCCAACTTTTGCATATTGTCGAACCGCGAAAAATCGAGCGCGTCCTGAAAGATCGACATGTCAGGCATAGTTTCGCCAAGAACGCCAAGGAGAGCCCGAAAACTCTCCGCAGGCGCTTCGCGCAGCGATTCATAACGGATAATCGTAAAATCGTCGCGACCGGAAAACTCGTTGAGCCAGGCGTTCATCGTTCTGACGATCGCCCGGATTCCGAATTTTTTGTCGCGCAGCAGATCACTGACCGTTTTCCGCTTGAACTCCGCGGGCGCTCCAGGATCGCGCCGCGTCATCTGCACATAAAGAGAAACGAAACAATCACGTGGATCGCGCACGAGCAGAACGATCTTTGCGCGACGAAGCTCCTTCTTCGGGACCAAATACTTGCCGCGAATCCTGTCCCAAAGATCGCCTTTCGTCCGATGCTCGAATAAATCATGAGAAAAGATGAGTCGGGGGATGCCCGGCTCGCCGTAATGTTCCGGCTCGAGCGTGAACTCGCGGCCATAGCGTTTGCAAAAATAAGCGTAAAGAAACGTGCGAATCCAGGTGCGTCCACTTTTTGGAACTGAAAGGATGATCGCGTTGCCTCCGGAAAGTTCGGGGGCGCGACTGCTAAAATTTCGGCGCATTAACCGCGGAGCCAGTCGTAACGATCGAGAAATCCGTTTCTCCGTCGCGGCTGGCAGCAGCCGCTGCATCTCCTTGTGAGAGGCGGTTTTGTCCGGCATTTCAGCCAAAGATCTGGATGTTATTTCAATTGCCATTCGGACTGCTCTATTAAAACCTCGTGAGACGGCGAAACGTTACGAAAACCGTTAAGCCAAGCTTGAATAAGACCTCAATCGACTGTATTTGTTCAAGTACAAAAAGGGGGCGCACTGGCTTCGACTCATCGTTGGAAGCGCGGGCGGCATGTCGAGGATGGTTCGTTGGCCTCGTTAAAAACCGGACCAAAACAAATAAACGCAGATCACGAAGATCTCGCTCTCGCGGCTTAATTGACCGCGACGTTTCCGGAGCGACGCCTGCTAGCGTCGGAAACGTGGACAGCAGGCTGGCGAATCGGCGGAGCGACCGCGCCGGTTTGTGAATCGAAATTCGCGGACGCTCGGGAGCCGGCAGTGTGCCGATGCATCGTTTGGCTCCTTAAAACCAAGCATCGGATAAACATGTAGATGTTCGTGTGGATAGCGACGAGGACAGGGGTTCAACTCCCCTCGCCTCCATTCCCGAAACTTTGCGCGCTGCAGTCAGTTCGCACGTGATTTCAACCACTCGCTCCAAAGCTGCGGGCCACCGCCAGGATTGGCACGCGCGTAATCGTAGAAGGCGCGGACGAATGCAATCCGGTCGTCCGTATATGGCGCCTTCCAGCTTCCCGGATCTGCAGGACGCAACACATCGTAATCATAACCGATCAGCTGCTGACGGCGCACAATATCCTCCAGCGAGACACGAGTCGCATTCCGCAACATGTCATACAGCACCATGAAGGTGGTCGTCCGACCCCTGCCAGCTTCGCAATGGAAATGCGCCCAGCCATTTTCCGGAAGCGTGCGCACTGCGAGGATAAATCGATCGACCTCTTCGTCGAGCGGACGGGCGTGATCCGTAATCGTCAGGCGCACATAGGCCGCACGATTAGCCTCAACAAGGTCACGCTCCGTACTCGCGTGCTCGACCGTCACATTCTTCGGCGCGCTCGGGATGACGCCCGGTTTTTTGATGACGGCTCCCAGATGAACAGCGATTTCGCTGCCGGGCTTGAGCGATTTCACGCGCGCGGCCTCGTCTGCCTCGATCTCATTGTGAGTGCGGCCAACGTTGGCCCAGTCATTCGTAGCAAACCAGCTAATGGGCAGCCCGTTGACAAATATGTGCGTCTCTTGTCGCAAGTCGAAAACCGTTACAGGAGCGCGCGTGCGCTCCAATAAGAGCTTTAGACCATCAGCCGTAAACTCGCCGCTCCCAGAAGCATGAAGATCAGCCAAGTCGGTGCCCGAAGGGATTTGGCCCTTGTTCGCTTTAATCGGATCGTTAGTCGTGCGGAAGTTGCGCGGCAAAGCGACGGCCAGCTTTCGGTCAACGTCCCAAATCAACACGGGCGAATCCGCGTCGGCAGGCCGGACTGGTGGAGCCTTTTGCACGAGCGTGGCCGAGAAGCTCACTGCGGACGTGAGAAGCAAAGCTGACAGCAGATACTGGGTGGTCGGTGGGGGAGACTTGAGATTCATCACCCGCCAATTGCACGCGCAGACTTTCGAGCAGGCAAGAAATTTCTCGCAATAATATTACAAACTCGCAATTGCCTCTCACCGATTGCAAACTGAAGCGATGGCGGACGTCCTCACTCCCATGATGCAGCAGTATCGGCGGCTGCGAGGCAGTATTCCTGTCGACACGCTTTTGTTGTTCCGACTGGGTGATTTTTACGAGCTGTTCTTTGAAGACGCAAAAGAGGCAGCGAACCTGCTCAATGTCGCGCTGACTAAACGCAACGGCGTGCCGATGTGCGGCGTTCCGTATCATGCGGCGCAGAACTATATTGCCAAGCTCATCAAGGCCGGCCGGCGCGTCGCCATTTGCGATCAGACGAGCGAACCCCAGCCGGGCAAAATCGTTTCTCGCGATATCACCCAGATTATCAGCGCGGGCACAGTAAGCGATCTTGATTTGCTCCAAGCCAAACGCGCGAATTATTTAGGCGCCGTCTATGTTGATGATAATGTTTTCGGCTTCGCTTATGCAGATCTCTCCACAGGTGAGTTTCGATTGACGCAGCTGCAAAATCGACAATCACTCTTTGACGAATTGGCCCGTGTTGCGCCGGCAGAACTTCTCGTCAGCGAGGAGCAGAAGCAGCAGTTCGCCGAAGTTGCCAGCGCGCTCGGCTATGACACTTACGCCTTTCTGCCGGAACAAGCGGCCTTCACCTTATGCGAACATTTTAAAGTCAAATCGCTCGACGGCTTCGGTTGCGCCAAAATGCCGCAGGCGATCGCCGCTGCGGGCGCAATCGTTCATTACCTTAAGCACCAGCTTCGGCGAAATATCGATCATGTCACGGCACTGCGTTGCGATGCCCCCAGCGATCACGTGCTGCTCGATGCTGCTACCCAAACCAATCTCGAGTTGGTTGAATCCCGAAATAGTCGCGACACCAGTTTGCTCGCAGTGCTCGACCGTACAATCACGTCAATGGGCGCCCGCAAACTGCGTGCGTGGATTTTGCAGCCGCTGCGGAATCTGATGGAACTGGAGCACCGCCAGCAAATGATCGCGAACTTGTTGCAAGAAACAGATCTGCTCGCGTCACTGCGTGCTTCGCTCAAGTTAATCCGCGACATCGAGCGCGCGGCTGGGCGATTGAGCCAAGCCTCCGGCAACGCGCGCGATCTTGTCGCGCTCAAAATTTCTCTCGAACAGATCCCAAAATTGAAAAGCGAGCTGCAGAGGTTACTCGATCGGCTCGCGTTCGGCGCAACACGCATCAACGAGAATGGGAATGTCGAGTTGCTGGCACAAAGGTTGCAGAACGATTTGCGCGAAATGCCGGAGCTGGCAGAGAAGCTCACTCGCGCGGTGGTCGATGATCCGCCGGTAGCGCTGAAGGAAGGCGGAATTTTTCGTGATGGCTACGATGTCGATCTTGACGCGTTGCGGCGGGCTTCGCGTGAGGGCAAGGATTGGATCAGCCAATTACAGGAACGCGAAATCGCAGCCACCGGCATCAAGTCCCTCAAGGTCCGCTACAATTCGGTGTTCGGCTATTTCATCGAGGTGACGAAGTCGAACCTGGCAAACGTACCCTCGCATTACACCCGCAAACAGACCACGGTAGGCGGGGAGCGCTTTATCACGCCCGAACTGAAGGAGATGGAGGCGAAAATTCTCGGGGCGGACGAACGCGCGCGTCAACTGGAATATCAACTTTTCCAAAAGTTGCGGGACAAGACTCTATGCGAGCTGGAACCAATTCAGCAAACAGCCGCTGCGATTGCGATTATCGATGTTATCTGCGCGCTCGCGGAGACGGCGCGACTCTTCCGGTATTGCCGGCCGGCGCTGACTGAGACGCTGCGGCTCGCAATTAAAGACGGGCGACATCCGGTGCTCGATCAAAATCTGGTGGAAGAAAAGTTTGTGCCGAACGACACGACGCTCGAGGGCGAAAACATGCGGCTGGCCATCATCACCGGACCGAACATGGCGGGAAAATCCACTTACATCCGTCAGGTCGCGCTAATTGTGCTGATGGCGCAGATCGGCAGCTTCGTTCCGGCGGAAAGCGCGGAGATCGGCCTGGTCGATCGCATTTTCACCCGCGTCGGCGCGAATGACGATCTTGCGCGCGGACAGTCCACTTTCATGGTCGAGATGAATGAAACTTCGAACATCGTCAACAACGCCACGGAGCGAAGTCTCGTCATTCTCGATGAGATCGGCCGAGGAACATCGACCTTCGATGGGCTGTCCATCGCATGGAGTGTGGCGGAATTTCTCCACGACAAAATCAAAGCGCGCACGCTTTTCGCAACCCACTATCACGAGCTGACCAAACTCGCCGAGGAGCGCAGTGGTGTCTGCAATTTCAACGTCGCAGTGCGTGAGTGGAACGATCAGATTATTTTTCTGCGCAAGATCGTGCCGGGTGGCGCGGACAAGAGTTATGGAATCCAAGTGGCACGCCTCGCAGGTTTGCCGAAGGAAATTCTCGATCGAGCAAAAGACATTTTATCACACCTTGAGGCGCCCAATGGCGCCCTGGCGCAGCCGGGGAAAACGAGAAAGCGAAGATCGACAAGCAACACGAAAACGGAAAAGCCACAGCTCGATCTGCTTTAGGGGACCGGCGTGCCGCCCGCAATTGAAAAACGGGTACGGCCGGCACGGCCACCTCTACAGTTTTTCGCTGACTAGACCGCGGGTGAAATTATAATTCTGTTAGGCGGCTCACCATGGCAATCAAAACCGAGAAGGAACTGAGCGAAACTCAGCGCAGTCATTGGCTGAAAGCCGTGGCGGCGATCGAGCTGCGCAATTTTGGTTACGCGATTTCGCTTTTGCAGGGAATCCTCAAGCAGGAGCCGCAGTTTCTAACCGCCCGGCAGTTGCTGCGGCGCACCGAGGTGACGAAAAGCAAATCGGCAAAAAAGAGTTTCTTCAATATCTCGACCGCGCCAATCGCAGTGATGAAAGCGCAGCGAGAAATCAAGAAAGATCCGAAGCGTGCAGTGGAAATGCTGGAAGAAATTTTGGAAAAAGAGCCTTACAACCGACAGGCGAATCTCGTTCTAAAGGAAGCGGCAGTCGCGGCTGGCTGGTCGGAAATCGGCGTCTTCGCGCTGCGGACGCTGCTCGAAGAAAATCCGCGCGATGTCAAAGTGCTTCACGAGCTCGGCCGCCTGCATCATGAACTGGGGGAAAGTGATCGGGAGGTCGAAATTTACAACCAAATCACCGAGATAAATCCACTTGATGCCGAAGCGCTTCGGCTTGGTAAAGACGCTTCGGCTCGCGCTTCGATGACAACCGGCGGCTGGACGCAGGCAGTCAGTTATCGCGACTTGATCAAAGACAAAGAGATGGCTGTTTCAATCGAGCAACAAAGCCGAATGCGATTGACTGGCGAATCACTCGATAAACAAATCGCGGAAACATATGCGCTCCAACAGGCGGAGCCCACGAATATCGATCTTGCACGACGCCTGGGCGCACTAAACGAGCAGAAGGATGATATTGCGGCTGCGATCGGCTGGTATCAATACGCTGCTGATCTGACAAAAGGCGCCGACGCCGGATTGATTCGAAAAGTCTCCGATCTGAAAACGAAAGGCTTGGAGCGCGAGATCGCTGCACACGAGGAATTTCTTTCCACTCACGCTGCCGATCATGAATTGTCCGCGAAGAAGACTGAAGAATTGAAGGTCGCGAAAAAGAAGCGGGCAGAAATTCTGGTTGAGGACGCGCGCAAACGTGTGGAGCGAAACCCGACCGACTTGCAACTTCGATTTGAACTTGGCGAGCACCTTGTAAATGCGGGGCATTTTCGGGAAGCTTTGCCGGAGCTGCAGCGGGCGCGACAAAATCCGAATGCGCGTTTGAAAGCGATGAATATGCTGGGTCGCTGTTATAGCGATCTTGGCATGCTCGACCTTGCGATGAAGCAACTTGAAGAGGCATCGCGAGAGATTTTAGCGATGGACGCGATGAAGAAAGAGATCATCTATAATCTCGGGCTTGTTTACGAGCGGATGGGCGAGAGGGAAAAGTCACTCGGTTGCATGAAACAGATTTACGAAGCTGATTACGGCTACAAGGATGTGGCAACGCGCGTGGAGAGCTCGTACAAGCAGAATATCCCCCAACCTTGATCGTCGGTTCGACTGCTCTCCGGGCCGAACCAGCGCGCGTGCATCCGGCTGCGCGTTAGCGATGGGAAAATTACCCGAGCAGAATGGCCAAAGTGACGATGTGAAATCATTCGGCAAACGAATGGTCACTTGATCACAGCAAAGCCAACGATGAGCTGAAATCGATCGCTCAGCAAAAAGGCGTTTAATTGCCGAGCAAAGAGCCAACTGAAAAATGGAGCTCGGATAAAGCCTACATGGATATGATGGTCAATGACCACGAAAAGACCATGCCGAATTTCAGGCAGAGGCAAAGGACGGGAGTGACCCCGACGTAAAGAATTTCGCCGATAAAACGGCCAAGGTGGTCCAGGAACACCTCGATTTGGCCAAAGAGACTCAAGGCAAGCCGCAATAGGAAAACACTGACTGCGCGAGGCGGCACGTCTAAAGAGCGTGCCGCATTTCTTTTAAGCGCCTCGTATGGCGACATGTCGGTCTTTGTTCGCCCGTTATCGGTGGCTTCCAAAAGTGCCTTGCTTTTGCGACTCCAGACTCAATCCTCCTCATCGATGCGGAAGACAAAAATCATTTGCACGCTCGGCCCGGCTACAGAACAAACCGATGTCCTGCGGCAATTGATCCAGAAAGGGGCGGATGTCTTTCGGTTAAACATGAGCCATGCCGAGCACACCTGGGTGCGTGAGATTGTGCCGCGAATTCGACAGCTCGCACAGAAGATCGGCCAGCCGATTGGGCTGCTGATCGACACCCAAGGGCCTGCCATTCGCATTGGCGACCTGAAAACCGATCTGCACTTGAATTCCGGCGATATCCTGGAGCTCACCGTCGGCGCCGCGAGAAGCGAAGAACCCTATTCAGTCGATGTGAATTACGGCGGACTAGTCAATGATGTTTCCGTTGGCGACACGATTCTGATGGACAACGGTTTGATCAGGCTGGTCGTCCTCGAAAAAAGAAAAGACCGGATTGTCTGCCAAGTCATCACTCCCGGGACCCTCGGCTCCCGGCGTCACATTAACTTGCCCGGCGTGCACGTGAATCTCCCGCCGCTCACCGAAAAGGATCTTGCTGATATTTCACTCGGCGCCGAGCTTGGCGTCGATTTTGTCGCGCTCAGTTTCGTGCGTCAGAAAAGTGATCTCGATCAACTACGTGCAGTTCTTGCCGAGAAAAAGAGCAAGGCTTTGATCGTCGCTAAAATCGAGGATCAACTGGCGGTCCGATCCATCGACGACATGATTGAGGGCGCCGACGGGATCATGATTGCCCGTGGCGATCTGGGAATCGAATGCCCGATGGAAGAACTGCCAATCATCCAGCGGCGGATCGTGAAATGCTGTATTCGACTCGGTAAGCCGGTCATTGTCGCGACCCAGATGCTCGAATCGATGATCATAAATCCTTTGCCCACTCGGGCCGAAATTACCGACGTGGCGAATGCCGTCTTTGAGCAGGCGGATGCGATCATGCTCAGCGGTGAAACAAGTGTTGGCCGTTATCCGGTGGAATGCGTCGAAGTGCTAAATCGCGTGGCCATGCGCATTGAGCGCAGCGGAGGGGCCGGTTATGCAAAATCGGCGGTCCTCGATGACGCGCGGCGAAAAACAGTTGCTTCCGCCGTAGTCCTGGCAAACTCGCTTCAGCGGGCGAAGATTATCGTGTTTACCCGGCACGGGACGATGGCGCGCAATGTATCAAACCTTCGTCCGGAAAATGCGCCGATATTCGCTTTCACCCCTAGCGAAGAAGTTCGCCGTCAATTAGCGATCTGTTGGGGCGTTTGCCCGGTGAGGATTGGGTTCACCGGGGACCCGAACGTGACAATCGAGGCCGCGGAAAAGTTTTTGCGCGAAGCCAATTTGACCACCCCGGGCGATCAACTCGTGATCATCAGCGACGTTCGCGCGGGCGAAGACCGCATCGATTCGGTGCAACTGCGCACAGCAAAATAAAAGCGCGCAGACGTTTTCGCCCCGTGCGTTTTTTACACGACTGTCTGCCGTCGATTTAAGCTTCGACCGGCAATTCGACGTCGACTGGACGCTCCTTCTTGCTCAGAGCGCGGCGGAGTTTCGAGAGCGCAATGTTCTGCAACTGCCGGATGCGTTCGCGCGTAACGCCGAACTTCTTTCCGACTTCTTCCAGCGTTTTGGGTTTACCGCCGTCCAATCCAAAGCGTTGAAAAATGATTTTCTTCTCCCGATCGTCGAGCACATCAAGCAAACCCCCGACTTCATTGCGAAGATTCTTGTCGCGCAATAGCTCAAACGGGGTTTGGGCTTCCTCGTCCCCAACGATCTCGCCGAACTCCGTGGAATCGTCATCGCTAATTGGCGCGTCGAGCGAAGCTGGGCGGATCGATACGGTCTTGAGCTGCGAAACTTTTCCGCTTGCGATGCCAATCTCATCGCCCAGTTCATCGTCCGTTGGCTCGCGGCCAAGCTCCTCGCTCATTTGCAAGGAAACGCGGCGCATTTTGGAAATCTTGTCCACCAGGTGAACGGGCAGACGAATTGTCTTGCTCTGGTTGGCTAGCGCCCGCTTGATCGATTGCTTGATCCACCACGCGGCGTACGTGCTCAGCTTCCCGCCTTTCGCCGGATCAAAACGCTCCACTGCCTTCATTAGACCGATGTTTCCTTCGGAGATCAGGTCAAGCAGCGGTAGACCGAGATTCGCGTAATCATGCGCAATCTTGACCACGAGGCGCAGATTCGAACGGATCATCAGCGCCCGCGCTTCGCGGTCGCCCCTTTTGATTTTTGCGGCAAGAGTAATCTCTTGTTCCGGAGTCAAGAGCGGGATTTGCCCGATCTCGCGCAGGTAAATCTTAATTCCGGTATCGCTATCTTCAGCAGCCATATAGCTCTTTTTCATCAATGATTTTGGGGGGTTGAATCGACAATCTACCGTCAGTGGTATTCGCCGGCGCCTTGTCGATCACGCGTTGTAGCATTCTCAAAACTATTTAACAAGGTTAAATATTCGGATTTCTGACAGTGACCGGACGTGTGTTGTTCAATTTTTTTACCTGTCGGCGCAACCTCTTTCAAACAAGACCAGATCCTTCAATTCAGCGCTGATTCTCGGGACTTTATTTTCCCAAGGTTTCGCACTGTTAATTGCCTCGTTTCCTCCTCTAATATGTTTGACAACTAACCCGCCATGTTCGCCAAAATTTATTCCGCCGCCGTTTATGGGGTGGATGCATACGAAGTCGAGATTGAGGTCAACGGCGCCGGAGGCGACCCAAACATTGTCATCGTCGGGTTGCCGGACGCTGCCGTGAAGGAGAGCCGCGACCGAGTAACGACCGCGATTGCAAACAGCGGATATTTTTGGCCGCGCGGCCGGACCACGATCAATCTTGCACCGGCCGATATTAAAAAAGAAGGACCCAGCTTCGATTTACCGATTGCACTTGGAATAATCGCGG
>Ga0207646_10005422_pt1 | contig 13415 bp, 14 predicted proteins | sample KBSK5502metaG_FD_184343 | JGI IMG/M metagenome (GOLD analysis project Ga0207646, IMG submission 184343) | Corn, switchgrass and miscanthus rhizosphere microbial communities from Kellogg Biological Station, Michigan, USA - KBS K5-50-2 metaG... | ecosystem: Host-associated > Plants > Roots >... | reverse complement strand
CGGAGCGCTGCCATGACGCCTGACCATCACACGCTGGCTCGCCGGCCGGATAGTCCGCCCCACTGGCTGGAGAGCTATCCGGCACACTTGTCTCGAACCTGGACCCTGGCCTCGGGTGAGTCGCTGCGGGTGCGCCCGGTCCGCCACGACGATAGCGAGCTCGAGAAGGCGTTCGTCCGTGCCCTTTCACTCGAATCGCGCTACCAGCGCATGTTGAGCGGCGGCACCAAGGTGACGCCCGAGTGGATCGACTCCATGACGCATATCGACTATCAGCACCACATGGCCTTCGCCGTAACCACGGTGAATGACGGTGTCGAGCAATTCGTCGGCGTGGGGCGCTATGTCGTCGATTCACATAAGTCCACTGCGGAAATAGCGCTCGTGCTCGCCGATGCGTGGCAGGGCCAGGGTCTCGGCCGTCGGCTGCTCGCAACGCTGCTCGAGTACGCGCAGACCGCGGGGGTACGCGAGGCAGTGGGCGTTGTTCTTGCCACTAATAAGGCGATGCTGCGACTTGCCCGTTCCATGCACTTCGCCGTGACCGCGGAGCCGGGAGATGCCACGGTAGTGCGCATCAGCCGGGATCTGCGAATCCTGAACGCTCAACCACACTGATCGAAGGACATTCCAATGCCATCGCCAGACGTCGTCCTGTGTCACCCCGTTCGCACCGCGATCGGAACCTATAACGGCACACTTCAACTTGTGAAGGAGTAATTATGAAACGCAGTGCGTATTTGATGAGCAAGGTGGTTATTGTCGCGGCGCTGGCCGCAGGCGCGGTGGGCGTCGCCAACGCCGACATGGGCCGTTTCGAATCTGGGTATGCGTACTTCCTCAAATATCCGTTCGACAAGGCTCCGTCCGCATGGCGCAAAGATCACCCGAGCGGGCTCTCCGAGCAGCAACTGCAAGCGGATTCGGGCTCGAGCGTGAGCTCAGCGTGGAAAATCGACAAACCGGCCCTCGACAAGGCGCCGTCCGACTTCAGGCTGACCCATCCCAACGGTGCGTCCGAGCGTGAGCTCCAGGCCCTGTCGTCGGACGGGCCCGCGTGGCACACGCAGGCGGCGCCCTCCGCGGTGGCCTCCAGCGGTCAGACCGACGTCGCGCAAGGCGCCGACAGGGAAACGCTTGCGGCTCGGCTGGCGCGGATTTTCAGTCCCGCCAAGCAGAACGCTCAAGCTCGCTAGGCGATGACGGTGACAGCGCCGCGGCAATGTGCACGCTACGGCGTTTGTAACGACCCGCGTCTGATACGAGGCGCCCAAGACGAGTTGCTTGGGCGGCCTCTCATCTCGCCGGCTGTGCAATGTAAAGGAGATTCGATCATGCGACCCGCACGTTCCATCCTCGACGCATCGTTCCGCTACGTGCCCTCGTTCACGACATCGGTGGCATCGACGTGGCGACGCGCAGGCTGGCAACCCACGACCGAGGAGCAGCGCACGGCTCAACAAAGGAGTGGCCCTTCGACGTCGACTCGCGCCGCGCTCTATTTGGTCGACGCAACTGGTGGCGCGGACTTGCTCGCCTCGTGGGCAGATTCAACGGAGGCCGTCCGGTGCCTGCATTGCAGTGGCTGATGACGCGAATCCGAAAATACGATTGGATCGATTTGCGCAGTTCCTGCCACAAATCGGAGTTCCCTAGGGCAGTCGCAGCGGCGCCGCGCCGTGCGGATGTAGCGCTGGTACTCGCCGACAAGTGGCAGGGCAGGGCGCTTGGCCGCCGGCTACTCGCGACGCTGCTCGAGCACGCGCAGACCGCGGGGGTACGCGACGCAGTGGGCGTTGTTCTTGCCACTAATAAGGCGATGCTGCGACTCGCCCGTTCGATGGGCTTCGCCATGAGTGCGGAGCCGGGAGATGCCATGGTAGTGCGCATCAGGCGGGATCTGCGAATCCGGAACGCTCAACCACACTGATCGAAGGACATTCCAATGCCATCGCGAGAGGTCGTCTTGTGTCACCCCGTTCGCACTGCGATCGGAACCTATAACGGCACCTTGAAAAGCACGCCGGCCACCGAGCTGGGCGCCGCCGTCGTTCGCGAGACGCTGCGGCGCTCCAAGCTCGATCCCGCGCGCGTCGGCAGCGTGGTGATGGGCAACGTCATCCAGGCCGGCAACCGGATGAACCCTGCCCGGCAAGCCGCGATCAACGGCGGCATTCCCGTCGCCGTGCCGGCGATGACGGTCAATCGCGTTTGCGGCTCGGGCGCGCAGGCAATCGCATCGGCCGCGCAAGAGATCTGGCTCGGCAACCTCGACAGCGCCATCGCCGGCGGAATCGAGAACATGGATCAGGCGCCCTACCTGATGGCCGGCGGTCGCTGGGGCTACCGCATGGGCGACGCGCAGATCTACGATTCCATGCTGCGCGATGGGCTCAACGACGCTTTCTCGGGCGAGCATTCGGGCTGGCACACCGAAGACCTGGTCATTCGCAACAGGATTTCGCGCGAGGACCAGGATCGCTGGGCGGAGCGTTCGCAGAAGCGCTTCGCCGCGGCGCAAACGGCGGGCCGCTTCGCGGCGGAAATCGTCGGCGTGGAAGTCAAAGGACGCAAGGGCCCCGAGACCTTTGATCGCGACGAGGCGAATCGACCGGAAACGACGCTGGAGGTACTCGCCAAGCTCAAACCGGCGTTTCGCAAGGACGGCACGATCACCGCCGGGAATGCGCCGGGGCTCAACAGCGGTGCGGCGGCGATGGTCGTCGCGGAACGGGACTTCGCCGAGCGTAATCGTCTGCAACCGTTGGCGCGCCTTGTGGCCTACGGCGTGGCGGCGGTCGAGCCCGGCCTGTTCGGCATCGGTCCGGTGCCCGCGGTGCGGCAGGCGCTGGAGCGTGCGCGCTGGAAGTTGGGCGACGTTGAACGGGTGGAGATCAACGAGGCGTTCGCGGCCGTGCCCCTCGCGGTCCTGCGCGAACTCGGCCTGGCGGAAGACATCGTCAACGTCGAGGGCGGCGCCATCGCGCACGGCCATCCGATCGGAGCCACCGGGGCGGTGTTGACCACGCGTCTATTGCACTCGATGCGGCGTGACGGCCTGAAGCGCGGCCTCGTGACGCTTTGTATCGGCGGAGGGCAGGGGATCGCGCTTGCGCTCGAGGCGATTTAGAGATCGCGATCCAGTGGCCAGTCAACAAAGGAGACTTTGAAATGCCCCTCGCGAAAATTCATGTCCTCGAAGGTCGATACGACGAGCGTCGCCTCGGCAACGTTTCCAAGGCGGTCCAGGAGGCGCTGATCAGCATCCTGAAGATTCCCCCTGATGATTTTTTCCAAATCATCCATGAGCTTCGGCGCGACCGCTTCTTGCACACGCCGTCGTTTCTCGGGATGAAATACTCCGACGACTTCATCGTGCTTGAAGTCGCGTTCATCGCCGGCCGGCCGAAAGAGACCCGCCTTGCCTTGCTCAAGGAACTGAACGCGCGGATCGTCGCTGGTGCCGGAATATCGCCGGATGACCTGATGATCGAGCTCTTCGAGAGCCCAGGCGAGAACTTTTCCTTCGGACAGGGGTTGGCGCAACGCGCCTCGATCTCACAAGCGGCCTGAAGGACAACCTCCATGCCTTACCTGCACCTTGATTTGCCCGCGACCTATCCCGTCCAGGTGAAGCGCGAATTGGCGACACGGCTTTGCAAGCTGTACGCCGAAGTGATGGAGACGCAGTTGTGGCGGCCGAACGTAGGGATCGCCGAACTCGGCAAGGACAATCTCTATCACCTGGGTTCCGACGGCCTTGAGCCAATCACCATGGTCATGGTCGAGTTTCGTCGCGGTCGCCCGGCGGAACAGCGACTGGCGCTCGGTAGAGCAATCGTCGACCTCTGCGTCGAGCTGCTCGGTGTACCTCGCGAGACGGTCATGGTCGAGTTCTCACCGCATCCGGGGGAAGAGATCCTGCGCGACGGCGACTGGGCCGCAGATTGGACCCCCTGTGGTCCGCAATAATTGGATCAGTGGTTGTGGGTTGACGAGTCCACGCTCGTTCGTGGCATGATGGCGCGTGATTGCCTTCGCTCGGATTCTTCTGCGGGATCAGGAATCTCGGGCTGACCGTGCTTAAGTCGCCCCCGCACAGCCCGAAGGCCAATGCGATCTGCGAACGGGTGATCGGAACGATTCGACGCGAATGTTTGGATTGGTTGATTCCGTTATCGGAGTCGCACCTACGATCGATCCTAAAGGCATGGGTCGGTCATTACAACCACGGACGCCCGCACATGGCGCTTGGTCCGGGCGTACCAGACCCGCCATCACAGGTCGTGCGGTCTGCGACTCAACTATCCCGCCATCGGATCGGCGAGCGCTTCGTGGTGCGCGCCAGATCGTTGCTGGGTGGCTTGCATCATGAATATTGCTGGTGCCCGCAATGGCCTGATCGATTATTTGCGGAGCACAGGGCAAGCCGCTGGCCATGCGGCGTGACAGCGGCAGCAAGCCGGCTGGGCGGAGCTTGCGCTAATGAAGCCGACGGCTCGGTTGATCAATACCTCGCGGGGGCCAATCGTGGATGAGCAGGCTTTGATCAGCGCAGTGAGGAATGAACAAATCGCAGGCGCGGCGATCGACGTGTTCGACATCGAGCCGCTGCCTGCGTCCCATCCATTCCGGACGCTCGACAACGTGCTGGCGACGCCGCATATCGGCTACGTATCGCAAGGTCTCTACCGGACGTTCTAGGAGGACTCCGTTTCAAATAAACTAAACGCCGCGCTGTGTAACGCACGCCCCAGCCTTCTTGTTCCGAGTGCCACGATTGCTTACTACCCGCGATACGAGAGTTGTTATCGAAGCAATCGCGGCAATATCGACCGTCAGGGAAGGTCCGCCCACTCCAGGCTAGGCACGCAAAGTCTGATGGCGGGCTATATGCATAACGGATAGATATTGCAACGGCGTCGTGCACTAGTCGGCCGCGCCGGTCCTGCTCCCGAGGTAGGCGGCGCGGATGTCTTCGTTATCGAGTAGTTGCTGCGGCTTGCCTTGCGTAACCAGACTTCCGGTTTCGAGCACGTAGCCCCGATCGGCGATGGAAAGCGCCATATGCGCGTTCTGCTCGACCAGAAGCACAGTGGTGCCGGACTTTCGGATGTCGCCGATCACCTGGAACACCTGGCGCACGATGAGTGGCGCGAGGCCCAGCGAGGGCTCGTCGAGCAGCAAGAGCTTGGGCCGCGCCATCAGGCCCCGCGCAATGGCGACCATCTGCTGCTGGCCCCCTGACAGGCGCCAGCCCAGCGCGTGCGCAAACTCGCGCAGCACGGGAAAGATTTCGAACATGTGCTCGAGCTCAGACTCCATCTCCGCGCGCGCCATGTCGCTGTGGTTGGAAGCACCGAGCAGGATATTTTCTCTCACCGTGAGCCCCGGGAACACGCGTCGTCCCTCGGGAACGTGCGCGATCCCGAGCCGCACGATCTTCTCGGGCTTGAGCCCGGTGATATCGCGGCCCGCAAAACGCAGCGAGCCGGATTGCGGCGTGATCAAGCCGGAAATCGTGCGCATGGTGGTGCTTTTGCCCGCGCCGTTGGCGCCCAGTAGCGCGACAATTTCCTGGTCCTCTACGTGCAGGGTGAGCCCGCGCAGGGCCTGCACCTTGCCGTAGGTGGCGATCACGTTGTCGAGCTCAAGCAGCGGCATCGGCCTGCTGCCCGCCAAGATAGGCCGCGATGACGTCGGGATTGCGCAGCACTTCCGCCGGCGCTCCGTCGGCGATGCGGCGGCCGAAGTTGAGCACCGTGATGTGATCCGCCACCTGTTCCACAAGGTTCATATCGTGGTCGATAATGAATATGGTCAGTCCATGGCCCTTCAGGCGCTTGAGCAGGCCCACCAGTTCCTGTTTTTCTGGATGATTGAGACCCGCGCCCGGCTCGTCGAGCAGCAGCAGCATTGGATTGCCCGCAAGGGCACGCGCAATCTCGACCAGCCGTTGATGCCCATACGAAAGGCTTTGCACGCGTTGACTTGCATGCTGTGGGACGCCGACGAACCCCAGCGCTGCGACAGCGAGCCCGCTGAGTCCGTCGCGTCCTTGCGGCACATCGTTGTTTGGCCGCTCGGCGCCCACCACGACATTGTCGAGCACCGTCAATCCGCCGAATAGCCGGACGTTCTGGAATGTGCGGCCCATGCCCAAGGCCGCCCGGGCATGCGGCTTGAGCTGTTCGATGCGCTTGCCGTCGAATTCGATCTCGCCTTGCGTGGCCGCATAGAGGCCGTTTAACACATTGAGCAGAGTCGTTTTGCCCGAGCCGTTCGGTCCGATCAAGGCGTGTACCGTGTTGCGCTTGATTTCCAGATCGACGGCATCAACCGCTTTGAGGCCGCCGAAATGCCTGGAAAGTCCCCTCAGCATGAGGATGAGCGAGCCATCTTCGTTGCCCATGTGCGTCGTCAGCACCAGCGGCGGCACCACGCCCACACGGAATGGAGGCGCGGGTCGCAGGCGGCGCCAGTAGTTGGAAACGAAACCCCAGATTCCATCCGGCATGAACACCATCACCAGAATCACGGCAGCGCCATAGACCGCGAGATAAACCACCTTGAGAAAGCGCAACCACTCCGGCAGCAGAATAAGCAAGCCCGTGCCCAAGGCTGTCCCGAATGGCGAGCCGACGCCACCCAACAGCGCCATGGTGAGAAATACCACCGACTCGCTGAAGCTGAATTGATCGGGGCTGATGTAGGCGAAACCTCCGGCGAACAAACCGCCACCGAATCCGCCCAGGATCGCGGAGAGGGTAAATGCCTTCACCTTGGTGGCATAGGCGTTGACGCCGGTCACGCCCGCGGCAAGCTCGTTGTCGCGCACCGCCTGCATTGCGCGTCCCAATCGGGTCTTTTTGAGCCACCACACGGCAAACCCGACCACGTACAGGGCCACGACGCATAAAGCCAGATACTCGCTGCTGTCGCTGAACGTATGGCCGAGGATCGTCGGCCGCGAGATTCCGGTCACGCCATCCGGCCCGCGGGTGAGCGAGATCCAGTTGGTCATTACCAGCGTCGTGATGGTCTGGAAACTGATGGTGACCATCGCGAGGTAATGCCCACCGAGGCGCAGCGATGTCAGCCCCAGCGCTGCGCCCGCCACCGCGGCGAGTGAGACGCCGATGGCGAGCGCCAGCCAGAACGGAAGCCCGAAGGTCGCGGTGCCAAGGCCAACGCCATAGGCGCCAAGTCCGAAGAACGCTGCTTGCGCCAGATTGATCTGGCCGCAATACCCGAGCACGACGGTAAGTCCGAACACCGCGATGGCGTAGGTCGAGGCCTGCATGAGGAGATTCAGGTAGTACGCTGGCATCGGCACGAGCAGAGGCACACAGAAAGTGGCGGCGGCAATCGCGAGGAACACCAGCAAGGCGATCACCCGTCGCTGCAGTGGCTTATCGACACCGGCAGGCGCGGAGGACTCGGAGAGAATCACGCCTTCTCCGAAATTCTCTCGCCAAACACGCCTTGCGGCCTGAACAGCAGGAAGATGAACAGCACGAGGAACGCGAACGCGTCCTTGTACGGCACCGAGATGTAGGCGGCGCCGAAAGTCTCGATCACGCCCAACGCGAGCCCGCCGACCACCGCACCTTTCACGTCACCAAAGCCGCCGATGATGCTTGCCGCAAACGCCTTCAATGCGATCGACGAGCCCATGCCCACCGAGACGAACAGGATCGGCGCTACCAGGATGCCCGCAATGCCACCCAGCACTGCGCTGTAGATGAATGTGATCATGATCATGGTGGCGACCGGAATGCCGAGCAGGCTCGCCATTTCCTTGTCCTGCGAAACCGCCTGCATCTTCTTGCCGATAAGCGTGCGCTCGAAGAACAGGTACTGCAGAAAAACCAGCACTGCGGTCACCGCCAGGATCGCCAGGTATTGTGTATCGAAGAAAACCGGTCCCAGGCTGAACCCCGGAACCGCGAAGATTCCCAACAGGCTTTGCGGGCGCGGCCCGTAGGAAGCGAGCACCCCGTTTTCAAGCAGGATCGAAGCGCCGATGGTGCTGATGATGACTGGCAGAAAGCTGCGCTTGCGTAGCGGGTAATACACTGCAAGATTAAATATCACGCCGAACACGGCCATGAACGCAACTGTGCCCAGGATCGCCAGCCAGTACGGCCATTCCAAGTCGATGGCAAGCACGACCATGGAAAACGCGCCTAGCATCGCAAAATCGCCCTGCGCGAAGTTGACGACATTGGTCGCGCGGTAGATCAGCACGAAGCCCAACGCAACCAGGGCGTAGATGCTGCCCACGCCGAGGCCGGTAAACAGCAGCTGGAAGGCAATACCCATATTTGGCTCGAATCGAGCCAGGCACAACGTTGCCCCGATACCGCTCAGTCGTTGAACTGAATGTGCTTGTCGAACACGATCGTGCCGGCGTTGTTCTTGACGATGTTGTAGCCGTGCAGGCCATCGCCGTTGGCGTCGAAGGTGTAAGTCCCTTCCGCGCCCTTGTAACCATTGATGGCAAGGATGGCTGCGCGAATTTTCTGCGGTTCGAGGCTCTTCGCGTTGTTGATAGCCATCGCCAGCACATGCATTGCATCGTAGGCCCAAGACCCGAACACATCAGGGGTTGACTTGAACGCGGCTTCATACTTGGTGGCAAAGGCCTTGGCTTCGGAGCTCGAATCGCGGTTGAAATCGACCACCGCATACGTGCCGTACAGGGCCGGGCCCGCGAGTTTCAACGCCGTGGTGGTCACTGTAGTCGGCGAACCCACCCAGGAAATATTGGTCACCCCCAATTGGCGGAGCTGTTTGGCGAATATGCCCTGGTCCGGCTCGTTGGTCATGTACGTGCCGAGAATTTCCGCACTCGATTGCTTGATCGCCAGCGCCACCGGTGTGAAGTCCTGGGAGTTGTTGGTGTAACCCTGGACCAGTACCGGCTCAACGCCAAGCTTCTTTAGCGACTCGACCAAGTTTTTCATGCCATTGGTGCCGAAGGCATCGGTCGAGTGCACGATCGCCCACTTCTTCTGCTTGAGCACATTGACTCCGTAATCTGCGATCACGCGCGCGGAATAAATGTCATTAGGCCGGCAGCGGAACAGCCACTGATTGCCCATGTGCGTGAGTTGCGGATCAGTACCGCCTATCATTACGGGCTTGCCGAACTTTAGAATGTCCGGCGCCATGGCGTGCACCTGGGTGCTGCGTATCGACCCAAGAAATGCCGGAATACTGGCGTCGCCAGCCAATTTACTGAACGCCAGCACCGCACCGGGATTCGTCGACTGGTCGTCCTCGATCACCAATTCGATCTGCCGACCGAGCACCCCGCCCGCCTTGTTAATCTCCTCCACAGCAAGCTTCGCCCCCTGGGTCTGGTATTTGCCGGACTCCGCGACCGGCCCCGTCATCGGCGCCACCACTCCGATTCTTAGCGGCTCGGCCGCAAACGCCGGTACCGACACCAGCACACCCAATGCCAACCCCGCAAGTAAACTCCGAGCATCGATTTGCATTTGATCTCCTCCAGATTTAACAGCCTTGTTCCGTATCTTTTCCCAGACCTAACACTGACTTGGTCGACAGCGATGTTAAGGGGAATTAGGTTTTCGGTCGAGCGCTTTTCCGGGAGTCGCTCCAAAACGGCCGACTCGGGCTAGACCTTCATGGTTTCGCCTTCAGGCAGTGATCGAGTGCGTCAACGTGTGGGGCGACCTCTTCGGGCTAAGTCTAGTCGACCGTCCGGCCGTGCTTGTCCACAGCGCGGTACAAGTAAACCCACTCACCTCGGACTTTCATGTAGGTTTCGTCCATGCGCCAGGAGCAACGGACTGGACGCGCGAATCGCATCCATCGTTTTTCGAATTCGGGCACATAGCGCTGCGTCCACCGTAGCAACGTCGTATGCGCGATGGCAACTCCGCGTTCAGCCATCATTTCCGTGAGATCGCGATATACGAGAGCTTATACGAGATGTACCACCGCACGGACGGCATGGAATCAATTCGAAGATTGGAGGAAGCCGTGAAGATTTGACATGCATGCTTGGGGCTGGCACGCGTTTCCTGCGCGTTCAAAGGCGAACAGATTCTGGACTGCGACCAGGCGAGCATGACACTGCTGGTGCCCAAGCCGCTGACCTCAAATAGCAAGGCCGACGGTCGGTTCGACAGGCGCGACTTTGTTTACATCGCCGCTGGCGATGCGTACCGCTGTCCCGCGGGCCAACGGCCTATCAAGCGCTTTACCACCATCGAGCGCGGCATGACCCTGAACCGTTACTGGTCCTCGACTTGCAGTCCTCGAGGCGATTAATTTGGTTGGATTTCTCGGACCGTTTTGACGATTAGTTTTTGGTGTTCTAGCGCCCGAACTGTGGGTCTATTCCTCTGGTGCCACATCATTGACACGGATCGGGAACGAGCTGTACACAAAAACGTAGCTGCGCTGTTTTGCGTGCCCTTGCGTTGCACTGCATTCGACTGCGATGGCGAAGTTGCGCGGACGCCGTAAACAGTTGATGATGCAATGAAATTCCATACAAGAGCGACGGCCTGTTAATCCGCAGGTCCCAGGTTCGAGCCCTGGTCGGGCAGCCAATCTACATTGGCTTGCAGCGATAGCACCCACTAACGTTGGTATATCGAATATACCAAGTTTGGTTTATTTCACGGCTCGCGAAGGGAATAAGCGGCATGTCATCGAGGACGCTGATCGACCATGCAAAAGAACGCCTACACCGTCATCCTGTCTCTTGACATCGACTCCCCGCAGGCCGCCCTGTTCGAGAAGTTTTGCGCCGAGATTCTCGTTCAGCCAGGGCAGAAGAAATTGTTAGCCCTTCAGTGTTCAGCAGCAGTGAGCGAAGGTGCATATCTACGAGTGACAGTTCCGCCGGGTTCCAATCAGGGTCAAGAGTGGAATGGCCGGATACCGCACCAGTACGTTCTCCTAATAACGGATGGTCCGCTAGAGGAGAAAAAGGTGGGGTTTGTTTAGCCATGATTCATTCATGTCCACGAGTTACTTCGCCTCAGCAATGATTGGAACTTCGTTCGGCCGCACGGTTTCCGGCACGAGGGATTTCAGATAAATCTCGGTCGTCCGCACGCTGCGATCCCGGCGGGTTGATTTCGACTGCTTTGACCCGAATCGCAACCGGCCAGCCGAACGAAGGCGTTGCGCACCCGCCTCGACCACATCGGCGCCACTGTCCATTCCGGGCAAACCGGAGCTCACGGCGTGGGTCGTCATCGATCCCGACGATACCGTCTGGATTCGTGTAGCGAGATCCGAGTTCGGCCAAGGCACGTGCGCGACGAGAGTGCTCGAGGGCTTGCCGGATAATCGTGATAGGTATTTCACAGACGATGAGCGCAATCGCAACGACTGCTTCACCCCGTATTGCTCTCGGGCAAGGACTCGCCGCCTTCGTACTCAGCCTCTGACCCTCACCTCCGGCCGCGCAGAGCGGCGCTCCGGCTCGATGTGCTCCAGCGAACCAAGCCCGACGGGAGTGCTCGCACGATGAGCTTCCATCGCGTTCAACATCCCTCGCCGATCGCGCCGCACGACTGCGTTCACGATGCGGTCATGCTCTTCAAGGGTGCGTTTTCGAGCCTCGGGTCACCGTTGACTGCATCTCAAAGTCAGAGTAACGCCTTCACGCGCTCTGGCGTCATTGGCAGATCGCGCAGGCGCTTGCCGGCCGCGTGCGCCAGTGCGTTGGCCACTGCCGCGGAGGCAGGGCCGACGGTTGCTTCGCCGGCACCCAGGCACGGATCGTTCGGCCGGTTGACGATCACGACGTCGATCGGCGGCACTTCTTCAAAGGTCATGATCGGATAGCGTGACCAGTCGACCGAGGTGATGGCCTGGCGATCGAAGCGCATGCGTTCCTTGAGCGCCCAGCTCAGGCCCTGGACAATACCGCCCTCGCACTGGTTGATAACGCCGTCGGGATTGATGACCTGGCCAACGTCGACCACCGCGAGCGCTCGCGTCAACTTGATCTTCCCGCGCGCTCGATCGAGTTCGATATCGACAACGACTACGACGTAAGCGGAGATGTTCTTGTAGCGCGCGTAGGCGACACCGCGCCCGTGCCGTCCGTCTGACTTCGCGCCAGGCTTCCATCCCGCCGCGTCCGCGGCCGCCTGCAGCACCGCTTGGCCGCGCGGATCGGGTAGGTGGGCGAGCCGGAATGCAACCGGGTCGGCACCCGCCGCCAGGGCAAGCTCGTCCATGAAGCACTCGATTGCGTAGATATTCCCGTGTCCGCCCAGCGTGCGCAGCGAACCGGTGCGCAACGGCATCTCGGTCAGCAGGTGATTAACGACGCGTTGGCGCGGAAGGTCATACAGTGGCACCGCGTTGCGATCGCCATTGCCGAATGGCTGCGGGATCTTCAGTGGCGGCGACACACGGTGCCCCTCCCCGAGGTACCAGGCCCCGAGCAGATTGACTCCGCCGGGCTGGCCGGGTCGCGTCGCGTGCGTATTGCTCCAAAGCTCGTAGTTCCAATCGATGATCTTTCCGTCGGCGGAGAGGCCGGCCTTCGCCTGCATCAGCATGGCTGGCGCGATCGGCGACCACGCAAACTCGTCTTGCCGCATCCACTGCAGCTTGACGGGCCGATCCGGCACCGCGCGCGCGAGCAACGCGGCATCGAACGCGGCATCGTCTGCACCGTTGTGACCATAACAGCCGGCCGCCTGAACGTGGATTACGTCGACGTTCTGCTGCGGCAGCCCGAGCGCCGCAGCCATGTCGTTGCGCAGCGGAAACACGCCCTGCGTGTGTGACCACACCGTCAGGCGGCCGTCGGAAAACGAGGCGACCGCACAGCTTGGGCCGATCGACGCGTGCGATAGATAGGGTCGGCTGTACGTCGCCTCAACCCACTGCGCGACCGCGCCCGCCGCCGGCGGCTGCCCGGTTTCCTTGATGACCGAGTCGTCGCTCGCGAATGACTTCAACGCCTGCGGCAAATGGTTCTCGTCTGGCAGGTCCACGTCGCTCGGCGTCCAGCGCGCCACCGTGCGCAGCGCAGTTGCGGCGACGATCGCTTGCTCCTCGCGCTCGGCCACTACTCCGAGGAAGCTCGAGATGCGAACGACGGCCACGACGCCCGGCATCGCACGCACGCGGCGCTCGTCGACCGCGTCGAGGCTCGCGCCCGGCGAGGGCGGCCGCACGACGCGGCCGAAAACCATTCGAGGGAGGCGCATGTCCTGAAGGAACACGCTACGTCCCATCACCTTGTCCGGCAGGTCGATCCGCGGCACCGACTTGCCGACGATTCTGTGCGCGTCTGCTCGCTTCGGTCGCACGACGTGCGAGACATCGCGCTTCAGCAACGCAGGACTGTCGCGCACGATTTCGCCATAAGTCACACGGCGCCCGTCAGTTGCGCCAACCACGCC
>Ga0207646_10005421_pt1 | contig 13417 bp, 17 predicted proteins | sample KBSK5502metaG_FD_184343 | JGI IMG/M metagenome (GOLD analysis project Ga0207646, IMG submission 184343) | Corn, switchgrass and miscanthus rhizosphere microbial communities from Kellogg Biological Station, Michigan, USA - KBS K5-50-2 metaG... | ecosystem: Host-associated > Plants > Roots >... | reverse complement strand
GACTCGCGCGCGGGTTCGTCCTCGGACGCGCCACCCTCACGGCGTCCGTGGACGCTTTCAACCTCCTCAACCGATCGACGACGCTGCAGGTCGCGCGCGACTTCGAGCTGCCCGCCTTCGATCGGCCGCGCGAGCTGCTGCGCCCGCGGATCCTTCGGGCCGGCCTCGAACTGACCTTCTAGCGTTGCTCATCCCCGCGGCGGCCGCTCCGCTCGCCGCTTCGGCTCGTTGCTCCTGGGCCACACACGACTCTAGCGCAGCTCGAAGACCACCGACACGCTGAAGATCACCTCCTGCGTGCCCGACTCGACCGGGACCTCCGCCGATGAAGCCGCCATTCTCGCCGCAAAAGGCATCGGGACCGGAGGACGGACCCCGCCCCCCTCGACGATGTTGAGGGTGCGCCCGATGCTGCGCCCGGCCGCGCGGGCCAGGATCTCGGCCTTCGCGCGCGCGTCCGCGAAGGCCGCCTGAAGGCCGACGTCCCGCCCGCGCGCCGGCTCGGAGACGGTGAAGCCCACCCCGGAGACGGAGTTGGCGCCGGCGTCGACGGCGGCCTGCAGGAGCTTGCCCACCGCCGCCGGATCTTCGCGCGTGACCGTGATGCTGTTCGAGACCTGATAGCCGACGATCCTCGGCGCGCGTCCGCCCGGCTGCTCCTGCTGCGGATAGATCGACACCTGCGAGGTGCGGATGTCGCGGTCGCCGGCGCCCATGCGCTTGAGCGCCGCGATGATGGCGGAGACGCGCGCGTTGCTCTCCTCCACCGCGGCGGCCACGGTGGGAGCCATCGTCTGCACGCCGACGGTGAAGACGGCGCGGTCGGGGGTCAGCTCGACGCGGCCGGTGCCGCCGACGCTCACCGTTTCGCCGGCCGCGGGCGCGGCCGGGGTCTGCGCGGCGGCGGGGAGGGCCAGCAACGTGGCGGCCAGGACTGCGAGGCGGCTCGGGTTCATGCTCCGCTCCTTTCGCGTGGTAATGTTCACCGCCGATGAAAGGGATCATCCTCGCCGGCGGATCCGGCACGCGGCTCTACCCCCTGACGCTCGCCGTCAGCAAGCAGCTCGTGCCGATCTACGACAAGCCCATGATCTACTATCCCCTGTCCACGCTGATGCTGGCGGGGATCCGCGACATCCTCGTCATCACCACCCCGCGCGACCAGGACAGTTTCCGGCGGCTCCTCGGCGATGGCCGCGCCCTCGGCATCCACGTCTCCTACGCCGCGCAGCCGCGGCCCGAGGGCCTCGCCCAGGCTTTCGTCATCGGCCGGGACTTCGTGGGCGGCGACGCGGTGGCCCTCGCTCTCGGCGACAACGTCTTCTACGGGAACGACCTGACCGAATCGCTGCGCCGGGCGGCGGCCAAGACCCGGGGCGCGACCGTCTTCGCATACCGCGTGCGCGACCCGGAGCGCTACGGCGTCGTGGAGTTCGACGGCAGCGGCCGCGCGATCAGCATCGAAGAGAAGCCGGCCCGGCCCCGCTCCTCCTACGCCGTGACCGGCCTGTACTTCTACGACAACCGCGTCCTCGACTTCGCGGCCTCCCTCAAGCCCTCGGCCCGCGGGGAGCTGGAGATCACGGACGTGATCCGCTTCTACCTCGAGCGCGGCGAGCTCCAGGTGGAGACGCTCGGCCGCGGCATGGCCTGGCTCGACACGGGCACGCAGGAGGCGCTTCTCCAGGCGTCGAACTTCATCCAGGCCATCGAGCAGCGGCAGGGGCTGAAGGTGGCCTGCCCGGAGGAGGTCGCCTTCAAGATGGGCTTCATCTCCGCCGAGGACGTCCTGCGCATCGCCGCGTCGATGGCGGGCAACGATTACGGGCATTATCTCGCCGAGATGATCGAGGAAGAGACCTCGCGGCGGTGAAGTTCACGCCTCTCGCGCTGCCGGACGTGATCCTCGTCGAGCCCGACGTCCACCGAGACGCGCGGGGGTTCTTCCTGGAGACGTATCACGTCGAGAAGTACCGCGCGGGCGGTATCGCGGGCCCCTTCGTCCAGGACAACCACTCGCGCTCGGTCCAGGGCACGCTGCGCGGGCTGCACGCTCAGCGCCGGCGACCCCAGGGGAAGCTGGTGCGCGCGGTGGACGGGGAGATGTTCGACGTGGCCGTGGACATCCGCCGCGGCTCCGCCACGCTCGGGCGCTGGGTCGGCGTACGGCTCTCGGGGGAGAACTTCCAGCAGCTCTACATCCCTCCGGGCTTCGCCCACGGATTCTGCGTCCTGAGCGCGGTGGTGCACGTCGAGTACAAGTGCACCGACTTCTACGATGCCGCCGACGAAATCGGCCTCGCCTGGAACGATCCCGACGTCGGCATCGAGTGGCCGATCCGCGATCCGATCATCTCCGACAAGGACCGGCGGCTACCCGCGCTGAAGAACCTGGTCTAGCCGGTCTCGATCGGCAGAGACCCGTCCGCGCTCCACTCGCTCCACGACCCGGCGTAGAGCGATCCCGACAGGTCCGCGAGATGGAGCGCGAGGAGGTCGTGGCAGGCGGTCACGCCCGACCCGCAATAGACGACCGGCGCCGCGCCCTCCGCGCCCAGCGCGGCGTAGCGCTTCCGCAGCTCCGCAGGAGGCAGGAAGACCGGCGGCGCGCCGCCCGTGAGGTTCCCCGAGAACGGGGCGTTGCGGGCGCCGGGGATGTGGCCAGCGCGCAGGTCGATGGGCTCGGTGTCACCACGATAGCGCTCGGGGGCGCGCGCGTCGAGGAGCGGACGCGCCGGGTCGCGGCCGAGCATGTCGGCCTTCGTGAGCACGGAGCCGGGCCGGAGCCGCGCGTCGAACGGCGCCGGCGTCAGCGAAGGCACTTCGGTCGAGACCGGACGTCCCTCCGCCATCCACTTGACGATGCCGCCATCGAGCACGGCCGCGCCGTCGTGGCCATGAGCTCGGAGCAGGTACCACAGCCGCGCGGCCACGGCTCCGCCCTGATCGTCATAGGCGACGACGCGGGTGCCGCCGCCGATCCCCGCCCCGCCCATGACGCGGCTCACCTGCTCCGCGGACGGCCACGGATGACGGCCGACGGCGCGCCCGCGGCCGCCGCCCGGCGCCGAGAGGTCGCTATCGACGTCGAGGAAGACCGCGCCCGGAAGGTGGCCCGCGGCGTAGGCGTCGCGTCCCTTCCGTGCGGGATCCAGGTACCAGCGCACGTCGGCGATGCGCAGAGCCGGGTCGCCGAGATGGCGCGCGAGCCATTCGGTCGTCACGAGGTCGCGCACGGACTATTATGGGCCGATGCCCAAGCCCGAGCGGCACGTGCTCGTCTGCCTGAACCTCCGCCCGCCGGACAACCCGAAGGGCTCGTGCGCCGCGAAGGGCTCCGAAGCCGTCTTCGACGCACTCAAGGCGATGGTGAAGCAGCGCGGCCTCGACGACCGCGTGATCGTCAACCGCACGAACTGCCTCAAGCACTGCAGCCGAGGCATCACGGTGGCGGTCTATCCCGACAACGTCTGGTACGGCGGTGTCAGGATGGAGGACCTGGAGGAGATCTTCCAGGCCCACCTCGAGGAAGGACGGCCGGTCGAGCGCCTCTTCATGCCGGACATTCCCTGGGAGTAAACCGGACTCAGCTCTTGCGGGGACGGGCGGCCAGGCTCGCGACGACGGCCAGCAGCTCGGCGGGATGGATCGGCTTGGAGAGATGGATCTGGAACCCGGCGAGCAGCGACCGCACGCGGTCTTCGGTCCGGGACCAGGAGCTGAGGGCCGCCGCGGGCGTTCTCCCGCCCGCCTCGGGAGGCAGGGCCCTCACCTTGGACAGGAGCGCGTAGCCGCTCTCGTCGGCCATCTCCAGCTCGACCACGAGCACGTCCGGCCGCTCTCGCGCCATCGTCTCCAGCGTCTCGCGCGCGCTCGACGCCGTGAGCACCTCCGCTCCCGCCTGACCGAGGATGCGGGCCACGACGTCGCGCACCTCGGCCCCGCGGTCGGCGATGAGGACGCGGAGGCCGTCCAGCCTCGGCCCGGCCGCCACAGACGCCGCCGCGGCCGCCGCCGGCTCTTGCGCCACGTCGTCCCGCGACAGGGGAAGCCGGACGGTGAAGGCGGCGCCTGCGCCCGGGCCGGCGCTGGCGGCATGAACCGTGCCTCCGTGCAGCTCCACCAGTTGCCGCACGACCGCGAGGCCGAGGCCGAGCCCCCCGTACGCGCGCGTGTTGGACGAATCGCCCTGTCGGAACAGCTCGAAGACGTGCGGCAGGACCTCGGGCCGGATGCCGGGACCGGTGTCCTCCACCGTGATCTCCGCGTGCCCCTCGGCGCGGGCGAGGCGCACCTGGACCCGGCCGCCCTGGGGCGTGAACTTGATCGCGTTGGAGAGCAGGTTCCACACGACCTGCTGCAGCCGGTCGGCGTCGCCGCTCACGACCCCGGCCGAAGGATCGAGGACCGGCAGCAAGCGAATGCCCTTGGCGCTCGCGGCCGGCACCAGGCTGTCCATCGCCGCGGCCACGACGGGCGCCAGCTCCAGCGGCCGCACGTTGAGGCGGAAGCGGGCGGCCATGATCCGCGACATGTCGAGGATGTCGGACACGAGCTGGGCCTGGAGCATCGCGTTGCGGTCGATCGTCTCGAGCCCGCGGGCGACGCCGGCGGGATCGAGCCGCCCGGAGCGCAGCAGGTACACCCAGCCCACGATCGAGGTGAGCGGCGTGCGCAGCTCGTGGGAGAGCGTGGCGAGGAACTCGTCCTTCGCGCGGCTGGCCGCCTCCGCTTCCGTGCGGGCCTTCTCGGCGGCCATGAACAGCCGGTCCCGCTCCGCCTCCGCCCGCTTGCGCTCGGTGATGTCCCGCAGGAAGGCGCTGAGGGTGTGGTACTCGCCCTCCCGCACCGCGACGAGGGCCAGCTCCACGGGGACCTCGGACCCGTCGCGGCGGACGGCCATCATCTCCACGCGCCGGTTGAGCAGCCTGCCCTCGCCCGTGCGCAGGTAGTGAGCCAGCCCCGAGGCATGGGCCGCGCGCATGTCGGGTGGGATGATGAGATCGGCGACCCGCTTGCCGACCGCTTCCTCGCGCGACCAACCGAAGATCTGCTCCGCCCGCGGATTCCAGAAGGTCACCCGGCCGGTGGCGTCCATGCTGATGACGGCGTCGAGAGCGGTATCGAGCACCGCCCGCACGTGGGCGGCGGTCTCGCGCCGCCGGTCGCGTTGCGCCTTGACGTCGCTGACGCTCAAGCTGTCTTGGAGCCGCGCGCTCCCGAGGCCGGCCGGCGGAGGTTCACGCGCTGGCCCACTCCCGCGTTCAACCGGCCCAACTCCCGCAGGAAGGACTCCACGTCGATCTTCCCGTCACGCAGGAACTGGTTCACTTCCCGCGCGAACTCGCTCACTACTTCGGGCCGGTTGGAAGGCTCGCGATGGACGACGGTGCGCTTGTGGAGTCGGCCCTCGACGATCATCTTCTTCACCAGGCTCACGCGCGACGGGCTCCAGAGGCGGTAGCCCTTGCGGTTGCGGGGGGGCTCGGGGATCTTGCCCGCATAAAGCCAATTGAGCAAGGTCTGTTTGCTGACCTTCAGTTCGTGGGCGACCTCGAGGGTCGTGAGGTACTTCATGGCTCGCGGGGAGGGACCCGTTACGGCGATGCGGCCTCAATTTCGATTCTGGACCACCGGGGGGGGTCCGTCAACGAAGTGTAGAAGAAAGGTCCCGCCCACCCCTTCCGGGACGGAAATGGCAGAATCCGTGAGGAATAGGAGGCGGGACGGGGGCGTTTCCCCCCTCGGAGGGGACGTCCCAACCGCGGGATTGAACCGCGAAGAGAGGTTCGAGGCCGAAGCGCTGCCGCACCTGAAAGCCCTCTACGGGACCGCCTACCGGATGACACGCAATTCCCACGACGCCGAGGACCTCGTGCAGGAGACCTTCCTGCGCGCCTACCGGGCCTTCGACGGCTACACGTCCGGCACCAACATCCGCGCCTGGCTGCACACGATCCTCTACCGCGTCCGCACGGATGCCTTCCGCCGGGCCGGGCGCTCGCCCCAGACCGTGGAGATGGAGGGCGACGGCCCCGCGGTGCCCGCGCCCCAGGACGCTCTGGCCTCGGGAGCCGAAGACCTCGTGCGCGCGCTCGACGGGCTTCCGGAGGCGTTCCGCATCGCCGTCGTCCTGCGCGACGTGCAGGAGCTGACCTACGAGGAGATCGCGGGCGTGCTCGGGGTCCCGATCGGCACCGTGATGTCGCGCATCCACCGCGGCCGGGCCCTGATGCGCGCCGCCCTGCGCGGGCGGAAGCCATGAGCTGCAATCCCGAGCGCGTCACCGCGTACGTGGATGGCGCCCTCGACGCCGCCGGCTGCCCGGAGCTGGAGGCGCACCTGGCGGCGTGCCCCGAATGCCGCGCGCAGGCCGAAGAGGAGCGTGCTCTGCGCGCGCAGTTGCGAGCGCTGCCGCCGCCTTCGCCTTCGCCGGCGCTGGAAGCTCGCGTGCGTCGCTCGCTGCGGCCGCGGCGCCGGGCGGCATCCTGGCTGCTGCCGCTCGCGGCCGGGCTCGTGGCTCTACTGGCTTGGGCGCGCGGAGCCGCGCCCTTCGTCGCGTGGGAGCTCTCCCGTGACCACGATCATTGCTTCGGCGGGCGGCGGCTGCCCGCGAAGGTCTGGAGCAGCGACCCGGCCCGCGTCGCCGAGTGGTTCCAGGGCCAGGGCACCAGCGTGCCCGTCATCCCCGAAGCCGCCGCCGGGCTCGAGCTGGTCGGGGCACGTTACTGCCCGCTCTTCGACCGCCGGGTGGCCCATCTCTACTACTCGAACGGAGATCATCACCTCTCGCTCTTCCTCGTGCCCGGGCCTGTCCGCGACGTCTCGCGGGAGATGCGGCCGCGCGGCAACTTCGTCCGCTTCCTCCGGGTCGGAGGGACGACCGTCGGCCTCGTCAGCGAGGAGGAGGAAAGCGTCGAGGCGTTCCGGCGCGCGCTGTCCACGACGGTCGCGTGGGACTTCGATCGGGTTGACCGCTCCGCGCCCTAACTGCTACGATGGCGTTCTCACCCGTGGGGCTGTAGCGCAGCTGGGAGCGCGCGTGAATGGCATTCACGAGGTCACGGGTTCGATCCCCGTCAGCTCCACCAACTCCAGCAACAAGTTAGCAGCGCGCCACCCAAGACGCAGGCGCGCTGTGTCTACGCTGTGTCTATTCCTGGCCTGGATACTGGCGAGGAGCGGCGAATGGCGCCTAGGCGAGCGGAAGCGGGCACCGGGGCGTCAGGCTGGTCGCCACGGTGGTCGTCAGGGAAAGCGCCGTCCAACGGTCGGACCGCTTACCGGTCAGGAGCCCGAACAGAACGAACCCACCCGAGCCGATTCCCACCAAGCTCAGGTCCACGTGAAGGAGCGTGAAGGTCTCGAGACTCATCCCTAGCATCATCCTGTGCCTCCCTTGCCGGACGAGAATACGCGGGCGCCGGGGCTAGCGAAGATCGCGACGGTCATGCGAACACCCCAAGCGCGACGCGTGCGACCTGCTCGAGGGTCTTGCGGTCGGAACGGAGCCTCGCAATGGCTCGCATCCCCTGGATGGTGACGACGAAGAAGCGGGCGAGGGCCGCGGGATCCTCCTTGGCGGACAGCTCCCCCGCCTTCTGCGCGCGACGGAGCGCGGAGTCGAAGATGGCTTCGACTCGGGCCTGGTTGTCGCGCAGGAGCTCATTGACGAGCGCGTCCTTCGGATCGCGCTGGAGGTTCGCGCTGAGCAGGAGGCAGCCCCGCTCGTGCTGCTCGCGGGTTTCAGCCGCCAGGCCGTAGAGAAGCTTGGCAAACCCGGCCTTGACGGAGGGCGTGCTCTCGAGCATCCGCTGCATGGCGCCGTTGGTGCGGTCCCGATAGAACGCGAGCGCCTTCAAGTACAGGGCGCGCTTGTCGCCGAAGGTGTCGTAGAGGCTCTGCCGGGCGATGCCCATCTCCCGCATCAGGGCTTCGACCGAGGTGCTCTCGTAGCCGAGACGCCAGAAGACGTTCATGGCCTTGAGCAGGGCGCGTTCAGGGTCGAATTCCTTTGGCCGGGCCATGATCCAGACCCAGCAGTCTACATTCTGTCAGGCTTGACACAGCCTATTCCGGATCCTATAGTCCGGAATTACGCGAGGCCTCGTAGGAGGCGCCGTTCTGGAGGCAACGAAATGAAGACCGGTTTCAGGCCGGACGCGACGGCGCTGCTCCTCACCGCGGTTCTTGGAGCGGCATCCCCCGTGCTGGCGCAGCCCAAGCCGGGCGGCGGCGCCATCGAGTCACGCTTCGCAGACGTCGAAGGCGTGAGGTTCCACTACCTCACCGCCGGGAAGGGCCCTGTCGTGATCCTTCTGCACGGGTACACGCAAACGGCGCGAATGTGGCGCCCCCTCTTTCCAAGGCTCGCCGAAACGTTCACCGTCATCGCGCCGGACCTGCCCGGCATCGGCGACTCGGGGATCCCCAAGGACGGCTTCGACATGAAGACGGCTGCCGTTCGTGTCCATGCGCTCGCAAAGTCGCTCGGGGTCACGAAGGCTCGAGTCGTCGGGCACGACATCGGTCTCATGGTCGCGTACGCCTATGCGGCGCAGTTCCCGGCCGAGGTCGAGAAGCTGGTGGTCATGGATGCCTTTCTTCCCGGCGTTCCCGGATGGGAGCTCGCCTACGACAACCCGAACATGTGGCACTTCCGCTTCAATGGCCCAACACCGGAGGCTCTGGTTCAGGGCCGCGAGGCCATTTACTTCGCCTACTTCTGGAACGACCTGGCTGCGGACAAGACGCACTCGCTTCCGGCAGCGGACCGCGGGGCCTACGTGGCCGCCTACTCCCGTCCGGGCCGGATGCACGCCGGCTGGGCCTACTTCGCGGCATGGCCGGATACGGCGAAGAACTTCGCCGAGCTGGCTCAGACGCAGCTGACGATGCCGGTCTTGTCGATCGCCGGCGAAAAAGCGAGCGCCGCCATCCTAGGTCCGCAAATGAAGCGCGTCGCAACCAACGTGACGGTGATCGAGCTGAAAGGAAGCGGGCACTGGCTGATGGAGGAGCGTCCCAAGGAAACCATGGACGCCCTTGTCGACTTTCTCTGAGGCGGCTGCCTTGGAGCGACAAAGCTCGCCCCAGCCAACTCGGAAGGAGAAGGCATCATGAGGATCCTGTGTCTGGCGATCGCAGCGCTCTCAGTCACCGCCGGCGCGAGCGCGCCAGCCGTGCCGCAAATGCGCGTGACACCGACGGAGGTGCTGAGCCGCGACAAGGGTGACAGCCAGGTCGGGAGCTCGAAGCTGCCGGGAGTCCACGCGACGACCCTGGCAGGCGATCCGACCAGGGCCGGCTTCTACTCCATCCTCCTGTTCGTGCCCGCCCACACGACCATACAGGCCCACTCTCATCGAGACGATCGCATGGCCACGGTCGTGTCGGGAGCGTGGCAGTTCGGGTATGGCACCGGTTTCGACGAGGCTGCATTAAAGGTGCTCCCACCGGGCAGCGTCTATTCAGAGCCCGGAGGCGTCGACCACTTTGCCCGAACGACGGACGAGCCGGTGGTGGTCCACATCTGTGGGTTCGGTCCCACGGACACGCGGTACTTCGAGTCCGCCAATGATCCGGAGCTGAATCGCAAGTCCCCGCGTTGACCGCGGACCCTGGCGCATACCGACCTCTAGCGCGCTGCCGAGCTGCATTGATGCGTGAATCGTGACGTTTGGCGCGGTCGTGGGGTTCCGCGCCGGTCGATCGCATGGGTCCCTCAGGGCTCCCAGCGAGTCGCGAGTCGGTACGGAGGTGGGAGCCCCGAAGGGCAGGTCGGCGACGGAGGAGCGTGGTCGACGGTCAGGGCCAGGCGCGCAACGCCGTCTCAACGACCCGTCGCAGTTGGCGGCCGCCTGCACCGCCGGCAGCCTGGACCGCCATTCCGTGGAGGACCGTCACGAGATAGAAGGCAAGTTCTGCAGGGTCTGAACCGGCAGGCAGGTCACCGGCTGCCTTGGCCCGCGCGAGACGCTGTCGTAACGCGGCCTCTCCGGCGGCGCGGCGCGCCATCAGCTCTCGTTGGATTGAAAGGCCAGTGTCGCCAGAGGCTAGGGCGCCCTGTACCATGAGACATCCGCGCGGATGGCGTGAGTCGCCCAGCAGGTCGGCGGCCCCGCGCAGCAAACGCTCGGCGACGGCGCGCGCGGTCGGCTCCTCTAGCGCCTCGCTCGCATATGCGGCTGGCCCGCTGGCGTACCGATCCAGTGCCTTGTGGAACAGGGCTTCCTTATCCCCGAACGCGGCGTAGAGGCTTGGGCGGTTGATACGCATGGCCTTGGTTAGATCTGACAACGACGCGCCCTCGTAGCCTTTGCGCCAAAACACGTGCAGCGCGCGGTCCAAGGCCGCATCGGCGTCAAAGGTTCGGGGACGGCCTCCGGTAGTTGATCTGCCTTTCATACCAATCGATACATTATAGCCTTGACAGGCGATCGTCTCCGGAGCAACATCCTCTATTCTGTACTGGTTAGTACATAACAATGGAGCATGCCGATGGGAAAGCTTGAAGGAAAGATCGCAGTCGTCACCGGCGGGAGCAGCGGCCTCGGTCTCGCGACAGCGCAGCGCTTCGTTGCCGAGGGTGCCCACGTTTTCGTTACGGGCCGGCGCAAGAGTGAGCTCGACGCGGCCGCGAGGCTGATCGGCGAAAGCGCTACGGCAGTCCAGGGCGACGTCGCCAACCTCGCCGACCTCGACCGGCTGTATGCCACAGTCAGAGAGGCACAAGGGCGAATCGACGTCCTCTTCGCGAACGCTGGGATCGGCACCCTGCGGCCGCTCGGCGCCATCACGGAGGAGGACTTCGACACGATGTTCGACATCAACGTGAAGGGGGTGGTGTTCACCGTACAAAAGGCACTTCCGCTGCTCCGGGATGGGAGCTCGATCATCCTCAACGCTTCCAGTGCCGCGTCGATGGGAGCGGAGGGTTTCAGCATCTACGGCGGAACCAAGGCAGCCGTGCGGTCGTTCGCACGCAACTGGAGCATGGACCTGAAGTCCCGCAAGATCCGCGTCAACGCCATCAGCCCAGGAGTGATCCCCACACCGGGCTATACCAATGCCGGACTCGTTGGAGAAGTGCTCGAGCAGTTCAAAGCCCTCATGGTGCCGAATATCCCCCTGGGGCGCCTCGGTGAAGTCGACGAAGTGGCCAAGGCGGTCGCCTTTCTCGCGTCGGACGAAAGCAGCTACATCACCGGAATCGACCTGGCCGTCGATGGCGGAATGACTCAAGTGTGAAAGTGAGAAAGGCCCTCTAAGCCGTCGGCACGGTTCCCCCGTCGATCACGTACTCCGTGCCCGTGATCGAAGCGGCCTGAGGGGATACCAGGAAGGCGATGAGGTCCGCCACTTCCGCCGGCTTCGCTGGCCGCCCGATTGGGATTCCCCCAAGGGACTTCATCAAGCCTTCGCGGGCCGCCTCGTAGTCGACGTTTTCCTTGCGCGCAAGCTCCTGCACGAGGCCCACGGCCGCTTCCGTCTCGACCCAGCCGGGCGACACGCGCACCACGCGGATTCCCTTGGGCCCGACCTCCTTCGAGAGGCCTTTGCTGTAGTTCGAGAGCGCTGCCTTCGCAGCGGCATACGCGAGGGTCGCGTCGTGGAGGGGCATCTGGCTCTGGATGGATGTCACGTGAACGATCACGCCCGAGCCGCGAGCGAGCATCATTGGCAGGAGCGTGCGATCCAGCCGCACGGCCGGGAACAGGTTCAGGTCGAGGGCTCGCCGCCACTGGTCGTCGTCGAGGGCCGCGAAGCCGCCCGCGGGCGCGGACGACCCGCCGACGACGTGAACGACGATGTCCACCTCGCCCAGGCGGTTGCGGACAGCCGCGGCCACGGCCTCGCAACCGTCGGCAGTGGTCACGTCGGCGGCTACGAAGAGGACACCGTCCACGGTTTCGGCGGGCACCTTGCGCGCCGTCGCGAGAACCACCGCTCCCGCCACTCGCAGGCGCGCCGACACTGCAGCGCCGATGCCCTTGGTCCCACCCGTCACCAGAGCCTTCCGGCCTCGGAGGTCGCTGCTCATCGGGTCTCCAACGAGACGATCTTCCCGCCGTCAACCGCGAACAGATGCTGAAGATCCAGAGGGCTGTTCGTGAAGACGCCCGCAACGCGTGCCGTCACGACGGTCAAGCCGTCGCGATGGGAGACCCCGAGTGGCTCGACGGTGTGGTGGTACTTGGCCTTGGCCTCTTTCATCCAGCGCTTGATGGCGTCGGGGCCCTCGACGGTTCGCCCCTCGTCTCGAACGATGGCGCGGTCGCTGAAACAGCGTGCCAGAGCCTCAAGATCCTGAGTTCTCTCCGCCTCGAAGAAAGCCGACACCGGGCCGGTCAGGGCGATCGTCATGTTCATGCTCCCTCCTGGGTTCTTGCTCCGAAGAACCGCTGCCGCATCGCCTTGCGAAAGGCCTCGTCCCCCAGCTCCAGGCGCGTCGCATAGGTCGCCTTGGCGTCTGCGCCGGCGACGTAGCGGAGCTGATCCTTGCCGTCCGTCGCCGCTTCGTAGACGACCTCGGCAATCTGTTCGGGCGTGGAGTACGTGGCAATCTGCTTGGGATCCGTCACGGCGCTCATCACCCTTTCGACGAGCCCGTCATAGGCGGGGTGTCTGCCAACGTCGAATGATCGAGTGAAGAAGTCGGTCTTCATTCCGCCCGGGGACACCGTCTTCATGCCGATGCCGAGCTGGTTCAGCTCGAAGGCCATGCTCTCGCTCCAGCCCTCGAGAGCCCATTTGGTTGCGTGATAGATCGAGTTGAAGGGAACCGTGATCAGGCCCCCGATCGAGGTCGTGTTGATGAACAGCCCCGCTCGCTTCCCGCGAAAGTGAGGAACGAACGCCTTCGTCGTGCGGATGGCTCCAATCAGGTTGGTATTCACCATGCGGAGGATCTGTTCGTCGCTCATCCCCTCGAGGGGCCCCGCCATGCCGTAGCCGGCGTTGTTGAAGACCACGTTGACCCCGCCGCCGCTGATGGCAGTGGCTGCCGCGCGCTCGATCTGCGCCGGCTGGGTGATGTCCAACGGAAGCAAGACCACTCCAGCCAGGTCGGCGAGCTCCTTTTCCTTCTCGGGGTTCCGCATGGTGGCAACGACCTTCCATCCCCGAGCGGCAAACAGCTTGGCTGCCGCGCGCCCGAGGCCCGAGGAACTCCCGGTGATGAAGACGGCTCTCTGCGTCATCGATCGCTCCTTCTCAGTCCCGGGCCGCAGGCAGCGGGATCATCGGCGCAGGCCGGCGGCCCTTGGCGGCGACTCGCGGCTTGCGCCTTGGCTTCGCCTTTCGCTTTCGCCTGGGCAGGTCGCGGCGGCTCACGCCACCAATATCGCGCGGCGACATCCATACGTCTAGGACATCTTTACTATTGCACCGATGCTCGTAGGATATCGGTATGGAA
>Ga0207646_10005420_pt1 | contig 13418 bp, 21 predicted proteins | sample KBSK5502metaG_FD_184343 | JGI IMG/M metagenome (GOLD analysis project Ga0207646, IMG submission 184343) | Corn, switchgrass and miscanthus rhizosphere microbial communities from Kellogg Biological Station, Michigan, USA - KBS K5-50-2 metaG... | ecosystem: Host-associated > Plants > Roots >... | reverse complement strand
CGATCCCGACCTGCATGTCGTACACGACCAAAGCCAATCGTGTCGGATCACAAATGTCTTCCAGCGTTTGCGGAATATCCAGTCCGAAAGCCCGCTGCATAATGAATTCCACCTCACCAGACGATCGAACCTCATTTTAGCTTGGATCAGCAGCCGAGTGCCGTCGCTGAATCGAGTAGCAGTTTTCCGGCATCGAAAACAGCAGCCAATGGAGTGTGGAGTATGAATTACTTGAAGAAGCTTGAAGATGTAGTCTCCGCATGGCCGAACGTATCGGTGCATCCACATCGTTTTGGAGGTCGGGAATTCCTATTCGGTAGCGCGGAAGTAGGGCACATCCATATTGGCGGGATCGTTGACATACCCTTCCCGCGTTCAGTACGCGATGCACTCTTGGCAGAGGGTCTTGCGGAGGAACACCACTGGGTTCCGAACTCAGGCTGGATCACCTTCCGGATGCGCAGTGAAGAAGACCTCACCCATGCCCTCTGGCTCATGCGGCTGTCGTACCTCCGCTACGCGCTGAAGACCTCAACTGATCCACAGAAACTGTTTGAGCAGAAAGTGAAGAACTGCGATTGAGTCCTCGCCTCAAGTCGTTGCTCGAACCGTTCATGCCCAAGATCGCAAAACATGCCTCGGCTGAGCTACTCCCAGCGTAGAGCGACCAACCAACCTCAACTGTGAATTGTTCAAGGAGATATGCAAAATGGGAAAACATGAAAGCAGTGCGAGTGCACAACTACGGTGGGCCGGAAGTGCTCCGGTTCGAAGATGCACCCCGCCCAACGCCCGGTTCCGGTGAATTACTCATAAGAGTCCATGCTGCTTCGGTGAATCCCATCGACTGGAAAGTCCGCGCAGGCTACATGAAGGATTACATTCCTCTCCCACTGCCCTTTATTCTGGGCTGGGACGTTTCAGGGGTTCTCGAAGCAGTGGGCACCGATGTCACTAAATTTAAGAAGGGCGATGAAGTCTATGCCCGCCCGGATGTCACCGCTCATGGCTACGGTGCTTACGCGGAATACGTCGTGGCGAAAGAGACCGAAACGGCGCTCAAACCACAGTCGATTAACCATGTGCACGCAGCAACGATTCCCGTTGGGGCGGTGACGGCGTGGCGGGCACTATTCGACGCCGCTGCGCTGAAGGAAGGCCAGAAGGTGTTGATTCACGGAGCAGCGGGAGGCGTCGGCAGCTTTGCAGCACAACTCGCGAAGTGGAAGGGAGCGCATGTAATCGGGACAGCATCCACCCGGAATCAAGCGTTTCTACGGGAGTTGGGAGTGGACGAACCGATAGATTACGAGAAGACACGATTTGAGGATGTCGTGCATGACGTGGACGTTGTCTTCGATCCCATCGGCGGCGACACTCAGAAGCGTTCGTGGAAGACTCTAAAGAAAGGTGGGATTCTCGTTTCGATTGTCGGCCCGCCCTCCGAAGAAGAGGCCAAAAAGCATGGTGTGCGGTCGGCGTTCTTATCTGCTCGGGGAGGTTCATCCCTGCTGGCTGAACTCGCAACACTCGTTGATTCGGGGAAAATCAAGCCAATGGTCGAGAAGGTGCTGCCGCTGTCCGAAGCTCGACAGGCTCACGAACTCAATGAGACCGGGCACGCTCGCGGCAAGATAGTGCTGAAAGTTGCCTGACAGCACAGAGAACTGATTCCAAGGCAATGTTGTCTCAGGCAGTTCTCTTCTTCTTGCGGACAGGCGAGTGCTCCCGAGCATAGGCGAGACCACGCCTGAGATCGGCTGCAAGATCGGCGGATTGGGTCGCGATCTGGACAGGCTCGCCAGCAGATTCGCGTCCTAGCCATCGGTTCAACTCTTCGCGGGAAGAGTAGACATATCGTCCGCGCTTCTCGACTGGCATTCCTGAATCCGCCCAGCGTTGCGCTACTGAGACTGGCTGGCCTAGAAACGCGGCGATTTGCTGCCAGCCGTTCAATGAGTCCGAATCGTTGCTTTTAGCCGCTTTCGCCACGGAATACACCCACTCCTTTTGTCGGGTTCGATGCGATGTTCTGTGGTTGGCGGCCAAAAGAAACTAGCCATCAAATCGGACGGGCAAGCTCTCCAGCCCCCGCAGCACTAGGCCGCGCTTCCAGCGGAGACCGTTCGATGGTATGGCAAGTTTCAAGTTCGGAACTCTTCTGAAGAGAGTGGCAATTGCGATCTGTGCCTCCAGTCGAGCAAGTGATGCGCCGAGACAGTAATGCATTCCATAGCCAAACGCGATGTGCGGATTCGACTCCCGGCCGAGGTCGAGTCCGTCTGGGTTCTCGAATTGTTGACCGTCACGGTTCGCAGACGCGAGCACCGCGAACGCCAACTCGCCACGCGGTATCGTGACTCCCGCAACGCCGGTGTCTTCACGAGGATAACGTTCCGTTGCAGTTTCGAGTGGGCCAGTGTAGCGCAACAATTCTTCCACTCCAGATTTGATTAGCGCGGGATCGTTATGGAGCCTGTCCAGTTGGTCAGGATTTTCCAGCAGTGCCAGCACTCCATTTCCGATCAGGTTTACCGTAGTCTCGTGTCCCGCTACCAGCAACAGCACGATCATGGCGAGGAGTTCGTCTTCGCTCAACTGGTCTCCGGCTTGCCCCGCTCGCGCTAGTGCGGAAATCAAATCGTCCTCTGGGTTCACACGCCGAGCCTTCGCCAGAGACCGAACGTAGCGTATGAAAAGTACTATGTCGGGGATCGCCTTCAGAATTCCAAAGCGAGAGGCGCTCGATGCGGTACCCGCATTCGACCAATTACGGAACTTAAGGCGATCCTTCACTGGAACGCCGAGCATTTCCGCGATGATGGTCGTGGGTATCTCTACTGTATAGTCGCGAACCAAGTCCATTCGCCCTCGGGCTTCGACATGGTCGAGCAATTCATCCGCGAGGCTCTGGACACGCCCTCGCAGATTTTCAACCAGACGCGGCGTGAAGACCGTGTGCACGAGTCCGCGCAAGCGGGTATGATCCGGAGCATCCAAGTCGAGCATGTTGCGCATGAGCGGCTTGAACATACCCGGCATCCATGGCTGCGCTTGGGCCTTCGTCCTGTCCTTGCGGAAACGATCATCCTTCAAAACAGAAAGAACATCTTCGTAGCGCGTGATCAGCCACACCGTGCGTTTGTCGGGCAGCTTCGTCCGAAAGACAGGAGCTTCATTACGGAGATGGGCATAGAACGGAAACGGGTTTGCCTTGAACTCAGAACTGGCAAGGTTCACATGGGCGATAGAGGTCATCTTTTTGGTTCAGAGTCTAGCGCAGGAACGAGCGGTAACACCCATTCTTGCGCAAGAATAACAGGAATAGATGATGCGCCAAATTGCTGAATTCATCGCTGTGCTCGCCTGCGGCTTGTTCGCGGGAGCCGCCTTGTACGTCAACCTCGTTGAACATCCGGCCAGAATGGAATGTGGGGTAGAACTGGCTGCGACCGAATTCCCTCCGAGCTATCGCCGGGGAACCATCATGCAGGTGACACTGGCAGTCGTGTGCCTGCTGTCTTCTATTGCAGCTTGGCTTGCGGGGGCAACATTTTGGTGGGTCGTGGCAGGAATCTTGCAGGTTTCGGTCATTCCCTTCACTCTGATCGTGATCCTGCCCACCAACAAGCGATTGCTCAGCCCGGCACTGGATCGGCGGTCAGCCGAAGCCGAGCGTCTGCTCGCACGCTGGAGCAGTCTTCACGCGGTGCGGAGCGTGCTCAGCACTATGGCGCTCTTACTATTCCTGTACTTGGCGATCTTCAGGAAGGCTATCTGAGAACCTAGCCAGCCAGCGTGACCTCAAACGATCCCGTATTGTCGCGCATCAGACCCTTTGCTGAGAGGGTACGCCCAAGCGCGAGGATCGGTCGAAACATCCAGTACTTCCGCCGAATCGCAGCCATCGCCCGTTCGTGCTCGGCACGGTCGGTGAGGAAACGAGCCGTGCCGCTGAAATTCTCGCCGCCAATAGACAGCTTAACCTGCGGCGTCTTCTGAACGTTGCGCACCCACTGGCGGTTCACGCTCGCGGTGCCGATGTAGAGCCTGTCGCCATCCAGAACGAACCAGATCGTCACTTGGTGAGATTTCCCAGTCTTGCGTCCATAATGGGTCAGCCGAGTGGTGTGCTTTTCGGCTACCCGCCTTAGTCGCGCAAGTTCGGTCGATTCCATAAGCTTCGTTAGGGATGCCGCTCGATGACACTACCATAGCAGTTCGGCTTGGTGCGCGTGTGTGTGAGAAACTTTCGTGAGAAACACATGAGACCGCCCTTTCGCTCCAAGCAAGAAGTGATCATCAACGCTCCGGTGGAGACGGTGTGGGCGTTCAACATGGATATTACGAAAATCCCTACCTTTCATCCCCGCGCAGTCAAAGTGGAGCTACTCTCAGGAAAAGCTCTCCGTGAGCCGGGCGTTTCGTACCAATGCCACCTCTCAGGCGGAAAACACATGTGCGTTGAGAAGGACATCGAAATCGTTCCAATGCAGAAGCTTGTCACTGTACTGCCGGAGGACACGTTCGGAATAAGCAAGATCTTGCCTGACTACGTGGTCGAAACGACGCTTCATCGTGTCGGGCAGTCTTCTACGAAGATAGAGATCAGCCATTACTACTCCACACCGACTCTGAAAGCCAAGCTGCTGAACCTAATCGCGAGACGAAAAATTGCCCGCGAAACTCAAGACACCCTGAATGGAATGAAAGCTGCAATCGAAGAGAGGGGCGCAACGATCAAAAATGGCTGACGAAATTCTCTTCCACCATGGAACCATTAAGGTGAGCCGTCTGCGGCTGGCTCCCGGCGAAGCTATGCCGTGGCATCGCGATCCGTTCCATCGAGTCGCAGTGGTGCTAAGCGGCGATGTCCTGTCAATCGAATACCGCGACGGAGGCGAGAGCCAGCGCGTTGGGATCACGCCGGGACAAGTCGAGTGGGAAGAGCCAACCGAGCGCATTCATCGCGCCGTGAACGTCGGCAAGGAACCCTACGAGCAAGTGACAATCTTCCTGCTCGACCACCCGGACGCGGTGCCGCAGCCGAGAGGCGAATAGCCGAGTCAATGAAACGAACATTACTCTCATGGAGCAGCGGCAAAGACAGTGCTTGGAGCCTTCATGTTCTTCGGCAGCAGGGTGAGTATGAGATCGTCGGTCTGCTCACGACATTCAACCGAGAAGCCAATCGAGTCGCCATGCACGGAGTTCGTCGTGAACTAGTTAAAGCGCAGGCAGAAGCGGCGGGTATTCCGCTCTGGGATGTGGATTTGCCATCACCGTGCTCGAATGCTGATTACGAGAGCATCATGAGTGAAGCGTGCAGAGCCGCTGTTCGAACGGGAATTGAATGCGTTGCGTTCGGCGATCTATTCTTGCGCGACATACGCGAATACCGCGAAAGGCAGCTACACGACTCCGGGTTGACGCCTATCTTCCCGGTCTGGGGACTCCCGACGCACGAGCTTGCTCGAACGATGATCGCTTCCGGGCTGAAGGCGAAGCTCACTTGTGTCGATTCCCAGTATCTATCGCCGGAGTTCGTGGGCAGAGAGTTCGATGAGCAATTGCTGTCTGACCTTCCGCCGCAAATCGACGCCTGCGGTGAGAATGGCGAATTCCACTCATTCGTCTATGCAGCACCGATATTCCGGGGCGATCTTCGAGTGACAGTGGGAGAGATCGTCACTCGCGACCGTTTCGTTTTCGCTGACTTGATAGCCGCCAGCAGCCAGAAAGAAGTAGTGACAGTCGCTGGCGTGTGAACAGCTAGTCCTGACAGTCGTAACCTCAGAGCATCACGCGTCCTTCGCGCACATATTGTTAATGTCGCGGTTCTCAAGGACAGGTTTTGGGAAACCTCGCTTGGTCATTCAGCATGGTCGCGTCCCACGCATTCAGTCGTTGTCACGTAGTTCGGGAGAAGCATCTTCAATAACGGATAGAGAGGTCTCATCAATGCGTAAGCTGTGCCATACCATGCCGTCTTGGTTCGAATGCCGTGTAGAGGCTGAATGTAGGCAGGGCGAAACAGGAACACAGCCTTGAATGGCATCTTCAACAGAGCGTTTTCCGTCCCGCCCTTCACCCTCGCCCACATGAGTCTCCCGCGTTCCGTGCTATCGGTTCCTGCCCCGGACACGTAAATGAAGGTCATCGTCGGGTTGAGCTTGCCTAAGGTTCTAGCCACTGAGACTGTGAGGTCGTATGTCACCCGCCGATACGCCTGCTCCTTCATCCCTACTGCCGAGACGCCGAGGCAGAAAAAGCATGCGTCGCAGCCCGACAGCCTGCCCTCAATCGCTGAGAGATCAGAAACATCTTGGTGTGCGATTTCGTGCAGTTTGTCTTGCTCGGACAGGCTGGGGTTGCGGACAATCGCTAGGACGCTTTCGACATCGGGATCGGGTAGACACTCGCGCAGGACGCCCTGCCCCACCATGCCCGTCGCTCCGAAGAGAACCACTCTCACCTGACCGCCTCCTATTCTCACGAATGCGCGTACCAGAGCGAATGCGGCGACCATCGGCTGCACGACAGGCATTGCGTTTCAGTCCATCGCTGGAGGCACGCTGGGCAGACGCCGCCCGTGTCGAAGGTGTTCCATTCGTTTCCACAGCTACAAGACCATCGGTCTTCTTTGCGGGGCGACCACCCGCAGAGCGGGCACCGGATGCGTGAGCCGGACGAATCGTTTTTCTTTTCTTGATCAAGTTCGTGATCCAACACGACCGAAGATTTGGAAACGTCAGTCACGAGACTCGGAGTTCCTCCTACGCGAAAAGCCGTTTCTGACGTTCCGCAAGCTCCACAGGTCGCGAGCATTCCTCGTCATCATTCGCCACGTGGTTGATCCGCGTGCTGACCGGATAGTAGCGCATCAGCCGAGCATCGAAGGGCTTCAACAGTTCTGAGATCGCTGTGACGTTCTGCATTCGGGGTCGAGCCACAGATCGTAGCTGTCAGGGTCGAGGATGACGGGCATCCTGTCGTGAATCGCTGAGGTCACGGCATTCGGAGTAGTTGTCAGAATCGAGCAGGTCTTCACCCATTGCCCGCTTGAGTTCCTCCACCCGTCCCACAGTCCGGCGAAAGCGAACAACTCCCCATCATTAACCTCGAAACAGAACGGCTGCTTGCCTTTCCCCTTCCGCGACCACTCATAAAAAGCATTAGCCGGAATCAAGCAACGCCGATACTTCAACGGATCGCGAAACGCGGGCCTCGTAGCGGCTGTCTCCGACCGTGCGTTGATCGTGCTTGCAGCGCCAGAGGCGTCCTTCACCCAGTGTGGAATGAGACCCCACTTCATCAGCGAAATTTGACGGACTGGTTCCTTTGGATGCTGGCGGATCACCGGAACACCTTGCGCGGGAGCGATGTTGTACCGAGGACTCCATTCATCATCCCAAGGAGCGCTCTCGAAATATTCCTCGACAAGCTGTTTCCGCCGCGAGAGTCGGTAGCGCCCGCACATGGAGGAGATTATGGCAGATCACTTGATGTTAGGGCTGGCATTCGATTTCCATCCTGTAGCGCCAAAGCTCGTTTTCGGTGCAGCCTATCTCTGCTGCCTTCTTGATCCATTCTTCGCCGTGCCCCGGCTTGCCGACCAAGGCGTGCGCAATCTCGTGAAGCATGGTCTGCCGGAACCTGCGACCGATGCGCCAGTCAATCCTAATGACCTTGTTATCAAAGTCGCACTGCCCCCAGAATCCCCTATCTCCCTCGTTCGGAGCATACAGCGCATTCCGCAAGTTTTCGAACGAGATGCGCCAGTCGTGCAGACCGTGCGTGTCGAGCAGCGCGTTGCCCTTTATTTCCATCTCTCCGGTCTTGCGGTTCTGTTCAAGAAGAATACGGGTCATGATTGTTCCTCATTGCTTTGATGTGCGCCGCACGAGGAAAAGTCTCACGATTTTTTGGAAGATCGTTAGAAACGGTCGACAAAAAATAACGGAGGTAGAGAAGAGGCTCTGTTAGCTCTAAACGGGCTAGCAGAGCGGTGTTTAGACTCGAATAAGCTGGGAGTGACGGAATTCGTCATGCGAGTCTCTTACCAGAGTAACTACACATGTGTGCCATGCGCCGGAGAGAATAATCTCTGCATCGTTTCGCATCTAAGAAAGTAGGAGGACATCATGGCAAAACGAAAAATCACTGATGCGGAACTGAATGCATGGGAGAAAGAGCAAAAGCGTGCGTTCATCGCCGGGGAACTGACCCCGGAACAGATCGTCAAGCTGCGGTCGGTAGGGTTCCCGCTGCCCCGTTCAGCAAGACCCGCGTAGGCACAATCATCCGCCAGAACAAGCTAAGTACCAAGGCGAAGTACAACGCGTTCCGCCGCAAGCACCCGGAGTTGGAACTGCCGTTGGCACTGGAAGTCCAAGTCATCCACAGCGGGTGGTCAACGAAGCCCACATTGGCTGAATTCAATCTGCTGTCCAAACGTCAACAGGCTGCGTTCTACAAGAAGCTGCACACGCTGCCGGGATACGCGGAGTTGGCGATGTGAAGGAGAAAACCGCCTACAAAGGACAACTCTACACAACATCCATTGACCAGCAGACCGACTTGCCAACGGTCGTTGAGGTTATTGCCGAGTGTGACCATACGCATGACACCGAGCGCAAAGCGTTGCTCCGCATCCGACGTCAGCGTAAGGCGGTTCGGGAACGATATGCAGTCCGTCTCCGCGATTAAAGGCCGTACAGCGAGCGAAGCCATTCTGTCCTGCGTCCACCCCCCACCAAGGACGCGAGATCACTGGCTAAGGAAGAACTGCGAAAACTCGAAGCCGGACGTCCATCAAAGCCGGAGCTGATCGTCACGCTCGCGGACTTCGTGACGCGCGTCTATCTTCCCTTCACCTTCGCGAACAAGAGGCAATCGACCGCGGGGGGATATCAGGATGCGTGGGAAACTCACTTCGCATTGCGACCGAACATTGCGCGCAAGCTCCTGAAGGATACGAAGACTTCGAACGTATACGACTGGCTCTCCGAGATCGCCGCGACCGATCGAAACAAAAAAGGCGAACTGCTGAAGAAGCGGACGCTTCAATATCTCAAAACATGCCTCTCGGCGATCTTCACACACGCGAAGTCGTTCGGATATGTCGATGGCGTGAATCCTGTCATCGGCGCCATGGTCCCTCAAGCCCCTGCGGCCGCCGAGACGTACGCGTATTCCGTCGAAGAAATCAGGGTCATGCTTTCCGTCTTGGCGGAACCGGCGCGGACAAGAGTACTACATCAAGCCGGTGAGCGAAGATTCCGTGCGCGCCATGGCCGCACTGGATACGGTTCTGTGCTCGACTTGTGCTCTGGACTCTCTCTCAACGGGGGACACGAAGACGCAGTAGGAGTGTAGAATGACGGGGATAAAAGATCAGGCCGACGTAGCTCAGTTGGTAGAGCAGCCGATTCGTAATCGGCTTAGAATCAACGACTTACAGTGTTTTCAGTACGTTACGGTGTGCTACAGCGCGTATAGTGTGCACCAGTGCGTTGCAGTTTGCAGCTTCAATGCGATGGGATATGCGATGAAAATTATGACCGTAAGTTGGGGTTAAAATCAGGCCGTGAACTCTTCTGATCGGAGAAAATTCGATAGAGCAGTAAAGCGTGAAATGGGGAAGCGTGACCAAGATCACGCCTCGTCTAACCACAGCGCCACAGCTAAGATTCCTGTAACAACATCGAAATCCCCTTCGATGTTCCGTCAACTCGGGATTCGAGGTTGGGGTCTGATTGTTGCCTTCGCAACACTCGTCACAATCTTTTGTGGGTTTTTGATAATTAGGTCCGATGTCACCATCACACCCCATGTCAGGCTTGATCCTGCGGACCCTTTTTCGATGCTCTACACCGTCACGAATGAAGGTTCCTTTGTAATCAAAGACGTAGGGTTTTCTTGTCACATGAACCACGTGGAAGTTCACAACTATATGTTCGCAGTACATGATTTGCCCGGTTCGACTGATCCGAAAGGAGAGCCTGAGGTGGCCGCACGCAAGAGTCAGGACGTGGCCTGTTTATTTGGTGCGGCAGGGTGGCCTATAAAGACCTCTCCCAACGGTCCACCTCCTGAATACCACTCAGCCGACATCACGCTGATAGTTTCGTACCGACCTCACTTCTGGTGGAGAAGAATACAGTCTGAGCGATTTATCGGACGCACTAACGGCCACGGAAAGATTGTTGAGTGGAGCCATCAGGCTGGTTGAATCCAACACAACCTCTCTACCAACCCGGCAGACACCCATCAAGATCGACTTTGCGAAAACGCACAGACGTGCGAATCCTGATGCTTGGTAGGGGATTTTCGCTTTCCTTTGCCAGCCTTGGCTGGAATCCCTCAACCCATGGTAAAGTTCTCACGCATGGTGATCACGCGACTCCCATCAGTTGTGAACGCCGAGCTTCCTGCCGCCAATATTTATTTGGACGATCTGGAAGAAATACTCAACATTCTGAAATCCGATGGTGAGGACCACGCACCAATTCTGAAGTTCACTGTCAATGACATGACCTGTGACAGCATAGACGATCTGCGCAAGATTGGAGGACGAACGTCTGTTTTCGAAATGGAGGTTTGGTGGGAAGGTGCCCGCCTACATGATGCACTTAGGGTCAGCCCCCGTTTTCGCGCGTACCTTCATGTAGGTGGAGATTCCGCCCAACGTCGGACTTGGGTGATGAGTCAAGTCTCTGATCTTTTTAGAAGGCGAATCGACTGGAAAGCCAAGTTTCGTTGGTTGATTATTTCGGCGACAGGTTTGTTGCTATTGCCCATTCTCTTCGTGGGTAGTCACTTCATTGACAAAATGGTGGGCACGAAGGGTGAGCTTCATTGGCTATTGCTCTTGGGATTGAGTGTTTTTCTGTCGTACCCTGTGTATCAAGCGTTAGCATTAGGTACAGCCGAGCGCTCAACTGTGATTTTGCAGAGTTATAGCGACGAAAAAGGAAGTTGGTTCCAGCGTCACCGTGACCAGATCACACTTGCCGCAGTAACATCTCTCATCTCTACCATCATCGGTGCTGCTATAACCTTGCTGGTTCAAAGATTCCTCCATCAACATTAGACCGGGCGGGCAGCGGGCCTTCAGGGATTTAAGCCCAAAGACCCCGCCTTTCCCGCGATCAGCAGAGGTGATTTTTAGGGCTTGTGGTGCTCGTTCGCCGCCGTGCAGGGCCGGTTGGAATCCTCAAGAATTTTTTTGTGACCAACGTGACCTGTCAACACGCAGCGGGGTTGTGCGATGCTGCTTGCATGTCAATCCTAACTCCGGACTATATTGAAAAAGACTCCATTCCTCTGTTGTTGAAACGATGTTCCAAAATTACCGACCCCCAAGAGGCTGTAGACAAGGCAGCCAAACTTCACGGCGAATGGTCATCCTTCCTAAGAACAGAGCCGCGCTCACTCAAAGAAAAACAGAAGAGAGATTCTCTCTTGCTATCGTGGAAAAAACGGGCGAAGGCATTCCTCAAAACAGTCGAGTGAAGATGTCTTTCGCGGTAGCTATGAGGTTGCTTCCCCCTTAAATTTACTTTCGTTCAACCACTTTGACATGGTTGACCTATCGTGTTTGCTCCCATACTTCTCGTTGACGGCTTTCACTTTGTCCTGAAGTGAGCCATCAATGGTCTTGGCAAAATCAATCTTCTGTTGTTTCTCAGGGTCTTCCTTTGGGCCGCTTTGGTGGTTACGCCCCTTAAAAGGCTCTGCATTCGCATTAACAACCTTGAAGTTTCCTGTTTCAGACAGGTACGGTCTTCCCTGAAGAATCATGTCAGGAATCAACTCATCGAGGTCACGCCCTACGATAGCGTGAAAATGCAGGGTGCTTGTCTTCTCATCGGTCTGACAAAGACCGTAGGCATTAGACAAAGCAGCCCCATATTCACCGGAACCACGGAACATGTTTTCTAGAGTCATCGTGGAAGCATCAGCAAAACCTTTAGGCGCATGGTGCGCACACCACACCGAACGGGCACCGGCTGCAATGATGTTGAAAATATTTTCAGACAACACAGCAACATCACTTGATTTGTTCTCCTCACCCTCTAACCAACGTATTGCGGTATCAAGGAACACGTCAGCGTCTCTCACCATTTCAAGCAACCGAGGATCACTCAGCTTGATCTTCTCCCCTGCCGAGAGTGTTCTGATAAACAACCTGCCTTCGGGATTGCTGATTGGGTCATAGAGGAAACCCATCAAACCAAGCAACTTCAGCCGCTTCTTAACCGAAGCGCGACTTGCTTCAGGTATCAGGTATATGACCTTGTTGCTTTTGTGGACTTTGTAACGTGAGTCATTAAACAACGGCTCGCCGGTGAGCAGCGCTTTGACGATGCACAGCAGCACCCATGTCTTCATTTGCTTCGGTAAAGCACCAAACCAAGTTGATTCACCGGCATGGGCTATACCTTCAATGACCCAAGGCAAGTCAACTTCTTCATCAAAAGCAGATTGTGTATCCCACAGTGAGGCTTCCCCCGCCCGATACGCGCGCTCCTCATCCCCATCAATTTCCACTCCCCACTTTTCCGAATGTACACTTTCGTGGAAAACATAAATGGGGGTTCGGACGCACCTCTCCTTCAGGTACGGCAAGTAACGCAGGTCGCCGCTTGCGTCATCCTTCGGGTGCCATATCACAAGTGCGCTATAGTTACCAGATAGACATTTCGCCGCAATCATCTTAGCGTCTACTGCACACGACAACGTCACAGGGGTGACGGTTTTAACCTCTTCCCTGCGTTTCGTTCTAGCGTGCCATTTCGTGCGGGTCACCTCAATGGGGGGTTCAAAAAGGACTCGCTCTTCGCAGAAGTTATCGCACCTGAAATTGTCTGCAACTTCAGCGCAATCTATCTCGGGGTGTTGTGAGCAAGTCAGAACCAAGATGTCGCGCCGCACATCCGGATTCGTGGTTAGGCCGCGTAACTTATCCCAAACGTCTTCCTCTCGCTCTTCTGAAATGGGTTTGCTGTCTGGACATAAAGACTGCCCCACTTTACTAGGCTCAGGCCATACGTGAATAATCAGTGTGGTCTGGTTTGTTCTAGCCTTGTTGGTTGTTTGTTCTGTCATATTCAATCTCCTCTTTTAATCTGCGTTACTTTGTCTTTTGTGCATCGGACACAGCGCGGGCCACAATCGCCAACTCGTAAGGCTTCAGCTTGTTCAGAATCTCGCGCTGAGTTTTGTGAGTCAGGAAAAGACTGTCTTTCGCCAATGCTTTCAGTGCGAGAATATCGTTGACGATTTCCTGTAGGTCCGGCCTGTCCTGTAACGTTGGTCGTGCTGCGTTGGTGGTCATAAATACTCCTTTGTTGATTGGTGCTGTGTAACTTATTGACATATCGCCTCCAGTTTCTTAATGCGTTTTCGCCTTT
>Ga0207646_10005418_pt1 | contig 13420 bp, 14 predicted proteins | sample KBSK5502metaG_FD_184343 | JGI IMG/M metagenome (GOLD analysis project Ga0207646, IMG submission 184343) | Corn, switchgrass and miscanthus rhizosphere microbial communities from Kellogg Biological Station, Michigan, USA - KBS K5-50-2 metaG... | ecosystem: Host-associated > Plants > Roots >... | reverse complement strand
AACAACGAGGCGGCGACAGGACCGAGACTGGTCTGCCATGCGCCCGGCGCCAGTCCGCGCAGCGCCTCCAGCTCGAAGAACATTCGCTCGTGGCTCGAACGAGCCACCCGCTGATCCGGATATCGGTGTGCGCGAGTCGTGCCGCCCGTGGCCGAACGGCGTCGCCGGCACCGTGCTGCTCGAGCACCCGCTGTAACTCGGGCGGCGCCGCCGCCTGTGATCAGCGCCAGTCCACGTTCTCGGCGGCGCCGGCTGCCGTGAGCGCCTCCCTCCGGCCCCGGTAATCGTCGATGCGCACGATTCGCCCGTCGCGCAGGGTGAAGACGTTGAAGATCTGGCCTAGGGGCTCTTGCTCTGGACCGATGTTCGGTCCGCGTGCGCCCAGCACGACCTGGTCGCCGCCGCGGGTGAACTCGAGTGCGTCGATCTCGCGGCGCCGCTCGAGTCCCCAACGGAACGTGTCGACCACCTCCTCGCGGCCGTGACAGACCCACTCCTCGCGCACCCCCCGCCAGCTGACGTCAGGATCGAGCAGCTCCGCCGCAGCTTCGAAATCACCGCGCCGAAGGGCGCCCAGGAAGTCGATCATGACCGTCTCGAGGTTCTCTTGGCCGATACTTGGCATTGGGCTCCTCCTTAGTAACTATCTCGAAAGTCACTGAGTCGCCTATCGCGACGCAGAGGGCGCTGTACACGCGATGTGGTTATCTTCGTGGATTGGAGAAGCGGGAACGGACCGACTCCGTCCCCGCCTCCTTCCCAGGGAAATGTCGGTATCTCCTCTCCCGTACGTTGGGAGAGGAGCTTCTCCTAGGGATCGTCACGGGTGGCCGTCTGCGGGAGGTCATCGATTGCGCGTTCCACTTCCTCTCGATTCGGCATCCGGTAATAAGCAACGCGCTGAGAGACGCCACGACAAGGGCGACTTCCTCAAGTGTCGATGAATCGTGCTCGGCCAAGTAACGGCCGAGCCAGCGCGCGGCGACACGAGTGTGACGGGTGCGGCTCGCGGCGAGCGCGGTCAGCTCCAGTGCCTCGTTGAGCGAGATCTGGCCGACCTCCCGCGCAGTCGCTTCGGCAACCATCAGATTGCCATGTTCGAGTGCGCGTCGGAAGATTGTTCGAGGGTGCCCCTGCGAGGTCGTTGCTACTCCTCTCTGGGGCCGAGCGGCAAGCGCAACTTTAGAGCTCGAATCACAATGAGCGCTGGAGCCTCTTGAAGCAGACGAGGCAGCAGCCGAGTGCGAGGAACGCTTCGTGGATCTCGGCGCGGCGGTCGTAGCGGACGAGCAGACGCTTGAACTGGTGGAGCAGCCGAAGGTGCGCTCAACCACCCAGCGGTAGCGACCGAGCCCGGAGCCATGCTCGCTCTGACGGCGGGCGATCTGAGCCGTGACCCCGCGCTTGCGCAGCTCCTGCCGCTGCGGCCGGTGGTCGTAGGCCCGATCGGCGATGACTCGGTCGGGACGCTGACGCGGCCGGCCGACGCGCCCGCGCACCGGCGGCACCGCGTCGAGGAGCGGGATCAACCGGGTGATGTCGTTGCGGTTCCCACCAGTGAGCGCCCACGCGAGCGGGATCCCGGTGGCGTCGACCAAGAGGTGGTGCTTCGAGCCGTTTCTGGCTCTATCGACCGGGCTCGGGCCCGTCGCGGAGCCCCCTTTTTCGCCTGCACGTGGCTGGAGTCGGCGACCGCGCGCGACCACTCGAGCTCGCCGGCGGCCCGCAGCTCGGCAAGCAAGAGCGCGTGCAGTCGCTCCCAGACACCCGCCCGCTGCCACTCATCCAAACGGCGGTAACAGGTCGAGCCGCTGCCGAAGCCGAGCTCGAGCGGCAGATGCCGCCAGGCGATCCCCGGCCCGACGCCAGCCTGCGCCCCGTGATGTTCTTCAGTCGGCCGGAATGGCCGCAGCCCCTTCCTCAGCCGGTGCGGGCTGCTCGTGGCGGAGCGTGTACGTCAGCCAGCCATACATCCCGAGGATCAGGATCGCGTTGAGCACGTGAAGGCCACCAACCCATTTGCCGACAACCGCGAACAGCAGCTGGACGAACGTGAGGATCGGTGCCACGATCGTGACGATCCGCACGCGCCTGTTGGGGTGCCAGGCGAGCAGTGCCGCGATCAAAAAGAGCAGGGCCAGCGGTTCGGTCAGGATGAAGCCGAGGATGCGGTGTGGGTCGAGCGTCGTGGAGCCGCCACAGTGCGAAGTGGCCTTTTTGCATGTGTCAGAGTCGTACACGTTCTTCAGCCTGAAGACTCCTTCGCCGGCCAGGAACACCTGGACGATGATCAAAACTACGTACAAGGCGGAAAACCACTTCAGGACGGACCGCGCGCCACGTCGAACACGGCTCATTGCCGCGACTCCTCTCGTTAGATGTGCGCGCGAACGTACTAAAGCCGACCGGGCTTCGCGCAGCTTGCCTCCGCTGCGCGGTGATCTGACGCTAGGCGGCGACGAGGCCTGACCAACGCGCTCAACCACCCTCCTTCTCTCGACCGTGAACGAGAAGGAGATCAACATGCGGCAGCTCTGGACACGCGCTTCTCGCCCAGAAGATCACCATCGAAGCCGCGGGCGGCTGAAGCTGTGGCTGGTTGTGGGCGTGGCCGCGCTCGCGGCGGTTGTCACGGCGGGTGAAAGGCCGGCGCGGGTGCCATGAGTGACTAATTCCTCCTCGGCACGGCGTACGTGGGTCCACCTCCCGTTCGCCCAACGCTTGGGCGTCCGTGACCAGCAGCAGATCGTCGACTCGTTCGCGGTCTCTTGCGAACCCACTCAGGCGGTCTCGAGCGGAAAGTCCGAGTAGCGCGTACGATCGGCTATACCGGCTGCATACAGGCAGATTTCCCCATTAGAACGAGCATGCCCCCGGCAAGAATCGAACTTGCGCACGCGGTTTAGGAAACCGCTGCTCTATCCACTGAGCTACGGGGGCGAAGCTGGACCACGATAGCGTCGTCCGGAAACAAATAACTGCTCCAGCTCTGGCTTCTCATAGACATCTCAGAGCTACCGCGTAGCTTTCGGTTAAAGAAAGGGGCGAGAGACATGGCGCCAGGCAGGACGATGATGGTGCTGGGAGTTCTGTTTGTGCTCGGCTCGACAGGGATTGCAGGTTCGGCGCCCGCATCGGGGCCAGTTCTGAGCGATTTCGTCAGCCGGGTCGACAATCCGTGGTTCCCGCTCGTGCCGGGCACGACCTTCGTCTACCGCGGCGTCAAGGACGGGAAGTCCGCACGCGACGTCTTCACGGTCACGCACGCCGCGAAGACGATCCAGGGCGTGCGCTGTACGGCCGTGCAGGACCGGCTCTACCTCGCCGGCCGGCTCGAGGAGCGGACGACGGACTGGTACGCGCAGGACAGCCGTGGCAACGTCTGGTACTTCGGCGAGTCGACCGCCGAGCTCGACCGCGCGGGGCATGTGACGAGCACGGAAGGAACTTGGCAGGCGGGCCGTGACGGCGCGCAGGCCGGGATCTACATGACGGCGCGGCCGACGGTCGGCCAGTCGCGGCGCCAGGAGTACTACAAGGGGCACGCCGAGGATCACTTCTCGGTTCTCAGCCTTCGCGCGCCGATCTCGGTGCCATACGTGAGGTCGAACCGCGCGCTGCTGACGAAGGAATGGACGCCGCTCGAGCCGGGCACGCTTGACCACAAGTACTACCTTCGCGGGATCGGTGAGGTGAAGGAAGTGACGGTCAAAGGGCCGACGGAGCTGGCCGAGCTCGTCTCGGTACGGCGGCCCTAGACGACCGGGCTACCCTCCGAATGTGGCTCCTGCCGCGATCCTCGTTGTCGACGACGACGCGCCGATTCGCCGAATGCTCTCGCGAACGCTCGCGGCCGAGGGCTACTCGGTCGAGGCTTCGGCGGACGGTGGGGCGGCGCTGGCGGCAGTCGAGCGCTCGGCGCCGGATCTGGTCGTGCTCGACGTCGCGATGCCGGGCATCGACGGGCTGGCCGTCGCAAGGAGGCTGCGGGACAAGGGGCTCGGGCTGCCGATCCTGCTCTTGACGGCACGGGACGGGGTCCCGGATCGCGTTGCCGGTCTCGATGCCGGCGCCGACGACTACCTCGTCAAGCCGTTCGCGGCCGAGGAGCTGCTGGCGCGAGTCCGTGCTCTGCTCCGGCGCGGCAACGAGCTCGACGACGTGCTCGCGCACGGCGACCTCGTCTTCGACGTGCAGGGCCGAAACGCCGCGCGCGCCGGCCGCGATCTCGGGTTGAGCTCGCGCGAAGCCGATCTGCTCGAGCTGTTGCTCCTCAACCGCCGCCGGATCGTTACCCGTGAGCTCGCGCTCGAACGGGTCTGGGGCGGGCCGGCCGCCGCGAGCCTGAACGTCGTCGATCAGTACGTCTCGTACCTGCGGGCGAAGCTCGGCGATCCCCCGCTGATCGAAACTGTGCGCGGCACCGGCTTCCTCTTGCGATGACCCGGATGTCGCTTCGGGTGCGCTCGGTCGCCGCGGCGACGCTGGGGATCCTGCTCGCGGTCGTAGTCGTCGGCGCGGGCGTCGACGTGCTCGTCTCACGTCATCTCCATCGTTCGTTCGACCACACGCTCCATGCGCGCGCGGTCGAAGTGGCCCAGCTGGCCGCATCGGCGCCGGCCGTCTTGACCGCGCCCGGCGCGCTGGACTCGCGGCTCGGCGGCACCCAGCTCTCGGTCGAGGTGGTCGACCGGCGCGGTCGCCTCGTCGCGCGCTCCCTGTCGCTCGGCGGCGGGGTCTTGCCGGCGAGTCGGCTGCTGGAGCAGGCGATCGCGCACGGTCGCTCGAGGTACGCGGGCCTCGAGCTCGGCAACGAGGATCTGCGCGCCTACACGGCGCCGCTCGCCGAGGTGGGCGGGCCGGCCGCCGGAGGAGCGGTGATCGTCGCCGGCTCCACGCACGATCTCCGCGAGACGCTCGCGAGCCTGCATCTATTCGTGCTCCTGGCCGGTCTCGCCGCCTCCGCCCTCGGCGCGCTGGCGGTAGCGATCCTGATGGCGCGTGCTTTGCGGCCGCTCGTAGAGCTGGCGGAGTCCGCGGAAGACATCGAGCGCACCGGCGATCCGCGCCGCCGTCTCCCGCAGCCTGCGGCGCGCGACGAGGTCGGGACGTTGGCGGCGACGCTGAACGAGATGCTGGCGAGCCTCGAGCGGGCGCGCGACAACGAGCGGCGTTTCCTCGCGGACGCATCGCACGAGCTGCGGACGCCGCTGACGGCCTTGCGCGGAAACGTCGCCTACCTGGCGCGCCACGGCGCGACACCCGAGCTCGTCGCCGAGCTCGAAGCCGACGCCGAGCGGCTCGCGACGCTCGCCGACGACCTGCTGGCACTCTCACGGGAGGAATCCGCCGCGGAGCCGACGGAGGTGATTCGGCTCGACGAGCTCGCCCGCGCCGCTTCGGGCCGGGGGGTCGAGTCCGGTGCACTCGAGCCTGTCGCCGTGAAGGGGGATCGGGCCGCGCTCGAGCGCGCGCTCGAGAATCTCATCCGGAACGCCGAGCTCTACGGGCCAGAAGGCGGGCGGATCACGGTCGCTGCTGCGCAAGAGGACGGGGTTGCCCGGCTGACCGTCGCCGACGAAGGCGCCGGGCTCGCACCAGACGAGGCCGAGCAGGCCTTCTCCCGCTTCTGGCGCGGCGCCGGCGGCAAGTCCGGCTCGGGCCTGGGGCTCGCGATCGTGCGGGCGACGGCCGAGCGCCATCGGGGTCGCGCCTACGCGGAAGGCTCGCGCTTCACGATCGAATTGCCGGTTCTCAGAGATCTCTCAGGGTCCGGGCGTAGAACGGAGGAGCAATCGTCCGGGAAAGGATCGCTTTGAAGCTCCTCCGCACACTTTCGACTTCTCGCCTCGTCATCCTGATCATCGCCGTGATCGCGCTTGCAGCCGGCGGCGCGGCGATCGCCGTCGCCGCCTTCGGCGGCAGCGGACCAACTCCGCCGCCGAAGCCGCTCGCTCAGGCGCTGCACGACTCGCTCGCGGGCACCGCGCCCGAGGGCATCACCGCGCGGATCAAATTCACGAACAAGCTCTTTCCGTCAGGAGCGATTACCGGCCAGGTCGGCTCGGCCCTGATGTCCGGCGCCTCCGGGCGCCTCTGGGCGACGAATGACGGGCGCGGCCGGCTCGAGCTTCAGTCCGACGCGGGCGACGTCCAGATCGTCTGGAGCGACACCGAGGTCACCGTCTACGACGCGTCGTCCAACACCGTCTACAGCGCGAAGCTTCCTGCCCACGCGCAGGGCTCCGCCGACCGGAGCGGCGTTCCCTCGGTCACGAAGATCAGCGACTTCCTTTCCAAGCTCGCCGAGCACGTCTCCCTCTCGGGCGCGGAGCCGAGCAATGTCGCGAGCCAGGAGGCTTACAGCGTCAGGCTCTCACCGAAGCACGACGGCGGCCTCCTGGGCTCCGCCGAGCTCGCCTTCGACGCCTCGCGCGGCGTGCCGCTTCGGCTCGGCATCTACGCCCAGGGTGCGTCGACGCCCGTGCTCGAGCTGGCCGCAAGCCACATCTCGTATGGGCCGGTGTCGTCGAGCGATGTCAACGTCACGCCGCCCGCCGGCGCCAAGTCCGTCGACCTCGGGGCGTTGACGAGAAACGGCAACGACACCGGGACGGGCCATGTGCACGTGACTGGGCTCCAGGCGGTTCAGGCCGCGGCGAGCTTCCCGGTCGTCGCTCCGGACAGGCTCGTCGGCCTGCCGCGCCAGGACGTGCGGCTGGTCGGCAACAGCGACTCGAAGGCTGCGCTGGTCGTCTACGGCCATGGGCTCGGCGCGATCGTCGTCGTCGAGCGGCAGGCTCGAGCGGGCGGCAATACTGGCCCGATGGGAAGCCTGCCCGAGGTCTCGCTCAACGGCGTCACCGCCCACGAGCTCGCGACGCAGCTCGGAACCGCGCTGACGTGGAAACGAGGCGAGGTGGCCTACGTTCTCGCCGGCTCGGTGCCGCCTGCGGCGGCGGAGGCTGCCGCGCGCGCGCTCGGATGAGGCGTCGCTTGCGATGCCGACCCGGAGGCCGTGGCGGCTTTGCCGCCGCGGCCGTCCAAACCCGGACCGTGGAACGGTTTCGGTCGAATGATGTCGCGCAGGTCGCTCGATGAGCGACGCGCTCCCGGTCAGCGCGCGCGGGCTCGTCAAGCTCTACGGCGAGCTCGTCGCCGTCGACCACGTCGACCTGACGGTCGAGAAAGGAGACGTTTTCGGCTACCTCGGGCCGAACGGCGCCGGCAAGACAACCTCATTGCGGATGCTGCTCGGCTTGATCAGGCCGACCGAAGGCTCGATCGAGCTCTTCGGCCGCGATCCGCACGTCGCTGGGGCGAAGGCGCTGGACGGCGTCGCCGGCTTCGTCGAGGGCCCGACGTTCTACCCGTACTTGACGGCGCGACGGAACCTGCGCTTGCTCGCCGCCTACGACGACGGCGACTCGCGCTCGCGGATCGAGGGGCTGCTCGAGCTGGTCGAGTTGGACGACCGAGGCGACGACAAGGTCGGCGGCTATTCGCACGGGATGCGCCAGCGGCTCGGGATCGCCGCGGCGCTCCTGCGCGAGCCAAGGCTGCTCCTGCTCGACGAGCCGACGACCGGCCTCGACCCGGCCGGCATGCGCGACATGCGCGACCTCGTTCGCCGCCTGGCCGGCGAAGGGATCACGGTCTTGCTGTCGAGCCATCTCCTCACCGAGGTCGAGGAGCTCTGCAACCGGGTCGCGATCATCCGCAAGGGACGGATCGTCTACGAGGCCGGCTCCACGACCTGCTGGCCACCGCGGCGACCGGCTTCCGGCTCCGCTCGCTGGAGCTCGACCGGGCGAAGGCGCTCCTGCTCGCCCAGCCGGGGATCGGCGAGGTGACCTCCGTTGACGGCTCGTTGCGCTTCCAGGCCGACGAGGAGGCCGTCGCGGCGCTCTCGATCGCGCTGGGGCAGGCGAGGATCGGGGTCACCGCGCTCGTGCCGGAGACCGCGAGCCTGGAGGAGCTCTTCCTCGGCATGACCGAGGGCGAGCAGGCCGGCGCCCAGGAGGAGGCTGTCGCGTGATCGCCGCGGTCGGCAGGGTCTACGAATGGGAGCTCGTGAAGCTGTTGGCGCAGAAGAGGACCTATCTCGGTCTGCTCTCCGCGATCCTGGTCCCGATCGTCTTCGTGGTCGTGCTCGTGCTCCAGACGGGCGGCCCGAACGACGTTCCGCTCGGGAGGTACATCCGCGACACCGGGCTCGCGGCCCCGTTCGTCGTCCTCTTCTTCATGTCGATCTGGGGCCTGCCGCTGATCACCGCGCTCGTCGCGGGCGACATCGTCGCCGCGGAGAGCCACAACGACACGCTGAAGACGATCCTCACCCGCTCGCGTGACCGCGGCCAGGTCTTCGCGGGGAAGGTGCTCGCGGTGCTCACGTACACCTTCGTGGTCGTCTTCGCGCTCGGCCTCGTCGGCCTCGCCGCCGGCAGCATCGCCTGGGGCTTTCACCCGTTGACATCGCTCTCGGGGACGAAGGTCTCTCCGGGGCACGGGCTGGTGCTGCTGGTCGCCAGCCTGGCGGTCTACTTCCTGCCGCTCGCCGGGATCGCGGCCTTCGGCCTGCTGCTCTCGACGGTGACGCGGAACAGCGCGGCCTCCGTGGTCGGCTCGCTGATGTTCGCGCTGCTGATGCAGCTGCTCGGCGTGCTGCCCGGCACGGAGAGCATCCGCCCGTACCTGCTGGGGACGCAGTTCGAAGCCTGGCACGGCTTCCTGCGCACGCCCGCGGACTGGGTCCCGGTGATCCGGGCGTTCTGGGTTTGCGCGCTGTACATCTCGATCCCCGTCGCCGCCGCGTACCTCGTTTTTTTGCGACGCGACGTGGCGAGCCAGTAGCCCTCGCGGCCCGGCGTTACGCGCCGTTCGCGGCGCTGGCGCTTCTCGCCGCGCTTGTCCGTCTGCCCTTTTTGGGGAGCATCGGCCCGGACGAGGGCGGCTATGCCTACGTCGCATGGCAGTGGTCGCGCGGCGCCGATCTCTACCGGTCGGCGTGGGTCGACCGGCCGCAAGGGCTGATCCTCGTCTACCGGTTGCTGATCTCGATCTCGCACTCCGCGTGGGCGATCAGGCTGGGTGCCGTTGTCGCCGGCGCGGCGATCACGCTTCTCGTCGTCGCGATCGGCCGGCTGCTCGCGTCGCCGGCGACGGGATTCCTGGCCGGCGGGATCTACGCGATTGCCGGTGTCGGCCCGCACATCGAGGGCTACACGTTCAACGGCGAGCTCGCGGCGGCGTTGCCGGCGACGGCGGCCGTCGCCGCCGCGCTTGTCGCCTGGCGGCGGGATTCCCGCCGGTGGCTGGTCGCCGCTGCCGCTCTCGGTGGCTCGGCGATGCTGATGAAGCAATCCGGGTTCGATGGCCTGGCCGTGGTGTTCGCGGTTGCGCTGCTTCGACGGGAACGCGTGAAGTCCCTCGCGCTGCTGGCGGCGGGTGCGGCCGTTCCGCTCGGGGCTTCGGCCCTGGCCGGCTGGCTGACGGGGTGGCGCTTCTACTGGTCCGCGGTCGTTGGCGATCACCTCGGCGCCGCGACTTCGGCATCCCGCCTCACGCATCTGCTCAGGTCGCTGCCGGCGGCGGAAAGAGACCTGCTGCCGCTCGCGGCGGCGGCGGTCCTCGGGCTCTGGCTCTCGCGCAAGCAGCCGCTTCAGCTCCGGCTCGGACTCGTCTGGCTCGCCGCCGCGCTCGTGGGCGTCAACCTCGGCGGTCTCTACTGGCCGCACTACTACGTGCAGCTGCTGGCGCCCCTCTGCGTGCTCGCGGCGCTGGCCCTCGGGCGAGCTCGCAATCTCGCCTTCGCGTGGACGGCCGCCGGGCTGGTCGCGCTTCCTGCGCTCGTATTTCTCGGCGTCCTGGTTCATGGTTCCGATTACCGAAGCGACCGCATGGTGGCGTACGCGGTCGGCTTCGAGAACGACCAGCGGATCGCTCGCTATGCGCGCTCGCACTCGTCTCCTCGGGACTCGGTGTACGCGCTCGTCTCGCGCGCCGACTTCTACTTCCTCGCGGATCGATCCTCCGCGTCGCCGTATCTCTGGTCCCATCCGCTGAACGCGATTCCCGGAGCGAGAGCCGCGCTCGCTCGGACGCTGGCCGCGCCGCGGCGCCCGCGGCTGGTCGTCCTGTTCCAGCGCGCACCCTTGCAGGGCAGCGAGAAGCGCTTGCGCGCGATCCTTCATCGCTACTACCAAGTCGTCTGGCGCGCTCCGCAAACGGGGACGACCGTCCTGGCGGCTCAGAAACGACGGGCGGTAGGCTGACGACGTGGGCGAGGCGCTCGCTGCGATCAAGCGCTGGCGCGACGGCGGACAGGCCGTTGCGCTCGCGACCGTCGTCGCAACGCGGCGCTCGGCGCCCCGGCCGCTGGGATCGAAGCTGGCGGTCTCGGAAACCGGTCAGCTCGCCGGCTCCGTCTCGGGCGGCTGTGTCGAGAGCGACGTGGCGGTGCACGCGCGCGAGGTGCTCGAGAGCGGCCGGCCGAAGCTCCTCTCCTACGGGATCCCCGACGAGGACGCCTGGGAGGTCGGACTCCCGTGCGGAGGCGAGATCGACGTTTTCGTCGAGCGGGTCGAAGGCGAGCTGCCAGACCCCGAGACGCCGCAGGTGATTTTCACGGTCGTCGACGGCGAACGCGCCGGCGAGCGATGGGTGTCCGACAACGGCGAGGTGACTCGGACGCAGCTACTCGAGCGTGACGGCGAGCGCGTCTTCGCCGAGGTGCTCGGCCCGCCACCGCGATTGCTCGTCTTCGGCGCCGTCGATCTGGCCGAGGAGCTGTGCCGGGTCGCGAAGGGGCTCGGTTGGCGCACCGTTGTCGCCGACGCCCGCGCCCGGTTCGCCACGGCCGAACGGATCCCCAGCGCAGACGAGCTCTTGGTCGCCTGGCCCGAGGAGGTGCTGCAGCAGTTCGAGCCCGACGACCGTACCGCCGTGGTCGTGCTGACGCACGAAGACCGCTGGGACGTGCCGGCCCTGGCCGGCGCGCTGGGGAGCGACGCCTTCTACGTCGGGGCCCTCGGATCGCGCCGCACCCAGGAGCGGCGGCGGGAGCAGCTGCTCGAGACGGGAGTTTCGGAGGACCGGCTCGAGCGGCTCTGCGGCCCTGCGGGGCTCGACCTGGGAGCCGGGGCGCCGGCGGAGACCGCGCTCTCGATCCTCGCCGAGATCCTCGCCGTGCGGGCGGGCCGCGAGGGCGGGCGCCTGCGCGCGTCGAGCGAGCGGATTCACACGTAGCGCGTGACCCTGCGCGAGCTGCTCGACGAGCACCGAGGCGAGGAGCTCGAGCTCTACGCGCGGACGATCAACCCGCAGTTCATCCGCCTACTCAGGACGATCGGCTTCGACCGGCGCTGGGCGCGGGCGGAGGGCGCGTACCTCTACGACGCCGGCGGCGGGCGCTATCTCGACCTGCTCGGCGGCTTCGGGATGTACAACGTCGGGCGCAACAACCCCCGGATCCGGGCGGCGCTCGTCGAGGCGCTCGAGCTGGAGACGCCGGGAAAGGTGCAGCTCGGTGTCGCGCCGCTCCCGGGTCTGCTCGCGAGCGCGTTGCTCGAACGCGCGCCCTCGTCGCTCGGGCGGGTGCTGTTCACGAGCTCGGGCACCGAGGGGGTCGAGGCGGCGCTGAAGCTCGGCCGCGCGGCGACAGGCCGTACGAAGGTCGTCTCCTGTGAGCATGGATTTCATGGGCTGACGCTTGGCTCCCTGTCCGCGGCCGGCGACGCTGCCTTTAGCGAGCGCTTCGGACCGCTGCTGCCCGGGTTCTCTCGGGTCCCGTTCGACGATCTGGACGCGCTCGAGGCGGCGCTTCGCGGCGAGGACGTGGCGGTCTTCATCGTCGAGCCGGTGCAGGGCCACGGGCCGCATTTCCCGTCAAACGGCTACCTCCGGGGCGCGCAAGAGCTCTGCCGCCGTTACGGGACGCTCTTCTGCGTCGACGAGGTGCAGACAGGCTTCGGTCGCACCGGCCGAATGTTCGCGCTCGACCACTGGGGTTTGGAGCCCGATCTCCTCACGGTGGCGAAGTCGCTCTCGGGCGGCTACGTGCCGGTGGGCGCGCTGCTGATGACGACGGCCGTCTACGACGCCGTCTTCGACTCCTTGGAGCACTCCGTTTCCCACGGCTCGACGTTCGCCCCCAACGACCTCGCGATGGCGGCGGGGCTGGCGACGCTGGAGGAGCTCGACGAGCAGCGCCTGTCAGAGCGGGCGGCGCGAATGGGCGACCTGCTGCTCGAGCGGACGCGCCCCCTCGTCGAGCGCTACGAGGTCGTCAAGGACGTGCGCGGCCTCGGGCTGATCTGGGCGATCGAGTTCGAGGAGCCCGCGGGGGGCAGCCGCTCCTGGCGCATGCTCGAGCGCGTCCAGCGCGGCCTTTTCGCGCAACTCGTCGTCGTGCCGCTCTTCAGCGAGCACAAGATCCTGACCCAGGTGGCCGGCCACGATTCGAACGTGATCAAGATCCTGCCGCCGCTCGTTCTCTCCGAAGGCGACGTCGACTGGTTCGTAGAGGCTCTCGACGCAACGCTCGGGCGAGCTCAGAAGCTGCCGCGTGCCATGGTCCGGTTTGCCATCAAGGCGGCACAGGCAAACCGGCCGCGCCGCGGTTTCTTCGCTAAGACCGGCTGAGCCAACAACTGAGCTGGGGACCTTTGGCCCGCGAGCCCTGCTCTAGCGAAAGGACGCTCGCAAAGGGCAGCGTCGCCGCTCGTCGTTGCCCCTGATCTGATGCAGTTATGCAGCTGCGCGGAATAGTGCTCGTTGAGGGCACGAGCGACCGCCGCGCTGTCGAGACGCTTGCGCGTCGCCGTGGCCGCGACCTCCAGGCCGAGGGCGTCGCCATCGTGCCGATGGGCGGCTACGGGAACCTGCCACGCCTCCTCGGGCAGTACCGCCACGTCCGACTCGCGGGGCTCTATGATGTCGGCGAGGAGCGGCACTTCCTGGGCGCGTTGGGGTGCGACGACCGCGGCGAGCTCGAGCGCGTCGGGTTCTACGCCTGCACGCGCGACCTCGAGGACGAGCTGACGCGGGCGGTGGGGCCGGATGGAATGGAGCGCGTGCTCGCGGAGCAAGGCGAGCTGCGCGCGTTCCGGACATACCAGAAGCAGCCCGCGCACCGCGCCCGGCCGCTCGAGGAACAGCTGCACGGCTTCATGTGGAACCGCAAGCAGAAGTACGCCGTGCTCTTGGTGGAGGCACTCGACCTCGAGCGCGTCCCGCGGCCGCTCGACCGCGTCTTGGCGCACGTCTAGCTCAGCGCACGTGTGAGAGGCACGCGGTAGCAACTGAGGGGTGGACCCTCACGTTCGCGTTTGACACGCAGATTTCGAGGTCTAGCGGTACCGCGGCTCTGGCGTCATTCCGGAACGCTGGCGCAGACGTGTGCGCAGGTCGCTCGAAGCTG
>Ga0207646_10005414_pt1 | contig 13425 bp, 10 predicted proteins | sample KBSK5502metaG_FD_184343 | JGI IMG/M metagenome (GOLD analysis project Ga0207646, IMG submission 184343) | Corn, switchgrass and miscanthus rhizosphere microbial communities from Kellogg Biological Station, Michigan, USA - KBS K5-50-2 metaG... | ecosystem: Host-associated > Plants > Roots >... | reverse complement strand
TGGTCCATCGCTTGCATTGCCTGGCCCGTCCAGTTTACTTCAGCGGAGCCCCAACTGATCGAGATGACTGATGGGTTATTGGTGGTATCGTGTGTAGCCTTGGCGATAGCATCAAGGAAACCACGATCGGTATTAGGCGCGAAATAGACGACGATATGCGCGCCTGGGGCAATCGCACCGGCGACTTCAATATCCAGGTCGACTTCGCCATCGGCACTGTCTGGTGTTCCCGCAGGATGATTGCGTCCATGATCAACAGACGCACTTGTAACCTTCGGCAGAGGGATGTTCAACTGCTGGAAGTAGGTCTGGAGGTCCTGGTTCTTGTAACCCCCATCCAGTTCGATGAGAGCTATACATTGGCCGCTGCCATTAAGGGTGGCACCAGCTTGAAAGTCATACAGTTGGGCAAGTTGTGATGGAGTATAGGAAATTGTGGCAGCTTTCGCCTCTTTACCGCCTGCTACCCGGTCAAAACGTTGGAAGTGTGGGCGAGCCTGGGGCCGATCATCCAGTCCGAAAACGCCCACAATGATCTGGTCAAGTTCGCTCGGAACGTGCAGCGGGCCGGTGCGGCCCCGGTATGTGCCACCCGGGTGCTCATAACGCTGGAGGTTCGTTGCAAATGCGGCGCTCATCGCGGCTGCTGTACCTGCAAGGACAACCCTGCGACCAACAGGGTCCTTTTCGACGACGGTGAGGCCATTTTTACGTGCGAACTCCTCAACTTTCGCCAGGTCATCGGGGGACGCGCTCTGGCTAGCGCTATACTCTTGCCTGCTCATAGGCCGGCCTTGATGCTGGACTTGTTCACTGATTTTGTTGGCCAGATTGCTTGTAGCAGGGGCTCTCAGATAGACAGTGACTTCAACAGGTTCATTGGGATCTACGGGACCGACCGGGCGTGAATTTGGGAGGGGCTTCCGCTCACTACGAGGAAGTTCCTTATACCCCTGGGGTGGTGTGTTAGCCATGTTATGCTCCTTTTCTCTCTTGAACCGATTTTGCTTTGCAGAAACTACAAGAAACGCTCTCCTTTTGATTGAACGTGGTGCAGAAAACATCGCAACAAAGTGATACCGAATCTGGTCCCAGTATAAGGAGGAAGTGTCATGAAAGCGCAATGAGTCCCGTCATGAAATGATGGAGAGCATGCTGTTATGATGTGTACCAATCAGCGCGTGTAAGGGGCAAATGGCTTTCACCCTGCTCGGGTTTCGCCAGGAGCGCCTGGTAAATGTTATTTCTGCCGGTCTCGAATGCATGGGCGGATGCTGCCATGTATAGGCGCCATACACGGTAGGTCACATCGTTTGTGAAGCTACGGGCTTCGTCAGCGCGAGATTCCAGGCGGCGCACCCAGTGGCGCAGCGTGAGTGTGTAGTGTTCCCGCAAACTCTCTACGTCGCGTACCTCGAAGCCGCTCGCCTCCGCTACACGCAGCGTGCTGCTGACCGGTACCAGCTCTCCATCAGGGAATACATAACGGCTGGTGAAGTTTGCTTTCCATTGTGTGGGGACAGAGATGTTGCTGGCAATGCCGTGATTGAGGAAGACGCCGCCGGGACGCAGCAGGCGCCAGGCCTGCTCGAAGTATGCTGGCAGCAGGGCTTCTCCTACGTGCTCAAACATGCCCACACTGACGATTTTATCGAACGCGTTGGCCTCATTGACATCGCGGTAATCGCGTACTTCCACCCGGCATTTCTCCGACAATCCAGCCTCGCGGATGCGCTGCTGTGCTAACCCGGCCTGCGGCTGACTGAGCGTAATGCCATACGCCTCTACTCCATAATGCTGCGTTGCATAGATCGCCAGGCTTCCCCAACCGCAGCCGATATCCAGCAAACGCTCACCGGGGCGCAGGCGCAGCTTGCGGCAAATATACTCGAGCTTATGTTCCTGGGCTGTGTCTATATCGTCACCCGGCGTGGCGAAGTAGGCGCAGGAGTAGATCATGCGCGAATCCAGCCAGAGGGCATAAAAATCGTTGGAGCGGTCGTAGTGATAGGTGACGGCCTGTCGATCTCGCTCTTTCGAGTGGCGCGTACCGCGCAACTTTGCTGCTGCGTCGCCCGGGCGCGGCTGGCCTGTGTTTGGCAGGCTCAGAAGGCGTTTTCCAAAGCGCAATTGCTCTGCCTTTCCCCAGCCTCCATCCATGAATTGATCCCCGAGTGGAAAAACCGCTTCAATGTCTCCTTCGATATCAAAGTCGTTGTAGATATATGCCTCCCCCAGGGTCAGATCGCTGGGTGGCAGGAACATTTTCCGCAGCGCTCCTGGGTGTTGCAGGACAATGGTAAAGCTTGCCGGCTCGCCTGATTGCGGTTCGGGCTTCCACGCGGTGCCATTCCATAGTCGCACGGCAAAATTACGTTGAGGAGAGGAGCTGAATAAGTCCTGCAGTAAAGACAGGGTGGTTTGAAGAGCCTGATCGGTAGCTTTGATGGTTGGAGTTGCCATGGTGTGTTCCTTTATAGTTAAACCAGGTGAGACGGCACCGCGCTAGTAGGGTCTGTTGTAACGCGGCTCTCAGAGACATTTGATGTTTTCGCTGCAAAGGGAAGCGGTGACATAAACTGGCGCCTGGGGGTTGCCTGGACGCTGAGCGCCGATCCAGCACGGCTGGCCTGTTCAAGTGCTCTGGTGAATTCGTTCACAGTGCTAAAGCGCTTGAGCGGGTCTTTCGCCAGGGCTTTGAGTACCACTTCTTCGATGGCAGGTGCGATATCTATGCCCTTCTCTTTTAAAGAGGGAGGCGGATCAGAGATGTGCTGGCGGGCTACTTCGGAAAAAGAGCCATGAAAAGGCCACCCTCCGCTAAGCCACTCGTAGACGACGACGCCCAGCGCGTACTGGTCGCTACTCCTGCGCGGTTTGCCCTGCAACTGCTCCGGGGCCGAATAGAGTACGGTGCCCTCGAAATCGGGCATGCCTGGAAGATTGACATCGATGCTATGGGATGTCACAGCAATGCCGAAATCGCTGAGCAGGATCTCGCCACGTGGCCCCAATAGCATGTTGTGCGGCTTGATGTCGCGATGGATGAGCTTATGGTAGTGGACGTAGTGTAACGCGCTGGCTACCTGTTTGACGTAGGATACTATGCTTTCCAGGGGTACGTGGCTACCCCTGGGATGGCGCTGGCGCAAGTTGCCATGAGGGGCATAGCTCATGACGAGAAAGGGTGTGCCCTTTTCGATGCCGAAATCGTAGATGTGCACAATGTGGGGATGCTCCAACTGGCTAAGGATGTGGGCCTGGGCCAGGAATTTTTCCTGGTCGCTCCTGGTAAACCGTCCACTCAGCACTTTGATGGCAACGGGTATATGAAGTCCCAGGTGCTCGCCAAGGTAGACTGCGGATGATCCGCTCTCACCCAGCAGGCGAGTAAGGCGATACATTTCAAGTTGCTGGTCGGTGCGATCGCTGGTGAGCATCCTGGTATCCTTAGAATAAGGGACGAATGTGCAATCAAAGCTACAACATGTATCGGCAAGGGGCGACGCAAGCGTCCCCACTCCACTCCACACCGCCCCCGCCCCTACGTGGCTTATCGAACTACGTGGCTTATCGAACGGTTCGCAAATCGGTATGAGACAACACCGCTGGCTTAATGATATCTTTGTTTTGGATAGGACAATGGAGATAGTAGCACAGGCATGCGTTGCTGGCAGCATACGTTACTGATGGGCTGGCAGAAAAGTACCAGCGCCATCGATCTAGGACGAACGTTGTGCCTGGCGCCGATGCCAGTTCTCAGCAAACAGATTGAAGAAAATCTGTTGCTGTGGATGCTCGCGAATCAACTCCTCGTTGAGTTTTATTCCAAGTCCTGGCCTTTGCGGGAGCGCGAAGTATCCTTCTACTACGCCGGGATTTCCCGGTGCGGCCGCCTTTACCCAATCCTCAGCAAAGTCGTTAAAGTGTTCTTGAATCTTGAAGTTGGGTGTGGAGGCTGCAAAGTGGAGCGCTGCAGCAGTCGAAACTGGCCCTCCTACGTTGTGCGGGGCGACCAGCATATAATACGTCTCGGCCCATGCCGCAAGCTTCTTCGTTTCGAGGAGGCCACCAAAGTGGGTAATATCTGGCTGGATGATATCAGCAGCCTGTAACTCGAAGAGTTGACGGTAATCATAGCGCGTGTGAATACGTTCGCCGGTCGCCACCGGAATAGTGATCTTCTCGGAGGCTTTCTTGAGAGCCGCCAGGTTCTCCGGCGGCACCGGCTCCTCGACCCAGGATGGTTTAAATGGCTCGAGCTCGCGTGCTATCTCTACAGCGGTTGCGGGGTTGAAGCGACCATGCATCTCAATAAGAATCTCTGTGTTGGGGCCGACAGCATCACGAACAGCCTCAACCAATGCGACCGCCTGCAACTTCTCGCTGCGGGCAAGTTCATAAAAACCTGCGCCGAAAGGATCGAACTTGAGCGCATGGTAGCCTTTCTCAATCACACGTTTGGCCGCGTCATGGAATTCTTGCGGAGTGCGTTCGACCGTATACCAGCCATTCGCATAGGCTTTGATCTTGTCGCGCACCGCGCCGCCCAGGAGTTTATAGACAGGCAGCCCGAGCATTTGCCCCACAATATCCCAGCAGGCGATTTCAATGGTCGCGATGGCGGACATAGCAATCTCGCCTGCACGCGCGTAGTCGTTCAGGTACATCCTTCGCACCAGGTCTTCGATATTGATGGGATCATGACCCAGGACGTGGTTCGGTACGGCTTCGGCAAAATATCCCAGCAGCGCATCGGTGTGGTTGAGCATGCGTACCTCGCCCACACCCTCCAATCCGTCGTCGGTGATGACACGCACGAAGGTTAGATTGCGCCACGCAGTTCCCATGACAGCAGTTTTGACATCGACAATTTTCATACTTCATGTACCTCTTCTTGCGGATTTAGGTGGCTGCATAAGCCACCTTCTTTGCTTACTCCTCCTCATCGTCTTCATCCTCTTCTGTCTGATCTAAGAACTCGATATCACCGTCCTGCCACACAAATTTATCCTCACGCAATGCTATTTGCTCATCTTCCTCTGCTTCTTGCGGATTTCCAGACAAGGTTGGGCTTTTTGGGGAAGTATCAGCCTGCACAGGAATGGCCAATCCGGCAGCGCCGGGCCGCGACTGCAAGGCGTCTGGATAGTAACGCGCAAGCAGGTCCAGGCCGATCTTCGCACGGCGCACACGCTCCCGGCTCAGCGCAAGCGACAGACTTTCGAGATGCTTGCCAGCCGGATAGATGTTCGGCGCATTACGCAGGCCAAATTTAAGATACACGGGAGCCGCGACACGCACTACTTCGGCGATTTCGTACAGTCGCACAAAGCCGCCCAGGTCATCGGGAGCCTCGATGTAGATATCCAGAGGAATGGACACCGCCTGGCGAATAGCGGCGATTTGCGCCAGCGTGAGGTCAGTGGGAATATTGAAGGTATTTGCGCCCAAGCGCTCCATCAGGAGAATCGAAGCGGGATTGGACGAAGCCATCATCACACTGATCTTGAACTGCATGTCTTCAGGTAATACACCTGCCCGGCGCATCTCACCGGCAACCCACAGCGCACCCTCATCCGCCAGCAGCACGCTGCGAATGCCCAGCGACGCGGCGCGTTGTACGTCTTCCAGGCAGTAGACGAGCTGATCCTGTCCCCGCAGGCGCGGGCTGACGGTTTTCCCACCACTGGAAACCGCCATTGCTCCGATGTCCCACGCAGCATTGGGTCGTGCAAAGAGACTGATTTCCATGCTCCGTGCCTGTGCTAAACGGGCCATGGCGCGAATCTCGTCGTCGGTGAGCAGCAGCACCCCGCTTCCCTGCGACACGCGATGGATGGTGAGGTGGTAGCGATCCGCCTCCTCGAGGACCGCTGCCAGCGCATCCGGTCCTTCTGTGCTGGGGATCTCAACGCGGTATTGCGCTCCATCAGGAAAACGCCCGGTACTGCTGGGTAGAGCATGGAGGTCGCCTGGAGGCAACCCCATACCTGCAAGGAAACGCCTTGTTGCTTCCATCATTGCAGGTCTCCTTTCATATAGGTGAAACGCCGTCCATGTGCAGGGATGCAGCATGTCAGGGTGGGATGGGATGCCCGCACGTAGTCTACCAGTACGCCAGGTCTGCCTTGATTAGCGGCGAACATCTCGTAGTGGGTCGGCACGAGCAGTTTCATACCGGCTGCAGCAGCCAAATCAGCGGCCTCGCGTTCGTCCAGATTGCCCACAATGTCGAGTTGCTCACGGAAATAACTGCGGCCATTGATCGGCAGCAGTGCAATGTCCACTGCGAGCCGGCGCAGGCGCTCAATCAGGCCGTCGAAGACAATGGTATCGCCAGCAGCATACACGCGCACTCCGGCCATCTCAATGACATAGCCAAGATAACGGTAGGGTCGCTTGTCATGATCCTCGACGAAATCAAAGCCGTAGACTGCAGGCGGTGCCTTGAGGCCATGCATGGCCGGGATGGGAAAGAGTTTGACAGCCCCCAGGTCTCGTTCCTCATCGGGTTGGACACCGAGCACCCTTTCAGGTGCAATGCCGAGCGCTGTCAACTGTTCTACGATTGGCAAAGGGACCACAAAGCGAGCTTGTGGTGATGCCTGGGCTAACCCTGACAAGGTCTGGGGATCAAGATGATCCCAGTGCTCATGGGTGCAGAGGACCAGGTCGGCCGGTGGACCCGACTCTGCTGCGAAGAGCGGAGGTATCAACCGGGTGGGACGGTCGGAAAGAAAGGGGTCAAGGTAGACGATGCTGCGGCTACTGCGCAGCACGAATCCCGCCTGGCCCAACCACCAGAGCGCGATGGTGTCCGGTGGGAGCTGTGTGTTGAGCACATCTCTGACTATATTTGATTGGTGTGCAGGTGTCATTGCGCTCTTCCTTCTTAATCGGGTTTCCATACGTTAGGGGGACGGCGGGCGACCATCAAGGCCCTCCCTGCCTCCCTTCACCTCCCTCGCCCGCGTGCTGGATAAATCCGCACTCTACGGGGAGTTATGGACTAGCAGCACTTTCAGCATCTTCGATGGACGACTGATCAGGGTATCGAGCGCGGTCTGATACTCGTCCAATGCAAAGCGGTGGGTGATGAGTGGAGCTAAATTCAGCAGGCCTGCACGGAAGACCTGCACAGCATAGGTCCAGGCCGCGGAAGAGGCCCCGAAGATGCCATACACCGCCAGGTGCTTGAGTACAAAGATATCGCTCTCTATGCTGAGGCGAGCACCCGCACCGGCGATGCCCTCCAGTACCACGGTACCGCCGCGCCGTACCAGGTTTAGTGCCTGCCCGATTCCCTCTGGACGATTGCCCCCTTCAAATACGAGGTCTACCCCCTGGCCTCCTGTCAATGAGTGTATCAAGGACTGGGGATCGTGCTCCCTGGTATTGATTGTATGGGTAGCACCGAGTTGACGCCCCAGTTCCAATCGGTCGTTGCGAGAACCGACCAATGCGATGACGGCAGGGCTGAATAGGCGTGCCAGTTGCAGGGCTAGCAGACCTATAGTACCATCTCCCACCACGACCACTGTCTCGCCAGCGCGTGGTTGCGCCCGCAGCATGGCATGTGCAACCACTGCTGCAGGCTCTAAGAGTGCAGCCTGCTCAAGCGCTGCGTTGCCAGGGAGGGTATGCACCAGTCGCGCCGGAACAGCAACATACTCGGCGAGCCCTCCTGTGCGCGTAAAGCCAATCTCGTCATAGCCAGCTTCGCACAAGTTGGTCAGGCCCATCCGGCAATTGCGACAGGTGCCGCAGAACAGGAACCCTTCCGCTACTACCTTGTCACCTGGCGAGATGCCGCGTACCCGCTCACCGGCGGCGACCACCTCACCTGCCCATTCATGACCGGGAACAACAGGATAGCGATAGTAGCCTTCTGGACGGATGCCCCGGTAGAGTTCAATGTCGCTGCCACAGATGCCGACTGCACGTGAACGAATCAGCACATCCTCCGGACCAGTAGATGGTTGCTCAAGTTCTGTTACGACAGCTTGGCCAGGGCCTTTGAGAAGTAGGGCTTTCATGGATGGGCCTCTTTTCCAGCTATTAGATTATGGAGATGAACAAATGAAACACGGTATCCCAGGTGCGGCGGCCAAGCCGCCGTAGGGGCCTCAGCGGAGCGCGTTTCAATCCTTCGCGCCCATCGCTGATTATGAATGTTGACGACCAAAAGCGGGAATGAGAGGACCGCTTGCGGCCCCCTCGTCCTGTAGTGGGGTGGGGTGGATGAGGGGGCCTTGTACCTGTCCTCGTCGGGATGCGATCCTCATGCCTCACGGAACCCTGAAGCATCGTATTGCCACGAGGACAGGCACAAGGCCCCCACCCATCCCCTCATCCACCCCCTGTCCCTACAGGACAGCACATAACCGATCTTGAGTGTCAACATTCATTATCGGCCCCCGTGGGATTACCAAATTAATTTGTTAAAGTCCATCATCATACTCCGAGTTGGCTACGTACGACAAGCGCATCAAGACCATTCACAATGACGGTTTCCGTGACGGCCCGGCCAGTGAGCAATTCTATGCCCCGGGCTGGCAGCCGGATCTCTTGTGCGACCGGGCTATGATTGAGTACGAACCAGTAGTCGGTGCCCTCATGCACCCGGCGTACTACCTCTACATTGTCCGGCGAAGGCACTCCTGAAGTTATACCCGCCTCGTCAAGTACCTTGCCCATGAGCAAAGCCTGCCCGACATCGTCTAACGACGTACCAACGTAGATGACTCGCCCGGCCCCGATGCGCTGCAGAGTCACAGCGGGGGATCCATCAAACGGCCCGCCGCGATAGGTTCCAAGCACCTCTGCCCCGTTTACTTCCAGGTCATCCATCCACACATCAGCACCGACACGATGTGTGGTACCATCTAAGACGAGTTCAAGGCTTTCCGGGCCACCGCAAGGTACGCCGGTACCGGCAGGTAGCAAAGCTGTATAGTCAATAACGCGCACCCCGGCCAGGTCGCGCAGCGCTCCGGGGAGTGGCTGGTCGACAACGCGATTATATGCATCTTTGACGCCGCTGCGGAACGATAGCACCAGTGTCCCGCCAGCCTCTACCCAGGTGTGCAAGCGAGTAGAAACCTCTTCGCGCAGGACAAACAAGCAAGGTGCGACGAGCAACTTATATGGCTTCCAGGAGTGATTCTCTGTAATGAGATCGACCGCCACATTGCGCCTCCAAAATGCTCGATAGTAGCGACCGATCTGGTCGTCATAGGAGAGCTCTTCAGTCGTCGGCTGGGCCTCGAACGCCCAGAGAGCATCGTAGGAGCGAAGGATGGCTACCTCGGCAGGGAAATCCGCAGTCACGAGTGCACCTAGATGTTGTAACTCCTCTCCTGTCTGACGGACCTCCTCGTAGCGCCGACCAGGGGTTCCATCATGTGGCAGGATGCCATGCCAGTACTGCTCGGTTCCCACATGACTGGTGAGCCAGCGGAAGTAGACAATAGCTTCCGCTCCATGCGCCACGGACTGCAACGTCCAGAGGCGGATTTCTCCGGGCAGGGGTGTAGGCGAAATTCTTCCCCAGCCGCTGGGCCCTGCCTGCTGCTCCATCACCCAGTAAGTGCGCCCTTTGAGCCCGCGCATCAGGTCATGGGCCATCGCAACATGGCTAGGGCTCCAGTTTCCCTTGAAGGCACTCCACGGCGCAGGCAGTCGTGGATAGTTATCCCATGACACGACATCAAGGTCCTGGGCCAGCTTCACATAGTCTACATAGGGGAACAACCCCATCAGATTATGAGTGACCAGGTGCTGGGGACAGAGGTCGCGCAGGATCTGCACCTGGAGTTGCTGATACTGGACCCAACTCTCAGAAGTGAAACGTGCGAAATCCAGGTAGAGCGAGGGATTATGCGCTGATCCAGGGCTTGCGGGCCGGACGTTGCGCATAGGAGTAGGAATCTGTTCCCACGCGGAATATTCCTGGCTCCAAAAAACGGTACCCCACAGAGAGTTGAGGCATTCGAGGCTTCCGTAGCGCTGCCGGAGCCAGTATTGAAAAGTTGCGCGGCACGAAGAACAGTGGCAGCGAATACCGTTGGTAATATTGCCCAGCTCGTTGTCTACCTGCCAGGCGAATACTGCGGGGTGCTGCCGGTAGTGCGTGGCCATGGCCTCAACAATACGCCGTGTCGCTGCGTGGAACGCGGGCTGCGTGGGGCAGTAATGGCGGCGCATACCGAAACCTGCCCGCTGTCCGTCTTCATTAACAGGTAGGATTTCTGGATGTGCCTGGATCAGCCAGGCCGGGGGCGCGGCTGTCGGTGTGCCAAGTATGATCTGTATTCCGTGCGCCGCGAGAATTTGAATTGCCTCGTCCAGCCAGGCGAAATCAAAGACTCCCGCTTTCGGTTCCAGCCTCGACCAGGCGAACTCGGCCAGCCGGACCGTATTGATACCAGCTTGCTGCATGAGCCTGGCATCAGTTGACCAGCGTTCAGCACTGCAATGCTCAGGGTAGTACGCAGCGCCGAAAAGTGGATGAGTCATGCAATACCTCGCTTCAAGATCGTATACTGCCGAGCGTCAGCCCACCCTGCCAGTATCTTTGCAAGAAGAGAAAAGCGACGATCAAAGGAAGAATGGATACCAGCGACCCGGTCAGGACCAGGGTAAAGAGCAGTTGGGCACCACCGTTCGCACTCGCCTGGGCGTTCCACGATGCCAAACCCAGGGTGAGTGGATAGTAGGTGGGATCGCTCAAGACCAGCAAGGGCAGGAAGTAGTTGTTCCATGTTGCCACAAACGAGAACAGTAGGACCGTCACAAAACCAGGAACGAGAATCCGGAACGCTACGCTCCAGAAGATGCGTATTTCACCGGCTCCATCTACACGCGCAGCATCCAGTAGCTCATCAGGGACGGCCTGTTGTGCATAGAGGCGCATGAGGAAGACACCAAATGGGCTGACGAGAAAGGGCAAAATCACAGCGAGGGGCGTGTTTATCAGCCCAATCTTGCTGAGCAGCAAATAGGTGGGGATCGCCAGGGCAGTGCTGGGAACCATAATGGAGCCGAGGATGATGGCGAACACCAGTGTGCGACCGGGGAACTGAAATTTGGCAAAGGCGTAACCTGCTATGGTGGCAATCAGCGCAGCTCCAACGGCGGTGCAAGTTGCATAATACGCTGTGTTCCAAAGCCAGGTCAAGAAAACGCCACCATCATGCGTGAACAGGTCACCGAGGTTTTTGAAGAGGTTGAAATCAGAGGCAAACCACAAACCGAAGGAGGTGAACAATTCCGGGTTCGTTTTAGTTGCCGAGACGATGAGCCAGAAGAATGGGAGAACGAAGTACACCAGGAACACCAACAGGAATGTGGTAGCGAGACTCTGGCGCGTCCAGCGAGTGCGCTTCATTTGACCTGCATGGACCTCCCGGGAAACGGGAGTGTTAACAGATATAGCCATTAGCGTAGCCTCCCCCGGTTCGTTGCAAGCATAAAGATGTACGAACACACAAACACAATCGCTCCAAGGGTAAACGAGATGGCGGCGGAATAGTTATATTGCTGGTCGTTGAAGGCGAGGTTATAGGCATAGAGATTGGGGGTGTAGTGATCTCCGATCACGTTGGGCGCGAGCGTAGCCATGATCGATGGCTCATTGAAAAGCTGGAGACTGCCTATGATGGAAAGAACACAGGCCAGCACGAGGACCGGGGCAATCAACGGTATCTTAATATAGCGTGCCACTTTCCATCCCGTTGCGCCATCAACCAGGGCTGCTTCGTAGAGTTCCGGCGGAATGGCCTGCAACGCAGCATACAGGATAATCATGTTGTAGCCAGTCCATTGCCACGTCACGATATTTCCGATGGAGGCCAGCATTCCTGAATCGGTCAGAAAGCCGGGGGCAGGAAGATGAAGAGAAGAGGCGATCTGCGCAAAGGGCCCGAAATTTGGGCTGTACAGATACCCCCAGAGCAGCGCTGCTACCACACTGGGAATGGCATAGGGGAGAAAAAACCCCAATCTGAACAAGGTACGCAGCTTCGTCACGCCGCTGTCGAGGAGAAGTGCGAAGGTCAAGGCGAGGCCAAGCATCACAGGCACCTGTACCACCATGAACAGCAACATGTGCCGAACACCTTCCCAGAAACTGCTGTCCTGGAATGCCTGGAGGTAGTTTTGACCCCCTACGAAAACGGTGCCTCCAACAAGCCGGTCAGCAAAAAGGCTGATTCCCAGTGCGTATCCTAGAGGAAGGATGAAAAACAGCATGAACAAGAGTAGAAAGGGAGCCAGGAAGAGATAAGGCAGCGCCACTCGCTGGCGCCAGCGATACCAGCGCAAAGGAACGGGCTTCTGCTTCACAGTGCTCACAGCGAGCGTGGAGTGATCTGCCTCCACTTGTTGTTGCTTTTGCATAGCAGTGACCTCTTAGCAAAAAAGGTACAACGAGAATACCAGCATACCCCAAAGAAGAGTGTACCAGATTGTGGGGAAAGGAAGAAAATCCTTTCCCCGAACAACGAAGCGCTCAGACTCACCCTCCTGGCTTCTAGCCGACGGTAAACCCTTGATTTTTGGCGTAGGTGACGACGCTGCTTTGCAGGTTATTCATCGCCTGCTCAAAGGTGGACTTGCCATTTATAGCCACACCCAATTGATTAGTCATTTGCGTGTAGACGTAATCCTGGAAAGGACTCCACTGGAAGCTCGTATCTACATTACCCGATGCCGAAGCAAAAACCTGATTCACCTGCTGCCCACCATAGAAGGAGGAGGGTGCATTGACGAAACTCGGATCGTTGAGTACGCCCTCGAGCGTCGGGAAGAGGAACTGCTGTTGAGCGAACATCTTAGCGGAGTTCTGGTCATGATTCAGCCACATAGCAAACTCGGTGGCCTCTTTGGGATGCTTACTCTGTGTTGTCACAGCGTCTGTCGATCCCCCCCAGTTGGCGCTAGCCTGCCCTCCGGCAGTCCATTGAGGTAGAGGAGCAGCGCGCCATTTGCCCGCTGACTGTGCAGCAACGCCTGAGAGGAAGACAGGTCCCCACGCGGCGGTGACCCAGGTTGCATACGTTCCTTTTGCCAATCCAGTATACCAATCGGTGGTGAAATCGGGTGCAGTCTGCACGGTCTTCTGGTTGATCAGATTTCCCCAGTAGTTGGCGACTTGCAGTGCAGCCGGGTCATTGATATTGACTGATACGTTCGTGCCATTGACCTTGAAAGGACGCGATCCTGCCTGCCAGAGCAAACCATTGAACCAGCCAGGGTCACCCAGGGGGAAGTCAGTCATGTAAATCTTGGGATTGGCTTTATGTAAGGCAATGGCCTCCTGCGCGTACTGTGCCCAGGTCTGTGGAACAGCCAGGTGATACTGGTCGAAGATGTCTTTGCGGTAGAGCAAACCCATAGGACCGCTATCCTGGGGAATGGCAT
>Ga0207646_10005413_pt1 | contig 13426 bp, 8 predicted proteins | sample KBSK5502metaG_FD_184343 | JGI IMG/M metagenome (GOLD analysis project Ga0207646, IMG submission 184343) | Corn, switchgrass and miscanthus rhizosphere microbial communities from Kellogg Biological Station, Michigan, USA - KBS K5-50-2 metaG... | ecosystem: Host-associated > Plants > Roots >... | reverse complement strand
TGGGACCGTGGCTCAATTTCACGAGCGGCATGGGCGCTATCCCTGGCGACGCTTCATTGCCTGGGGTGCGCCCGGACAAGTGCTCTGGGTGGTCTTATACGTGATGCTGGGCTATGTCTTCAGCGACCGCGTGCAATACATCGTAGAGATACTTGGCAATCTCGCGTGGGCAATGCTTGCTCTCATAGCTGCCATCATTCTTGGCTATAGACTAGTTCGATATTTTCGTCCACCGCGGTTTGCGCGGTCTCTTTGATTTGCGTAGCATTCTTCGAGCGCAGGGCAACCTTTGGGTGTTCCATTCGGAAGCAAGAGTAGACCGAGGTCTAATACTCTCGGGCGGCCGAGACCGCCTGGGATTGTGAGGTGCGGCGTGTCTCTTTTGTCGGTCACCGCCGCGCAAATTATCGCCTGGTTTCTGGACACCGATTTGGTGCCTGCCTCTGGTATGCTTTTGCTTTGCTTCCTCATGTTCGTCGGCTGGTATGGTCGAGTCAAGCCGGGCGTACTCGCGATGGCGCCCATCTTTCTCGCTTTCAAATACTACTTCGCGAATCCGATCCATTCGTTGGCTGTTAAAACCAGGGAGATAACGCGCCTGCTCATTTTTTCGCTGGCACTGGTTCCGCTCGGCGTCATGGCGGAGACGCCCGGCGCCACGCCGCGAACCATTCGAGTGGTGTTGGACAACGCCTACGCGCCCTACTCGTTTCAATCGGACGAAGGGAAGTTGCAGGGCATTCTGGTCGATCAATGGCAGGCGTGGGAAAAGGAGACTGGGATCAAGGCCGAGATCCATGCGATGGACTGGGACGAAGCTTTGCGGCGCATGCGCGCGGGCGAGTTCGACGTGATCGACAGCATCGTCCAGACTGCCGAGCGCCAGGACTACTTTGATTTCACTCCGGCATATACCACGATCGAAGCGTCGATATATTTTCGCAAAGACATTTCCGGTATCACAGACCTCGCGTCGCTGAAAGGATTTCCGGTCGGGGTCAAGACGGGAGACCAACATATTGACAAACTCAAGGCGAACGGCGTAACGACCGTGATCCTGTTTCAAAATAACGACGCGATCATTAAGGCGGCGAAGGAGCATACGATCAACGTCTTCGTGGTCGATGACCCGTCGGCGCTCTATCTTTTGAACAAAATGGGCATCGAGGCCGAGTTTCGGCATTCGGCGCCGATATTCCGGGACGAGCTCCGACGGGCCGTGCGCAAAGGTGACGTGGCCACGCTGCGCACGGTGTCGGAGGGCTTCGCGGCCATCGAACCAGGCGAGTTGAAGCAAATCGACGAGAAATGGTTTGGCCGCACGATCAATAGGTATGGGCGTTACCTCACCTATGTGGGCTATGCGGCGGGAGTGGCGATGCTGCTTATCGCGGCCCTGGTCGGGTGGAATCGGACGCTCAGGAAAAGGGTCCTGCAGCGGACCGCGGCCTTGGGTGAGACCGAACAGCGCTTCCGTCAGATCGCCGAGAACATCCGTGAGGTCTTCTGGCTTACTACGGCCGATTTGAGCAACACCCTTTACATCAGCCCCGCGTACGAGGTTGTCTGGGGACGATCCCGCGAGAGTTTGTATCGAGAGCCGCGCTCGTTTTTCGCTGCAATCCACTCTGAGGACCGCCCCCATGTGATCGCCATCATTGAGAGGGATCGTGAGCAGGGTTTTGAAGTTGAGTATCGCGTGGTGCGTCCGGACGGATCGATCCGTTGGATATGGGATCGTGGGTTTCCCATTAGGGATGAGTCAGGGCGCTTCTATAGGGTCGCCGGAATTGCCGAAGATATTACTGACCGTAAGCTCGCCGAAGATCGCCTTCGGCTTGTCGTCGACACAATTCCCGCGATGGTTTTTACGGCCTTACCGGATGGCTCGGTTGATTTCGTGAATCAACGGTGGCTGCAATATCTGGGCCTGGCATTGGAGGACGTGCAGGGCTGGAATTGGGGCCCCACGATTCATCCTGAAGATCGTGCCAGGAGCATCAACCACTGGCGCTCGACGATCGCTGCGGGGCAATCAGCGGAGAACGAATTACGGGTGCGGCGGGCTGACGGAGTGTATCGATGGATCTTGGGGCGCTTTGTACCGCTGCGTGATGAGTCGGGGCAAATTATTAAGTGGTATGGCGTGTCTACCGATATCGACGACCGGAAGCGGGCGGAGGATGCATTGCGCCGAAGCGAAGACCGCATTCGGCTTATCATCGACACGATTCCCACGATGGCCTGGAGCCTTCGGCCTGACGGCATCGTTGATTTCCTCAATCAGCGGTGGATGGACTATACCGGTCTTTCTTTGGAGCAGTATGTTGAAGCGCCGACGGGCCCAATTCATCCCGCAGACATTCCAAGAGTCATTGAAAGGTGGCTCGCGCAGATGGCGGTTGGGGAAGGGTACGACGATGAAATGCGCCTGCGGGGGGCTGATGGGGAATATCGTAGGTTCCTGGTTCGCACCGCGCCGCTGCACGATGAGCAGGGAAGGATCGTTAAGTGGTACGGAGTATCGATCGACATTGAGGATCGCCAGCGAGCGGAAGAGAAACTCAAAGCAACCAGCGAGCAGTTGCGCGCGCTTTCAGCTCGTCTGCAATCCGCCAGAGAAGAGGAAGGAACTCGCATCGCTCGCGAAATTCACGATGAGCTTGGTTCCGCGTTGACGAGTCTCAAGTGGGATCTTGAGGGGATGGAAAAGATTCTGTCCGGCCCGAAGCCTGGTCCGGATCTCGAATCAATGAAAAAGAAGGCCCAAACCATGACGCGTTTGGTTGATAGCACGATCGATGTCGTCAGAAGAATTTCCGCGGAAATGCGCCCCAGCGTTTTAGACGATCTTGGGCTTGCGCCCGCTATTGAATGGCATGCGGGGCTGTTCCGGGATCGGACCGGGATAGCCGTTGATTGTGATTTCCCCCTGGACGACGTCGATTTGAACCAGGAGCAATCGACAGCCGTCTTTCGGATCTTTCAGGAGGCGTTGACGAACATCCTCCGTCATTCACGGGCTACCAGAGTTGAAGTGACGATGGTGGAAAGGGACGACGCATTCGTTTTAACGATCAGGGACAACGGAAGAGGAATCACGGAGGAGGAGAAATCCGGTCAGACGTCAATTGGTCTCCTGGGGATGCGAGAACGTGCTCACTTGATTGGCGGCGAGATTGAGATAACCGGAATTGCAGGAGAAGGAACGACGGTTACTGTTCGAATCCCATTGTTAGCGCCGGGGGTCCATTCGGAAACTGGCAACTGATTCAGATTAGTTATAATAGCCGCAAAGATAATCTGAAAGGCACCCAGGTTTCACGACTGGACGTGGTCGGCGCTTTTTCTGGATGAAAGGAACTTCTGTAAAGTCAAATAAGACACACCACACTAGTCAGTTGCAATCATGACTTCACTAGCCTGAGGGCTGTCAAAATAAATTTTCGGTGTCCAGCATTTTTTCGATGCAGGGGCTCGATGTCAGAGTGACAGGACATCAGGTAAGAGGCATGTGCGGCCATCAACCGCAACAGGAATCGAGGGCCAGTTGGCAGTCGTCGTCATCATTTCGATGCCTTCCCGCAAGACGAGACAGGTCTCTTCAATCTTCGTTCCGGTGATCGAAGGATTCCAGGCGAAGGCCTGGCGTTCCTGTACCCGCTCAGTGCACAGAGGATGCGCTACCCAGTCGCGCGTGCGATAGCCAATCGCACCTCCCTGGTGATGAAGTTGCTGTTCGCCGGGGAAGCCTGCATCACTGTATGCCCGGGCCGCGACTCCAAAAATCTCAGCTCCCGACATGCCGGGCCGGGTCGCCGCCAGGACTTTGGCGTTCACATCGGCTGTCAATTTGGTTCGTTGGATCAGTTCGTCGGGTATTTCGCCGGCGCAAACGATGCGACTAAGCGAAGCGATCAATCCATCTCGTCGCGCGCATACAACGATCATGAGGCTCTTTCGCCAAAGCAGATCGGTGGGAACAGGATGGCGGTAACGTTTGATCCGATCATCCGCCGCGACCAGTGTCACGACTGAAGTGGCGCCAACTTTCGCCAGCGCATCGACGGCTCGCCGCGCCACGTCCTGCTCTGAAATTCCCGGCATCAAAGCGTGCGCCATTTTCCCAATCGCGGTTCCCGCATCTCGCCCCAGGCTTCGAAAACGATCTATCTCATCGTCAGTTAAGCGGTACCTTGCGCGCGAAATTGCGGCTTCCATAACTCTCGTGGCAGTGCCGAAAACGGAATCGGATCCCAACGGCAACCGCTCAGTCACTAACTTTCGCGCGACTTCGGGAACAAATTGCGGGTTTGCTCGTTCATCTTCCCAGGCGAAGTCAATCGGTTCGTAATCCTGCCCCGCTAACTCCTCGGTCAAAAGGCGGGCCATCTCAATTCGATTAGCCAGGACAAACTTTCGCCCGTCATGCCTGACCAACAATGTCCCCACGCCCGATTCGCGACTCGAGTCGACACCGTTTGATCCGCCTGCCGTCAGCCACGCAAAATTCGGTTGCAGATGAATCAGGAGACCGCTGAGACTTTCTTTGTTAATCAGACGGATGAGTCTCTCAAGTTTCTCTTGGCTCTCTCTGGTCATGGGGTTCGAGTCGATTAAATTGGAGATCTCAGCTGACATCATTTTCCGGATAGGTGAAATCGGAGACCGGAGCGAATCAGCAGCGGCGGACCGAGCGTGGTCACCGGCGTCTTCCCAATCTCGTAACGTTGGTTAAACAGATTTTCGATTGCCACGAAAGCCTCCAGACCGGGCGCGACGCGGCGCGAAACAAACGCATCGAGCGTGAAGTAGTTGCCAAGCCGAAGTAGATTCTGATCGTCGTCAAACTGTGAACTGGCCGCGCGTCCCTGAAGACCAACCGTTACTACCGAAGGATTTCCGTAACGGGCCTGAAACGTGAATTGATGACGCGCGACTTGCGGGATCTGTAGGCCTTCAAGCGTCGTGTTTGCGGAAAAGCGGACGACGGTCGCGGCTGCAAACAAGTACGCGGCTGAAAAGCTCCAGAATTGATTCAACCGGGCTTCGGCTTCGATCTCGACTCCGCGCGAGCGGGTTCGTCCGAGGTTTTGTCGCTGACGCGTGATTAAAGTCGGTGTCGCTTTCAAGGTGACATTGGCGATCGGCCGCGTGATCTCGTCCCAGAAGAAAGTGCCGCGGACGACGGCCTTTCCATCCGCGGTGGTGAATCTTGCCCCTACTTCAACAGCGGTCAATCGCTCTGCTTTCAACTGCTCGTTGGCCAGCGTCATCACGTTTCCCACGCGAAATGATCTGTAGAGTTCGTTGAGAGTCGGCGCGCGAAAGGCTCGTGAAGCCGATCCAGTGAACGACAGTTTGGATGTGAGTTTGTAGAGCACGGAAAGCTGCGGACTGAACGCCGTTTCGGTGCGATCCGGAAACAGAGTCAACGCAGTCAGAGCGCCTGTTGTCAGCGGTCTGGTGGTGGACAACGCGGCATAGTTGCGCCAGTGATCGATGCGCGCGCTGGCGTTAATGAAGAAACGCGAACCGATATTGATCACGTCCTCAAAATAGCCAGCGCCAGTCGACTCTTTGCCGCCCGCGCCAAAGAGGGCACTGGCCCGCCCCGACAAAAAACCGATCTCGTCGCTCGTGCCGCGTACTCGGTGCGACTCGAAGCCGGCAACGATGATTTGCGCTGAGCCAACCGGGCAGGACCATTGCGCCGACATGCCGACGACTTGCGCGGGCACTCGCTGTACGCGCGTCAGCGTTTCTTTGTTTCGATCAGTGCTGACCGACGAGAAGTTTTGATCGAACACTTCCGAGCCGCCGTAAGCGCGCGCTGACATCGAGCCGGCGTGAACAAACTGCCAGTCCCCTCCCAATGTGAATTGGCGAATGTGTGTGCGATTGGTTTGCAGCGGCGTGCCGTTGGCGCGCGACTCGCCGAAGAAGGACGCGCCGGCAAATACTCGCCGACTCTCGCCAAAGAGTCTTTCAAGCTTGAGATCGATCACCGCGTGACGCGAACTAGCGCGCGTATCAACCAGTCCGCGTTCGTTAGGAGCAACGAGAATGTAACCATCGGTGCGAAATGATTCGGCGGTCAGACTCGCCTCCCAGTTGTCTTTGCGGCCTCCGAGGAACAATGACGCGTCCGGTGTTCGTTCATTCCCATAAGACGCTTCGAACGAAACGGCATTCGAATCGGCCTGCTTCGTAATTATGTTTACCACACCGCCGAGCGCAGAGCTGCCGTAGAGATGCGAAGCGCCACCGCGCAGCACATCAACCTGAGTCACCGATTCATGCGGCACACGATCCCAGTAAACCCATCCGCCGAATGGATCGTTGAGCGGAATGCCGTCTGCCAGAACAATCGCGCGACTCGCGCCGGAGGCGCCGAGCCCGCGCAGTGAAACACCCTGTGATGTCGGATTCGCGGTCCGGCTGCCGCTGCGCCGAAACAGAGTGAAGCCGGGCACCTGGCGCAGCGCGTCGTCAAGGGTGATCGCGGCCGTAGTCCTCAGCTCTGCGGAGTCAAGTACCGAAACACTCGCCGCGGTATCGCCGATGCGCGTGTCCATACGTGTTGCGGTCACCGTCACCTGTTCGGAGATCGGAGCCGGCGGGAGGACGATGCGTAATTGGAATGTGTCTCCAAGCGCAGGATTAAGTTTCCGCTCGACGCGGGCGAAGCCTCTGGCAAAAACGCTGAGCGTGACGATCGTTTTCGGGACGGACGCGAAACGGAAAAGTCCATGGGTATCGGATCTGACTTGCGCATTGAATGAACGTGCGGAAACTCCAACCAACACTCCAGCGAGTGACGCTCCGTCTTGATCTACGACGACGCCTTCAATGCTCGCTGAGGTCGATGATTGTGACTGTACTGTTGAAGCAAATGAAAAGAAACTAAGGATCGCAATGCGGGCGAATCGGAGAAGTGCCGCAAGCGCATTAACCTTTGATGACGAACGTTCAGGCGGCATAGGCGTACACTTTTACTTCGTTCCCCTATACGTCACGCGCCAGATCTTGTTTGCACCGTCATCCGTGATTAGCATTGAACCATCCGGCAGTACGAGTAGCCCGACAGGTCTTCCCCAAACGTCGCGACTGTTTTCGTCGAGCATCCAGCCAGTTAAGAAATCGTCGTAGCCGCCTATCGGCTTTCCGTCACGGAAGGGGATGCGAATGATCTTATACCCGGTACGCTTCGTCCGATTCCACGATCCATGCAGCGCGACAAAAGCGTTGCCGCGATATTCTCTCGGGAACATCTTGCCTTCGTAAAATGCCAGGCCGAGAATCGCGGAGTGGGCTTGAATTAGAACGTCGCCGGTCAGAGTCTTCTTTACCAGGTCGGGCCGCTCACCCTTGCGCCGCGGATCCTCGTTGGGGCCGTTGTAGGCATAAGGCCAGCCGTAAAATCCACCGTCTTTGATCTCGGTTACATAGTCCGGAGGCAGATTGTCGCCCATGCGATCGCGTTCCTGCACGCAAGCCCAAAGGGTGCGCGTGCCCGGCAGCCAGGCCAGCCCGATCGGATTCCTGGTGCCGCTGGCAAAGATGCGTTTGCCGGTGCCATCAGGATTGAACTCAATAATTGCCGCGCGCATTTCATTGGTTTCGACACTGACGTTAGATTCCGATCCAACGGTGACGTACATCTTCTTCCCGTCGCGACTGAATAGAATGTTCCGCGTCCAGTGCTCGCGATAACCCTTTCCCGGAAGATCGGCGATCTTCTCGGCTGGGCCGTCCGCCTTCGTCTGACCCGGCTTGTAATGAAAGCGCACGACTGCGTTCGTGTTGCCGACGTAAAGATAGTCTTTCCAGAACGCGACGCCGAATGGCTGCAACTGATTATCCGCGAAAACAAAACGTTCATCGGCTACGCCATCGTTGTTCGTGTCGCGCAGAACGATGATCTTGCCGGAGGCAGAAGAATCGGCGAGGAAGACATCGCCGTTTGGCGCCAACGCCATCCAGCGTGGTCGTTGAAAACCGCCTTCCGCAAAAGTGCTGACTTCGAATCCCGGCGGCAAGTTCAGCTTCGCGCCTTCCGGCCGCGGAATCACTTTCGGCCCATTGGTTACCTCGTTCTCAAGTTTTGGCCGCGGCAAATCGGATGGCTTGATCTCGTGATGGGCCAGGGTGCCACTGCTGACTGCGGAAGAAGACGAGGTAGATGAGGCTCTCGGACCAGATTGCGCGCCGACTGTTGAGCACGCGAGAAACAGCGCGAACGCGCCCGCGAATGTCGCGCGGTTCACATGAGTTAGATTTAGCATCATGAATCCTTGTGTGCCGGGACAAACCAGCAGGTTGAGTAAATGAAAGAGTCATCAGACACTACCTAAGATTGGCTACATATTAGGTGCAAACTAGATTCACCTGCAAGCATCTTTCCTGGATTGTTACCGCTATCTTCGAGATCTCAAGGCCGCCGCAATGGCCTTTTCAGCCAGCGGCGCCATCACATCGTAACCTTTTTGGTTGGGATGTAGTCCATCTTCACTCAGCTCTTCTTTCAGGAAACCCTTCTCATCCGCCATTGCTGAAAAATAATCGAGATAGATTCCGCCATGCTCAGCCGCATATTTCTTCATCCATTTGTTTAGTTCCTTGATCTGCTCCGGGGGGCGTTGCCGGGTTTGGATGATGGGTTTGCCTTCTTTGTTTCTCTCGTAATCGCTTATGGGAAGTACGGAAGCAAGCACCACGCGAATGCCGTTTGCCTGCGCGATTTCAAACATCGAGATTAGATTGTCTTCGATAGCGCGCACTGTCGTCGGCCCGGTGTTGCCGGCAATATCGTTGGTGCCGGCAAGAATCACCACAACCTTTGCTCGCAGAGCTATCACATCCGGACGAAAGCGTATCAGCATTTGTGGCGTCGTTTGTCCACTGATTCCGCGATCGATGTAGGGCTTGCCGGGGAAGAATCCGCCGTACTTTGGATCGTCCCATGAATCGGTGATCGAATCGCCCATAAAAACGACGCGAGCCTCATCGGCATTAGGCGCTCCGGTTTTCGCGTTCGCGTCTCGATAACGCGCGAGCGCCGGCCAGTCCTTAAGCTTCGCTTCAGCTCGAGCCGCTCTCTTCGTAATCTCAGCGCAGGGATCGACGGGGCTTGGTGATGGAGTCGCAGTTTGCGCGGAAGCGATCGCGGCGTAGGCGCCAAGAATGCAAACGACAACAAGGAAACGATTCATCGGAAACCTCCAGTTAAGTCTTCTCTGCCTGATATGGAGTCAGTACCGGGAGCGGTAGGCTCCGTACGGGCAAGGGTGCCCGCATTTCCAGCAGGCGTCAGCGAAATACTAAATAACCGCATCAACTCACCGCCGCGAATATCCGCCGGCTTCACTTGAATCTCATATTCGCCGGGGACAAGCCTCACTGTGCCCACCTTTTCTGTCCTGGCTTGGGTCTCGCTCGGCGTCGGAACCACCGTTACCACGAATGCCTGGTCGTTAAAGGTGACCGAGTACGTTCCATTGTTGGCGGCCGACGCGGTCGTGTACTTAACTAACACCTCATATCTGCCCGGTTCGTTCACGCGGATTTTCCATCCGACCCATTCGGTTGGATCGCTCCAATCGAGGATGTAGGCGCGCGATGCTTTGCCGTCGCCGAAGTGAAGTTTCCTGCCATGCAGGTTGCCATCGAAAACTCGCAGAAGGTTTGTCTGACTATTAAGGACCAGTCGCACCGGATTCACTTGTGGATCGCCGCGCACCTCGACGGCAACTACAGTGTCCGCGGAATCCGCAGGCTGAAGCGGCACGACGATCATCAGGTCGCTCGCGCTCAGACGGTTGACCTTCAGTGCTTTGCGTTGCGGATCGGCAAGCAGGTAAGCCTTTGCGACATCGCTCTTCAATCCGCCCAGGACGAGCTTTCCATTGCGCGGCCAATCAAACACGTGCAAGTAAAGCATTCTGCCTTTACGGGTTGATTCGCCCCAGGCCTGAACCGGCAGTGGCGTACGCTCGCTGCCATAAATACTTTCGCCGTTTGTTTTCAGCCACGCGCCCACTCCGCGCAATATCTGTTGGTCTTTGGGATCAATTAAGCCGTCGCCCATGGGCCCAATGTTCATCAGCATGTTGCCACCGCGGGCCGCGGTCTTGGCCATTAGCTGTATGAAGTGAGAGACAGGCTTATGACTGAGATCGTACTTGTGATAGCCGTACGACTCGTTTGTCGTCGGAATCGTTTCCCAGTCGCCTTCGGTGAGTACGATCTCAGCGGCTCGATCGCCGGTGTTTTTGTAATCGCCAAATGAGTAACCGCCGCCACGCGCCAGGCGCCCATTAATTACCACATTAGGATCAGCGGCACGCACGGCCTGCATGATGCGTATGTTCTCAGAGAGCGGCAGCTTGCTGGGCGTGTCGAACCAAAGGATGTCGGGCTGATAGTTCTTCAACAACTCGACTATTTGTGGAATGGCTTTCTGATCGACATAACGCTTTGCCTTCTCTAGTAAATCGGGATGCTGGTCGTACCATTGGACGCCGCCGTGAAGACCCTTATCGCCGCCCGGGTTGTCGTAATCCCAATCGTTTCCGGGAGCGTCGGGATGTTCCCAATCAAATGCATGTGAGTAATAGAAGCCAAACCGAATTCCGTTTTTGCGGCAAGCATCGCGCAGCTCGCGCATCGGATCGCGTTTGAACGACGTCGCATCGCGAATGTTGTAGTGGGTCACCGCTGATGGGTACATCGCAAAGCCGTCATGATGCTTGGCCGTGATAATCACATAATTCATTCCCGCCGACTTGATCAGACGCACCCACTCGTCGGCGTTGAACTTCACCGGATTGAAGACGGAAACAACTTTCGCTTCGTACTCAGCCCGCGGAATTTTGTTTATGCGCATCATGTGCTCGGCATAGCCGCGAAACGGTTTGCCGTTCCACTCGCCGCCAAAGGTCGAGTACACACCCCAGTGAATGAAGCATCCGAACTTCGCTTCTCGCCACCAGGCGATGCGTTGATCGTGTGTCTTCATCGAAGCCGTCCACCATCCCTGGACCGCATCGTTGATGGCTTTCTGATCGCGCGGATTGACGCCGGGGGTGACGGGCTGCTGGGTAGTGACCGAGTAGCATGAGATCACGATCAAAGGGATTAACCAAAGTGTCCCAGTATTGCTGAAGAATCGTTTGTTTATCATTGAGGCCGTTTCATTCTTGCCTGTCAGACGTTCAACTGAAGAAATGCTGCCTTGATTCCTTCACCCGAAACACTTACGACCACTTCGCCTTTGCGTTGCAGACTAATCAGCGCGCGGTCGTTATAGAGCTCGAGCTTTCGCGCGCCGGTCGAAGTCCCGAGGTGGTCGATCAAATGCCCATCGCCAATCAGATCGAACCTGACTACGTTGCGCGCATCGAGACACGCAATCCCATTCTGATCCAAAAGTCGCGCCTCCACTGTTATCAGGTCATCAGTCTCTCGGACTTTTTGGATACTCAGTCTCGCCGGCTTGTCCCACAATTGGGTTTGATAAAGAAACCGGATTTGGTCCGAAACCTCTTTGCCATTCTTCCTACCAACTGCTCTAAGTTCATTGTCGCCTTCTCTGAATTGCATCAGCCAATGCAGGCCAGCAGCGGGAAAGTGCTGGCTGTCACGCTTCCTGGTCCCAAACGACGTTCCATTCAAGAACAACTCAACATTGGGACAGTTTGAATAGACCTTGACGAGTTTCCGCTCATCTTTCGCGCCCCAACGCACTGGCCACGAGTGACCGTAGAGGTGCAGCATCGGCTCCTGCGACCAGTAGGATTGAAAGACGTAATAGCCCTCCTTGATCGTGTGGTCGCGTTCGATTAATCCTTTTTGATTGACGCGCGGCACCGGGTTCGCCGGTCGCTGTGGTGTGGAAAAGTCTTTGAAGATCCATTGCGCCGTGCCCGACAACCAGTCCATCGTTTCCTGTTCCTTGAGGTGCCAGTCAAACAGATTGCAGATGTAAGTTTCAGACCAATCGCCATCGGTTGAAGCCTTCGCTACTCCGCCGGTCAGAAGATAGTCGGGTCGCTCTTTGCCTCGTGCTTCCCCAGCGACATATTTGGCGAGCACTCGATCGACGCTCTCTGAATGCCGCCGCGCGTGACTGTCGCCGCCCCACTCCATGTGGATGAAGTGTTTGACCTTTTTCATCTCTTCGGTCGAGAAGTTTTTGTATTCGGTATATCGACCGCGATACCAGCCGGCCCAGATCGAAGGCGAATACACATCGACGATGTCGCTACAGAATTCGCAGCGTCGTATCGAAGTCTTACGCGAAGGATCAAGACGATGAGCCAGATCGTTTAGCTCGCTCATGAAGGCGCGAATCTTAGTCTTATCAATCTGTTCAAAGTCTCCGGGCGCATCGTTCTCGTTGCCCAATGACCACAAGATGATCGATGGGTGGTTAAAATGCTGGTCGATCATATTCGTCAACATCCGGCGCGCCTGGTCCTGATAGCGTTCTCCGCCCAGTCCGCCACGACACCACGCCAGCTCCTCCCAAACCATCAGGCCCAGTTCAATCGCACAAGTCCAAAACGATGCGCGACTGCTGATAATGGGTCAGCCGGACATAGTTGGCGCCCATCTCTTTGATCAGCATGAACTCTTTGCGAATCAAGTCTTCGGTCATCGCCGCGCCCACGCCGGCATGATCTTCACGGACACTACCGGATTACGCAGCGTGCCGAGTTTTTCGATCTTGACTTCAAATACGTCACCAGCCTGCAAAAGCACCGGGGGCTTTCGGAAGATGCCCACTCCTTCCGGCGTTCCGCTGGCGATTACGTCACCCGGCTCCAGAGTTATTCCCTGCGAAAGATATGAGACCAGGTACGCGACCTTGAAAATCATCTTGGCGGTGTTTGACGACTGCATCACTTTACCGTTCAGAATTCCTTCGATCTTCAGCGACTGAACATCGGCGACCTCGTCACGCGTAGTGATGAATGGCCCCAGCGGCGCGAAGGTGTCCAGACTCTTGCCGCGAGTCCATTGTCCATCCCCGAATTGCAAATCCCGCGCGCTGACGTCGTCGATCAAGCTGTAGCCGAAAACGTAATCAAGGGCATCAGCTTCACTAACACGTTTTGCTTTCCTACCGATCACTACGGCCAACTCAGCTTCGTAATCGACTTGCTGACTAATTGCCGGCAAAACTATCGGCGCGTTATGAGCACTCAGTGAATTCGGAAGTTTGGTAAAGAGCAGCGGAGCTTTCGGGGGTTCAGCGCCACCTTCAATCGCGTGGTCAACGTAGTTACGGCCGATAGCCAGAATTTTGCTCGGGTAGGTAGGGGGGAGAAACTCGATGGAATCCAGTGAAAAAGCTGCTACGCCAGTCCGGCCGAAGTGAAGTCCCTCGCCGTCCAAAAGAGTCATCAGATCGCGAAGGCCA
>Ga0207646_10005412_pt1 | contig 13426 bp, 8 predicted proteins | sample KBSK5502metaG_FD_184343 | JGI IMG/M metagenome (GOLD analysis project Ga0207646, IMG submission 184343) | Corn, switchgrass and miscanthus rhizosphere microbial communities from Kellogg Biological Station, Michigan, USA - KBS K5-50-2 metaG... | ecosystem: Host-associated > Plants > Roots >... | reverse complement strand
TTTTGATCGGCGGCGCCATGGCCTATACCTTCTTCCGCGCGAAAGGCCTCGCAACGGGGAAGTCGCTTGTCGAGATCGACAAGATCGATCTGGCAAAAGATCTTCTGGCGAAAGCCTCTCAGAAAAACGTTGCGATCGAGTTGCCGGTGGATCATGTCGTTGCGCCGGGCCTGGACAGCGCCACCTCACAGGTCACTCCGGTGGACCGGACGCCGGCGGATCAGATGGGGCTGGACATCGGTCCCGAAACGATTCGGCGGTATTCGGAGATTATCAGCCGCGCGAAGACGATCGTCTGGAATGGGCCGATGGGCGTCTTCGAGAATCCGAAGTTCGCGCAGGGGACGTTCGCCATCGCGCGCGCCATCGCCGAATCGAAGGCATTCTCGATCGTAGGAGGCGGAGATTCGGCGGCAGCGGTGGCGCAGTCTGGAATGGAATCGAGGATCACGCATATTTCGACGGGCGGCGGAGCAACGTTGGAATTTCTGTCGGGCCGGAAACTTCCTGGAGTCGAGGTGCTCACGGACAAGCCATGAGACGACCTGTGATTGCCGGCAATTGGAAAATGTTCAAGACGCGCGCGGAAACCAGCGCGTTTTTTCAGGCCCTCCTTCCCCAGATTCAGAACGTTGGCCATTGCGAGATCGTCGTCGCGCCGACATTCACGTCATTGTCCACCGCCGTTGAAGCCGCCAAAGCCTCGCGCGTCGTCATTTCCGCGCAGGATGTGCATTGGGAAAAAGAGGGGCCATTCACCGGCGAGGTTTCCGTGAAGATGCTCGTCGACGTCGGATGCAGCTACACGATCATCGGCCACTCCGAGCGCCGTCAGTATTTCGGCGAAACGGATGAGACCGTCGAAAAGAAAACTCGTGCAGCCGTTGCCGGTGGCCTGAAAGCCATTGTCTGCGTGGGAGAAATGCTTGCCGAGCGCGATGCGGGACAGGCGCTGGATGTCGTTCGGCGGCAGGTCCGTAACGGCCTGGGGCGGTTGACCCAATCGGACCTTTCCCATATCATTGTCGCTTACGAGCCTGTATGGGCGATCGGCACAGGGCGCACTGCTACACCGGAAATTGCCGCCGAAATGCACGCCGAGATCCGAAAGACTTTCGCGGAAATCTATAATGAGGATGCAGCTGATGCGCTTCGCATCCTGTACGGTGGAAGCGTGAAGCCGGACAATATTTCGGCTCTGATGAAAAAAGAGAACATCGATGGCGCGCTCGTCGGAGGCGCAAGTCTGGATCCGGCGCCGTTCGCTGCCATCATTAAATATAGTAAAGAATTATGATCACTTTGTTGACCGTCTTTCACGTTATCGTTTGCGTTTTTCTGATCCTCGTCGTGCTTCTCCAGCAGGGGAAAGGTGCCGACTGGGCCGGAGCTTTCGGCGGTGGCGGCAGTCAGACGACTTTTGGCGCCCGCGGCGCCGGTACAGTTCTGAGCAGAGCAACGACGGCAGCCGCCGTCATTTTCATGATCACCTCGCTTGCGCTGACCATTTTGATTTCGCAACCCGGCGGTTCGTCCGTGATTCGCGAAGGCGCCAAACAACAGAATGCGCCTCAGCAGCAACAACAGCCTGGGCAGCCGGCCCAGCAGCCGCCCGCGGGACAACGTGGGCCCGAACAGCAGCCTCCCGCTCAACAGAACGCTCCGGCCCCGCCAACAACGCCGGAAAAGAAATAAACACTTCGCCGAAGTGGTGGAATTGGCAGACACACCATCTTGAGGGGGTGGCGCCGCGAGGCGTGCGGGTTCGAGTCCCGCCTTCGGCATTGAATCCAGTCCATAACACGCATGTTTTCTTTTCATTACGGTAAGATGCCGTAGGCGGGATTCCGGCCCGTACACCTGCAAATCCGCAGTTGCTAAGTCCTGGATGTGTGATGAGTTATTAAACGCGGTTCTATTCGCCGCGGACCGATGTGGTCGGAGTGCGCGAATCGAGAACATGCACGACGAGCAGCATTGCGGCGCTCGGGTGTGTGCCGAGTGCGTGATTCCGCCTGACAATTCAATAGCCTGACGATTACTAAACGCTGGGCGACTCGGTTAGTAACCGACGATGACGAGGCGGCTAGCTTTAGGAGCTTAACAGCTAATCACGCCTTCCATCGCTATACGTAGCGGGTTCAGAGACGGGCGGTTTCGCTTCTGCCGTAAACGCCGATCTTATGACGTTTGCTGCAGCCGGACGCAGCGCAAGCATGTCGTTCGCAACCAAACCAAAGTCGGATCCTGTCGAGTCCGGGCGCGCGCATCCCGCCGCATCAACAGCGATACTGCGCAGGATGGCTGATGCGGGTAGTGAGCGAAGTGCCAATCGGCCCGCAAGCTCTCGCGAGCGCGTCGGCCACGTGTTGACGTGTAACGTCATGGGGAGGTCTGGAATGGGAGTCGGGTTCCAAGCGGAGCGACGATGAACTAGTCCACCATCAACGAACCATCGGATCTCGCATGGATCCCATTCGATCGCAAACCGATGCGCGGCTTCTGACGCGTCGAATCCCAACGGAACGGCTGCGGGCGTTCCCCGATAGCCGTAATCAAACTTCGCGCCCTCCGTCCCAGGGTTATAGAACACGTTGACCAAAAGCCGGTCTGGACGATTCCCCGTGATCTCAATATCGATCTCCTGCCGGGGCGAATCGCGGTGAAGAAAGAAGCCGGTCACTAGACCTGAAACACTCGTCGCTTGCAGAAAGGCTTCGAAACGCCCGTAAAGGAAAGCACCTCGGCTCGAGATCGAGGCAGCGCTAAAATTCCGAATGCCGAGCGACTCCTGAATGACCGCGAGCGAGAGACCTTCACCTGCTTGCGCCCCAACGTTGGCGGGGCGAAACAGCCCCCAGGTTTCCGGGAAACGTATCGTTCCGTAACAGCCGCCGCGCCGACTGGACATCAGATAGATCATCCTCGAAGCTTACCCGTGACCTTAACGGCTCCGATCGCTCCGACGTGCTCACGCTGATTCCTGCCCAGCCCGCGTGCGGATTTACGACCCACGGTGACCGATCGTATCGGAGTCGTTTTGCCGGGCGGACCGATAGCGTATCGACTACAGGGCTCCGATATTTTCGCTGCCCGATATCCCTAACAAGAGGATACGGTGTCGCTGGCGGGGGAAGCCTCAGATGCTCGCAAAGTGCACGCCAAGAGTCAGCGTCTTCATCGTGCAAACAGGCCGCATCGGCCCCTTCCAAGGCGTCCAGCACTCCGTCAGGCGTCCACGCTGACTCGTCGATCACAATGAACTTGGCGCGCGGGTAACGGGACATAAGAGCGCGCACATGCGGTCTCAGTGAACCTATGTTGACATAGGCAGTAAAAACGCGATGGGCGCGGCCTGCCATCAGTCTTTCAAACTCATATTCGGGCAGTTGATCGAGATCGCTGCAGCAACGATAGCCGAGCATCGAGAGGGCCATCGCCAGGGATGACAATCCGGATCCAGGGGCTCCAAAAGCGAACACAGGACAATGAACCGGCCGCTGATGGAAAAGCGCCGTGTCGCAATCATCGAGGACGCCAATCCGGCTCAGTGCAGGAAGAATCGAGTATGAGTTTGTTGAGGGCGTATCGAAACGCTGGTTGATTACTGGACGCCGAAGAGCCCGGACGTCCACTGCCTTGAACTTGTGATTGATCCAGAGGTCGATCGGGCCGCGGCAGGGAAGAAGTCTAAGTAGCGTTTGAGCCCCTTTCCTTGACAGCACGTACCCCGACAGAAACCAAAGCCCGCGTTCAGGGCGAAACACGCTCCTCGAAACCAACTCCTTTGGAGCGCCGTAGCGAACTTCCTGATAAGACATGTACAAAACATCGAAGACTGGGTCGGTTTGATCAGCATCCTTCATCTCGCGCCAAGCCTGGTCGACGATTCGTCCAAAGCCACGCTCGAACCAGACATCGTCTTCTAGTACAAGAGCATAGGAGGCACCGGACTCCGCGATGGCTTTCCAAACGCCGATATGCGAACGTGCGACGGCGACTTCTGCCGGGCTCATCCTGATCGGGCGCGCCAGGTCAAACGCATCAGGTAGTGCAAGAGGTTGCGGTTCGACGAACAACTGGTCAGCGAGCGTGTAGAACGGCTCGATGTAACCACCATCCAGCGATTCTTGCGCATCGCTCAGCGCGTCGTAAGCGGAGTACCGAACGACTCGCTCTGACAACGGTCTACCGTCAGCATCCAAGATGCAGGCAAGCTCACGAAGGACCTCAGCCCATCGGTTTGGTTGCTTGTCCAAGTTGATAACGAAGATCGGACCGATGCCGGATTTCTGGTCGGCCGAGGGCGGTACGAAGGCGAGGCAATGCTGGCGCGGCATGTGCCTTCGACACTGCAACAACAAGAAATGAAGAAGGCGGACGGTAGCGCTCAGCGGCTTCGAAAGATTCATTCCGGACTATTCGTCACCAGAGCGGAATCTTTGCTGATTGGAACGTCGCCAGTTTCTGGCGTCATCACGATAACTCAGAGGCCATTGTGAAACGGCAAGTGAATCCCAATCGCGCAGTACCACTAAACCGCTCTCAACATCTCCAGAAGCGGTACCACATTCGAAAATGGACTCCGAAAGATTTCCAGGTCCGGTCGTCGCCTGAATCTCGGGCAACAAATCTTCGCTGGCAAGTTCGAGAAGATCCGTTGCCTGCCGGAGCGCACGTTCGATGATCGGATGCCCTCGGTCCGCGATTAGCGGATTGTTATTGAAATAGAAAATCCAGCTAGGGTTGTAAGAATCACCATGAAGAAACACCGATGGAGCCACCATTGTTCCGGACGCGATGTCATAGCAGAGTGGCTGGACTTTCAGTCGGCCGTCATCGAATAGCCAGTCGACATCTGTACCAATGCACACGTCGTCCGCATCGACATAGAAGCCGCCTTCGACAAAAAGGTAGCAGAGCCGGAAGTAGTCGGCCTGCATGGCCGGGTGGTAGCAGCGTTGAAAGGCGCGTTCGTGGCGCGCACCCAACGAGCCGCAGATAAACGCCTCGGCACTCCGCCTGTCGAACAACCGATGTGCGAAGCCACTCGTCGTCCACCGGGCCCAGGAGGCGATACACTCTTCGACGTCAGTGGGCAACTCTCGCAGGTCGTGCCAGAATTGCACGATGCTTCTGGGCCTACTTTGCATGAATTGCGGTTTGACTGGTATCCGCCCGGCGGATCGTTGAACCAGCCTCCTGATGAATTCCGAACGCTGTCGATGGTGCTCCGGAGTATCCGCCATTTCTTCTCGATTCGCTCCATAATTTATCGGAACCTGCGGCAATCTGTACCTCTATACTCCGAGGCGCCTTAACTCTATCGCGAAAGGTGCGCTCCCTTGCCAGAAAATGAGTTAATCGCGACGAATGACAAAGCGGAGGTCACAGCAACGTGAATATTCTCTCGTACAATCCAGGCCATGACGGTGCGATTGCCTACCTGAAGAGTGATCATCTGCTGGTTTCTATTGAGGCCGAGAAGAACTCAAACTGGCGACACTCGCCGATATCTAGTCGTGACGTGTTCGACGCTCTCGGCGAATTCGACGAAATTCCCGACGTCATTTGTACAGGCGGTTGGTGGCCACGAGACCACTACGAGTACTTGCACGGGTCGTATGTTCAGTACCGGGGCGTGTCGAAGAGCAACGTCATCATAGACAAACGGCGCCTATTGGGAAGGCCAGTCCACTATTTCTCGTCTTCTCACGAGCGATCGCACCTACTTTGCGCTTTCGGCATGTCGAGCCTGCCGAAAGGTACCCCATGCTATGCGTTGGTATGGGAAGGGGAGATAGGCGCTTTCTACGAGATCGATTCCGCGTTGAACATAACCCTGCTTGCTGATGTCCTGAATCAGGTGGGAAATCGTTATGCCTTACTCTACGGCCTAGCCGACCCAACCTTCCCTAAGGATGGATCCTTTCCTCGCGTTGAGGACGCAGGAAAGCTCATGGCGTTGGCTTCATTTTCAAATCGCAGCACGCCTTTAGCTGAAGAAAGGAAACTGCTCGACTTTCTACTGGACGACCCGCGCCGAGAACTGAGCGCGTACCAAGACCTTGAGAAGTCGCGACACTACAACGTGGGGGTGGATGATCCAGACTTCCGCAACTTCGCAGGTATTTATAGCGACAAGATCTTCGATGTCTTTTATCAATTCGCGCAAGGGAACATGAAGAAAAGACTGCCGCTAGTCATCGCAGGTGGATGCGGTCTGAATTGCGACTGGAACACTAAGTGGAAGGAGACCGGTCTTTTCCCCGAGGTCTTCGTGCCGCCTGTTGCTAACGACTCTGGTTCGGCTATCGGGACCGCGATCGACGCCCAGTTCCATTTTACTGGAAATCCAAAGATCGCTTGGAGCGTCTACTCTGGCCTTGGCTTCATCACGTCCGGCTCTTTCGATTTGGCGCAGTATGATCTCTACGAGAAAAACTATGAAATGATTGCCGACATGTTGGCTAACGACCTCATTATCGGATGGGTGAGCGGCAAATATGAAATCGGCCCGCGTGCGCTGGGCAACCGATCGATTCTTGCTGCACCATTCCAAGAAAGCACCAGAGTGCGGCTAAATGAGATTAAGCAGCGCGAGCAATTCCGCCCGATCGCTCCTGTTTGCTTAGAAGAAGAAGCAGCAGGATGGTTTGGCTGCGATCAAGCCAGTCCATTCATGCTTTTTACACATCGTGTAAGAACGAGCTCGCTGGCAGCTGTTACCCACGTGAACGGGACTGCTCGCATTCAGACAGTGTCATCTGTGACCAATCGAAATTTGTACGAGCTGCTTATGGCATTCAAGGCACGTACCGGATACGGCGTCTTGTGCAATACCTCTCTGAATTTCAACGGGAAGGGATTCATAAACAAGATCGATGACCTTTCGGCGTATGCCGTAAAGCACAGCTTGGATGGCTTTGTGGTTGAGGGCCGAGCGTATTTGGTAAGGTCGTCGAGGGGCTATCAGGCATACTTAAGAATGCCCAACAGGTGGAGCGTCAAATAGCTGGTTATGGCCGAGACGAACATTTGGCGCGCTGCTTCGTGTGGGGTGCCGTCGTACGCGCATTGCAGAGCGACGCACCGCGGCAGCGGACACCTGAAGCGAACGTCAGTCGTGATAAAATGCCGCAGTGTTTACGAATGCTCCATCGTGTAAGGGAAAATCGGCAATTCGGAAAAGTGACACGTATCGGAAGGCGCCACCAAGTATAATGTCAATCAAAGGCAAAGCGATGTCAGTGCTGCACGTTCCTGATGATCTAGTGAAACGACTCGGTTCGAACAACGCCGGTGCGCTCCTGGAAATCGCATGCCGTTTGTATCAGACAGGCCCTCTCAAGTTCGATGAGGCCGCGCGTTTGGCCGATGTCGATCTCGATGCGTTTGCTGCCGCCTGCGTTTCCCGAAAAATCCCCGTCTACTGGTACCGATCTGAAGATCTTATTTCGGATCTCGACACGTTGAAAAAGATGAATCTGTGACGACCCGGCTAGTGGTCTCTGATACTTCTCCGATTCGTGTCCTCTCCTACCTCTCTCATCTCCATTTGCTGGCTGAATTTTTTGACGAAGTGCTAATTCCTCCAGCAGTGGCACATGAACTGGAGACGCCCGAGTCGCGCGCTGCATCTGTGCCCCTGGCGCAAATACCAAACTGTCGAATGAAGGCTCCCAAGGACGTCGTCGCAATCCAAAAGCTAGAAGCTGAACTCCAACTTGCCGAGGCTGAAGCCATCGTGCTCGCACAAGAATTCAACGCTCAGTTGCTGATTGACGAGCGAGCCGGCCGGTTCGTTGCCGACAGACTTGGTATTGCGCACTTGGGCGTTATCGGTCTGCTCGTTCGTGCGAAGCAAAAGGGCATCCTGGGAAATGTGATACCGCTGGTCTTGCGAGCGCGCGAGGAATTGAATTTCTTTGTTTCGGACGCTGTTATTGACGAGGTTCGACGCATCGTGGGCGAGTGATCAATCTGTGTGTGCCGAGTGTGTGCGATACAGGATCTTCGGTGTTCTCTATACGCTCGGTGTTCGAGTAGAACGTGGAAGTTGTTGATTCTCAAAAACCATGTCAAGTTCGAGTCCCGCCTTCGGCACTCAGCTTTTAGTTTGCAAGTCTTTCTTTCCTTCGACTTCCCTTGGTAATGCCGTAGGCGGGTTTCCGCCTCAGACTGGTTGCTTCGGCGACGAATTCTGAAGGAAGCCAAGCCGCTATGACGGCGGACCCTCGGGTCTACCTCGCGCATATTTTGGAATGTGCGGAAAAGATCCAACGGTATATACAGTCCGGAGAAGAAGCGTTTCAGCGGGACACGATGATTCAGGATGCCACTGTCCGCAACTTTGAAGTCATTGGTGAAGCCGTTAAGCGTGTTCCTGATCCGTATCGAACGGCTCATCCGGACATCCCTTGGCGATTGATGGCCGGATTCCGTGACGTTCTCATCCATAGTTTTATGAAGGCGTCGATCTGAAGCGTGTATGGCTCGCGGCCAACCATGATCTTCCGGCCGTCATCCAAATTCTCTCGAAGATCCTTCCTCCGCTTGAACAACTCGAACGTGAGCTTTCGGGCGAAGATCCGAAAAATCGCACAGATAGGTGCGGTGAAGGTAGTCGATTTTGAATTAGCAAAACGTGTGCGAACGTCAGAGGTTGCGCTGATAGCGCTTTCGGCGGGGTTATCAAGAGCACACGCCGAAACCCTTTGACTCCATTGAAGTGGTATGCTGACCGCAGATTGGCCTCGGCTCCACATGTAAAACCCGCTGGCCCCAAGCGGCGAGAATGGACGATGAAGAAAGCACGCAGACCCGCGACGGCGAAGTCCAAGGAGTCTGCTCGTCAACCCACCAAAACTCGGGCTATTGCGGCCCGAACCGGCGCCGAGGGTCAACCGTCCAGAAATGAATCTTTCCCGATCGTCGGCATTGGCGCGTCTGCGGGCGGGTTGGACGCGTTCACTCAGTTGCTGAAGCATTTGCCCGCGCACACGGGCATGGCTTTTGTGCTGGTTCAGCATCTCGACCCGGACCACGAGAGTGCCCTGGCGCAAATTCTGGCGCGGGTCACTTCGATGCCGGTGCGCGAGGTTGAGGACGAACTGCGGATCGCACCGAATCACGTTTATATCATTCCGCCGAATACCGACATGGCCACCGGGCAGGGCGTGTTGAAACTCCAGCGCCGGCAGCCGGGGCGCGCGCCGCATCATTCAATTGATTTCTTTTTTGAGTCGCTGGCCCGGGACCAGCACGAATGCGCCATCGGCGTGATTCTTTCAGGCACGGCCTCAGATGGGACGTTAGGGATGGAGGCCATCAAGGCTGACGGTGGGATTACTTTTGCTCAGGATGAATCGGCCAGGTATGACTCGATGCCGCGTAACGCCATTGCGGCGGGCTGTGTGGATTTCGTTCTGTCGCCGGAGAACATCGCCAAAGAACTGGCTCGCATTGCCAGGCATCCGTATGTGGCAGGGCAACCCCTAACCGCTGCTCTCTCCCCTTCGGAGGGGAAGAAGCTTGAGGTGTCTGCGGAAAAGAGGGTGGGAGGACAAAACGGTTTCAAAAAAATTCTGCTTCTGTTGCGTGATCATTCCGGCGTCGATTTCTCCGTCTACAAATCCAATACCGTTCATCGGCGCATTGCCCGGAGGATGTTGCTCAGCAAGATCGACAAACCGGACGCCTATGCCAATTTTCTGAGGGGCAAGCCGAAGGAGCTGGAGGCGCTTTACTCGGACATGCTCATCAGCGTGACCAGTTTTTTCCGCAATCCGTTAGCGTTCGAGGTCTTAAAGAAGAAAGTCTTTCCGAAACTCGTCCAGCAGCCGCGCGACAAACCGCTGCGCATCTGGGTGCCGGGTTGCTCTACCGGCCAGGAGGCCTATTCCATAGCGATGTCGTTCGTGGAATCCTCCGAGCAGGCTGGCCGCGGGCGCAAGCTTCAGCTTTTTGCCACGGACGTCAACGAGGCGGGGCTCGATAGAGGCCGCGCCGGTCTTTATGCCAAAAGTCTCGTCCATGACCTCCCGCCGGAACGGTTGCGCCGGTTCTTCGTCGAGGAGAATGGCGACTACCGCGTCGCCAGGTTCCTCCGCGAGATGGTCATCTTCGCTCGGCAGAATCTTTTGAGTGATCCGCCCTTCTCGCAGATGAACCTGGTCAGTTGCCGCAATCTGCTGATTTATCTCGAACAGGACTTGCAGCAGAAGATACTGCCGACATTCCATTACGCCCTCAAGCCCGGAGGGTTTTTGTTCCTGGGCGAATCCGAGTCCACTGGCTCACTGACGGACCTGTTTGAGACCGTGGATAAAAAACACAAAATCTTTTCCAAAAAGCCTGGCCTGACGGCCCAGCTGCATTTTGTTCCACGTCATCCGGCCGAGAAGAAGGAAATTCCTACTCCCAAACCGCCCGGCGCGCCGGAAGGATTCGCCACCCACGGCGATACGCAGCGCGAGGCGGACCGCGTCACGCTCAACCGTTTCGCCCCGCCCAGCGTGCTGATTGACGCCCAATTGCAAGTCTTGCAATTCCGCGGCGACACCAGTCTATTTTTGAAGCCGCCCAGCGGCAACGCCAGCTTCCAGGTGCTGAAGATGGCGCGGGAAGGTTTGATGCTGCCGCTCCGCGCCGCCATCAAGAAGGCGAAAGAGCAGAACAAGGCCGTCCGCAGGGAAGGCGTGCGGCTCGCTCAGAATGGCGGACCGCGGACGTTGAACTTCGAAGTCGTCCCCCTGACACACCTCAAGCAGCGATGCTGCTTGATTTTCTTTGAGGAAGCGAAGAAGGGCGGCGTGCAGACCGCTTCCGCGTCCGAAATCGAGCAGGCCCCTAAAAATCCCAAGCTCTCCCGATCAAGGCGGACGAAAGACCGCGCTCCGGAATCCCGCCGCGTCGCCGAACTCGAACGCGAACTGGCCGAACAGCGCGACTACACCCAATCCCTCCAGGAGCAACACGAGGCGGCCGACGAAGAACTCCAGTCATCCAACGAAGAAGTCACCTCCGCCAACGAGGAATTGCAAAGCATCAATGAGGAACTGGAAACCTCGAAGGAAGAACTGGAATCCGCCAACGAAGAGTTGACCACCGTCAACGACGAGATGGTCAATCGCAACGCTGAACTAAACCGCTCCAATGCGGACCTGAACAATCTCCACACCAGCATCAACATGGCCATCCTGGTGCTCACGCGCGAACTGGCCATCCGCCGCTTCACCCCGCAGGCCGGAAAATTGTTCAACCTGCTGGCCACGGACGTGGGCCGTCCCTTGAGCAACGTCCGGCACAATCTCGATTTGCCTGGCCTCGAACAATTGCTCCAGGAAGTCATCGACACCATTAGCGAGCGTGAACTGGAAGTGCAGGATAAGGACGATCGCTGGTATTCTCTGCGCGCCCGCCCCTACCTGACTCTGGATAAGAAGATTGACGGCGTAGTGCTGTTGTTGGCGGACATCGACACGCTCAAGCGGAGCGAGCAGGAAATCGCGGCGGCGCGCGATTACGCTGAAGCCATTCTCCGGACGACACGATATCCGCTCGTGGTCCTCACGGCGGATTTGCGGGTCAGTGCCGCGAACGCCGCCTTCTACAAGACCTTCAAGGTCACGCCCGGCGAGACAAATGGGCACCTGATTCATGAAGTCGGCAACGGCCAGTGGAACATACCCAAGTTGCGCGAGTTCCTGGAAGACATTCTGCCCCGGAACAGCTTCTTCGATGACTTCGAGGTCACGCACGACTTTGAAAGCATTGGACGCCGCACGATGCTGCTCAACGCCCGGCAGCTGAATACCGACGAGCAGGCCGCGCGCGGGAGAATTCTTCTCGCGATTGATGACATTACCGAGGGCAAACAGTTGGAGGCCGTGCGCCTTTCCGAAATTCGCTATCGGCGTCTCTTCGAAGTGGCCAGAAGCGGGGTACTCATCGTTGACTCCCATACGCAAAGAATTACCGACGCCAATCCATTCATGACCGAACTGCTGGGTTACACGCGCAAGGGATTCCTGGAGAAAGAGCTTTTCGAGGTAGGGCTGTTTGAGAACCGGGCGGCGTGCGAAGCCGTGTTTCGGGAATTGCGCGAGAAAGGTATTTTCCGTGACGACGAGTTGTCGGTCCAAACCAAAGTGGGCGAACCCCGGACACTGGAAATGGTCGGTAACCTTTACGAAGAAGCGGGCCGCCAGGTTATTCAATGCAGCATTCGCGACATCACCGAGCGCAAGCTGGCCGAGGAGGAACACAAACAGTTACTGGCCCGTGAGCAGGCCGCACGTGAAGAAGCTGAAGCGGCCAACCGCGCCAAAGACGACTTTCTCGCGACGGTCTCACACGAACTCCGCACGCCGCTCAACCCAATACTTGGCTGGGCCATGCTGTTACGCACTCGAAGTCTTGATGATGCCACGTCGGTCCGCGCCCTGGAAAGCATCGAACGCAACGCGAAGGTGCAAGCACAGCTCATCGAGGACATCTTGGACGTTTCCCGCGTCATCACCGGCAAGCTAGGTCTTGATGTCCGTCCCGTCGATCTTACACAAGTGATCGATGCTGCAATTGATACAGTCCGCCCTGCCGCTGAAGCCAAGACCATTCAGGTCCAGGCGTATCGTGACACGGATGTTGGCTTGGTTTCGGGCGATCCGGGCCGCTTACAGCAGGTCGTATGGAATCTGCTGTCCAACGCCGTCAAGTTCACTCCCAACGGAGGACGCGTAAACATACGGTTAGAGCGCCTGGACTCCGACATCCAGATCACTGTGAGCGACACAGGCAAAGGGATCAGCGCGGACTTCCTGCCATTAATCTTTGACCGCTTTCGCCAAGCGGATAGCAGCAGCACGAGAAAATATGGTGGACTCGGTTTGGGGCTGGCGATTGTGCGTCAGATCATCGAGATGCACGGCGGGACAGTTCGTGCTGAAAGTCGCGGAGAAGGACAGGGAGCAACCTTCACAGTAAGACTCCCGATCAGGGGCACTGGCGACAAAGAAAATATTACGCCAGGAGGAGGGCTCGTCTTCCCGACAGTTGCGAAGGTCACGCCGTTCGTTTGCCCGCCTCAAATATACGGCTTGCGTGTACTGTTAGTTGATGACCAACCCGACACGCTTGAAATGCTCAGAGCCGTATTGGAGCAGCAGTGCCGTGCAGAGGTAAGAACCAGTGCCGATGTTGCAACTGCGCTTGAAGTATTCCGGCAATGGAAGCCCGATTTATTGGTGAGTGACATCGCGATGCCCGGCGAAGACGGCTATGCGCTGATCGCAAAAGTGAGGGAGCTTGAGCAACAGGGCGGTAAGCGAACTCCGGCGATAGCGCTGACAGCATACGTCAGAGTTGAGGATCGCGCGCATGTGCTCCAGGCAGGTTACGATAGGTTCGTGCCCAAGCCTGTACA
>Ga0207646_10005411_pt1 | contig 13430 bp, 2 predicted proteins | sample KBSK5502metaG_FD_184343 | JGI IMG/M metagenome (GOLD analysis project Ga0207646, IMG submission 184343) | Corn, switchgrass and miscanthus rhizosphere microbial communities from Kellogg Biological Station, Michigan, USA - KBS K5-50-2 metaG... | ecosystem: Host-associated > Plants > Roots >... | reverse complement strand
CCTGGCCGGTGTGGAGTGGACGCCACAGGACCGCCAGCAGTTTCTCACTCTGGCGCGCACGCGCATCGAAACCAAGAAGACCTACCAGGAGCATCGCACCGACCAGGAATGGGACGAGCTGCGCTTGACGCTGAGCCGGACAGAGCAGGACGCGCACGCACATGGGCAGCTCGCCCCACGTCAGCAGCAGGTCACATCCAGTCCAAAGTTGGTGGAAACGCGGCATCTCGTGGGGCGCGAAGACTGGCTAGCCTCGGTCATAGCCTCGCTGCACGAGGTCCTCCCCAGGAAACTCGTGGTGTTGCAAGGTCCCGTCGGCATCGGCAAATCGTCCGAACTGCATCGCATCGCGCTGCAGGTACTGTCTGCAGAGCCATCGCATCCCCAGGTGATCCTCTGTGAGTTTCCTGCTGTGGAGCAGGATGCTGATCCGCAGAGTGCGTTTGATCTGTTGTTTGGGACGCTGCTCGCCGAGATCGGCCCATCTGACGCCCTCATGGAGATGACCTCGCCCGAGGCACGTCTTGCCTTTGCCTTCCACTGCCTGGAGAAGGCGTCACGCCCGCTCCTGCTCCTGGTGGACAACGCCGAACAGCTCCTGGACGAGCGGGGCCAGCTGGCTCCGTGCTGGGAGCAGTTCTTGAGGAGATTCCTGCGCAGCCAGCATCGCGCCTCGCTGGTATTGGCCACTCGCGAATGGCCCGGCTGGTATGAAGGCGAGCGCGCCTTTCTCACCGAGCGGTCCGTCCCACCGCTCTCCGCCGATGCTGGCGCGCTCCTGCTGCAGCACCTGGGCCTGTCATCCATTTCCCTGGACTCCTTGCGCCGGGCAAGCGAGGCGGTGGGTGGCGTCCCGCTCTGCCTGGAGTGGGTGGCCTCGCTGGTGCAGGAGCCGATGTGGCTGGACACGTGGGAGGAGAGCGACAACCTGGATGAGCAGTCGGGTGCAAGCGACGAGGGAGATATACTGACGAGGAGGTTACAGCGTCTCCTGCAAGACGCCTCACTGTTCGGCGGCCCTATCGCCACGAAACTCAACCCGCTCCTGGAGCGCATCATCGACAAGCGCCTCTCCGCAGAGGCGTACCAGGTGTTATGTACGCTTGCGCTGGCCAATGTTCCCCTGGGCAAGCCCGCCTTGCAGCTCATCTGCCCGCGCCCGCGTCTCTTGAAAGAATTGAGCGCGACCTCCCTGCTCGCCGCCTATCCACACCGTGTGCAGGTGCTCCCGATGGTGGCATCAGTGGTCCGCTCCCGCCTCTCTGCCGAGCAGCAAGACGCGCTGGAGGTAGAGCTGCTCCGTGCGCTCAAAGGCTGGAAGAAAAAGGGAGGCATCGTTGGGAGTGAAGCCGCGAGCGTGATTGCAGAACTCATCCTGCTCTTACTCAAGCACCACCGCCTGCTCGACGCAGCGCAACAGCTGCTCATCTATCACCCACTCATCTCCAACTTTGGGCACGCGCACCGCCTGGCACGCTACGCGCACGAAATACTGCAGCGCTTCGATTGGCGGGCCACGCCCAAAACGGTATGCGGGGGGCTCCTCCTCCACTTTACGCTTGCGCCGTTTCTCGGTCAGGTGATCGACGAGCGAGAACGGGCGGCGGCCTATCAACGCATCGTTGATGCCGCAGCAGCTGGCGAGATCAGGTTGAAGGCCTCCGTCGAGGGATACCTGCTCGGTTTTGTCATGGAATGCGCCATCAACACCTCCCAGCTGAAGGAGATCCAGCCCTTGTTAGAGGCGTGGTACGCTCGCCTTTCGTCGCTGCAGCCCGCTCAAACGAATAGCGCGGCCCAGACCTATCTGCTGGAAGCGCGCGCCTGGGTGCTGGGCATCTGGAGCGACGCGCTTGCTGAGGAGGGGGAGGGGTCCTCAGCACAGCGCCTTCGCGGGCAGGCGATCAGCCTGTACCGGCAATGCGTGGCGCTCCTTTCAGGGGACATCGACCAGCAAGATGCGCCCCCACTGCGGGCAAATCTCTCCAAAACCAGGCTTGCTTCGTGCTACAGCGAGCTGGCCTATTATCTTGCCAGAAATGGAGAGCTAGAGGAAGCACTCCAGATGGCCGAGCGCGGGATCGCCTTGAAAGAGCAGGGACATCTCCGCTTTGGCACGCTGGCACCGGCCTATGGAGAAAAGGCAGACATCCTCGCCCAAGTGGGTCGGTTCCAGGAGGCGTTGTCATGCGCTGACAAGTCGCTGGCTGAGGCCGAGCGGCTCGCCGCAAGAGAACACGCGCTGTCGCAGGAGGAGGTGTGGTTCTGCCGCGCGCGTCATGGGCGTCTTTCCCTGCTCCTGGGGAGCATCGATGAAGCCGAGCAGGTGCTCCGTGAGGCGCTTCCCCATCTGCGCCAGACGCGCAGGAGGATGTGCGCCACGCTGACCAGAAACGCAATGGAAGAGATCGAGCAATGGCGTCGCCAGGCGTCCTCACCCCGGTACCAGCTGGATTGGCGCTGGGTCGAGCGCTATCGCGAGCTGGCCTCCTACGACAGTTACTGGTGGCTCACCTGGGCCGGCCCCTTTACCGAAGAAGAGCAGCAGCAGTGGGATCGCCTGTTCTCCCCTCCACTCGATGAGGCCACCAGGGAGCAGTTAGGCAACCTGTTACTGCGGTCGCGGGAGCGCGAATTGGAGGCAGCGCGAGCTTTGCAACGCGAACCGCACCTCTGCTACCCGGCCATCGACATCACTGACGTGCGCCACCGCATCGCGGAGCTCCTGGCATTAAAAGCCGAGATCGGCCAGAGGGAGCCGAACGCGCTTGTGCGCCGTCTCTACCAGGAGACGATCGGGGAAGAGGGAGACTTCCTGCGCTTGATCGAGGCGACGTATGAGGGCAACACCGAACAGTTCTGGGCGTGCAACCGCCGTCTGTTTCCCCTTCCCACTGCAGAGGACATGCAGGAAGCGTTCTCGCGTGTCGTACACACCGTGCAGCAAGGATTCAACCACCCTGAAACGGTAGAGGTCAGCCAGCAGTTGGACGAGTTCCTGCGCACCCGTCTGCGCCTCTCGTTTGAACACTGGGCGCGTGAAAAGACGGTGCAAGGGGAACAGCAAGCCATGCCGCCATCCTCAGGGCAACCGCGCCGGATGGTATCCGCCGCTACGGCCAGGCGCTTCTTCACAGCGATCTTGCAAGCAAGTGGCTCCGAGGGTTGGCAGGTGGTGATCGATCCCAACGCCACCAATGCGCGCGTGGAACAGGGACTGCGCCGCTTCTTCCTCCCGGAGCAGCGCTTTGCACTGGAGAAGATCCGGCATCTGCTCACGCACGAACTACTGGGACATGTGGGCCAGTGCGTAGCGGGGGAGCGCTCGGTACTCGGCCTGTTGGGCATCCATACGAAGAACTCCCAGCCGACGGAGGAGGGCCTTGCGCTCTATCACGAACGGCAACTGGCGGCGCTCTATGGACAGCCCTTCAACGAATCGGGGATGTACAACGGCATGCTTGCGACGGGGCTGGCCAGTGGGATCGTGACCCCGCCACAGACCTTTCATTCCCTTTTCACCTTCTTCGAATGGTATTCCCTGTTGAGTCGCCTGCTCAGGCGTCCTGATACCAACAGGCAGAAAGCGCAGAGACAGGCGCGGGCCTATGCCCTTTCCACCTGCCTTCGGACGTTCCGGGGTGTTCCCGATCTGCAACGGGTGGGAGTCTGCTATCTCCAGGATACCGTGCATTTGCATGGGCTGCGCGTGATCGAACAGGCAGTGATCAAGGACGAAACGGTCCTTGATCGTCTTGCTGTGGGCGTATGTGCCATCGAATATCTGCCTGCTCTGCGGGAATTGGGGATTCTCTCAGCTCCACAACCGCTGAGAAAACTGGCCTACGATCCGAATCTGGATTCTTACATCTTATCTTTTGAAGGAGAAGCAAAGGATGCATAGTTATGCGTACATCAGGCGCGGAATTCAGGTAGAATTCAAGTAAGCCACCGCTGTTAGCCTGTCCACCCAGAAAAAGGAGCGCACAATGAACAGAAAACGAAACGTCTCTGTGGGAAGCAACTCGATACCCCCGCTCAACCCTGATGACATGCCCCCGCCAGAACCAGGCGATGACGACGATGAGGATGACGACGAAGAGTAAACTTCATTTCGTGTTAAGTTCATCAGTCCTACTCATGAGTTTCTAGCCACAACAACTTATCATGAAGTTCTCTTTTAAGCCAGGGTAAAAGGGCATCATCTCCTCGTGCTTCGTCAAATCGTTCATCGACAAGGAAGAAGAAGCGCTGTCTTGCTCGCGATATACTGACGTACAAGCGCGCCCTATGATTGGGATAATTTACATTGAGCGCTTGCGCTCCAAGCAGAAACACAGTATCGAATGCCTGGCTTTTTGCATTATCTACGGAGGTGATGATCAATTGCTGGTATGTACGATGTTCTTCCAGAAAACTAATATGACGATTGATATCCTTCATAGCTTCTGCTACTGTTTGCTTCCGAAAGTTCTTCAGTATTTCTTCAAGTTCTTCCTGTTGGAGTTCCTCAGTTGTTTCCTCTGCAAGAGGACCTTCTTGCAACCGGCTAATTGCTTGCCACACATCTGCAAAACGGCTCTCCGGTCCAAATGTATTAATGATCTCTAGATGCTGCCGCAAAGCCACTCCCTGTTCCGACGAGATAGTGATCTGGTTGAGAATCGCGTTATCTTTGAGTGTGTTTAAGAGAGGCTCCTCATTGGCTTGTGCTATCTTTTTCAAGCGCTTGATTTGCCAGTGATGAAAATTTGGTGCTACGCAATAACTTAACAGTTGTTCTGTCTCAGTATCGAGATGATCGTCTATAATCAAGCGGTAGTAGGTGAGTATTCGCCTACTATGTTGCGATTGATAACGTGAGTTATCCAGCACGGTAAATGGCTCCTGTCGTTCCCTCAAGTAATCTTGTACTATCTGAGACCAACCAGATATAGCGACCATCAACGCTACCTTACCTCGATCGACCTTTGGCAGCTTCTCTCTGTGATCCAATGCTGCTTTGACCATTGCCCGCAACATTGAATCTACATCACTATCCTTGGATACTGATATCGTTTCGGGATTGACTCGAATAACCACCGGTTTTTCTCCGCGATAGCCACTGGCAGCTATTTGTGGAACATCCTTACGGATTCTTCCCGCAACATCGAGAATTTCCTGGACTGAACGAAAGTTTGTTTGGAGATTATAGACTGACGGCAACGTTTTTCCACTGATTCGTTGGAAGCGTTTAACTAGAGGAGATGGCATCTGATAATTATCTGCTCTGACTCGAATGTCCTGTGCGTCGTCTCCAAATGCCACGACATTACGATGTTTCTGACTGAATATACCGATAATCTCATTTTGGGCAGGTGCCAAATCTTGGAACTCGTCAATAATGATATGCTCATAGCGCCATTGATATAGTCTGGTAATATCAGGATTTGTTTTCAATATTACCAGTGCAAAGAGGATCTGATCATCGTAAGTGTAGCTCCCTCTATCACCTAACAGCAGAAGGTAGCGGCAATAGACATCATACACGAAATCTGTCCAGTTCGGATTATCTGGCCTACCCAGTACCTTACTAAGAGTTTCACTATCGATCAAACAACCTGGGAAAATACCATATTGACGTAATCGCGCTATGTCATTCAGGCATTTATCCGCAGTACTCGAGCTTGATCGCAACCAAGCATTATATTGTTTTTGTTGCAGTATTACTTCTTGGACTTGTGACAATTCCAGGGCTTGGCGTAAAACTTCTAGAGCTTCTTGTACAAGAGGACGTTCTTCTTGTTTTGATGCCAATAGCCGTAGACCCGCATTCCCAGTATAGTACGGTTTCCCATCAGGCCGAAGCAAAAGCTCGCGGTTTTGCAGGAAAATGGCTTTTCCCAGGTTATGGAGGGTTCTGGCGTAAATGGTCTTGCCATTTTTCTGATAAACCTTCACATTGTTGCTGATACGATCGACTCCACTACGGAAGTGTGTCACCACGAGTATGTGATCATGAGGAACCAGCATGGACTCTACCAGGTATCTGATATGCTCTTCCAATACAGTTGTTTTACCACTGCCTGCAGGCCCCATGACTAAATAGTATCCATCTGTTATTGCCACAATAGCTCGTTGTTGCTCTGTCAAGTCGGATCGCATCTCGAAAGGTTCAAGCAGAGGCGCTTCGCCAGCAAAATAAGCGTCAAGCATGGACTTGCGCTGTTCAGGCGGCATCGTTGCATAGGCCTTCATCAGTTCAAGCTTGCGTTCCCCGTGACGTTTCACTAGTCGCAGCCGCGACAGATCGATCTCTAGTTGGTCACTGGGAACATCGTCTTGTTTGAACATAATGCGCATAGCGCTTTCGTGATTCTGAGGCGATTGTAGCAAGAGCAGCTCGAGCTTCGCAAGCACCAGTAACCCTTGTTCCAGCAAATGACGCTGCTCGTAGTCTTCCTCTTCTGCCACCATGTCCAGCACGTGCCAGGTATCACTACGTTCAGTGGGGATATAGCGTTGAGTAACCTCGCGCAATTGCCGAAAGATATTCTGGCACGTGCTTTTAGCAAGTTCAACAGGTACCAATCGCAGCTCGTAGTTTCCGGAAAGCGCGCGCTCAAAATGCTCAAATAATTGTAAAGGGGCAGCGGTGTTCTTAGATAAGATGTCAAGGAAACAGGTAAAAGTCGGCAAGGACACAGCCGAAAGATTCCCCTCGTTGTGTAATCTCTCTAAATCCAACGCAATATTTTTACCGTTACGAAAGGCCTGCTGATCTGAGATGTTATGTAGCAGATTGTTGACATCCTGCTCGAGTTGTGTGATGAGTTGGTAAGCTTCGTCTTTGCTTTTCAACCACCGGATCAAAAGATGGTTGGCATGTACGAGGATGTGTCTATTCATCAGGTTGTTGATTTCGACCAACAACGTTCTTTTTTCCCACCCTAAAAGATCGGCCAGGTCGTCGCCATCGATCATCCGTATTTCCCGTTCCTGCAAGCGAAATGCATCAGCATAACGAAATACATCGATAAGTTGCGTCGCTGAAACGCGTAGTGCTGGAGCGTGAATGCGCTCCTCGTAGCCATGCTCAAAGGAAAGGAGCCATTCAGTCTGAGCATTCTCTCCTCGCTCTAGCAAAGGTTTCCTGTTCGCGCAAGTATGTCGTTCCAAGTAGTAAAGAATCGACTGAGATTTGCTCTCACCTATATCTGTCAGGTTCTTTATTTCACTTGCTGTGACGAAAATCTCTCGTTCTCCACGACTTCTGAATTTCCGCAAAGCTTCATAGACATTGACGACCCCCTGCTCATCGATACTGCTCATCTTGTTGAGAACGCGCTGTTTTTCCAGATCACGCTCGTGATACAACAGAATACACCGAGCACATTCTCCATCCATCTGGAACTCAGGGTCGCGCCCTGCCCTTCCCGCCTCTTGAATATACGCCTCTAATGTTCCAGGTATATCAAAGTGAATAACGAAGCCCAATCTTCGCACATCTATCCCCATGCCGAAAGCGTTTGTGGCAACAACGCTATCAACTCCATCATCACGGATAAAGGAGCTGTAGACTCGTTCCTTTACATCATCAGACATTTGCCCGTGATATGCTTGAACGCTCAAACCAGCTAACTGTGGATGTGTACCCAGGCTGTTAACAATTGTTTCAGTAGTTCGTGTATATGCGCAGTAAATTAAGCCCCGTTGGCGCTGTCCATACGGCCTGTCCCACCGCCGGCGGAGCCCCTGCCCATCGCGCTCCGCCAGCAATGCAATGAGTCTCTCCACTTTAGCCTGCTCGATTTGCTCTTCCTCTACCTTGCACCACCGACCGCATGACGGACATCTCACACTCTCCACATCTATAGCAAATTGAAACTGGCAATGGGGGCATGGCAGTGTAATCCGCTCCACAGAGAACTCCAATTCGGGGCGTTCTAAAGATGCCACTTTCACAGTCGCTGGGTTTATCAGGAGACCCAGATTTTCGATGATTTCTTGTACTGTCCCTTGCTCGATAGTTCCGGTGGCGGAATCTATATAGCCTTTACGAGCTGTCGCGGTCAGAGCTATGATCGGAAATGTGCGCTTCTGCCCGTCACAGAGCTGCGTCTCAATCCATTGTTTGAGCCCTATATATGCTGTACGAAAGTCATGACCCCATTGGCTTACACAATGCGCTTCGTCAATAGCGATTAGTCCTATTTCACGCATAGCCAGAGCTTTGCGCAGTGAAGCAGAATGGATCTGTTCTGGGGCTATATAGATGATTGAATACCATCCTCGTTTGACGCCCTCAAGGTAGTTTTTGCGTTCAGCGGGCTTGAGTGTTGAGTTCCATGCTATGGCAGAGAAGACGCCCTTATCTTTCAGCGCCTCAACCTGGTCCTGCATTAAAGCAATCAGGGGGCTAACGATGAGCGTCACTTTAGGAACAATCTCCTGTGCCATGAGTATCGCAGGAAGCTGGAAGCAGAGCGACTTGCCACCGCCTGTCGCTGCAATTACCAGTTGATCGCTGCCATCGAGAATAGCCTGCACGATCTCTTTCTGGTTCAATGGCGCTTCTCTGAAGCTGTCTGTGCCCCAGTACGTTTGCAACGCCAGGTGCAGCGTTTCATCCTCAACATTGGTGTGTGAACTCAGCCCCCAGCGTTCTAATGCAGCATCGAGCTCGGCTGAAAACACATCTGGGACGGCTCGTTTCTCACCTGAAATTCCTGGCAAGGCATCAAGCAAAGTATCCTGCTGGAACAGCGAACAGACCTCATCGCGATAGACCTTTGAGTGCAAGCCACTATCGATGATAATATGTATCTTGGCAGCTGACGAGACGCGCGTTTTCAATTCGAGCAATGCCTGTGGCAAGAGGTAGGAACTGAACGGATTTTCGTTTGGATAGAGTTTGGCGTAAAGGCGAAGATGAGCCGCTACCTGGGGGTCTTGTTGATTCAGAAAGCGCAGCGGCCCTGTTGCCTCAATATCTACTGGGCCATCAAGCACTGTCTCCCGAAGTCCTGGTGGGACAAATGCCATAGTAAAGCGTGTCTCATCAGCAAGCCGATCGGCTATCTTCGTAGTTGTCCAGCCGAGCTGTGGAGATAATACCTGGCGGCTTATCGGATGAGCCTTGAAAGCCAGAGTCAATGCATTCGCCATGGCTGGTGTCTGAATCGACACCAACACAGACCGCTGGGGTGTAGCGACGAGACGATAGAGGAAGTTGCCGATACTGTGTGCCCATGGTCTTCTCCCCAGGAAACTGGCCGGACGTATGTCTTCACTCGAGGGTATGTGAATCTGAGAAGCGGGACGCTGGTCCATTAGAGACACCATGTTCTCTGGTAGCCCAAAGAAGCGAGTGAGAAACATTGTTTTCAACGCGCCCAATGTGATGGCGGTGCCGCAGATAAGGTGCTGTTTGTAGCGTTCCCAGAAAAATTGTCGAAACGCTTGCCGTAGGTTCTTATCCAACCCGCAAAAACTCCACTGCTCGATGCTCCAAGTCTCATTGTCTGATTGGCGTGCTGTTCTGACTTCCAGCCAATAGGCATGAATCTCGTCAGGAGTAGTTGCTTCCTGCGCAGCCTGATGGCATAGCTTTTCTAATGTAGCGGCTATCACTGCACCGATGTGTCCAGTTGATTGTAACGTGGACAAGAGACTTCTACTATCTTCGCCCTGCGGTTGCGCCAGATAGGGAACGATACTCTGCAGAGGGACGCGCTCATACAACCCTGGATTGCTTATATGTTCCTTCATGTACCGAGCAATCTGCGCATCGATTAGGTGAAACACCTCGGACGACCAGGCCCGGATCCGCTCGCTTGTGACACATTCGGCAAGATACTCAGCAAAGCGCATTTGCAATTTGTCAGCGTCGTCGACGATGATTAAATCCGCCTCTGGTTGGTTTGGTTGATGGAGGAAACTCTCATGGGTAGCAAACAATACCCGGTGATTCTCAATGGCAGACTTTGCGGCAAGCATACCGGGGCAGTTGTCAGGATGCCGCCAGTCGCTAGCACAGCATGATGTGAGCAATATCTGTTTCAACTCATTGAAAAATGGGTCGTCGGAGGGCAGGCGCAGCGGATACAGTGTCTGCGCATCGTGGTTATGCGATGCCTGGTAGAGGCAAAAGAGCGCGAGTTTCACCTGCCAGTTGTGTGTTTGCTCGATAGCTTGTCGCAAACGATGGGGACAGAGCAGCGTTTGAGGATCAGGCAGCACGAACAGATCGAGCGTGTCCTGAGACTGTGCAAGCATTCGTTCCAGGCGCGTCCGTGAGTTCACAACGACAACAGTGCGCTGCTGCAAGGGCAGATGTTGAACGTAGGAACCGGAGGGATCGTAGCGTTCAACGAGCGCATCGATGTGTTGTTCAAGAGCTGCAAGAATGGCAGGGCTGGCCGACTCCTGCTTCACTGAAGCGAGGCTATATGGCATTGTAGGCAATGGATCAATAGCAGGGCAGGGTGCCGGATCAACAGCAACGCCCCTCGGCTGCAACACCGCTCGATCAAAGGCTCTGCCAGGAGGAACGAATGCGCGGAATCCGGCGAGTAGGGGTCCACCCCGTCGCACCAACTCATCTCCCAGCACGTATAACAGGTCGGCACATGCGCGTGCATCGGCGAGCGCCGTGTGCCACTCTCCCTGGGGGAGGATATTATGCTTGTCGCAGAGCAGAGCCAGGTGATGGTGAACACTGTCGGGATAGAGCAAGCGAGCAAAGGACAACGTATCGATGATCTGATCGTTGTCGATCTCAATATCCATTCCTCGCAAATGCTTGACATCGAATCCTTGCAAGTTATGACCAACCACTATAGATGAGCCGATAAATTTCTGAAGGAGGCATGCTGCCTGCTCTGGCTCGACAGCCTCATTTTGCCGATGAGTTACCTTTGTGGGAAAATCACGCTTGATGACCAGGCTGCAGGTATCCAGTTCTGTGTGACCTTTACGGCGCACCGCTGCTATCTCGAAGACGCGCGAGCCATCAGCGGCATCAGGCTGGTAATCACATTCCAGGTCAACTACTACGACAACAGGAAAGGCAAAATCTGGATGCAGGTGCAAACCTCGAAGAGCATTCCAATCGCCGGTACGGTACAACTCCAGTTGAGGTATCGAGTTGATAAAGCGTTCGGCTTCCTGAAACGCTGCTATCGCAGCTATACCTTCATTCTTCTCCAAAGAAAGTTCACCAATACGTTTCCAAGCCTCTCCGCATCGCGTATCCGAGGAAGCAGTGGATGCAATAAACTGATGGAGTATTTCTATCTGTTCCTGCGCTGGATCGTGTCGGTGCCACATTGCTTCAGCAAGGAGCCAGAGGCGCTCTGGTGTGGGACGTTGCTTTACCAGAGCAGAAAGTACCGATTTCACCTGAATGTAGAGACCCTCGAGCATCAGTTCCTGAACAAACAGCCAGTCAGAGTCTTCAAAAGGAACACTATACGAATCCAGGACGTGGTAGAAGCGAATGACGAGGTCATCATTTCTCGGGGCGACAACCCATCTCAATGTAACTTGGTGGGCTAACGCTGCCAATCCGGGTAGTGAAAAAGGCGCAAGGTAGATGAGAAGTTGAGCAATACGGATATCGTCATTGTCGACGATGAGCGTGAGTGCCTCTGCTCGCTTTTCTTCAGGGATGTGAAGAAGGATGATATAGAGTGTTTGCAGATTACTCTGGAATAATTCGGTGCGGGCATTGCCGATTTCGAACAACTCTGGGTAGATGCTGCTAATTCGCTGAAAGACCTCCTTGCTTCGGCTCCCTGCTGGGGCATTCATGATATATTGCTGGAACAACTCGAATTGAATGTGGGCGGGGCACCTTGAAGTTTGCGGATGGAATATGAGAGCCCAGAGTTGATCACTATCTTGTTTGTTCTTCATTAGTGCCAGCATCATAGCCTTCTCGTGAGCTTCAGCAGCAGTATCGTGAAGACCGAGAGTTGTCAACGTGTCCTGTATGCTCAAGTAAGGGGCAATTTCTGTAGTTCCCCGTTTGATTATTTCTCCGCAAGCCGCAAGAAACGGCCAAAACCATACGAGCTTTAACAGCACATCTCTGGACTTCAAATAAGCTGACACAATGCCAGGAAAACATTGGAATGCCTCTTCATACGTTCGGATCACTTTTTCATAACATTGAAGATTGATGAGAATGTAGCTTATGCTGATATAGCAAGTTACATCGTCAGTATGTAATCCTATGGCCTTTTCATAGCATCTTAAGGCCTTCTCAGGTCGACTTAACGCAAGATATGTATGTCCTATGTCTACGAAAGCCTGCACAAGTTGGTTGTCAAGTAGAAGAACCTGTTGAAAGACCTTGAGTGCCTCCTCATAGCGGTTCAATTTGTATAGGGCTTTTCCCTTGCCTAGAAGGGCCGGTACACGTCTAGGATATATCTGAAGATGTTGATTAAATGCAAGCAAAGCCTCATGGTAGCAGTGGCAGTTGAACAATGCGTTTCCCCTACCAATATCGGCTCGTATATGGTCGGGATCTATCCGAAGAGCTTTGTTGAACATCCAAAGAGCTTCTTCGTACCTGCGCTGGGAAGACAACTCATCAGCATTATCACAATAATCATTTGCTTTTTTGAATCGCTCATACTTGGATATACTGAAAATATTGCTATGGTATTTATTATTACTTGGATCGAGTTCCAGCGCCTGGGTGAAAGCAGCTAATGCTTCTTGATATCGTTTAAGCTCGCGAAGAGCAATGCCTTTATTGTTATAGAATCCAGCAATGTTATTATCTGCTCTTGCCAGTCTGATGGCTTCTTCAAAAGCTTTTATAGCTTCTCCAAATCGTGCTTGACGGCAAAACACCAAACCGGCAACGTTATATACAGATGCATTTTGATGGTCGAGTTGCAGAGCTTTTTGATAAGCTAGCGTGGCTCTATTAATTTCCCCCAGTTCTAACAGTGCGTAGCTTTTTCCAACATAGGCAGAGGTATTGTTCAGATCAATAGCGTGGGCTTGCTCATAGGTATGAAAAGATTGCTTAAACAGACGGAGTTGGCGCAGACTATCGCCTTTGCCAACATAGGCACTGGTATCATTGGGATCAAGCTGAATGGCTTCTTCGTAGGCAGCAAGAGCTTCCTGATATCGCTTAGCTCTATAATGTTCGGCCCCCTGCTGCATAAGTGTGTGCTTGAGTGATCCATCAACTTCCATACCAACATCGTCATTCTCGCGATTCATAGTCTCGTCCTCTGCGCCCGAGCGGGTTGCTTCCAGTGAGCGTAAAGCACAAGCAAGGAGCATGCCAGACCCAACGCAAACACCAGGCCGATCATAACCAAGACAGTATCGACGCTCTGGCTCTTATCAATCAGCCACCCAAGGAGCGGCGTGAATAGTGCCATGAGCACGCCTTCGACCGTCGCGAACAGGCGGTTGACACG
>Ga0207646_10005410_pt1 | contig 13431 bp, 16 predicted proteins | sample KBSK5502metaG_FD_184343 | JGI IMG/M metagenome (GOLD analysis project Ga0207646, IMG submission 184343) | Corn, switchgrass and miscanthus rhizosphere microbial communities from Kellogg Biological Station, Michigan, USA - KBS K5-50-2 metaG... | ecosystem: Host-associated > Plants > Roots >... | reverse complement strand
CATCGCGGGCGGGGTCGATCCGCGAGACCGTTCCGTCGAGATTGTTCGCGACCCACACCGAGCCGGCCCCGAACGCAACGGCCACGGGATCGTTGCCGACGTTGATCGTGTCGACCACCGTCTTTTGCACAGGGTCGACGCGGAAGACGACGCCGCGCTTCTCGTCCGCGACCCACAGGCTGCTTGCGCCCACGGCGAGCGCGTGCGGAGCCGCGCCAAGCGGCAAGCGCGAGGTCAACCTGCCGGTACGCGAATCGAATTGCGAGATCGTCTGATCGTCCTCGTCGGTCACCCAGATTGAGCCTCTGGTCAGGGCGACTGCGGCGGGCGCGCTGCCGGCGGCGATCGTCTGGACGACGGCGTTCGTTCGAGGGTCGATGCGCGAGACCGTACTGTCGAGCGAGTTGGTGACCCAGACTGCGTGATCGTCGGCGGCGATGCCGCTCGCGCCGCTCCCCACCCGAATCGTCTGGAGCACGTCTCCTGTGTCGGGGCTGATGCGCGAGACCGTGTGTTCATCCGTGCTGGTCACCCAGACGCTCCCCGCGCCAACTGCGATGGAGTTCGGCGCCGCTCCGAGCGTTCCAGCGGCGACCACCTTGCCGTGCTCGATCACACCGATCCCGTTTGCAGCGATGCGGATGTCCTTGCTCTTCCCCGACCTTGTGACGGCGAAAACGGTTACGGCGACGACGGCGGCGAGCGAAATCACCGCCGTGGCGATCCATGTTGCTCGGCGTGCGCGTCGCACTGGCTGGCCGAGCCGGAGATCCGGTTCCTCTCGAGCCTGCGAAGCGCGCGCTGCGAGTGAGGGGTCGTGGCGGAGAATCGCCCGTTCGATCGCCTGCAGCTCGGCCGAGGGCTCGAGGCCCAATCCATCGACGAGAACCATGCGCGCGTTGCGATAAGCAGCAAGCGCGTCTGCCTGCCGCCCTGCTTGGTAGAGAGCGAGCATCAGCTGGCCTCTGAGCCGCTCCCGCAGTGGATTCTGGGCGACGAGCAACTCGAGCTCCGGCACGAGGTCGCCGTTTCGGCCGCGGCTCAGGTCGGCGTCGATCCGGTCCTCGACGACCCCGAGTCGGAGCTCCTCGAGCCGGGCGATCTCGGTCTGCGCGAACGGGAGAGCCTCCAGGTCCTGGAGCGGCGGTCCCCGCCAAAGCGCCAGCGCTTCGGTAAGTCTCGCCGAGCCCGTTTCGGAATCCCCGGCCGTCAGCGCGCGCCGCCCCTCGTCAACGAGCAACTCGAACCGGCCAAGGTCGATCTGTGCCGGAGGGATCTCGAGGACGTACCCCGGCGCCTTGGTCACCAAGAAGTCGGACCCCTCCGGCTCGAGGCGCTTTCGGAGCACGGAGATCAGGCCATAGAGGGCGACCGCCGCGGTCGGCGGTGGGCGTTCGCCCCAGAGCGCATCCAGCATCCGGTCTGTCGAGACGACGCGGTTCGCATTGAGCGCGAGGACCGCGACGAGGGCCCGCTGCTTGCGGCGCCCGAACTCGAGGGGCCGCTCGCTGATCGTCACCTCAACAGGCCCCAGGAGCCTGATCTCGAGCCGGGGGCGTGCTGGCTCAGCGCCCTGCATTCATCGTCCCAGCCGGATCTTAGGCCGCGTCGCCGAGCCGAACGAGCCGGCCCGAAGAAGGCGCGTTAGCCACGCGTTAGGTCCGCGTAATGCCGGCGAGTCAGCGTCTGGCTCGACCTGTTTCGGAGCGGCTGGAGGCGGCATGGATGAGATGTACCGCATGTTGGGTAGGGAACACGAGGCCGATCTCGAGCGTGAGGCCCGCAAATGGGAGCGCGCAGCCGAGCTGCGCGGGCGGCAGCCCGCTCCGGGCGGCGGTCGACGGCGGGCGCGGCTTCGCTTCGCTCCCGCGCGACTCGCTGCCTTCCTACTTCACGGGGTGCGCGCCGAGGGGTAGGGCCGCGACGCCTGCGAGGTCGACCGGATAGCTCACGGGCGTGTCTTGAGTTCCGCGGTCGCCGGCCCGACAATCGGTTCATGCAGAGGGTGCGACGGCGTGTGCTCGCGATCGCGTTCTCGCTGGCCGTGCTCGCACTGGTCTCCTCTGGCGGGGGCGGCCGTGCGGCGACCGACCGAACAGCGAAGGTCGTCGTGATCACGAGCGGGGTCATGCCGGAAGGAGAGGGGCTCGGCGGTGGGGACTACGGCTACGCGGATTACGGGCTGGTACTGCGGAATCGGTCGTTGACCAGGGACGCGATCGACGTCACTGTCGAGGTGGAGGCAGTCGACGGTCGTGGCCTGCCGCTCACGGACAGTTATACGGCCGTCACCCTCGTACCCGCCGGGGCAGACTTCGTCATCAGCGGCGCGCTGATCTGGAGACGCTCGCCTGAGCTCGCCGGCATCGAGACCGAGGTACACGTCGGACAAACCGCGCCCCGGCGTCGAAGACTGCCGCCAGTCGAGCATGTATCGGTGACGAGTTCAGGAGGCGTCGTTGGGTCGTTTACCAACCCGTACAAGAAGGCGCTACCCGAAGGCGCGACGATCTACGGTGTTGTTCTCGACAGCCGGGGGCGAATCGTGGCGGCCGGCTACGACGTCACTGACGCAGTCACTCGTCCCGGCGCGACCGTGGCGTTCGAGATTCTCGGGACCTCGACGACGGATCAGCTCGACGCAGTGACCTCCGCGAAAGTCTCAGTCGACCCGTGCGGCTACCTCGCCTTTACGCGCGTCTGTCCGGTCCCAGGCGCTCAGAGCTGACGAACGCGGTTTGACGGGAAGACATGGACGTTTTGCGCTTGGAACTAGGATGGCGCAATGACCGAATACCTCCACACGATGCTCCGCATCACCGATCCCGACCGGAGCCGCGCCTTCTACGAAGCGCTCGGCTTCACCTTCAGTCGCGACATGGACATCGTCCGCGACGGACAGCTCGAAGCGACGAACTACTTCTACTCGCTCGGTGACAGCGAGAATGTCCTTGAACTCACGTTCAACCACGACGGGCGTACGTACGAGTTAGGCACGGGGTACGGGCACATCGCCATCGGAGTAGACGACCTCGATGGAACGCTCGACCGTCTTCGAGAGCAGGGCATAGAGCCTGAGCGAGAGCCCTACAGCGTGAGGGAGGGAGGCTCACGACTGACGTTCGTGAGGGACCCCGATTCGTATCGGATTGAGCTGATCGGTCGCTCCGGGAAGTAAGGCGTCGCCTGGCCGGCGCCCGATCGTGTGCCCGCGCAATCCGAGCCGAATCAGCCCGATGCGGCCAGCGCGCGGATCGCCCGCGTGAAGATTCCAACGCGTTTGCTCGACACATGCCCGCGCGGAAGCTCGACGACGAACGAGGTCGTACCTGGGAGCGTGTGATCCTCCCAGCCCGTCGCAGAGCCGGGATAACGCGTGAGACGCCGCAACGGCATTCGGACGAGCGAGGCGAAGCGACGTTCGATCCGAGCGTTGCCGCCGGACTCGTCGACGACGTCGAGATGCTGGTGGAACCAGATCGAGATCTGCGGCCGCACGCGCAGTACGAGACGTTCGACCATCCGGCTCTCGGGTTCGGACAAGGCGCGCCGGCCGGCATAGAACGTGGTGCCCGGCGGCCCGAGCGCATGCCACTGCCAGGGGAAGTTGCGGTTGAGGTCGACACGGTCGGCGTTTTGCCGTGTGTCCGCGGCGACTCCGTCGGGATTGAGGTCGGGAACGATCCAGAGATCGGCACCGGCCACCGGGCGGCCGCGGGCAAGTGCGTCGGCGATCGCAATTCCTGCCGGCTCGTTGCCGTGGATGCAGCCGACGACGAGGACTCTCCGCCGGCTCAGTGGGTTCCCGACCTCGAAGGCCCGGATCTTGCGTCCTTGCACCGAGCGGCCAAGCACCACGGATCTGTGCACGTGTGGGGCCGCAGGAATCGGAGTCGCGAGCATCGGACCGCCTCGCATTGTGCCCCGCATCCGCTTCCAGCACACTTTCGGCACACGTTCGTGACCCACGCGTAACGGGTTGGCGGCTACGTTGCCTCTCATGGCGACAAGAGCGACGAGCCGCAAGAAGACGACGGCCACGCCGTGGGGCGCGGCGTACACCGTCGAGCAGCTGACGCTGCCGCAGCGCTCGGGCGAGAAGCGGTTCGCCTCCGTTGTGCAGCTTCTCGAGACGGAGAAGGGCGAGCGCTACGTGCGCTTCGCCTACACGACGGGTGGCGTCGCACGACGCGGGCCCGTCACGTTGCGGCTGCGAGACCTCGAGCGGCTGCGTGCAGGGCTCGCCGAGCACCCCGAGCTCGCCCAGGCGTTCGGCTGTGGAGCTGGCGCCTAGACGCCGGCCAGAACGCTGTGGCGTGCGGCCTCGACGAGCGAGGAGAGGATGAGGGCGCCGTCTGCCGAGCCGAGCAGCGGATCGACCGCGTGCTCCGGATGCGGCATCAGGCCCATCACGTTCCCGCGTTCGTTGACGACGCCCGCAACGTCATTTCGAGAACCGTTCACCGGCTCCGTGTAGCGAAGGACGATCTGACGGTTCGCCTGGAGCTCCTCGTAGAGGGCATCGTCCGCGAACCAACAACCCTCGCCGTGCTTCACCGGGATCGTGAGCCTCTCCCCCTCGGCGCAGCGGGATGTGAACGGAGTGTCGGTCCGTTCGACGACGAGCGGGACGTCGCGGCAAACGAAGGCCAGCGATTCGTTCCGCCGGAGGACTCCCGGCAGGAGGCCGGCCTCGCAGAGGATCTGGAAGCCGTTGCAGATGCCGAGCACGAGCCCGCCTTCGGCGGCGAATGCGGCTACCGCTTCCATGGCGGGCGCGAACCGCGCGATCGCGCCGCAGCGCAGGTAGTCGCCGTACGAGAAACCACCTGGGAGGACAACCGCATCGAGGTCGGGCAAGTCGGTTTCCGTGTGCCACACGAAGACCGGCTCTGCATCGAAAGCGGCGAGCGCCCAGAACGCGTCGCGGTCGTCGCAGGCTCCCGGGAAGCGGAGCACGCCGATACGGGGCTGAGGGCTAGTCACCCACTGCCTCCGTGAGCTCGATCTCGTAGCTCTCGATCAGCGGGTTCGCCAGGAGTTGCTCGCACATGCGTTCGACCTCAGCGCGGGCACCCGCCGGATCGTTCGACTCGAGCTCGAGATCGACCACCCGGCCGACACGCGCCTCGCCGACCGCGAAGCCGAGCTGGCGCAACGACGACTCGACGGCTTGCCCCTGCGGATCGAGGATCCCGTGCTTCGGTCGAACCAGTACGGTGGCCTTCATCGCAGGACCACCTCAGGGTAGGCGAGGTAATCGTCGAAGCCGATCCCGGTCAGTCGTTCGAACGCCTCGACGTAGCGTGCTCGAGTGCCCGCCACGACATCGTCCGGAAGCTCCGGCCCCGGTGGCGTCTTGTCCCACCCGAGCATCTCGCAAAAATCGCGGACGAACTGCTTGTCGAACGAGGGCTGCGGGCCGCCGGGCGCGTATTCGTCGGCAGGCCAGAAGCGGGATGAATCCGGCGTCAGAGCCTCGTCGCCGAGGACGAGACGCCTCTCCTCGTCGAGGCCGAACTCGAACTTCGTGTCGGCGATGAGAATCCCGCGCCGCCGCGCGTGCTCCGCCGCATGTCGGTACAGAGCGATCGAGATGCGCTCGACCTCCGCGAGCCGGTCCGCCCCGACGAGCTCGGCGGCCTGGTCGCGGTCGATGTTTTCGTCGTGGCCGGTCGTGGCCTTCGTCGCGGGGGTGAAGATCGGTTCGGGTAGTTCGGCTGACTCCTTGAGTCCGGTCGGGAGGGTGTGCCCGCAGACCGCGCCTGTTGCCGTGTAGTCCTTCCATCCGGATCCGGCAAGATAGCCGCGCACAACGCATTCGATCGGCAGCATCTCGAGCCGGCTGCACTCGGTGGAGCGTCCATCCGCGCGGAGATTCAGCAGGTGGTTGGCGCAGATCTCGCGCGTGCGGGCGAACCAGAACCCCGCCAACCCGGTGAGGACACGTCCCTTGTCCGGGATGTCTGTCGGTAGCACGACGTCGAACGTCGAGATCCGGTCACTTGCGACGAGCAGCAGACGCCCCTCGTCCAGGGCGTAGAGCTCGCGAACCTTCCCGCTGCCCACGTGGAGCGCGGCCTCAGGCATGGACTGGTACCTCCTTCTGGGCGAGGGCGTGCAGACGGTCGAAAACGGTGTCGACGTGTCGGACTGTCGCATCCAGGTCGAAGACGCCAGTGAGGTCGACGCGACCGGCGATCTCGGGATCGCCGTGAACGAGCTCCGCAAAATCCGTCTCTTCTTCCCAGGCGCGCATCGCGTGGCGCTGGACGAGTCGGTACGCATCGTCACGCGCGAGGCCCGCGTCGACGAGAGCCAGAAGGAGCCGATGGCTGAAGACGAGCCCGTGACTCGACTCGAGGTTCCGCCGCATCCGCTCCGGATAGACGACGAGGCCCTCGACGATCCAGGTAAAGCGGTCGAGCATGTAATCGAGCGCGAGGAACGAGTCGGGAATGACGATTCGCTCGGCGGACGACTGCGAGATGTCGCGCTCGTGCCAGAGCGGCACGTTCTCCAGGCCGACGAGGGAATTGCCGCGCACAACCCGGGCCAGCCCGCAGATGCGCTCGGCCACCTTCGGGTTCCGCTTGTGCGGCATGGCCGAGGACCCTTTCATTCCCTTCCCGAACGGCTCTTCGACCTCGCGAACCTCGGTGCGCGCGAGATGACGGATCTCAGTTGCGAACCGCTCCAGCGACGTCGCGGCGAGTGCGAGCGCCGAGAGCAGTTCGGCGTGACGATCGCGGGCGATCACCTGTGTCGACGCCGGGTCGGGCTCCAACCCCAACCGTTCGCACGCGATGCGCTCGACCTCCGGATCGACCTGGGCGTAGGTGCCGACCGTTCCGGAGAGTTGCCCGACTCGATTCGTCTCGAGTGCGCGCACGACGCGCCCCCGCGCGCGTTCGAGCTCGAACGCCCAGCCGGCGAGCTTCCAGCCGAATGTCGTCGGCTCCGCGTGCACTCCGTGCGAGCGCCCGATGCAAATCGTCTGACGGTGTTCCTCGGCGCGTGCGACGACCGCCGTGAACGCTCGCTCGATCCCTTCGAGGATCAGGCGTCCGGCCTCCTGGATCTGCAGTGACAGCGCGGTGTCGACGACGTCGGACGAGGTGAGCCCGTAGTGGAACCAGCGTCCCTCCGGGCCGACTTGCTCCGCGACGGCGTCCACGAACGCAGCCGTGTCATGATCGGTGACGCCTTCGATCTCGGAGACCCGCTCGGGTGTCGGCGCGTTCGCCCGGGCGCGGATCTTCGCGACGTCCTCCGCCGGGATCGCACCGACTTCGGCCCAGCCTTCGAGCGCAGCCAGCTCGACCTCCAGCCACCGCACGAACTTGCTTTCCTCCGACCAGATCCCGGTCATCGCCGGGCGGGAGTAGCGCGCGATCACTGGGTCGATTCTAGAGAGCCGGTCGGTCCGAGAATCCGGGCGGCCAGCACCGCCGCGTTCTTCGCGTTGTCGACCCCGACGCAGGCCACGGGTACCCCGGGTGGCATCTGCGCGATCGAGAGCAACGCGTCGAGCCCGTCGAGCACGCTGAGCGAGGAACGAAGCGGCACGCCGATGACGGGCAGGTCGGTGTGTGCGGCGAGCACGCCGGGCAGTGCGGCTGCCAGGCCGGCGCCGGCGATGAGCACACGCAAGCCTCGCTCGCGGGCGCTGCGTCCGTACTCCGCGACCGCGTCCGGCTGGCGGTGTGCCGACCGGACCTCGAACTCGTGCGCGATTCCTCGTGCCTCGAGCTCGTCCATCGCCGCCTGCATGCGGGGCCGGTCGGATTCCGAGCCCACGACGATGCCGACGAGTGGGCTAGACATGGGCGATCGCTGCAATGTCTCTGCGATACCTCATGCCCGCAAAGGAGATGTGTTCGCAGGCTGCGTACGCCCGCTCGCGCGCAGCCGCGACGGTCGCCCCGGTCGACGTGACGCCGAGGATTCTGCCGCCGTTCGTCACCAGAGTGTCTCCCTTGAGCGCCGTGCCGGCGTGGAAGACGAACGCACCTGCCCCCTCGGCGTCCTCGATCCCGTCGATCGGCGAGCCGATGTCATTGGCTGCGGGATATTCGCCGGCGGCGAGGACGATCGTGACCGCGGCCGCATCGGAGACCTCGAGGTCGACCGAGGAAAGGTCACCGGCCGCTGCGCGCGCGAGTGCGCCGAGGAGATCGCCGTCGATACGCGGGAGGAGCGATTGCGTCTCCGGGTCGCCAAACCGGCAGTTGAACTCCAGGACGCGTGGGCCGTCGTCGGTGAGCATCAGGCCGGCGAAGAGGACGCCGACGAACGGACTGCCTCGAGCGGCGAGCTCTTCGAGCACCGGGCGATGAACCGTATCCAGCACCTCTTCGATCTCGGCCGGACCGAAGCCGGCCACCGGCGAGTAGGAGCCCATCCCACCCGTGTTGGGACCGGTGTCTCCGTCCTCTGCGCGCTTGAAGTCCTGCACGACCGGCAAAGCCAGGGCACGGGCGCCGTCGCAGAGTGCGAACACCGAGATCTCCTCGCCCTCGAGCAGTTCTTCGATGACGATGGAGTCCCCGAAAGACGCCGCTGCGCGCAACGCGACGTCGAGCTGAGCTTGGTCCTCACAGACGAACACGCCCTTTCCGGCTGCGAGGCCGTCCGCCTTGATCACGCAGGGCGGCCGTGCAATCGACAACGACTCCGCGGTCGGCACGCCGGCAGCCCCCATCACGTCTTTTGCGAACGTCTTCGAGCCCTCGATCCGCGCCGCCCCGGAGCTCGGTCCGAAGACCGGCACACCGACGTGACGTAACTCGTCGGCGACGCCGGCGACGAGCGGCGCCTCCGGGCCGACGACCACGAGGTCGGCCGCGAGGGACCGCGCCAGGGTGAGTAGGCCCTCCCCGTCCTCCGCGCGCACGGGATGGCAGCGTCCGAGCGCGGCGATGCCCGGATTGCCGGGAGCGGCGTGAAGCTCCTCGAGCTCGGGTGTCTGGGTGAGCTTCCACGCGAGCGCGTGCTCGCGTCCGCCCGAGCCGACCAGGAGCACCTTCACACGAGGACTCTAGCGACCACGCTCGGCGGGTTTGAGAGCGGTTACGATCGAGTGAGATGCTTGAGCCCGGGCTCGACAAACACCTCTGGGAGAGCTGGTGGCAGCAGTTCGACGATGACGTCCAGACCTCACCGGCCGAGGCGTTGTCGGAGCTCGACGGTCTGATCGCGCAGATGCTCGACGCTCGCGGCTACGCAATCGCCGACCCGGTCGTGAGCGAGGGAGACGATCGCGACGTCATCGCCGACTACGTCGCCGCCCACGAGATCACCAGAGCCGTCGAGCAGGACAAAGAGATCGACCCCGAGGACGTCGAGACTGCGATCGAGAACTACCGCGAGCTCTACGAGTTCCTGATCGAAGACCGCGCCGCCCCGTAACGCTCGCGCGTCCGTGCTCAGAGGCATGTCGGCGCGAAATCGACACGGTCGCGTGCGCCTTTCACCGGTAGCGTCGGCCGTGAGGGCGGCGGGCGAGTTCACCCCACCCGGGTGGGGGCTGGGCACGACGGATTAGGCTGCGGGGCGATGGCGCGCGATGAGTCTGCAACTCCGAGCGCCGCCTCTCGCGGGGGCGACGACGTCGACGCCCACGTCGACGACCGATCGGATCTCGGGCGCCTCACGATCGAGATCGTGCCGTTCGAGACGACGCACGCTGAGGGCTTCGCGGGGCTCGTCGCCGACACGTTGCGAGAATTCGGCTTCAAGCACGATCCCGAGCTCGACAGCGACCTGGACGATCCAATTGGAACCTATGTCGCACTCTGGATTGCGCTCGCCGGTCACGAAGTGGCGGGCTCCGTGGCGCTTCGCGACCTGGGTGACGGCGCCTACAAGCTCAAGCGGATGTACCTGCGTCCGGCCCACCGCGGCCGCGGTCTCGGCGGCCGGCTGCTTGCGACGGCTCTCGATTGGGCTCGCGCGAACGACGCACGAGTCGTCAGGCTCGACACCGCGGAGGGGATGGTCGCGGCGCGCCGTCTCTATGAGTCCGCGGGTTTCGTGCAGTTGCCTGATGGCGAGGTTCCACGCCAGGGGCAGCAGCGCCTGGCGTACGAGCTTAGGCTGCGAACACCGTGACCTTTGCAACCAGCCGTAAAGCCTACGACGCGTTCATGGGCCGCTACGCGGACCAGCTCGCCCCGCTTCTGATCGCGTTCGCAGGCGTGGAAACAGGTGACAGTGTGCTCGATGTCGGCTGCGGGCCGGGATCGCTGACCGAGGCGCTCGCCGCTCACGTCGGGGCGGAGAACGTCGCCGCGATCGACCCGTCCGAGCAATTCGCGACTGCCACTGCAGAACGTGTGCCGGCTGCCGACGTTCAGCTCGGCGCGGCGGAGTCGCTGCCGTGGCCTGACGACAGGTTCGACGCAGCACTCGCGCAGCTGGTCGTGAACTTCATGTCGGACGCGGATGCAGGCGTCGGCGAGATGCGACGGGTCATCCGGCCGGGCGGCGCGGTCGCGGCGTGTACGTGGGACTACTCCGGCGGAATGACGATGCTGCGGACCTTCTGGGACGCGGCGCTTGCACTCGACCCGGCGGCACCGGACGAAGCTGGCACGATGCACTTCAACGAGCCGAACAAGCTGCGAGAGCTCTGGCTGCGGGTCGGGCTCGAAGCAGTCGAAACCGACACGCTCGTCGTCGAGGCCTCCTATCGGGACTTCGACGACTTTTGGGAGCCGTTCACCGGCGGTGTGGGTCCGGCCGGCGCCTACTGCCTGTCACTCGATCCAGATCGTCGCGCAGCGCTGCGTGAGGAGTGTCGACGCCGCCTCGGCGACCCGGACGGCGCCTTTACCCTCAGCGCGACCGCGTGGGCAGTGAAGGGCCGCGCTTAGCGCAGCGCGACGACGCTCTCGCGCTCCGCACCCGTGCCGACCAGTGAGATCTCGACACCGAGTGCCTCCTCGACGAACGAGACATATGCGCGCGCGGCGTGCGGGAGCTCGGCGGTCAGGCGCTCCTGCCACCCCTGCAGCGTCTCGTACACCGGTCGGCAGTGATGGAAGTCGCTCTGGTGCGCGGGGAACTCGTATGTCTCCGTGCCGTCCCTTAGCCGGTAGGCCACGCAGACCGGCAGCTCGGCGAAGTGCGAGAGGACGTCCAGCTTCGTCAGTGCGAGCGAGGTGATGCCGTTCAGACGGACCGCATAGCGGAGCGCGACGAGGTCGAGCCAACCGCAACGCCGCTCGCGCCCCGTCACCGTCCCGAACTCCCCGCCGAGCTCACGGACACGCCCCTGATCTGAGCCTTCGATCTCGGTCGGGAACGGTCCCTCCCCGACGCGGGTCACGTAGGCCTTCGCGACGCCGATCACCCGGTCGATCCGGTTCGGGCCGATGCCGATCCCCGTTGCCGCGTTTGCCGCCACCGTGTTCGACGACGTGACGAACGGATACGTGCCGTGATCGAGATCGAGCAGGGTCCCCTGCGCGCCTTCGAGCAGGACCTCGCGCCCTTCGTGCAGCGCTCGGTCCACGAGCAGCGACGTGTCCGACACGTAAGGGCGAATTCGTTGCGCGAACGTTTCGAGCTGTCCGGCGATCTGTTCGAGGTCGAGCGGCGGAACGCCGTAGACGCGCTCGAGCCAGACGTTCTTCTCCGCGAGCGCGACCTCGATCTTCTGCCGCAGGATCTTCGGCTCGAGCAGGTCCTGGACGCGGATGCCGAGCCGCGCCGCCTTGTCCGCGTAGCAGGGGCCGATCCCACGCTTTGTCGTTCCGATCTGGAGCTTGCCGAGCCGCCGTTCGCCTGCCTGGTCGATCGCAACATGCCACGGCATGATCAGGTGCGCCTCGCCCGAGAGGTGCACGACCCCGGTCGTCAGACCGCGGGACTCGAGCTCGTCGACCTCCGCCAGGAACACCTCGGGATCGACGACGCAGCCGGCGCCGATCACGCAGATCTTTCCGCGCAGGACGCCGCTCGGGATCTGGCGGATCTTGAAGGTCTCGCCGTCGACGACGATCGTATGTCCGGCGTTCGGGCCGCCCTGGTAGCGGCAGACGAGGTCGGAGTCGAGGGCGAGCAGGTCGACGATCTTTCCCTTTCCCTCGTCTCCCCACTGCGCGCCGACGATGACGGTGGCTGGCACGAACCCGAGTGTGCCAGAGGCTGCCTACGGCATTGCCTGTCGGCCTGCCGAGGCGGTTAGGGTCCTGGGGAGTGTCGACTCCTGTCGCGGTTCTCCTACTCGCGGGCGGGTTCGTCGTCACAGTCGCGGCGAGCGTCGTCCTCGCCCGGGAGCTGGATCGCATCGGCGAGCGGCTCGGTTTCTCGGAGGCGCTCCTCGGGATGGTGACCGCGCTCGGCGCCGACGCGCCGGAGATCGCCTCAGCGGTCGCCGCGGTTGTCGCCGGACATCAGGACACCGGCGTCGGCGTCGTAGTCGGATCGAACGTCTTCAACCTCGCGGCTCTGCTGGGAGTGTCGGCGCTGATCGCCGGGCCTGTACGCATCCATCGTCACGGGCTGCTGCTCAACGGAGGGGTGGCGGTGGTGGTCGCGATCATCGGCGCGTTCGTCGCTATGGACCAGCTCTCCGGGGTCGTCGGGCTCATCCTGGCGCTCGTGGTGCTCGCGCCTTACGTCGTGGTCTCGGCGCTCCACGAACGGTCACGTTCGCGGCTGCCTGCAGCGCTACGCGAAGCCGTTGCGGAGGAGCAGCGTGATGCCCGCCGCGACGAGTTCAGCCCTCCGGCGACCACGCTCGACGCCTTGGCTGTGATTCCCTCCCTCGCGGCTGTCATCGGCGGCGCCTACGGCATGGTCGCGGCGGCGCAGTCGCTCGGAGATCGGTTCGACGTCTCCGACCTGGTGTTGGGAGCGCTGGTCCTAGCAGCGTTGACGAGCATCCCGAACCTCATCGCCGCAGTTCGGCTCGCCCGCCACGGTCGCGGCGCTGCGTGCGTGAGCGAGGCGCTCAACTCGAACAACGCGAACATCCTCGTCGGGCTGTGCATTCCTGCGCTCATCCTTGGCTTCGGCTCGGCGTCCGGGCTCGAGACCTTTGCGTCACTCTGGATGATCGGCATGACCGTCGTGGCGATCGTGCTGGCCTTCGGCGGCGGCCTCACGAAGCGGGAAGGCGGCGCAATCGTCGCGCTCTACGTCGTGTTCGCAGTAGTAGTCGCTACGTCCGGCTAGTTAAGAGGCCTGGTGCGAAATTCGGCCGGGCCGGATGACGCACCAGACGCGGCGCCGCATCAGCACGTTCGCCCGCGGCACGTAGCGCCGCTAGGCACCGCGAACGACCGCACTGCCCGTCTTGGTCTGGAGCGCCCTCCGACGACGGCCGAATCTCACACCAGACCTCTAGCGGCCGTCGCGCTCGATGCGGATCTCATGGCCGCGCGGGCAGGTCAGGTGCCCGCGCGCATGTTCGAGCGAAAG
>Ga0207646_10005409_pt1 | contig 13432 bp, 8 predicted proteins | sample KBSK5502metaG_FD_184343 | JGI IMG/M metagenome (GOLD analysis project Ga0207646, IMG submission 184343) | Corn, switchgrass and miscanthus rhizosphere microbial communities from Kellogg Biological Station, Michigan, USA - KBS K5-50-2 metaG... | ecosystem: Host-associated > Plants > Roots >... | reverse complement strand
CCGACACGTGCCGAGATCACCGCGCGCTACGCGGCACGGACGGGCGTGGACATCGCCGCCGTGCGCTGGTGGGAGGCCTTCGCGCTGTGGAAGACCGTGGTCGTCGTCCAGCAGCTCCACCGACGCTGGGTCAGAGGCGAGAGCACCGACCCCCGCATGGCCCACATCGCCGATCGCATCCCCACCCTGCTCGCGGCGGCCCTTGGGGTCAGACTTTGACTTTTACTCATCTTCGGAGGCGCCGGGCTGGCATCCTGCGTGCTGAGATGGCATGGCGCGGCGGCGGCGACTCTTTGCTCCGGGGCTGTTGTACCACGTCATCGCGCGAGGCAATCAGCAACAACTGACGTTTCTGACCGACCTCGACTACCAGGCCTATCTCATCCGGCTGGCGACGTATCGGAAGCGATACGGCGTCGTGTTCTACGCGTATTGTCTGATGCCGAATCATGTTCACCTGCTCCTGCAGACGTCCGAGCCGCCGCTCGCGAAGTTCATGCAGGGGTTGCAGCAGTCCTACACGCAGCGGTTCAACCATGTGTACGGCAAGGTGGGCCATCTCTTCCAAGGCCGCTACAAAGCCATTGTCTGCGAGAGGGATGAATACCTCGCGACTTTGATCCGCTACATTCACCTCAACCCGGTACGGGCTCGATTGGTACGAGACCCTGAAGCGTATCCGTACAGCGGACATCGAGCGTATCTGACCGATAACAAGGCGGGGCTGATCGACCCGGGGCCAGGGCTGCGCATGCTCGGCGGTGTGCGGGCTTACAGACGGTTTGTCCTGGCGGGGATGGGCTCGGGGTCCGAGCAGCGCTACTATGAAACCGAAGATCAGCAGTTCCTCGGCACCAGCGGGTTTGCCCAGCGCATTGGGCACCAGGCCGCCCTGCCATCCGGCACGCTGCCCAGAAAGCCGTTGGACGTGGTCGTCGCCGAGCTGGCCGACCGGCTCGCAGTGGATGCGAGCACGCTGCAAAGTCCGGACCGCAGTCGGCGCGTGATTCGCGCACGCGCCGCCGTGAGTTTCGTATTGATCAGGCGGCTTGGATATCCCGCCGTCGACGTGGCGGCCGTGCTCAGCCGCGATACCAGCACGATCAGCAACATCGTCTCGAGCCTGGGACGCCGCCTCGAATCGAGTGACGGCGCGGCTGCGGACGTGGCCCGCCTCAGCCGAAATAGGTAAGAGTCAAAGTCTGACCCCGTCATCGATCGAGGGCTTTGGCCAGATCGTGGAGGTCGCGGCGCACGCGGGCGATCCGGCGGGTCACCGCCGGCTCCCGGCGCTGCCGGCGCAGGAGCCCGTCCTCGACGAGCGCCAGGAAGGCCGACGAGATATCCTCGGCCCCCCAGCGGCCGCGCGGGTTGTACCACTTGTAGACCCAGTTCACCATGCCGAGCAGGCCGAAGACCACGAAGCGGGGAGACACGTCGCGAAACACGCCGGCCCGGACGCCCTCGGCGATGATGGCCTCCACGCCCTTGTCGTAGCGGTCCTTCTGGGCGGCCAGCGCGCGGGCGAAGCGGGGGGGGAGGTTGGTCTCCTCGCTGAAGAACACCGTGAGGAACGACCGGTTGGCGATCACGAAGCGCACGTGCCCCCGCACGATGCGCCGGAGCTTCTCGTCCGGCGAGAGCGAGGAGCCGCGGACGAGCGCCAGCTCGCGGGTGAAGCGCTCGATGGTCTCGCGCGAGATGGCGGCCAGGATCTCTTCCTTGGCCCGGAAGTAGGTGTACAGGGAGGCCTTCGACATGCCGAGCGGCTTGACGATGTCGTCGAGGGTGGTGGCCCGGAACCCGCGCTCCCGGAAGAGATCGGCCGCCGTTCTCAGGATCTGGTCGCGTACCGCCTGCTGTTTGGCCCGCACGCCCCGAGTCTAAGTTGACCCGTCCGCGGGCGCATGGTAAAAACTAGCAGGTTTCAGAACCGACTCGGAAGTTCTCTCGCGAACTCGGAGGCCTCCATGGACCGACGCACCATCAGCAGCTCCCTCGACACGGTGTTCGAGCTCGACTACTCGGTCCGGGCCGAGGACATGCGCAGTCTCTACGAGAAGGCCAAGCGGGATCAGTGGAACGCCTCCCGCGACATCGCCTGGGACGCGCCGGGGACCGACGACGGTCGCGTGCTCGCCGACGAGCTCATCGACATCCACGGCAGCCCGCTGTGGGAGCGGCTGGGCGAGGCCGAGCGCGTCGAGCTCAACCGCCGGGTGACGGCCTGGCGCCTGTCGGTCCTGGTCTATGGCGAGCAGGGCGCCATGCTCGCGTGCAGCCAGCTCGTGAACATCGTGACGGGCGCGGACGAGAAGTTCTTCCAGGCGACCCAGGTGGTGGACGAGGCCCGGCACAACGAGGTGCTGGAGCGCTACATCGAGACCCGGCTGGGGGGCCTGCACTATCCGATGCCGGAGAACGAACGCTTCCTGTTCGACGCGATCCTCACGGACCCCCGCTGGTACATCAAGACGATCGCGCTCCAGCTCGTGGCCGAGACGTTCGCCGTCTCCATGTTCCGGATGATGGGCCAGGCGGCGACCGATCCCGTGCTGCGCGAGGTCTGCGGGCGCATCCTGCAGGACGAGTCCCGCCACATGGGCTTCGGCATGCTCTCGCTGCCGGCGATCGTCCGCGAGGCCAGCGAGGCCGAGCGGTGCGAGATGGAGGACTTCACGTGCCTCGCGCTGGAGAAGGTGCTGACCGGCTTCTTCCCCCGTGAGGCCTACGAGGACGTCGGATTCTCCCGCGCCCAGATCGACGAGGTCCGGACCTACCGCCGGGAATCGGCCGCCCGGAACGATTACGCGGTGTACCGGAAGTTCTTCCGGCGCGACATGCACGCCTCGATGGTCACCAACCTCGTCCGCATCGGCCTCCTCACCGACCGCGTCCGCCCCCGTCTCGCCGAGCTCGGCGTGGAGCTGACCGTCCCGGCCTGACGTCTGGGCCCCTGCGGCCGCTGAAACTACGCCAGATGCTGCGGTTTCAGCGACCTCGTTCCGGAATTTTGTCCGCTGCCTTTAACCCTCCGCCCGGTTGCCTGTAGGCGTAGAGTTACGCGCGTGCTCACGGCGCGGGCCCTTCTTGCACGTGGCTACTTCCCCCAGGAACTTCCGCCGCCGTTTACCACAGGTAATTACGCTGCTCGGGTCGGTCCTCGCCTAGGGAGACTCCCAGGCTCCCTATTGTCCGACACACCGAGAAAGTTGATGACGCATGATTATGCGCGAGGCCGCAGCCTAAGACGTAGACTCGCGATCCCGAATCCACTCGCATACCTTGCTCTTTCGCGCGATAGCTCAGAACTGGCGGATGTTGGAGCAATTCGTTCGAAGTACACCTTTTTCTGCGAGCCGGCCTACCACCGCTAAGAGCCCTGGCCGAGCCATTGTGCCCGCGCGATCACAGCGTATGCTTCCATTCCTCCGCGCGCAGTCACGGACGGGTGCTCGATATCTGCTGGTGACCGACATCGCCCGGTTTTATCACTCGGTCTATACGCACAGTATTCCCTGGGCGCTTCACGGCAAGGTTCAGGCGAAACGAAATCGTGGGTCTAGCCTGGTCGGTAATGTACTCGACCGTCTTGTTCGGAACTGTCAGGATGGGCAGACGATCGGAATACCCGTCGGTCCCGACTCGTCGCTTCTGATTGCCGAGATTCTTCTGGGCGTGGCGGACCGCGCCGCCGCCAAACGGCTGCGAGGGATAAGAGGCTTCCGGTATATCGACGACTACGAACTCTCCTTCGCGACGTTATCGGCCGCTGAGGCCGGCATTCTGGAGCTCCAGAATGCTCTGAGCGATTACGAGCTGGCGCTCAATCCGGCAAAAACTCGCATCCTGGAACTTCCTCAACCGTTGGACCTCACTTGGGCTGCAGAACTTCGGACCTACGCGATTCGGAGTCGAAGGGTTTCGCAGGCGACAGATCTCGTCGATTTCTTCAGCAAGGCTTTCGAACTGGCGCAAGAGCACTCTCGCGATAGTGTTCTGAACTTTGCGATCGGGCGTCTGAGGTCGGTCAATGTAGACCGCGCCAATTGGCCCCTTCTTCAGACTCTCCTCCTGCAGTGCGCAACCTCTGAGCTTGGGACACTCCGCTTTGTCATAGACGAGATTCAGAGGTACGAACGAGCTACGTATCCGATGGCGCGTAAAACACTGGTCGAGGTATTGAACGAACACATGGAACGAGCGGCGCTCTTGGGTCAGGCGAGCGAAGTCGCTTGGGCATTATGGGCTGCAATCACCTTCAATGTTAGCGTTGGTCGTCGGGTGAAGTCCTAGACTTGCTGGAAAACGAGACGGGGATGCACTCTTGCTTGGAATCCAAACCCAAGCTCGCCGGTTGGCGCCGGCGGCAAGAGGAGGCATCCCTGTGGAGACGAGAATACCGGCCTCGGAGCGGACAAGCCAGAAGCTCAATGAGTTGCTGACGCACGGCGTGGCCGACGGCGACGCTCGAGCCGAGCTGCTGAAGCTGGCGGTCCGCAAGATCGTCGAGGAGGCCCTCGAAGCCGAGGTGAGCGAAACGCTCGGCCGCGGCTACTACGAGAATGGCGCCGAGCCCGGGCGCGGGTATCGCAACGGCTACCGGCGCGGCCGCCTCCGGACGGCCGAGGGCGCCATCGAGTACGGCGTGCCGCAGGTAGCCGATCGCACCGAGCCGTTCGTGTCGCGCGTGCGCGCGGGACTGGCTGGGCGTACGGCCGAGCTCGAGCAGCTCGCCGTCGAGATGTATGCCCGAGGGCTGAGCACCCGCGACATCGAGGCGGCCTTTCGAGACGCGAGCGGCGCCAGTCTCTTGAGCCGCACGGCCGTCAGCCAGGTGACCGAGCGGCTGTGGCAGGAGTACGAAGCCTTCGCCACCCGCGACCTCAGTGAATTCGCCGTCGCCTATCTCTTCGTCGACGGCGTGGCCGAGCGGCTGCACGCCGGCTTGCCGCGTGAGGCGGTGCTGTGTGCCTGGGGGATCACCGACGACGGGCAGAAGGTCCTGCTGCACCTGGCGCCGGGCACGAAGGAGGACACGGCGAGCTGCACCGCGTTCTTCGAGGACCTCAAGCGGCGGGGCTTGACGGATCCGCTGCTCGTCGTCACCGACGGGGCGCCGGGGCTGATCCGCGCCGTCGAGACGTGTTTTCCGCGGGCCCTCCGCCAGCGCTGCCTCGTGCATCGCCTGCGGAATCTCCGCAGCAAGGCGCCCGAGAGCCAGTGGGCGGAGATCGCGGCCCGGGCGCGCGGCTGCTACCAGGCGGCCTCGCCGGCGCTGGCCGCGGTGCTCCGCGATGACTTCGTCGCGGCCTACGAGCGTGAGCTGCCCGCCGTCGTGCAGTGCTTCCAGGACGACTTCGACGCGTGCGTCGCGCACCTGCGCTTCCCGCTCCGCCATCGCCGCGTGATTCGGACGACCAATCTCCTCGAGCGACTCTTCCTCGAAGAACGCCGACGCACGAAGATCATCCCGCATGCCTTCGGCGAGCGACCGGTGTTGAAGCTGATGTACGCGGCGGTCATTCGGGCCGCGGACCGCTGGCGCGGGATCCAGGTCGGCGAGTTCGAGCAGCGGCAACTGCGGGCGATCCGCGAGGAGCTGAATCGGGCGCATGCTCAGCGCGTCGCGCCCGCGGTCACATGCGTGACGCCGCCCGTCGTCCAGAGAGTGCGGAAATGAGCGGGGGGACGTCGACCGCGAGGGCCGTAGAGGCGAAATGCGCCACGATCTCCCGGGGGGTGGCTATCTGGGTATTCCCCAAAACGCGGATTTTCGTCCCGACACCGAGTGCGCCGCCGATCGATTATCCAGCAGCGCTCGGACTTGACCGGTCGTCGCGCGGCACGGGCAGTATCGAAAATGGCGGATTCTGTGGTTGCTCTGGTCGCGCTCGACGCAAAGTCCCGAGGGCTTATTCGTTCGGGATTGGATACTGCTGTTTTGGAGCCGTTCATGACATCGGATGGGCTCGAAGGGGAGCAGTGGCTACTGAGCTACGAGGCGAACGTCAAGGGCTGGCTTCCCTCTCGTGGCGGAGGAGACCATGTCGCACAACACAGCGCATTCGCGTATCTGAAAAGACTAGGTGTTTCCTTTTACGACCCGCAGAGGGTGGTCGTTGGCACGCCGGCTTCGGCTGGCCCCGAGCCCGGCGCGGCGCCGTACATCGGCTTGCCGTGACCATATCTCGTGGATAGCCCTACACACGTCGGAGATCGAGCTGAGCCGCCTTCGCAACTTCGCTGGCGCGGCGGCGGCAGGTCAGTCGGCCGCGCCGCGAGTTCACACGAGCGGCTGACCGTCTAGGTCCTCGGCCCGCTCAACGTGGATGAGGACCGCGAAGCCCTTCTTCTCAGGATCACGATCCTTCTCGGGCTGGACGAGGCGTTGCCACACCTCTTCATAGGCCGGCCCCGACTTGTGGATCTTCGCCGTTCCGTAGAACCGGGCTATGCCTCCCTTGGGCAAGATACCGGCTTCCCGCAGCAGAGGCTTCCGCAGGAACACCGTGATTTTTGTCCCGTCGCGGAGCTGGGCGTTGGTGGAGCCCTTGCCGCGCTCCCAGAGCGCCAGATGCTCGTCGTCGAAGGCCATTGTGCTGCCGCGTGGGCTCACCTGGGCAAAGCCGTTCGGCAGGACGGTGGCCACGAGGCAGACGTTTGCGGGAAACGCGGTGTTGATGTGCTCGTGCAAGACCTTCGGGATGATCGCCACTCGATCCTCCTTCTTTGGAAGTCAAAGTCTACCCCGTCAGCGGCGGCCGCGGACTTCGAAGGTGATGGTGTCGCGGAGGCGGGCGTTGGTGTCGTGGAGGGCGAGGGTGTGGCGGCCGGGACGTGGCTCCCAGAGGAAGGGGCCAGGAGCGGGGGCCAGATCGACGCCGTCGAGGACCCAGCGCAGGCCGGGCTCGGCGCCGTCGGCCTCGAAGGCGACGCGCTGCCGGCCATGAGGGATCTCCGGATCGAGGGCGATGATCGTCCCTCTCACCGGCGCCACGATGCGCGCGTGGTGCGCGGGCGCCGTCGCGACGGCGATGGGCTCGGTGCCGCGCAGGAACCAGTCGCGGCGCGGTGGCTCGACGCCGTCCCCGAACACCACGCGCATGTCCACGACGCCCGGCGTGGGCGCCGGAGCCATGCTCGGTAGCGAGCGATGGAGCGCGGTCATCACGTCGACCCAGACGGGGGCGGCGCCGGTGACCCCGCTGACGTTGCGCATCGGCTCGCCCGAGAAGTTGCCGACCCACACGCCGACGGTGTAGCGGCGGGAGAAGCCGAGGCACCAGTTGTCGCGCATGTCCTTGCTGGTGCCCGTCTTGACCGCCGTCCAGAACGGCGTGCCCAGGACGTTCTCGAGACCGAAGGTGGCGCTGCGGCTCTCGCGATCGGCCAGCACGTGGCCGACGACGAACGCGGCGTCCTCGGAGATCACGCGGCGCGTCTCGCCGGCGGGCTCGCCCGGGGTCAGCCGCAACGGCCGCCACGTCCCGCCGCTCGCCAGCGCCCGGTAGGCACCCACCATCTCCCAGAGCGTCACGTCGGCGGAGCCCAGCGCGAGCGCGGGTCCGTACCAGTCGCCCGCCTGCTCGAGCCCGAAGCCGAGCTGACGCAGCTGTCCGACGAACGCTTCGGGCCCGATGAGCTCGAGGACGCGCACGGCCGGCACGTTGAGGGAGGCCGCCAGCGCCGTGCGGGCGCTCACGGGGCCGCGGAAGGACTCGTCGTAGTTGCGGGGGCGGTAGAGGCCGCCGGCGCCGGCGATCTCGAGCGGCGTGTCGTCCAGCAACGTGGCCGGCGTGAGGAGCCGCTGGTCGAGCGCCAGCGCGTAGAGGAAGGGCTTGAGCGCCGAGCCCGCCTGGCGGCGCGCGCGGACGCCGTCGACGAAGGGCGCCGGCGAGAGATCACCGCTCGAGCCCACGTACGCGAGCACGTCGCCGGTGGCGTTGTCGACGACGAGGACTGCCGCGTCCGCCACGTGGGATCCCCGCACGGCGAGCACATGACGGCGGAGCGACTCGGCGGCCAGGCGCTGCACGCCGGCGTCGAGCGTCGAGACCACGCGCGTGTCGCCGCCGGCATGGAGCAGCCGCTGTGCGACGTGTGGCGCCTCGGCGTGACGCGGTCCGCTCCGTCCGCCCGCGGCGAACGCGCGCTCCACGGCCGCGCTCACCTCGTCGATGTCCACGGCCCGGCCGGCGAGCACGAGCGCCCGGCGGCTGACGAGATCGCGAGGGGCGCCGGGGCCGCGCAGCAATGCGGCCAGCACGGCGGACTCCGGCCCGCTGAGGCCGTCGGGCGTCTTGCCGAAGACGCCGTCGGCCGCGGCCGCCACCCCGATCAGCTCGCCGCGGAACGTGACGAGGTTCAGATAGGCCTCGAGAATCTGGTCCTTGGACCAGCACGACTCGAGCGCCTGGGCCCGCCGGATCTGCCGCCATTTCTCGGCGAGACCGCGCGGCTCGCGGCGCCGCCGCAGGGCGGGGTCGAGCAGCCCCACGAGCTGCATGGTCAGCGTGCTGCCGCCGCGAGATGGTCCGCCCCGCAGGCGTTGCATCACGGCAGCCCCGAGGGCGCGCGGGTCGACGCCGCCGTGCTCGCGGAAGCGCCTATCCTCGGACGCGAGCACCGCCGTCACGAGCGCCGGCGAGACGTCGTCGAGCGCGGTCCACGCCAGGCGCCGTCGCGCCGGGTCGACGCGCCGCTCGTGCAGCACCTCGCCGTGCCGGTCGAGCAGCGCGGCCTCCGACGGCCGCCACGCCGCGCGCACGGTGGAAAACGTCGGCGAGGGCGGTGGGGACGGGGCGCCGAGGAGGGCGAGGACGACGGCCAGGGTGGGGCCGAGGATCACGGCGCGACCTCGAGGACGGCGTTGGGCAGCTCGCCGAACATCTCCGGCGCGTAGAGTGCCTCGACCCGCGTCGGCGGCAGCGCGAACCGTCCGGCCTGGTTCAGCCGCACCGTGTACTCCACGGTGAGCGTGCCCTTGGGGACGAAGCGATAGTAGGCGCGGAAGGCGTCGAAGGTGCGCTCCTGATACGCCGGCCACGCCCAGCCTTGCGACGACTCGCCGCCGCCGGCGATCGTGGACTCCCCGCCGAGGCCACGGCCGAGGTGCGACGCGCCCGCCGGCAGGGGATCGTTGACCACCACCCAGGTCATGTCGGCTTGAGCCTCCACCTCGAGCCGGACGCGCATGATGTCGCCGCGCCTCCAGCGCGTGGCGTCTCGGCGCTCGATCGGCATCAACGCGCGGACGATGCGGTATCCGCTCGACAGCGGCGCGCGTAACGGAACGGCCGCCCGGGCTTCCACGGTGACCCACGGCTGTCCGGCGCCCTCGTGGCTCACCGTCAGCTCGTCGGCCGCCGCGGGCCACGGGAAGGCGAGGTAGCCGCCGCGCGGCGCCGCGGCCCAGTCGAGGGAGCGCCGCGCGCCGGCCAGGGCGGCGGAGCTCACGCCCGCCACCGGCGTCCGCTCGTACTCGCGGGCGAACTTCTCCAGCGCCAGCACGCCCCACGCGTTGGCGACCGTCAGATCCCAGGCACCCCGCTGCTGGCGCCCGACCGCGCCCCGCACGATCCGCGGCAGCTCGTCCTTCCAGACGGCGGCATCGAGCAACGTCAGCACCAGGCGCACGGCGTTGACGTCGTTGGAGACCATCAACCACCACAACCGATCGCTCGTGTCAGTGGAAAAACCCATCGACGTGCCCTGCACGTCGATGCGCGCGCGCACGATGCGCTCGGCCTCGCCGAGCTTCGCCGCGCGCTGGGGGAGGCCGCTCACCCGGCGCAGCACGTTCCACCAGTCCAGCACGCCCGAGGTCGGCCAGAGATTCGGCTCGGCGGCGATGGTCGAGACCAGGGGCGGATCGGCGTGGCCCCGGCGCGAGAGCGCCTCCAGCGCGGCCAGCTTGCGCAGCGTCAAGTCGGGGCGCGGGATGTCCGAGCCACGCCGGATCTTGCCCTCGACGAACTTGCGGAGGCCGTCATCCAGGCGCGTCTGGATTGCCTCGGGAATCATCCATCCCCGCTCGTGGACGACGGCGCTGACGTAGGCGGTGAGCACGTCGCTCCCGGCAACCGCGCGGGGGAAATACTTGAGGAGCCCGTCGGCGTCGACGTGGGCGGGCAGGCGCTCGACGATGGCGCGCCAGCGCGCCTCGTCGCCCAGCGCGACCGCGCGCGAGACCTCCTGCTCGAGACACGTGTAGGGATACCGTGCCATCCATTCCCGCAGCGGCTCGGCGCCGGCCAGCAGCGAGGGCGCCAGCGTCACGCGGATGCCGCCCTGGCCGGCGAGGGAGTCGTGCGGCCGCTCGACCGTCTGCCGGATAGGGCCGCCGGGAGTCGCCTGGAGCAGCGTCGCCTGGTAAGTCCGGACCGGGACCGGGGAGATCACCTTCTGCGTGATGCGCAGGCGATCCATGGCGCCTCCGCGCTCGCCCGCCTCGATCTCCCACCCGAGCGCCGAGGCACCGGCGGGGACGGCGACATCCCACGTGACCGCGCGGGCTTCTCCGGGGGCCAGCGTGGCCGCGCGCGGCTCGAGCGTCGCTCCGAGGCCCTCGACGCGCGCCCGCGCGACGACCTCCATCGACCGCGTGGTCGCGTTGCGCAGGGTGACCTCGGCGCCGAAGCGATCGCCCGCGCGGACCAGCGGCGGCAGCCCGGCCAGCAGCATCAGGTCCTGCGTCGTCCGGATGGTGGCCGCGCCTGTGCCGAAGCGGCCGACGCCACCGGTCGCCACCGCGACCACGCGGAAGCTCGTGAGCGAGTCGTTCAAGGGAATCTCGACGGCCGCCTCGCCGCGCTCGTCGAGGACGACGCGCGCGTTCCAGTAGAGGAGCGTGTCGAACAGCTCGCGCGTCGTCTGCCGCCCGCCGCCTCCGCCCGCGGGCAGCGCCTTGAGCCCGAAGTGGCGCTTGCCGACGACCTGCAGCTGGGCGGTCGCCGTGCCGAGCGCGAGCCCGCGGCGGGCCATCATGGCTGGCAGGAGGTCCCAGCTCGGATTCGGCGCCAGCTCGAGCAGCGCCTCGTCGACGGCGGCGAGCGCGATCTCGCTGCCCGCGGCAGGCGCCTGACCGTCCGCCGTGCGCGCCCGGACGCGCACCCGCGCGCGCTCACGCACGCGATACGTCTCGCGCTCCGGCGTCACCGTGACCCGGAGCTCGTGGGCGCGCCAGCCCACGCGGATCTCCGCGATGCCGAGCCTGAAGGCCGGCCGGCCGAGGTCGACGAAGGCCGTGGGCTGCACGCCGCCGACGCGACCGCGCACGGCCAGCACCGAGACGAACACGTTCGGGGCGTACGCGTCGAGCACGGGCACCTCGACCACCGGCTGGCCGCCCGCAAGCGTGATCACCCGGGCGTCCAGGACGCCTTCGCGCTCGGTCGTCACCAGCGCCGTCGCCTCGCGGAACGGCATGCGCACCTGGAAGCGCGCGCGCTCGCCGGGCTCCCAGCGCCGGCGCTCGGGGAGCACGTCCATCCGGTCGTGCTCGCGCACGTCGAACCACCAGGCCGCCTCGGGATCCACGACCCACACGTCGACGTTGGCGATCGTCACGCGACCTTGCGGGTCGGCGGCCGTGGCCTGGAGAATCAAGCTGCCGGTGGCCGGCGCCTTGCCCTCGCAGACGACCACGCCGCCCACCGACGTCGTGCCGCGGCACAGCTCGCCGGCGTGGCGGATCTCCTGGACGTGCTCGTACGCGTAGAAGCCGCCGACCAGGCGCTTCCTGTGCGAGTAGAGCTTGCGCTCGAACACGTCGACCGTCACGGGAACACCGGCGACGGGACGGCCGGCCAGGTCGATCACGGCCACATGAGCCTTCACGGTGTCCCCGAAGACCTCGCCGCCCTCCGGCAGCAGACCGACGAGACGCGTCGCCGGCCACAGCGTCAGGCGGCGGGCGGCCGTCTGCGTCTCGCCGGCGGGATCGCGATACTCCAGCTCGACGAGCAGGTCGCGCGGGACGGGCGCGTGCGCGAGCCGGCGCACGCTCGTGCGGGCGGTGCCGGTGTCGTCGAGCGTCAGGGCCTCGCGCTGGTGGATGGCGGGCCGGCCCCGCGGGGCCGGAGACGCGCCCTCCTCGTCCTCGTCGTCGTCGGCGCGCGCGCGTCGGGTCACGCCTTCCTTCACGCCGCCGTTGGCGAAGACGAAGCTCTCGAAGTTGTCGAAGGCCGGAAACGGGTGGGGCTGGATCTGCGCCCGCAGCGTCACCGGCAGGCGGCGCGCCCCGCCCCCGGCCAGATAGGCGACCGCCACGTCGAGCGGGACCTCGGCGACGTCGACCAGCGGCTCCGTCGGCGCGCGGATGACGGCGCGCAGCGTCGGCAGACGGAATTCCTCCACGCGGAAGCTGCCCGAGGGATACGACGCCTCGGCGTCCTCTTGCATGAAGCGCGCGCGCTGGAGCGGCACGCCCACGAGGGTGATCGAGTACGAGCCGAGCCGCGCCTCCTTCGGGATCGTCCACGTCGTCTCCGCCGTCCCCGCGCCGCTCCACGCCAGCGGGAGCTCGTACTTCTCGTCGCTGCCCACGTGCTCGAGCACCACGCGTCGCGGCCGCGCGGCGTCGGGGACGGCCTCGAAGCCGGCGAGCGACGGGCGGCGGAGCACGTGCTTCATGTGCACGGTCTCCCCGGCGCGGAAGAGGGGCCGGTCGAGGACGGTGTGGGCACGGAGCGTCCCACGCTCCTCGGCGATCGGCAGGTTGAACCGCCAGGGCTGGATGCCCTCGTCCCAGCTCGAGTGGACGAGCCCGAGATCGTCGGGCGTCTGCGCGATGACGAGCAGGCCGTCGTTGGTGTCGCGCAGTGCCCGTGACTGTTCATAGTCATTGCCGGGACGGATCTCCGGGCAGTGCGGCGCGGCGGCGCGTGCCGGAAGATCCTTCACGCGCGCGATGCCTTGCGTGTCCGTCTCGCCGCGCCAGCGCACGGCGCCCGCGCAGTCCTGGATCGTCACGCGCGCGCCGGCCACGGGTCGGCCGCTGTCGAGCGCGGTCACCCAGACGAGCGCGTTCTCGGCGCCCCACTTGAAGTGGACGGCGAGATTGGTCACGAGCGCGGCGGTGGGGACGTACATGGGCCCCGGCTTCTCCAGCAGGGACTGGCCGAGCCGCGCGCTCTCCAGCTCGACGATGTAGAGGCCGGGCCGGCCGAGCGGCAGCCCCACGACCTCGAACGCGTCGGCGCCTCCCGGCTTCGGCAGGACGGATTCGCGCACGCCGCGTCGTGCGCCGTCGGCGCCGAAGACCGACGACTCCCGCTTGGCCTCGGCGACGCGTCGCAGCCAGGGCAGGATCTCGCCGCTCGCCTCCGGCGGGATGTGGAACACCGCGGCCTTCACCCGCTCGATGAAGGCCGCGGCGCCGGCCTTCGGGTCACGATCGGCGCGGAGCAGCGCCAGCTTCACCCCGGGC
>Ga0207646_10005408_pt1 | contig 13433 bp, 19 predicted proteins | sample KBSK5502metaG_FD_184343 | JGI IMG/M metagenome (GOLD analysis project Ga0207646, IMG submission 184343) | Corn, switchgrass and miscanthus rhizosphere microbial communities from Kellogg Biological Station, Michigan, USA - KBS K5-50-2 metaG... | ecosystem: Host-associated > Plants > Roots >... | reverse complement strand
CGGCGAGCCTGTTTCGTCGCATCTGGCTCGACCTGAACGGGATTGATGCTTTTGCTCATTGACTGCACAAAATATTGTGGGCTTTTACGACGAGTAACAAAGAGCCAAAGAGATCGCCATCCGGCTAGGGCAGCCGGTGGCGGATGATTCGCCAGTTGCTGACCGAAAGCTTGCTGCTGGCGCTCACCGGGGGGGCGGGGGGCGTGCTGCTGGCAAAATGGAGTCTCGATCTGCTGATCACGTTCAACGCCGACCACGTCCCGCGACTCGCCGAAACGCGGCTGGATGGTTCATCGCTGGCGTTCACGGTTTTGGCCGCTGGCTTGACGGGTTTGCTCTTCGGCCTCGCCCCAGCCTGGCAAACGACAAAGCCGGACTTGAACGTCGCGCTGAAAGACGCCGGCAGAGGCGCGACCGACAGTTTGCCGCGCAACAGGCTGCGCGGCCTGTTGGTGGTGGCGGAAGTCGCGCTGTCGATGATGCTGCTCGTTGGGGCCGGGTTGATGATTCGCAGTTTCGCTGAAATGACGCGCGTTGATCGCGGGTTTGAACCGGAACACCTGCTGACCGCGAAACTGGATTTTTCCATTTCGGGCTTCACCACCTGGGTCCGAGCGACCGAGACGCGTCCGCAAGTAACCCTCCGCGAATTGATCGAGCGCCTGAAAAACCAGCCCGGCGTGCAAGTGGTGGCCGCCGCCGGCGACAAGGCCGGCTTCCAGATCACGATCGAGGGCCATCAAACCGGGATAGAAGCAGATCATCCCCGCACCAGTTTTCAAGGCGTCTCGCCGGATTACTTTCGCGCGATGGGCATCCCCGTGCGGCGAGGCCGCACCTTCAGCGAGAGCGACGCCTTGGAATCCCCGCGCGTCGCCATCCTCAGCGAAGCGCTGGCCAAACGGTGTTTCCCCAGCGAAAACCCTCTCGGCAAACGGATCTATCCGGGACGGCTCACTCCTGGCCAGGTGGGACAGCTTGACCACTGGACGAACATCTCGTTGTGGACAGAGGTCGTCGGCGTGGTCGCGGATGTCAAAAGTATGAACCTCAATCCGCAAGTCGAATCGAATATTTACGTCCCATATTGGCAATGGCCGATGCAGACGCCGACGCTGGTCGTGCGGACCGTTGGGAATCCCGCCAATCTTGCGGCCGCGATCTACAGCGAGGTCAAAGCCGTGAACAAAAATTTGCCGACGCCGAAAGTACAGACGATGAACGAACGGCTCTCCGAGGTAGTCGCCGAGCCGCGCTTCCAAACCTTCCTGCTCGGCCTGTTCGGCTTGGTGACGCTGGTTTTGGTGAGCGCCGGCATCTACGGCGTCGTCTCGTATTCCGTGGCGCAGCGCACGCACGAGATCGGCGTGCGGATGGCGCTCGGTGCCCAAACAGGCGACGTCTTGAAGCTTGTCATCCGGCAGGGGATGAAACTGGTGTTGATCGGTCTAGCGATCGGACTGGCGAGCGCGCTGGCGCTGACGCGCGTGATGAAGAATCTGCTCTTTGGGGTGAGCGCGACCGATCCGCTGACCTTCGTTGCGGTCGCGTTGTTGTTGGCGGGCGTGACGCTTGCGGCCTGCTGGGTCCCGGCGCGGCGGGCCACGAAGGTGGATCCGATGGTGGCGCTGCGCTACGAGTAGAAGTTATCAACCACTTCCATCATCAGTCGGCGGCCAGAGGTCTTGCCCACCGACTAACTCTCGACGGAAGGTCTCTGCCCGGACTCCTCTTCACCGCTTGACCGGCGCCCGGTTATTGTTCGGGCGCCAAAGATAAGTGGCGGAACCTGCCTCGATTCCTTCTCACTTACCTGCAACCAAAACTGATTTCGACGCGAGACGGCCCAAGCTTTCGCGGCGGAAGGCCTCCTGCGGCGGCGGGCTGGCGTTTTTCAACCGAGGAGATTTGATGGCGCAGCAAGCACCGACGGCACTGACGTGGGCCGAATATCTGGCCCTCGACCCGAAGAGAAAAGCCCGTTGTTACGTTCGAGACTTCAAGTTTTACGATCCCGGTGAGCCGCCCGCGCCGCCACCTGCCGCGCCGCGGGCACCGCCGCACGGCTGCATCACGCGCGCTGCGTTTGACGCGCTCAGTCAGGCCGAGCGGGACGGGTATATCAAGCAAGGCGGGATGGTGATTGACGGCTGACGATGATGCGGACTCAAGGGTCAAAGGATGAGCGACCAAACCTCCGTTACCTTCCTCGCCAGCTTCCCGCCGATCCAGTCGGCGATCAAGATCGGCGTGGACGGGATGAGAATCCAGCTCGACATCCCCGAAAGTGAGTTGGCCGCGGCCGTCCGCCTGCTCGCCCTGAGGGATCAGGTCATTAAAGTGACGGTCGAGATTGCCCCTGATGAGGCCAGGTGAGGGCAAGAGGGCATGGCGAAAAACTGAGCCGTAAGCCGGAGCAGGCCGTCGCCGCCCTCCTGGCTCACCCGACGGTAGCGGCCGCAGCTGCGGCTTGCGGCGTCTCTGAGGCGAGCCTGTGGCGCTGGCTGCAGATGCCGGAATTTCAGACGCGCTACCGTGAAGCGCGACGCCTGGTGGTCGAGCGCGCCATCGGTGAGTTGCAGCAGGCAGGCGGGGAGGCGGTGGGGGCTCTGAGGCATAACCTGACCTGTCGTAAGCCTGCGGTCGAGGTGGGCGCGGCCAAAGCGATTCTGGAGCAGAGCCTGCGGGCAGTAGAGTTAATCGACCTCGAAGAGAGGCTCCGGCATCTGGAAGAAGCTATGGGCCAATCGGAGATGAGCCGGAAACGAGGAGCAGGATGAACATCCGTCATCGCCTGAGAAAGCTTGAGCGTAGGCGCCGGCCTTCAGGTCACTGTTTTCATTTGCGGGTGGTGGTCGAGGCCTCGGGCGTGGGGAAAGTTGAAAGCGACGAGCGCTGCGCCTGCGGGCGCCCGCGGATGGTCATCGAAGGAAAGGAGAGGGATGAGCCGAACAAGCCGACTTGAACGCCTCGAAAGAGCGAGGGCACTGGAACCGGATAAGCCGGAGCAAAACCTGGTGGCGCTTGAGGTGTGGCCGGGGGAAATAGTCATGGTGCCTCCGGAGGTCCTGGCGCGCATCGAGCGGGTTTACGGCGGGTCGCCCGGGAGGCCGCAAAGCGCATGAACTTGAAGTCTCGCGTCGACCACCTCGAACGGCGACACTCGGCCGGGGGCGGTTGCTCGCATGGTTACGACCTCCGCGGGCTGGGTGATTACGACTATGACGCGGCATCAGACACGCGGCCGGCACGGCAGTGCGAAATTTGCGGTCGCGAGCAGACGATCATCCAGATGGTCTATCTGAGCGGGCGCGCGGAGCGGGCATGAGCATCGAAGGTCGGATTAAGCGGCTTCCAGCAGCGGTTCGTGGTGAGGCCTTCGACCACAGACCTGACGCAGATGAGCGACGAGGAACTGGAAGCGCTGCTTGAGAGGTGTCCATGAGTTTCAAGACGCGGGTGGAGAAGTTGGAGACCTCCCTCAACCTTGACTGCGCCGAGCACCTCGCGGTGGTGGTGCGGAAAGATGCGTGATCGACCTTCAGACCCGGAATCTCACCCGCCTGCGCGTCAACAACAACAACGGCGTGGATTTGCTCGGAGGCCTCCCGACCTCGACCACCGCCGGGTTGCCCGCGGCCGGAAACGCTGGTCGCCTCTACCGTGTGACCGATGGCGTCAGGGGCCTCTGGATGGACAACGGCTCTTTCTGGTGGTCACTGAATGCCAAGCGGGTCAACGTGAGCGAGTTCGGCGCGGTGGGCGACGGCAGCACCAACGACACGACCGCGATTCAGAATGCCGTCAATGCCATCGACTGGGCCAAGGGCGGCATGCTCCAGTTTGAGCCCGGCCGCACCTACCTGGTCACTCAGATCACCCTGCCGCGGGTGCAGCAATATGACGTCTACAGTCACGTCTTGATCCAGGGCTACGGCGCTTTAAAAGCACGACCGGCTCGCCCGTGATCAAATACCTGCCGGCGGATATGACCGAGGCCACCAACGCGGGCTATAACCAACTGACGATCCGCGGCCTTCAATTCCAGGGCAATCGCTCGGCTAACCAGGTCGGGATTCAGATTGGCTCAAGCTACGGCCTGGCGATTGAAGATTGCAACTTCTATGAGATGGATGGCGTGGATCTGAGCTATGCGCTGATGGCCCATGTGCACCGGGTGTTTGTCAGCCGGCCGAAGACTTACGGGATTTTGATCCGCAGCGGAAGCGGTCTCTGGACCGGCGCCACGACCAACAACACGCCTTCAAACGCCACGGTCCTCAGCAAAGTGCGCGTCTATCCTGGGGCGGGCAGCACGGCAGACTTCGCCGTCTGTGACTCCGATCAAGTCGAGATCGACAACTGCATCTCGGATAGTTTTGATCCAGGGATCTCGGGCTCCGGCTCGCCGGCCTACAATGTGCTGATTGACACCCGCAACTATGCCTCTGGGCAAGGCACCTATGTGCAAAAATTCTCCTTGGGCGGCAACTCTGAGGCGGCTGCCTTAGTGACTTTCGTAGAAGCGCGTAGTTGTTTGGCTTTGTTACCGAGACCGGTCGAGCGCAAAGTTAAACTCTACCTGCATCCTTACGCTCACGGCCTGACCGTCTTTCCTCGCCGGCTTGAAGCGAATCTTTTGCAAGGCTTCGACCGCCTTCTCTTCCAACCCGTCAGGGAGGGACCTGATAACACGCAGCCCGGTGATCTTCCCTTGGGCGGTAAAAACCGCACTGATCACGACTGCCCCCGTGATGCCGTGGTCCCTGGCCTCCTTGGTGTATTTAGCCTTCTCCTTATGCAGGATCACGGGTCGGATAATCTCTTGGTCCCTCGCGTCAAATACTTCTTCGGCGAGCATCGCGTTGATGGAGTGGTCTGCGGAGAGAATCGGGGGGAGGCGCCTGGTAGAGGCAGGGGGCAGCTTGTCGTCCTCGAAGACAATCGAAGCGAGCACGTTGAGCGGGACAGTAACGGTCGAGTCCTTGACCATGACCACCGCGCCGTCGGCGTCCACCTTCACCAGTTCCCCTTTAATGGCGGCGCCGTCTTTGCGAGTGACGGTCACGGTTCGCTGAGGCCTTTGATCCTGCGCGGGAACAACTACCGGAAGAATAATCAAGAGACACAGGACTAATTGTTTCACCTTTCACCTCCTTGAGGAATTAACTGGTATCCTGAAGTGCGCGGCCTGCACCGGCCCAGCCGACTGTGACAAATCTGCCCAACGGGAGATATGGTCGCTACCGCAGCAATCGGCCTGAGCACCGGCACATTCAGGGAAAACAAAAGCCGTTACCTAGCACGTCCATGCCGGTGACACTCCCGTAAAGATGGGAACAGCACAGACGCGCTAGATCGCGGCTTTCAATTTTCTCTTTACTGCGGCGTGTCACTGCCGGTGCAACCTCAGTTGCACAAATCGGATTCTATGCCGATACGCAGGAATGTCAACCGAAGCGCAGACAAACAGGCAGAGGTCTGTGACAGGCGGCGGGATCATAGCCGCCTAGTGTGGGATTGATAAGGCTGATTACGTTAGGACAGGGAGCACGCGGCGAGAGGCCGGTAAATAGAAAAGGCCGGGTGCGTTGCCCGGCCTTTCGCAACCGCTCACATCAGCCTTCACAAAAACAACTCCGGCGACACGTGAAAATACCTCCCGAGAGTTTTCGCGTTTTCCTTACTGATCCCGCGCCTCCCATGAACTATGTCAGAGGCGTGACCGCGCGAGCCGAGTCCGAGGATCTGTGCCAAGTCAACAGGCCGAAGCTCGTGTTCCTCCATGAGATGCTGGAGCACCTGATAAGGCTCTGCTTCTGGGATGGGGTGGTGCTTGTCCTCGAAATCCTGGACGAGGATGACCATGAGCTTCAAGAGTGCGGTTTCCTCAGGTGAGCGATGGACGCCCTTGTCCATCAGCTTTTCAACCTCGGAGAGCATATGTTTATACTCCCGCTCGTTCCCGATGACCTTCGGCAATGCCTGGTTGAGCAGTTTGCCGTATTCGGTCGGATTGATCTTAGCGCGCGCCGCCACAGCCATCTTTCCACCTTTCTTGATTGTACTCAGCATGAGTGAGCGCCCGCTTAACGTAGATGGCCTGCACCTCGTACTCCATCTTCACAATCAGGCGATAGTGATTCCCCTTGATGTTGAAGATCGTGCAGGCGCCATAAGCATCGGCATGGGGATAAGTCCGCCGGACCTCCGCCAGGCTCTGCCACGTGGCCTTCCGGCAGGTCTTATACCACTCCTTCAAAGGGCCTTCCGCATCTCTATACTTCTGCCAAAACGCCCTAAGCGTTGCCTGACTAATCACATTCACTCGGATTTTTACTCCAGGTGAATGTTCGCAAAATGCGAGCATTTTGTCAAGAGTTATGACAAGAGGAATAGGGCCAGACATCCAGTTTTTTTAGAAGATCGTGCCCGGTCGTGCGGACGCCCAGCTTTGTAATCGTCCGCTGGGGCGAAAACTTGAGCGGCTGGGCGCTGGCTATTAAATAAAAAAGGCGGGCCCACAAGCAGCCCGCCGGATCAGGAGGTTCACCCGTAGCTCAATTATCGCACGCCGGCACGAGCGTGTCTGCGAGCAACTTGGCCGCGCGCCGTGTTTCGATCAAGAGCAGGTTGCTCAAGAACCACGGCCACCTGTCCTCGAAACGGCTCACACGGCCAAGCGGATGATACCTGAAGCAGGCGCGTGTGAGGCGCTCCCACGATGAGATGATGGCGAAGGCTTGTGCCGTCGGGTTAAGTCCGTTCATTGCGCTTGGCCTCCTGCTCAAACTCCGCCCGCCTTGCCCCCCGCTCCCACTCCAACTGGTCCCCGTGCAGTCGCATCTCCGCGTAGAACTTGCGCAGCGTGCGCGGTCGTACCAGTCGATGTGCAGATGCAGCGCGTAGAGGTGGGCGTCGATGGCGTTGATCAAGTGCGGGTCGTTGACGGGCACGAGTGGCCCGTCGATGTCGAGCTTGTGGTGCCGGGCGCTGTGCGTTTCCAGGTGCGCCATGTGGGCGATGGCTTCAGCGAGCTTTTCGTAGTCGGCGCGGCGGGCTTCGACTTCCGGGCTGTAGCCAGTGGCTGCTTGCTGCTCTGCGCCCTGTGCGCTGTCCTCGTGAGCCGTCTGGCGGCTGGTTGCTTTACTCCTCATGACTCCTCACCCCCTTCCGCCGCGGCGTTCTGATGTACCTGTTTGACCAGCAGGGGGAAGATGGTGGCAACCAACTCGGGGTTGCTCTCCCAATGCGACATGCCGATCCAATCGCTGATGGGGTCGGCCAGCGCGTTGTAGACGTGAGTGGGGATGTAGTCACGGTGGCGTTCGATGGCGGCGAAAGCCTGGCCGAGTTCCCGGTAAGGGTCGTGTTCGCGGTCCGCAGGAGGGGGCGCTGAGGTTCTCACCCTCTCTCCCGTCTCGCCGGTGAGCCCGTCGGCCGACTGCTCGGCCAGCCCCCCGGCAACATTGAGCACGTAGCGCACGAAGGCCGCGCGGTCGGCGGTGTGCGCCCCCACCTCGTTGCCGATGTCGTTGACGGCATCGAGGAGGATGTCGGAGACCTTTTCGGGCGTGCCGTCATCGAAGGCCACCCGGATGATCGCCTCAGCCAGGTCGCCAAAGGCTTGGGCGAGCGGCGTGGCGGCCTGCGGCTCACGAGCGCCCTCCTCCGTCTTGCGTTTCGTCGATTCTGCTTGTACTTTCATCCTTGACCATTCCTTTCTGCTGAACGGCACTTGACCGTTCTGATGAAGGGTAGAGGTGAGGGGCTTGGATGAGTGTAGCGAGCATTCACCCAAGCCCTTCGCTGTTAAGCGGCCAGAGCTTTCTGCCGCATGCTCATGACTCCGATATTGACCGCCGCGGCCGCGGCCAGGTGATAACAGGCCATCGCATTTTCGCCCGCCTTGCAATCACACGTCCCGAACTTCTCTTTGGTGACCGGGTTGACGAAGAAGCGGACTTGATAGGTCTGCGGGCCGTGAGCGCTGGCCACGCAGAAGTGGCGCTCGCCGAGGTAGGCGACGAAGGGCTTGAGTTGCTTGGCGCGTTGGATGGCGTTTTTGAGGGTGTTGGTGGAAAGCTTCGAGCCACAGCCTGGGGGGCGCCCGCCCAAGTCACAAGCCGCTTCGGCTCCCAAGCCTGACCCGCAGACTAATCCCGCGCCTCGGACGCCCGCGCGGAAGCGGGCCGCTAAGAAGGCGCCGACGAAGAGAAGTGGGAGAAAAAGCAGGGGTGGCTAAACGAGGCGCACCATGGAAAACAGAATCGGAAAGTACCAATTCGAGGAACTAGACCTGGTGCGTTGGCCGCACCTCAGCATCATGGCCATTGCGACTAGAAGGGGCGACATCCTGCTATTCCACGAAGCGCTCCCGATCTTCGAGGAGATGCTCGCTTTCTACGGACAGGTGACGGACGGGCAGATTCGCGAGTACAACCGAGCGGTGGAAAAGGCCGACGTTCAGGCGTTCAATGCCAACTGCAACTTGGTGCGCGCTGTCAGAGAGCAGCACGACGAAGAGGTCGAAAAAATCCGGATGGACATAGAGGAAGCTAGGCGGCAGGTTGAGGCAAGGAAGAAGCGCAACAATGAAAGTGCAGTCACTCGACGAGCGGCGGGCGCAAAAGATGTCGCGGGAGCAGCAGCCTTCCGCCGGCGTCACGACCCCTGCCCCTCAAACACATTTCTTCAACGTCAAAGAAGTGGCCGCACTGCTCCGCCTCAAGCCGCGGACAATCTATGACTTGGTCACGAAGGGACTCATCCCTTACTACCGGCCGCCGAATTGCTCTTCGACCGCGAGGAGATCGCGGCCTGGGTCAAACGTGGCGCGGCGGGTTGCCCTCCGGAGAAGAAAGAGGGATCATAGCCGCCGTCCGATCTGGAGGCTGCAACCCGGGAAAGGACCATCAACCTGGCAGTCTATCGACGCGTCACCCGACGCAAGGACGGAAAGAAGAAAGTCAGCTACTTTTACAAATTCACCATCGACGGCGTCACCTATTGGAAGACGGTCAAGGGGGCGAGGACCAAGGCCCAGGCCAAGCGGGCCGAGATCAAAGCTCAGGAGGCGGTCTGCAATGGGACCTACGGACACCAGCAGGCTCAGACCTTGGAGAAGTTCGTGAGAGAAACCTTCCTGCCCTGGTCGAAGGTCAACAAGCGCAGCTACCAGTCCGACTGCTGGCGCGCGGACTCATCGCTCACTTCGGCGACAAGCCGCTTGATGGGATCACGGTCTTTGAGGTCGAGAAGTTCAAGCGCGAGCGCCGGGCCGGCAATACCATCCGCGGAGGTGAGCGCTCGGCCGCCTCGGTCAATCGTGAGCGGGACCTGCTCTCGAAGATCTTTCGCCTGGCGAAGATCAAAGACAATCCGTGCCGCGAGGTCGCCTGGCTGCGGGAGGACAATCGCCGCGTCCGCTACCTCACCATCGAGGAGGAAGATCGCTTGCGGCCGTTGCTCGTCGGCGCCTGGGCTCACCTTTACCCACTCGTCGTGGTTGCTTTGAATACCGGACTCAGGCGCGGCGAACTCTTCAACCTCAAAAAGGATCACGTCGATTTTCATCTCGACGTCGTCAACGTGCTCTCAAGCAAGAGCGGCAAGCCCCGGAGCGTGCCGATCGAGGGAGAGACGAGGGAGTTGCTCAAAGCGCTGTGCGAGGATGGGTCGGGCGAGTACGTCTTCCCCAGCACCAGGACCGGCGGCCGGTTCAGGGAGGTGAGGAAGGCCTTTGCCTCGGCTTGCCGCGCGGCAGAGATCACCGGCTTTACCTTCCACTGCCTCCGGCACACCTTCGGGACCCGCCTGGCCGACCAGGGCGTGGACGTGGTCAAGATTATGGAGCTGATGGGGCATTCTGCGGTCACCACCACGATGCGCTACCTGCACGCCAGCTCGGGCGGCAAGCGTGAAGTGATCGCCAAGCTCGCCGGCTACCGCGAACAGGAGCGGAATCGTTGCAGAATCGTTGCACTCGAGGAGAAGCGATCTCGCCGGAGTGGCCGGAAGTGATTGAAGGGCGGGAAATAAACGGAAGAGACGAAGGCGGAGAGTGAGGGATTCGGACTCAGCCATTTTTGGCAACTTATTGCCGAACCTCAAGATGCGATAAAACCCGCATGAATATTGACGATTATGCACAGTCTGTATAGTCTGCCTGTTCTCTCCGATCTGCCTGGTGCCCGATAAAAATAGACACCAAATAGACACCAAATCACTTCCGTTCCTGGCCCGCTTCAGTACTCATCGCTCAATTTCACCTGCTGTTTTTCGGCCTCGGCCGATAGTTCTGCTCCTCGATCCACTCGAGGATCTGCGGCTTCGGGAGTTCCACCATTCGGCGAAATCAGGCGACGAGAGAGGATTACTTTGCAGAGAGGAATCTGTCTATCCCTCCTCGACCAATATGCTGGAGGAGCGACCCTAACGCTGACGAAAAATGCTTGATCTTGCACTATCTCGAGAGACTTTAGAACCCGCGCGAGAGAGAGAAGTAGACCAGCGTGCGCTCATTGCTCGCGCCGACCTCGACACGCGCGGCCAGGCCCCGCGAGTACCGGTATTGGAGGCCGCCGCCGAACCCGGTCTTCCAATTGCGGGAAGCAAAATCCTGGTTCGGGATGATTGATGGATCGGTCCGCGAACGGTGGTCACCCCACACCTGACCGAGATCGCCAAAGGCCAGGACGTCCAGGCCTCGGCCCTCTTCCCGGGTCCAGACCGTGCGGCGCAATTCACCGGAGAAGAGTTGGAGGTTATTGCCGCGGAACCGGAAATCCCGGAAGCCCCGCAAGTAACTGCGGCCACCCAGTGCCGCCAAGTCGTAGAATGGAATTTGGCTCCCCCCCTTCGGGTCTTTCAGTTCGGTGTAACTGCGCAGCGCGATCGAAGTCTTGTCGCTCAAGACGGGGATGTAGCCGCGCGCGTCAATTTCACCTTCCGTCCAGCCGAAACCGGGAGGAACATGGTTGATCTGAAGCCCGTCATTTGAACCGACCCGCCCGTAGAAATATGCCCCTCTGGTCAGCCCGCGGCTCTGGTTCCGCCAGTCGTACTCGGCGAAGAGGCCGTAAGAGAGAATCTTGGTGTTCCTTTGAAAACCCGGCGCCCAGCGCGAGAGCGGCACGACGTTAGGATCGCCGGAGAAGAGCACGTCAAAGGGGATGTCACGGTCCCTCTCTCCGGGGTAACTCGATGAATTCGTCACTCCGACGTAGAGGCCCGCCTGGAGGCGTCTGGTGAAATCGCGGTAGAGTGACCCCTGGTAGCTGCGCTGTTCCAAATCAAAGTTGGTCAGGGCAGTCTTCGGGATGTTGGGGCCGATGCCGAAGCAGTTATCCTTGGTGCGCCGGAGATAGCTGAACCAGACATCGGCGTGTGTCTTCTCATCAATGATCTTCGGCACGTAAGCTTCCGCCTCGAAGCGTCGGTAAAGTCTGGTCGAACCCAGGGCCGTGGCGCGCAGTTCGACGAACCGAATCTTGTCAGCCGTCGTCAACTCGAGGCCGAAGCCGAAGCCGGCGCCCTGCTCGAACCCGCCGACGATCCCGTTGAGATACTTGGTGCCGAGTGAGATGGCGACTCGGCTCGCGCGGGTCGGGGCATTCCGCTCGCGCGATTTGAACCGTCCGGAGAGGCCGCCCTGGTTGCTGCCCGCTGGCGATGTGGCTGGCGGCGCTGGCGGCAAATCAGGTTCAGAGTCGCTGGTGGCCACAGGCGGTGAAGGTTTCACCTCTCCCGCCCCTTGAGCCCGGCAGTGCTCTCCTGGCGCCATCATCCAGCATAAGGATATGACCACGGCAGAGAAAAAAGTTCCTTTTGACGTCAATTTGATCATGATAGATGCTCCTCCGATGGTGAAAACGTCCTTGCCGGTGATGTCATCCCCTGACTCGCCTCTCACCAACCCCTCCTTACGCCCCAAATCTTGCCACAGGGCGAGAGTCCTGGAAGAGAAGCCTGACACCGCCGGCAAGGACGGATGGGTCGCTAGCGATAGTTGATTGTCAACAAGGCCAGAATACCGGTGGCGAGTGGCATCCGTCTGTCACGCTGTTGCTGAATTTATCGGAGTGCTGCGATCAGGTGTCGGCACCAGGTAATCCCCGAATACCACGATGTTGGTACCCCGCATACGACCGACAGTGGTAGAAAAAAAACATTCGATCTCGTGATGTTTTCTCGGCTCCGCTCCGGCAAAGTGTGGAGTGACTGGCGAGATGGTCAGGAGGAATTGCGATATGTTCCAGACACAGACGATCGAAGTCGAGAGCTACTTACCTCCCCAGCGCTCTAGTTGCTTGAAGGAGGCGCGGATTAGCAAGGGGGGCCTGGCGCCACATAAACTGCGAAGAGTAGTCGAGTACATCAGCGATCATCTCGCGCAAGAGCAGGGCGTAGAGCTGATGCTGATCGCAGAAGAAGTCGGACTGAGTTACTACCACTTCTCGCGCGCCTTCAAACAATCAATGGGGCTCAGTCCGAACAATTACCTCGCCCAGCAGCGGATCGAACGCGCCAAGAAACTCTTGGCAGAGACCGAACGGCCGATCGTGGAGATCGCGTTGCAAATGGGATTTTGCAGCCAGAGCCACTTTACCAAAGCTTTCCGCCAATGGGCGGGGATGACACCCAAATCTTTCCGACGGGGGATGCAGCTCTAGTTCGACTAACCATGACTCCCCCAGCAGCGGAAGTGGTCACACGTAGAAGAGGAGAATGGGCTCCGATAATCAAAACTTTTTTTCGACAGAGAAAAGAAAGGGGGAAGCACATGTTACCGCAACAATCGAAGATCAGGTCGAAGGCGACCAATGTCAATCAGCCGCCGGCTTGGGTCTCGCTCGACGCCCGGCAGCGGTGCGCGCAGGCTACCGAGTTTGAGGCCGCACTCTTCAAACGTGTCGTCGCCCAAGAGAGTGCCGTCCTGGCGCTCTCCCAAGTTTACCAGGTCTATCTGGCCGGGATGGCGCTGCCGGGCAAACCGCTCGGGACGTTGCTCTTCTTAGGCCCGACCGGATCAGGTAAGACGCGTTCGGTCGAGGCCGCCGCCGAAGTCTTGTTCGGCGATCCGCATGCCATCGTCAAGATTGATTGCGCCGAGTTCCAGCACTCGCACGAGATTTCCAAGCTGCTCGGCTCGCCTCCGGGCTACCTCGGCCACCGCGAGACGGCGCCGCTGCTGGCGCAGGAGAACCTCGACCGCTGCCACACGCCGGAGACGAAACTGAGCTTGGTGCTCTTCGACGAGATCGAGAAAGCCTCCGACGCGCTCTGGCAACTGCTGCTCGGCGTGTTGGATAAAGCGACGCTCACCTTGGGCGATAACCGCCGCGTCGATTTCTCGAACTGCGTGGTGATCCTCACCTCGAACCTCGGGGCGCGCGAGATGAGCGAGGTCAGCGAAGGGAAGTTGGGCTTTG
>Ga0207646_10005407_pt1 | contig 13435 bp, 11 predicted proteins | sample KBSK5502metaG_FD_184343 | JGI IMG/M metagenome (GOLD analysis project Ga0207646, IMG submission 184343) | Corn, switchgrass and miscanthus rhizosphere microbial communities from Kellogg Biological Station, Michigan, USA - KBS K5-50-2 metaG... | ecosystem: Host-associated > Plants > Roots >... | reverse complement strand
CGACGCGCTCGCGCCGGTCTCGTCGACGGCCTGCGCGACCGTGTCGAATATCGGGATCCCGTCGATGGTCGTGCCGCCGGCGCCTGGCTTCGTCCCCCCGACCACCTTCGTGCCGTACTCCTTCATGCGCTCGGCGTGGAAGCGGCCCTCGCGCCCGAGGCCCTGGACGATCACCCGCGTCTCGCGTCCTAGCAGCACGCTCACGTGCGCGCAGGCTCCTTCGCGAGGCGCACCGCTTCCGCGGCGGCTTCGTCCATCGTCGCGCGCGACTCGAGCGGCGCCTTCTCGAGGAGCTTGCGCCCGGCCTCGGCCTCGGTGCCGGAGAGTCGGACGACGAGCGGCACCCGTGGCGGGTGCGCCTGGATCACGTCGAGGATCCCCCTCGCGACCTCGTCGCCGCGCGTGATGCCTCCGAAGATGTTGATCATCACGCTCCGGACACGGGGATTCGAGAGCACGATCTCGAGCGCCGCTTTCACGACCGCTTCCTTCGCTCCGCCCCCGACGTCGAGGAAGTTCGCCGCGCGGCCGCCCGCGTTGCGCACCGCGTCGAGCGTCGCCATCACGAGGCCGGCGCCGTTGCCGATAATCCCGACCTCGCCGTCGAGCTGCACGAAGCTGAACCCGAGCGCGCGCGCTTTCTCTTCGGCCTCCTCGTCGGGCGAGACCTCCTTGAGCTTCGCGAGCTCCGTCTGGCGAAAGAGCGCGTTGTCGTCGACGTCGAGCTTTGCGTCGCCGGCGAGCACCGAGCCGTCCTTCTGAACGAAAAGCGGGTTGATCTCGACGAGGGTCGCATCGGTCTCGCCGTACACGCGATACAGGCGCCGCGCGATGTCAGCCACCGCGTCGCGCTGCGCCGGGGCGACGGCGGCCTCGAACACCAGGGCGCGCGCCTCGAAGGGCAGCAGGCCGAGGAGAGGGCTCGGCCAGCCGCGCGCGATGGCTTCGGGGTGGGACACGGCCACCTCTTCTATGTCCATGCCGCCGACGGTGGAGAGCATCACCACCGGGCGGCGTCGGTCGCGGTCAAGCGTGATCCCGAGGTAGAGCTCGCTCGCCACGTCGGCCGCGCGCTCCACGTAGACCTTCTCGACGCGCAGTCCTTTTATGTCCATGCCCAGGATGGCCAGAGCCGCGGCCTTCGCTTCGGCCGGTGACTTCGCGACCTTGATGCCGCCGGCCTTGCCGCGCCCGCCGACGTGGACTTGCGCTTTGACTGCCACGGGCGCCGCGATCGCCTTCGCCGCACCTTCCGCTTCGTCGGCTGATGTCGCCAGGCGGCCGTCCGGAATGGGGATGCCCGCACGCGCGAGGATCTGTTTGGCTTGGTACTCGTGCAGTTTCACGGGGTGCCGAACATAGCACCGCCGATGGTCAGCGCGCTCCGGTCCTCGCTGCTAAGCCTTCGGCCATCCGCTCCGCGCGTGCGCGAAGATTGAGATAACCGCTCGGCGCGAGGAGGGTCCTCGCCTCGGCGATCAAGCTCTGCGCATCCGCACCTCGCTCCTCGACGATCGCGACCGACGCGAGCGCAAGCACCGCTTCGGCGCGGGTCTCGACGTGCGGTTTTGGAGCGATGCGCACCGCAGTGGTCGCCGAGGTTCGCGCCGTCTCGATGTCGCCGCGCGCGAGAGCGACCTCGGCGCGCCGGGTTTCGAGCCGCGTGATCGCGTCGCGTTGGATCGTCATGCGCGTGGGATCGAGCTGTGCGAAGGTCTCCTCGAGCACCGTTCGCGCTCCTTCGAGATCGCCGGTCGTCTGGCGCGCGGTGCTCGCCAGAAGGGCTGCCTCGGCCAGTGCGCCGGGCCCACCGATTTCCCTGGCGAGAACGAGCGCCTCTTCTGCCGCGGCAAGCGCCTGTGCGTCGCCGCTCGCGAGCAGACTCACGGCGAGCGCATATGCCGCCCTCCACCGATCCATGCGGCGCCCGCTCGCGCGCGCCGCGGCGATGGCTTCATCCGCGACCACTCGCGCGCGCGCGTGGTCGCCGCGCGCGACCGCGTTCACGCAGATCTCGGCGAGGCACCCGACCTCGTAGGGTGCCGCGACGGCCCGCATCTCCGCGAGCGCGTCCTCGAGCAGCTTTGCCTGTTCGTCGAGTCGTCCGGTGAGGCCGAGCGGCTCGCTCGACGCCCAAACCGCATACGCGAGGATCTCGTGATCGGCCGTTTGGCGCGCCACGGCGACGGCCTCGTCGAACTGGCGCTCCGACTCGGCGATGTCGTCGAGGATCGTGACGGACGACGCCCGCCACACCAGAAGCCGCACGAGCTCGGCGCTCGGTCCGAGCGTGCGCGCGGCGTCGATCGCGCGATCGAGCTCGGTCACCGCCGCGAAGTCGGAGTCGAGCCGAAGCTTGACGATCGCACCGAGAGCGCGCGCTGAAGCCAGCTCTGTCGGGGAAATGCCGCCGGTGCTGGCGACCCCGAGCGCGCGGTCGTTGAGCTCGCGCGACGCTCGGAACTCGCCTCGCGCGGAAGCGCCCGTGGCGCTATGCGAAAGCAGCGTGAAGGCGCGCCGGCCAAGGTCCTGGGCCGAGGCGGCATCCAGCTCGTGCGCGAGGGCGAAGGCCCGCTCGGCGTGATACGCGACGATCTCGGCGTACTCCTGGCCGCGCTCGCCGGCCGCGGTCTCGAGCCAGCGCGAGTAGTGATCGTGCACGCGCGTGCGCTCGGCCTTCGAAAGCGACGCGTACGCGACGTCACGGATGAGGCCATGACGGAACACAAACGTGGGAGTGCCTGACGGACCGCGTTGCGCGCGTCGAGAAATGAGTCCACGTCGTTCCGCTTCAGCCACATCCGCCGCGACCGGTGCGGTCGGCAACGCGTCGAGCCAGAAGTCGCGTCCGAGGACACTCGCTTCGTGCAGAAGCCGCTTGACGCCGGGTCTCGTCGCGTCGATGCGCGCGGCGATGACGCCGTGGAGCGTCGGCGGAACGACGGCGCGTGAACCCTGATCGACGAGCATATGGAGGTATTCCTCGACGAACAGCGGGTTTCCTTCCGTTCGCGCGACGATCTCATCGACTGGCCCGCCGGAGCCGGCCGCAAGAAGCGCGCGCACAAGTTTCTCGGTCTCGGGAACATCGAGCGGCTCGAGCGCGATCGACATCGCGTTCGTGCGTCCCGATCCCCAACCCGGTCGTCGCTCGAGGAGGTCAGGACGGGCGAGGCAAAGGAGAAGGAGTGGCGCACGCAGCTGTTCGAGGAGCTCTTCGAGCAGCGCCAGGAACGGCTCTTCCGCCCAGTGCAGATCCTCCAGCACGATCGTTCCCGGCGTCGAACCGAGGCGGGCCTCGAGATATCGCGTCATCCCGAGGGCCAGCTCGCGCCTCCGAGCGTCGGATGTCAGCTCGGACGGCGGCGTATCAGCGTCGGCGAGCGCGAGCGCAGCAAGCTCACGCGAGATCGCCCGCGATTCGACTTCATCAAGGCCTCCCATGCCGGCGACGCGTGTCTCGATCTTCGCGCGCGCCGCATCGCGCCCGTCGGTCGGGGTGATCGCCGCCTCTCCACGGATCAGCTCCTGCAGCGGCCAGTACGTGATCGCGTGTCCGTAGGGCAGACAGGCGGCGCGCGCGACGGGCTCGGCGGGGTCGAGGCGCCGAAGGAACTCGAGTGCGACGCGGGTCTTGCCGATGCCTGCATCGCCATAGATCGTCACGAGATGCGGTCGACCCGTCGATGCGACGCGCCGATGCACATCGTCGAGGAGCCGCATCTCTGACTCGCGTCCGACGAACGGACTCGCCGCATGTCCTGCGGCTGCGGTGGGTTCCGCGAGACCTTCGGCCGCCGCGACCTCGATCGGGCCCATCCCTTTTGTTTGCAGGGTGCGTGCTGGGCCGTAGCTCACGCGGCCACGCGTGATGTCGCGTGTCAGAGGGCCGACGAGTATTTCTCCGTGCTTCGCCATTTGCTCGAGCCGCGCCGCGACGATGACCGGCTCTCCGGTGACAAGGAACTCGGCGCCTTCGCCGTCGCCGGTCACGACCTCGCCGGTGTTTATCCCGATGCGCAGCGTGAAGCCGGGTCGGCCGTCCTCGCGATTGGGAGACACGTCAGCCCGCAACGCAAGGGCCGCGCGTACCGCCCGTTCGGCATCGTCCTCGTGCGCGACCGGAATGCCGAAAACGGCCATGACCGCGTCGCCGATGAACTTTTCGACCGTCGCGCCGTGAGCGACGAGGATCTCCCGCGTCCTGGCGAACATGCGCGCGAGTGCCGCGCGGAGCACCTCGGCGTCATACGACCGCGTCGTAGCGCTCGAATCGACGATGTCCGCGAAGAGGACGGTGACGACCTTCCGTTCCTGCGGCACTGGCCGAGTCTAGGAGCGGGGTGGGTAGCCGACTTGACTGCCTGCGGAGTATCTACGTGCTCCGCCAGGAGCAAGAGGGGGAGGAAAATGTCGTTTCACCGCTACATCAAGGTGAGCATGGATGTCTGGCTCATCGATCCGAACGACGATCCGGCGGCGAGCGGACCGCCCGACGATGCACTTGCCGCCGATCTGGCGGCCAACATCAAAGCTGGGAAGAAGCCGAAGGGCAAAGGCAAGGATCACAAAGTTCACGACGTAACTGTGACCTCAACCAGCTCCCAGAACACGCCACCCTGAGCAGTGGGCCGGCGCATCTCCGTCGTCGGCTCGACCGGCTCTGGCAAGACGACATTCGGGCGTGAGTTAGCGCGTCGGCTCGGCATACCGTTCGTCGAGCTCGACGCGCTCGCATGGGGTCCGAAGTGGACGCTCGTCCCGGAGGAACTGTTCAGGGAGCGCGTCGTGCGCGCCGTTGAAGGTGACGCGTGGGTGATCGACGGGAACTACGCGGGGCGCGGCGCGCGCGACTTGGTGTGGCCGAGAGCAGACACGGTGATCTGGCTCGACCCGCCGCTTCGCGTGATCTTCGCGCGGCTCTTCGAACGCACGGTGCGTCGTATCAGGACCGGCGAGGAGCTCTGGCCGGGGACCGGCAACCGCGAAACGTTTTGGAACCAATTCCTATCACCGAACAGCCTGTTCCTGTGGGCGCTCAAGACATACCGGCGTCGCAGGCGGGAGTTGCCGCAGACCTTCGCTCGGCCGGAGCACGCCCATCTTCATATCCACCGTTTCCGTCGCGTCGCGGAAGCGGACGACTGGCTCTCCCGCACATAAAGAGGGCTCAATCTCGTTTGGGAAGGGGTCGATCCTCGTGATTCTTGGCCGTCTCGCGCGTTCAGACCCTTCAGACGATGCAGCTCCTGCTTGCCATGGCGACGGCCGGTGCCGTCATCAACCTCGCCATCCTCCTGGTCGTTGGCCGCCGACTGCGGACCGCCGGGCGTGTGGCGCCGCTTGTCTATGCCTTGGCGAACCTCGTCCTCCTCGGCGTCGTCGCGGCGGCGATCGATCCTGATCAGGCACCGCTCGCCGTGGCCTTCGTCGTACCGCTGGCATTCGCGACTTTCGGACTGGCCACCTGGAGCGCGCCGGCGCGGATCTTCTTCGCGTGCCTGGTCGCCGCCTCGATGATCTACCTGGCCTACGCCTTTGCGCTCACGTTTCTCAGCGGACTTGCTCCGATCCCCATGCTGCTGTCAGGCACCCTGCTCCTTTTCGAGGTCGGTGCACTCGCACTTACATGCGTGTACGCGTACGAGGGCCTCTCCGTGCTCTGTCGAGTTCGCTGGTCGCGCCGTGTCACCGCTCCGCCTCAGCTCGACGCCGCCTTCGTCCCTTTTGTCTCGATCCATATCCCCACCTACAGCGAGCCGCCGGATCTGGTCGTCGAGACGCTCAATGCGCTCGCGCGTCTCGACTATCCGTCATTCGAGGTGATCGTTGTCGACAACAACACCAAAGATCCGGCGTTGTGGCGACCGGTCGAGTTGCACTGTCTCGAGCTCGGCGCGCGGTTCCGGTTCTTTCACCTCGACGCATTGCCCGGATTCAAGGCCGGTGCGTGCAACTTCGCACTCGAACAGTCCGATCCCCGCACCGACCTGGTCGCGATCATCGATGCGGACTACGTTGTCGACCCGGCCTTCTTGAGAGAGGTGACCCCGCACTTTCGTGACACTCGCATCGCCTTCGTCCAAACGCCCCAGGACTATCGCCAGTACGAGGGCAACCGCTATCTCACCGATTGTCTTCACGCATATGCGTACTTCTTCGCTGTGTCCATGGTCGCGCGCAACGAAGACGATGCCTCGATCTTCGGCGGCACGATGGGTCTCATCCGCCGCTCGGCGCTCGAGGAGATCGGCGGGTGGGACGAGCGCTGCATCACCGAGGACGCTGAGGCGAGCCTGCGCATCCTGGCGCGGGGCTACAACTCGCTCTACGTGGCGAAGAGCTACGGGCGCGGCCTCATGCCGTTCGACTTCGACTCATACAAGAAACAGCGCTTTCGCTGGGCGTTCGGCGGCATCCAGATATTTCGAAAGCACTGGCGCTCGCTGGTGCCGTTCTGGCCGCGGCCACATGGCGACCGGCTCACTCGCGCGCAGCGTCTCTGGTATCTCGGGGCGACCTTCCTCTGGTGCGGCGAGCCGATACAGCTCGCGTTCGCGGCGTTTCTCGTGGTGGGCGCGCTGAGCTACGCGAGCGGCTTTCACCTGATGGCGCGTCCGGTGACCGAAGCCCTCCTCATCTTTCCACCGATCTTTCTCGGCGTCGGCCTTGTCCGGTTCCTCTGGCTCTTGCGCCTGACGCTGCGGCTGCAAACTCGAGAGGCGATCGGCGCCGCGATCAGCATGTTCAGCCTGAGCTGGGTCGTCGCGCAAGCGGTGCTCACGGCAGCGGTCCGCGGCGAGGGCGTTTTTCTTCGCACGAGCAAAGCACCGTCGAACGCCACGCTCATCCGCGCGGTCCACGCATCGCGGTGGGAGACGGTGCTCGCTGCCTCGTGCCTCGCGGCGGGCGCATTCGCGCTTTCGCGCGGCCTCGCCGCGCTCGGCGCCGCGCTCGCGATCCTCTGCGTGTGGCAGGCGATGATCTACGGCAGTGCCTTCGCCACGAGCCTCTCTGCCATCCGTTCCGCGAAGGCGGACCACCGTCCCGCGCGTTACCGGCGAGCGCGCGAGCGTTCCGTCGCTCGGCGCACCGCGGTGCTGCTGCCCGCGCTCGTCGGTGCGGTCGCGATCATGGTCCTCGTAACGCTGGCGAGCGTGGCGAACGCTCCCACGGTCGTGGCCGACCTCAACGGTGGCAGCGCCCGCCAGGCACCGCTGCTGCCTCAAGCGGTCGTTGCGACACCGACTCCGGCGCCAACGACTCCCGAGCCGACGACAGGACCCGCCACCGGACAGATCGTCCCATTGCGGACCGCGGCCCCGATCCCGTTCGCGACCGCATCGGCACCACCGGGTGCGGGGAGCTCCTCTGCGCCGACGTCGCAACCGACACCTCCGGTCGTGGTCCCAACCCTCCAGCCGACCGCGGTCGGCAGCTCGCCAACCACGCAGCCGACGCGGCCGGTGAGCACCCCGTCGGCGGTCCCCTCGCATCGGCCGAGCTTCGTCCCGTAGTCGAAGGTCCCATTCAGTACAGAAGAAAAACCCCTCGACAAGGCGTCGGGCTCGTCCACTATTGGGCCCTTCAGGGCGGAAGATCGGCCGAAATCGTAGGAGGAAGGGACCAGTGAGCTTTTCTTTGCCGCCACGCGCCCTCGCACTCGTCGCGTTCGCGGCTTTCGTTGTCGCGCTCAATGCATCTGCGACCCCCTCGAACGCCGCGGCGCAGCCCCAGAAGGTGTGCGGGCCGGCGGGTGCCATGATGGCGCGCTGCCATGCGCTGCTATCGATGAACGGCGTCGGGACGTTCGCGACGACGAGTCCGACCGGGCTCTCGCCGGCGACCATCAAGAGCGTCTACAGCTTCCCGACGTCGCTGACCGCGGGCACCGGCAAGACGATCGCGATCGTCGACGCGTACGACGATCCCACCGCTGAGAGCGACCTCGCGGTCTTCAGCAGCCAGTACGGCCTTCCCGCATGCACGACCGCGAACGGCTGCTTCACGAAGGTGGACCAGACCGGCGGCACGAACTATCCGCGCACGAACGCGGGCTGGGCCCTCGAGATCTCGCTCGATGTCCAGTGGGCGCATGCGATCGCTCCTGGTGCCCGCATCCTCCTGGTCGAGGCGACTTCGAACAGCTTCGCGAATCTGCTCGCGGCGGAGGACTATGCCAAGGCACACGCGCAGTACGTCTCGAACAGCTGGGGAGCGAGCGAGTTCTCCGGCGAGAGCAGCTATGACCCTCATTTCGCGGCGAGCGGCGTGAGTTTCTTTGTCTCTTCGGGCGATGCCGGTCTTCCGGCGGAGTACCCCTCCTCATCGCCGAACGTGATCTCGGTGGGCGGAACCACGCTCAACTTCAACCCGAACGGAAGCTTCAAGTCTGAGACGGGCTGGTCCGGAGGTGGCGGTGGCTGCAGCGTTTACGAGACCGCGACCTCCGCGCAGTCCAGCTTCAGCCAGTACGGGCAGGTGAACTGCGGCGGCAATCGTGCGACACCCGACGTATCGCTCGACGCTGACCCTGCATCAGGTGTGTCCGTGTACGACAGCACGCGCTACCAGGGCCAGAAAGGCTGGTTCCAGGTCGGCGGCACGAGCGCAAGTTCGCCGATGTGGGCGGCGCGCTCCGCCGTCGCCGGCACGGTTGTGAACTCGGCCTACGTCTACGGCAACTCGATCAGCTATCGCGACATCACGTCCGGAAACAACGGCGCCTCGTGCCTCGTCGGCTACGACCTCTGCAGCGGGCGCGGCAGCTGGATCGGCGCAACGCCGTAGCTCTTACAACGAACTGAAAAGGGCCGCCCTCTGGGCGGCCCTTTTTCTTTTCCTGCGACCGCAGGGTCTAGAGCACAGGCCAGTTTTCGAAGACGCGGCTCTGCCTGATCTCGTAGCCGCTCGCGAGGCAATCGCGCTCCGAGCGGAGCGCGTTCGGGACGTAATCACGCGGGACGATCACGTAGTTGAACTGCCAGATCGGGCTGTACTTCTTCATGCCGGGGATCGAGTCGTAGATGTTGAGCTGTCCGGGAACGCGATCCGGTTCGCGGACGAGCGTTCCCTTCGCGTTGAGCTTCACCGAGTAAACGATCTGATATTCCTGCGCGACCTTGACCTTCTTCGGGTCGACGTCGACCTCGCCCTGTTCGGTGGCGAAGATGACCTTCCCGTCGAACCACACGCGCTCGATCTTGTAGCCGTATGGGTTGTTGTAATGGAGGTCCTCGACGAAGCCGATCTTTCGAGTCACTTCCTTCGCACGCGGGACGCCCGCGTGGATCTTCCACACGCCTTCTGTCGGTTCGGCTCTTTTCGCCATTCGCGGGAGACTACGCCGCTTGGCCCTCTACTTGCGCTGCTTGCGAACATGACGTTCAGAGGAAACGCGCCCCTCGATCCGTCGCAGGTCGAGGATCAACGCGGGCGCGGCGGGTTCGGCGGAGGTGGTGTTGGCGGTCCGGTCGTCGTGGGAGGCGGTGGGATCGGCCTCATCATCCTGATCATCGCGCTGCTCCTCGGGGTGAATCCGCTTTCCGACGTCGGCGGGACGAGCCCATCGATCGACGGCGCGCCATCGGTGCAGGACTGTCAGACCGGAGCCGACGCCAACAAGCGCGACGACTGCCGCATCGTCGGCTTTGTCGACAGCGTGCAGAAGTATTGGACGGACGAGTTCGCGCGCCGCGGCGACACCTACCTACCGGCGAAGACCGTTCTCTTCACCGACGCGATCCAGGGCGCATGCGGGCTCGCGCAAACCGCGATGGGACCGTTCTATTGCCCGGACGACGAGAAGGTGTACTTGGACATCGCCTTCTTCACGGAGCTCACCGAGCGCTTCGGCGCGAAGGGCGGTCCGTTCGCGCAGGGGTACGTCGTGGCTCACGAGTACGGCCATCACGTACAGGATCTCCTCGGCCTGCTCTCATCGAGTCAGAACAGCAACGCGGCATCGGTCCGCATCGAGCTGCAGGCCGATTGCCTCGCGGGCGTCTGGGCGCGGCATGCCGCGGACACGGGCTACCTCGAGGCGCCGACGGACGCGGAGATCGGGCAGGCTCTCGATGCCGCAGCCGCCGTGGGCGACGACCGTATTCAGCAAGAGACGCAGGGTCGCGTCATGCCCGACCAGTGGACGCACGGTTCGTCCGCACAACGCCAGCAGTGGTTCAAGACCGGGTACCAAACGGGAGACATGGACCGCTGCGATACGTCGCGCGTTTGACTCCCCCGGCTACGCCGGCAGGGTGGCCCTTGGAATTAGCCGTCTGCTCCGGCTGTTTCGTGTGCATGAACGCATATCTGTGGCACGTCGACGGGAACGTGAGGCATCACCTCCGTGCGGAGACGGTCGCGGAGGTACGTGAGCGAATAGCGGCCACGTTTGGTGAAGAAACCGCCCAGCGCGCGGTCATCCGTTCTCTCGAGACCGCCCTTTCGAAGAAACGCGAGTCCGCGGCGGCCTGACGTGAGCGAAAAAGACCGCGAGCGATTCATGACCGAGATCGGCGCGTTCTCCGCGGCTGGAGTCGAGCGCGCCGCGTGGGGCTGGGATCAGCACGCGTCGAGCAACCTTGGCTCGTATCGCGAAGCGGAGCGTGCCGCGCTCCAAGCGATCGAGAAGGCCGACCGCGGCGAGGAGTGGGAACAGTTTCGCCGAACGATCTTCGACAAGACGGAAGGCCGGAATGCGCTCGTCGCCTGGCAGTACGAGCACGGCGACACCGGTCACAAAGCGGAGAGCGCGGCGTACGGCGCAGCGCTGGGCCTGTTCGCGCGCCGCCACATCACCGTCGAGCAGTTCGCGACCCTCGCCCGTCCCTTGGACGAGGCGCTCCCCTGGCTCCTTCCCAAGGAGCCTGCGCACCAGCGCGATGTGTCGCCTGCCCCACGAACGCCGCCAAGGCGATCACGATAATTCTGCGAGACTCTGTCTCCGGGTTCTGACGGGAGGAACGACATGGCGGCGACGAGGGAAGCGCGGGCCGTCTGGAATGGCGATCTCCTGAGTGGCACCGGGATGGTGAGCGCGGTATCGAGCAGTAAGTTCAGCGACCTCCCCGTCTCATGGAGCGCACGTACCGAAGCGCCCGCCGGAAAGTCGAGTCCCGAAGAGCTGCTCGCGGCGGCTCACGCGTCCTGCTTCGCGATGGCGCTCTCCGCGGGTCTCGGCCGCGCCGGGACGAAGCCGAATCGTCTCGAGGTCAGCGCCAGGGTCACGTTCGACAAGGTCGGCGACAATTGGACCGTCGTGTCGAGCGAGCTCGATGTAAAGGGCGACGTCCCGGGCTCCGACGCCGCGAACTTCGTCAGAGCCGCCGAAGACGCGAAGGACAACTGCCCTATCTCGCGCGCTCTCAAGGGCAACGTCAAGCTATCGGTACGGGCGAACCTCTCGTCCTGACCAGGCTCTGGACCGCGTCTCTGACTATGACGAGCAGCGACTCTCGGGTGAACGGCTTCTGGACGAGCGGGCCGTCTAGCTCCGAATCTCGCATCACGAGCTCCTCGCTGTATCCGCTCATGTGTAGACCACCCCAAGGTCGGGACGAACCGCTCGAAGATTTCGGCTGAGCTCCCGCCCCGACATTCCCGGCATCACCATGTCGGTGAGGAGCAGATCGATGCCGGCCTCGGAATTGGCGAGCTCGATCGCGGCAGCCGCACTGCCCACCTCGATCACTGTGTAGCCGGCCGCCCGAAGGATCCTCACCGCCGCCGTGCGAACCGCAGGCTCGTCTTCGACCATCAGGATCCTCACGTTGGTTCTCGGGCCGCCGTCCTTCGCGGACGGCTCGACGACGACCCGGGCAGAGGGGCCGCACGGCGTCGAGCTGCGCCGGAAAGAGCGTTCGGATCGCCGTGCCACGGCCAACCTCCGAATAGATCGACACGCTGCCGCCGGTCTGCTTCGTGATGCCGTAGACGGTCGCGAGCCCGAGCCCGGTGCCCTTCCCGGGCGGCTTCGTCGTGAAGAAGGGCTCGAAAGCGTGCTCGATCACTTCCGCGGTCATGCCATGTCCGGTATCCGTCACGCACAGACTCACGTACGGGCCGGGCGTGAGGTTGACCAGCTGCGCCGCCGCCGTCTCGTCGTACCGCGCGTTGGCGGTCTCGATCAGGAGCGTGCCGCCATCGGGCATTGCATCGCCCGCGTTCACCACGAGATTCAGGAGGAGTTGCTCGAGCTGCCCCGCGTCGGCGCGGACCATCCTGAGATCCGGCGCCAAGCGAAGCTCGATGGTGATGCTCTCAGGGATGCTCCGACGGAGCATCTGTTGAAGGGCGGGAATCAGGTCGTTCAGCTGCAGATCGGCGACCTTCACGGGTCGCTGGTGCGCGAAGGTCAGAAGTTGCCGCGTGAACACCGCGCCGCGTTCCGCCGCGCGGCGGATCTGGATGAGATCGTCTCTGAGCTCGGTGTCGTCGGGAAGCTTCTCTTCGATAAAGGCCGCGTAGTTCAAGACGATGGCGAGAAGATCGTTGAAGTCATGCGCGATGCCGCCCGCCAGAAGGCCGACACTTTCCAGGCCCTCCGATTGCCTCAAGCGCGCCTCGAGGTCAGCTTCGCGTGCTTCGGCTGCGACCACTTCGGTGATGTCTCGCGCGAATGTCGCGACGCCCTGGACCGTTCCGTCGGCGTCGCGGAGCGGGGCATATCCGAGTGCCACGTTGAAGCGCATGCCATCCTTGCGCACCCGCTCGGTTGCGAATTCCTCGACAGACTCGCCGGCGCGGATCCGCCGGAGCAGCTCCGGGCTCTCTCCCTCGAGGTCTGGTGGCACGACGACGAGATTTCTGCCGATGGCCTCGTCCGCCGTGTAGCCGTAGATCCGCTCCGCGGCGGGGTTCCAGTCGGTGACGATCCCATCCATCGTCGATCGGATGATCGCGTTCGGCGACGACTCCACGATCGTCGCGAGGCGCGACCTCGCGGCCGCGCCGAGGCGGCGTTCCTCAGCCGTCAGCCGCCGCACGTCCTCGTGGAGCTGGCTGTTCTCGACCGCGACGCTGATCTGATCGGCGAGCAACGCGAGGAACTCCACGTCGTCCCGGCCGAAGAGCGACCGCTGGCTGCTCTGCAACCCGAGGACACCGAAGACTCGGCCGCGAACGATGATCGGCGCGCCGATAACCGCTTTGATGCCAAGACGGCGGTACCTCTCGGCCGCGCTCGGAAAGTCGCGCGCGGGGTCCTCGCTCAGTACGACGTCCACGTGCCGACGCCCACGAAGTCGTCGAGGAGCCGCAGCTGTATGTAGGGAAGGCCGAACAGCAACGCGGCAAGCCCGAGGGCGACGACAGGCGGAAGGACAAGGCCGAGCTCGCTCGAGAGGGCTGACGCTTCGAGGATGAGGGCGAGTGAGGTGAAGAAGAGCGCCTTATTGATGGATGTTCGGCGCGGACGCTTGATGGCCTGGAC
>Ga0207646_10005406_pt1 | contig 13438 bp, 12 predicted proteins | sample KBSK5502metaG_FD_184343 | JGI IMG/M metagenome (GOLD analysis project Ga0207646, IMG submission 184343) | Corn, switchgrass and miscanthus rhizosphere microbial communities from Kellogg Biological Station, Michigan, USA - KBS K5-50-2 metaG... | ecosystem: Host-associated > Plants > Roots >... | reverse complement strand
GGTGAGGCGCTCCTGCTGGTCGAAAGCCCGGATATAGCCGAGCTGGTAGTTGACGGGATTGGCGTTGATCGCCACCAGCTCGACGTCGTGGGCCTGCGCCCCGAGGAGCTGGCCAGCCAGCCGGAGCTCCTGTGCCTCCAGCGGGCAGTCGACGGTGCATGTGTCATCCAGGAAGGTCAGCAGGATCACCTTGCCTTGCAGGCTGGCCAGGGTGACGTTCCGGCCGTGCTGGTCGGTGAGGCTGAACGTCGGCGCTGGATAGTTCGCTGGGGCGCTGGAGCCGCCGACGGCCTCCGCGAGGATGGGGTCGGCGACGGGGCTTGCCTGGGCAGCAGCCATTGGAGCTGCTCCCAGGATGATGACGCCGATCGCCCAGGCGGATACGACCGACCGGATGCTCGCAGCTGCCACCGACCGCGGCATGGCCGCGGCCCGGAGCCGGCCGGCCAAGTTCACGCGGGGCTCGGCGGCGCGGGCCGGCTCCGCCGCCGGCGCGGGCGCCCGGGCCAGGGCGAGGTAGCCGGCCGTGGCGAGCAGGGCCATTGGGATCATGCTGTTCGGGTCGGTGCCGAGCCCGCCGAACACGCCGATGTCCTCGATTAGCACCCAGTCGGCCAGGCACAGCACGGTGAAGGCGATGACCGCCGGGCGGATCAGCCGCGGCTGGCCGCTCAGGAACACCGCGCCGATCACCGCGAGCGCGGCCACGGCGAATAGGTTGACCGCGAAGCCGTGGACCTCGTCGAACCCGGTGAACGCGCTGACCCAGCCGGACAGGAAGTGCGGCTGCGGCGTGGGTGCCATCGCCTGGGTCATCCCGGCCAGTGTGCCTGGCTGGCCGTGCGCGGTTCCCTGCCAGAATCCCCGGCCCGGCCAGGCCTGCAGGACCGCCATGACGATCAGGAACAGCCCGGTGCCGGCCAGGGTCAGCCGGCCAATCCGCGGGGAGCGCCAGGAACGTTCGGGAAGCGCGATCAGGGCGCCCGCCACGACATAGAGGAGCACAGCGCCAGGCGCGCCGAACAGCCAGGTCAGGCCGGGGGCGAAGATCCCGCCGAAGGATTCGCCGAACACCCAGACCACCAGGCCCCACGCGGCGCTGGCCAGTCCGGCAAGGCGGGACAGCGGGCCCCGCACGGCGGCGAGCATCCAGATCCCTATCCCGGCCTGAATCCAGACCGCGGCGGCGCCGGCCTGCAGCGGGTGATACGACCAGGATGTCCCGGCCCAGTTCACGACATGCTGAACCCATGATGGGGAGCTCGCCGCGGTGGGCTGGATCACCTGCGAGGGGAGGCCGATCGCCATCTGCGGCTGGGCTTGCAAGATCCCGTCCAGCAGCCACAAGATGCCGAAACCGGTCCGCAGCAGCAGCCGCCAGGCGGGCTCGGCCACCGCGGGCCCGGGCGCGCGCGCTTCCGTCCCCGTACCCTTGCCGGCGGCGGGCAGCCACGCCCGGACGCTGACCCAGGCCAGGCCCAGCGTCCCGAAGATGAGCAGCGCGATGAGCCCTTGATGCAGCAGCACGGCCTTGAACGCTGCTATGACCGCGGGGTCAGTGGCGTTGAGGCCCGTGTTCATCCCGGGCATCAAACCCTCACCTCCTCGGCCGACTCGGCCACGCCATCTATTACGGCGAGCTTCTTCTTCTCAACCTGTGCCGCGCACCCTGCGCAAGTCATCCCGCGCACCCACGGTTCAACCTCGGTCGGACCAGCAACGCCGCAGTGTCAGCGACTGCAGCCGATGACATTCAGCCCTGCCTTCTAGCTGTGCGGGCCCGCGCCAGGTCGCGGTGGACCCATACCGTGGCTGGATTGCGGGAGCTGCGGATTCTGCCGCATCGGAAATCTATACGCCGCTGAAAGCGGCCTGCAACATCAGCTGCGTGACAAACACGTCATCATCTGCTGGGCTCAAACCGGCAAGTGGCTTCCTGAATACCCTGACCAGGTATTCGCGGCGCATGAGAATACCCCATAACGGTACCGCAAATACCCCAGCGGGGGTTCCGCCGGAATGTAAGTGGCCTCAGCCTTTCAGCTCCGATTCAGCTTGCGACAGTAAGCGAGCCGAAATAGCCTGATGCCGTCATGAGCAGCCTTGTAATCCGCTCATCCTGCCGGGCGGGCAGTTTTCCTGGCTGCCTGCGGCTAGATCAGGCACTCACAGCGGCCCGCGCGGGCGGCGAGGCCCTGCGATGACCGGACCTGGATGGCTTGACGGCGTCTTCGCGGCGCTCATGATGCTCGTCGCAATCTGCTGCGCGGCCCGGCTGGCCATCGGGCGTATTCGGGGCCGGGCCACTGAGCTCGATGCCGATGTTCTGCATGTCCTGATGGGCGTGGCGATGGCCGGGATGTTCGAGCCCCGGCTTAACCCGCTCCCTGCTTTCGCCTGGCGAGTCGTTTTCGCTGCCGCTGCAGCGTGGTTCGTCTGGCAGGCCATCCGCGCCCGCGCTCGCACACCAAGCCGGGCATCGCGCTGCGCGCATCCGGTGCCCCATGCAGTCGAATGCGCCGCGATGGTCTACATGCTCCTGGCCGTCAGCCACGCGCCGGGAATGACCATGCCCGCGATGGCAGGGCCTGAACGCTCGGCGGGGGGCAACCCCGCGCTCGCGCTGATCCTTGCTCTCTTCATGCTGGGCTACGTCCTGTGGACAACGGACCGGCTCGCGTCCCTCTCGCGCATTGCCGCGGTAAGACGCCGAAGCGCGGATCAAGGCCGCCAGCCCGTCGCCGCCGCCTCGCCTGTCACGGCAAGACAGCGCTTGCGTGTCTCTAGCACCACGGTGGATGGCCGCCAGGCAGGCTGGCCATCCCTCGCGCCTCGGATCGCCGCCAGCTACAAGATCGCGATGAGCATCGCCATGGGCTACATGCTCGTCACGATGCTCTGAGCCAGCAGACGGACTGCTCCTCCCTTCGACCAGATCAAGTTTCCTGTGGCTGGTCGATGGCCTAGCGTTCCTCGCTTGTGAGATCCATGGTGAAGATATGCAGACTGCTGGCTGGGAAGTCGGTGAAGCCTACGTGCCGGTAAAATCCGGCAGCCCTTTGATTGCCGAACCCTACGAGCAAATGCAATCCAGGTGAACCCTGATTGCGAAGGCTCGAAATAACCGTCTCGATCAGGCGTCGTCCGACCCCGCGCCCCTGCAATCGTGGGATCAGGTTGATGTGCAAGTGCGAAGGAAAACCTCTGGCCAGGTCGTCGGCGGTGCCCCAGGCATGGTGGATGTCGTGTATCGCATACTGTTCCGGCCGTGACAAGTCATCCGCCTGATTCTGCGAAGATTCCGGGTAACTAACTCGCAGCGCTGGCCACCAATCACGCTCAAGGCGCTGCTCGAAGGCCCGGCTGTCGAGCGCCGCGACGATATAGCCGCCCACACCGCTCCTGTCCTGTGCGACGAAGGCGAGCGATGGCTCGAGAGTCACATACGGCGCGACGTAGACGTATCCGGGCAGCCTGGGGTCGCGAAATAGTGAAGTCGCGTCCTGGCCGTTGTCCGCAGTTTGCAGGCATATGCGGTACAGGATGTCAAGGTCATTTGGCTGATATGGACGGATGCGAACGGGATCGCGGTTCACAGGACTTGTTGTACCGCAAGAATCGCGCGGCGTGGTCGAGGCAGACAGTGCGGCACAGGCATTGCAGTGACCGCCTCGATTATCGCAGTGCCGCGATCTGGCACGCGAGGTCGACGGCTGGCGCCCAGGGATCGTCGCGGGTGCCCGATTCTGGCGGTTCGTCGTGGCTCAGCAGCCAGTCGGTCACGAGCCGGAAGATCAAGGCCTGGATCAGGTACTGGCCGAAATCATCGACATGGCTGACGGCGTCGAGGATCTGGCTGCTGGCGCCCTCCCAGACCAGCGCGTCGGCGACCACGATCGCCGATGCGTAGCCGGCGGGCCGCCAGTACGGCGATAGGTCGATGATCGCCGGCGGCAGCTGATCGTCGAACAGCACATTGCCGGTCAGGTCGCCGTGGATGACCTGGCTGGGCGCGATCACCGTTCGGACCGCGGCGGCCAGCCGCGCCAGGTGGCCGACGCGCGAGAACTGGCTGGGAGGGAGCTCTGCCCAGGCGACACGGTCGCTGATCGCCGAGGGGCTGGACCGCTGATCCAGGAAATCTGGCCCGGAAATCCCGGCCAGAGCGGCGTGGAACCGCTCGCCCACGGCGGGGATCCTGTCACTCACGCTCTCCCCCGGCGCGCCGGTTCAGCCGCGGCTCATTGAGCCACCTCCCGGGATCGCGCAGCTGACCGTCGCCCGCGATACACCCGACCCCTACCACCGCTGACCTGGACCCTCTCGTCTGGCGTCCAAGCTCACCGGTTGTTGTATTCGTCGTCGGTGACGTGCTCTCCCCATTCCGCTTCCGGTCGCTGGTCTCCGGGGACGGCTTCGGTGACGGACAGGTGGGTCATGAAGTGTTCCGGCGCGGCACCGTGCCAGTGCCACTCGTCGGCCGGCGTGTAGATGATGTCGCCGGCGCGGATCTCGGCAATGTCACCGCCGCGGGACTGCGCGAGTCCTCGTCCTTCGGTGACATACAGGGTCTGGCCGACGGTGTGGGAATGCCACGCGGTCCGGGCTGAGGGACTGAAGCGGACGGCACTGACACGGACGCGCGAGGGTTCTTCGCCGCGTGCGATGGCGTCGATCCAGACGCCTCCGCTGAACCACTCGGCCGGGCCCATTGCGGTCGGCTGCTTGGCCTGGATTTCCACGGTTGTCTCCCTTACGGATCGGCGGTACCTGTAGGCGTGGTGCTCCCGGGCTCACATGTCGTGGCCGACAGGGGCTACAGACCCCGCCGGAACGATTCAATGATCCGTTCTATATTGCAGTTGATGAGCTGCAGGCTGAGCGAGACAGTGATGGCGCGTCATGACCAGCCAGTCGCGAGCCGTTGAGCTGCTTGCACTTTCTGCGGCCTGATGCTTTGCCGGGTCAACAGTCGTTGAGGGAGGAACGCACGTGCGCACTGAGCAGACCGCGGCAAGAGCATCTTCCTCCGGCGGCCAGCATCTGCCGGATCGGGTCGCCGGAGAGTTGTGGTTTCGGTTCCTGTCCGGGCCGGACATAGCGGCGCTCAGCATGTCGAATGCTGAAGTCGTGACGGCGGTCGAGGATGCGGTACGGGCGCATGGTGACGGGCGCGTCGTCGTGGAGCCGAGAGTGCACCTGGTTCCTGACAACAATGGCGCCGGTCATTTCAATGTGCTCCGCGGTCATCTTTCGGCGCCGGGTGTCAGCGGCGTCAAGGTTGTCGGCGACTTCGTGTCGAATTATGCCGCGGGGCTTCCCAGCGAGTTGGGGCTGCTGACACTCTACGACGCGCGGACGGGCGTGCCGCTGTCGATCATGGATGCCACCATGATCACGGCTAGCAGGACGGGCGCCATGACTGCCGTGGGCGCGCGCTATCTGGCTCGGGGAGATTCCCGGGTGCTCGGCCATGTCGGGGCACGCGGGACCGCATTCTGGAATGTCGTATTTCTGGACGAGATGTTCGATCTTGATGAGATCCGGGTAACCAGCAGGCGGCCGGAATCGCGGGAGGCCTTCGCCGAGAAGCTGGCGGCGGTCACCCGGGCCCGCATCCGAGTCGCCGCCACTGCCGAGGAGGCTTTCGATGGCGCCGACATCCTTGTCGAGGCGTCCCGGCTAACCGAGCCTAAGCCGCTGCTGCGCACCGGCGTGGTCAAGCCGGGCGCGTTCGTCGTCCCTTATGGCACGGTCAGCGCCGTGCAGCTGGACCTGCTCGACGTGATGGACAAGGTGGTGGTGGATGACTGGCAGGAGGCACAGTCGGGAAGGTTCGGCGCACTGCGCCGCCACGTGGACACCGGGCGGCTGTCGGCGGCGTCGCTATACGCTGAGCTGGGTCAGATCGTTACCGGGCGGATGCCCGGCCGGGAACGCAATGACGAGCGGATCCTGTTCTGGCATCGCGGGCTTGCGATCCTCGACCTCGCCGTCGGCCTCGCCATCTTGCGCCGGGCCGAGCAGCAGGGCGTCGGGACGATGCTGCGGTACCGATAGCGATGCCCGCTCTCACGATCACTGAGGCTGGCGTCCCGGATCTCGAGCTCATCTGCGCAGTCGCTGACGGCCGGGCCGTCAGCATCGGGTCGGGCCTGCTCGAGATGGTGCAGCAGCGCTGCGCCGAGGCGCGGGCGGCGCTTGCCGACGGGCGGACCGTGTATGGCGTGAACACCGGCATGGGGGCGCTGTCCGGAGTCCGCCTTACTGAGCAGCAGCAGCTGTCCCACCAGCGCAACCTGCTACTAGCGCGGGCCGCCGGCGGTCCGCCGTGGCTGGACCGATCCGAAGTCCGGGCGGTCATCGCTGTCAGGCTGCTGACATTCTTGTCCGGCGACGCGGCGGTGTCCGCCGGGCTCTGCCAGCGGCTGGCGGAATTCCTCGATAGCGGCATCGTGCCGGCCGTACCCCGCTCCGGCATGGGGGCCGCGGGCGAGATCATCCAGCTGGCTCACGCCTTCGGGCCGTTGGCCGGAATCGGCCAGGTACTCGGGCCGGGCGAAGCCATTCTGCCGGCGTGCAGGGCGCTGCGCGAACGCAATATGGGCGAGTTCAGTCTCGGCCCGAAGGAGGGCATCGCCCTGATCGAGGGCGTGCCCGGGACCACCGGCTTGTGCGTGCTCCGCCTCCGCGAGGCGGCCCGGCTCACCTCGCTCATGGAGGCATCAGCTGCGCTATCCATCGTCGCGGCTGGCGCGCCGCGCGATCCGTATAGCGCCGTCTGCGCGCGAGGCGACGACATACTCGCCGCAGTGCTGGGGAGGCTGCGTGCGGCCGTCGGCGACGAGCCGTCCCCCCGGACACTGCAGGCGCCCATATCGTTCCGCGTCGCGGGTCCGGTGCTCGCTCACGTCGACCGGGCGTCCGCATTGCTCAAGGCGGCCATCCACCGTGCCCTGACCGCGGTCACCGACTCCCCCGCCTATCTCGACGGTAGATTCATCGGCACTGCCGGGTTCCACGGAATCGATCTCGCCGCGCATTGCGACCAGCTCACGGCGGCGTTCTGCCATACGGCCGAGGTAGCGACTGCGCGCATCCACCGGCTCATGGATCCGGCGGTCACCGGGCTGCCTGCGCAGCTGGCCCGCGAGCCCGGCCCGGACGCTGGCATGTCGCCAGTCCACAAGCGCGCCGCCGGCGAAGTGCATGCCATGAGGTGCCTGGCGGCCGCCACCCCGGTCGGCCTGATCGAGACCTCCGGCGGCCAGGAAGACGTGCAGTCGTTCGCATGGGAGGCTGCGGAGAAGCTATTCACCGCGTTGCGCCACGCTCGCGTCATCGCGGCATGCGAGCTACTCGCCGGGTACCAGACGGTCGCATTGTCCAGACGGCCGCCACCAGCCGGATGCCGGCCGGTACTGGACTGGCTGGCCGATATCGTCGGCCCGATCGAAGGCGACCGGCCATTCGGCGTGGACATCGAACGCCTGATCCAGGCAACTTGGCCTCCCGCTGGCGATCACCGGGAGTAGCCGAGCTGCGCCTGGGTCGTCCGATGCCCGCTGGCTGATCCGCTAGACTGGCGGACCTGAAGGGGAGTAGTCCCTCGTCGGTCGTCGACATGCTGGAGCCCTCGCAGGTTCCCGGTGGCCGGGCCCGAGCTGGGTGGGCGAGACCTTCGGCCCTTGGTGATCTGTGCGTCGCCCGGGTCGGGTCTCCGGAGCATCCCAGAAGCCTGAGCCCGCGGGACGCGGGAAGGAACATCGGCTCCCGTGCTGCACTTCGTGTTGCTCATCGCATCTGCCGGGGCGATCTACGTCGCGTGCGAGTGGTTCGTCAACGCCGTGGAGTGGCTGGGCCACCGGCTGCGGGTCGGGCCGCTAGCGGTGGGCACGATCTTGGCCGCGTTCGGTACCGCACTGCCGGAGAGCGTGGTCACCTTCGTGGCTGTCGTCCTCGGCACCGGCGCCAAGCAGAAGGACATCGGCGTAGGCGCCGCCATGGGCGGCCCGCTCGTGCTGGCCACGATTGCCTATGGCGTGACCGGCTGGATGATGCTCGCACGCCGCCGCCCGTCGCGGGTCGACAAGCGCGCGATGGTGCCAGCAGGCGGGCCTGCCAGCGACAGCCCAGCGCCCCGGCCCTCCCAGACACCACAGGACGAGCTGGGAAACCTGGGCAAGCTGGCCAGCGACCAACGCTGGTTCCTGGCGATCTTCGCCGTGAAGGTCGCCCTCGGCCTGGTGGCCTTCGCCATCAAGCCGTGGCTTGGGCTACTGTTCTTCGCCGCCTACGGCGTCTGGTTCTGGCGCGAGATCCGGGCCGGCGGCGGGCTCGGCCACGACGATGACCTCCAACCGCTGCGGCTGCAGCGCCGCCGGACACAACCGGCCACCTGGGCCGTGGCCACCCAGACCCTCGTGACCATCGCGCTTATATTCGCCGCCTCACAGCTGTTCGTGCACCAGCTCGAACTGATCGGCCCGACGCTCGGCTTGCCAGCAGCAGTGACCGCGTTGCTGCTATCGCCGATAGCCACCGAAATGCCCGAGATCATGAACGCGATCATCTGGGTGCGTCAGGGCAAGACGCGCCTGGCCCTGGCCAATATCTCCGGCGCCATGATGATCCAGGCAACGGTGCCCTCCGGGCTGGGCCTGCTGTTCACACCGTGGCGGTTCGGCACCGCGCTACTCATTTCCGGGCTGGCCACCATGGCCGCGATCGGCTACCTGCTGATCCTGCTGCGCACTGGCAGGTTCACGGCCACGACGCTGTCGCTCGCCGTCATTGCCTACCTCGCCTTCACGATCGGCCTCATCCCCGTGCTTGCCTGAAACCCTCGGGCCGCTGACGAGCCACTCCACTTACCGGGATGGCTGCTGCATGGCACTCTGACTCATTGCTGCCCGTGGCGGTGGTCATGCGGATGCGCTCCGGTGTCGGGACCACCCTCACGGGGCGGATCGGCCGGAACTCAACAGCCAGGCTGGCCATGGTTGCCGCAGCAAGCCTGATGGTTACGGAGCTTGATGAGCGTGTTCGACGCGGCCATCCGCAACTTAGCGGCGAGCGAGGCGTGGCATGTCATCCAGTTTGAAATGAGGATCCCCGGACTCGGCCGAGGTTCCTGACCTGGCTCTGTCATAACGCCAACGTACGGTGAAGGTGGGCTCTCGTCCAACCGCGACGCGCCATGGCGGTACGATGCAACGCGTGCCTCAGGGTACTGGCGGAACCGGAATCGTGATCGTCGGCGCGGCGATGGCCGGTGGCAATGCAGCTGTCACCCTGCGGGAGGGCGGTTACCGCGATCGCGTTACCGTCGTCGGCCAGGAAATAAGCATCCCCTATGGCAGGCCCCCGCTCTCCAAGACGTACATGCGGTCAGAGGAGGACCTGGCGGGCTGGTATGTCAGGCCGGCCGGCTGGTATGAGGAGCACGACGTAGAACTCCTCCTCGGGTCGAGCGTTTCAGTCATCGATACCGCCGCGCGCACGATAACACTCGGCTCGGGCCAGGAACTGCGATACCAGAAGCTACTGATCGCCACGGGTGGCCGGAACCGGCGGCTCAATGTTCCTGGGGCTGACCTGCCTGGCATCCACTACCTGCGCACGATCGATGAATGCGAGGCGATCAAGGGCGAAGCGATCGCCGGCCGGCACGCGGTCGTCGTCGGCATGAGCTTCATTGGCTCAGAGGTGGCGGCGTCGCTCACCCAGCTCGGGGTGCACGTGACCGCCATTTTTCCCGGCAGATTCCCGCTTGAGCGGGTGCTGGGCAGGGAGATCGGCGCGCTCATGGACGCCATCCACCGCGCGAACGGAGTCGACATGCTCGCGGGCCATCAGGTCGCCGGTTTCGAAGGGACGGACCGGCTTGAGGCGGTTACGACCGGCAGCGGCGTCCGGGTGCCGTGCGACTTCGCCGTGGCTGGTGTCGGGATCGAACCAGTCATGCCGGCCGTGGCCGGCCACTCGATCGCCCTGGATAACGGTGTTCTGGTCGACGAATGCTGCCGCACCAGCGCCGCCGACGTCTACGCGGCCGGAGATGTCGCGAACCATCGGCACCCGATATTTGGCCGGGTCCGTGTCGAGCACTACAACAACGCCGAGAAACAGGGTGCCGCGGCAGCCAGATCCATGCTGGGCTCGGAAGCCCCCTATGACTACATCCATAGTTTCTGGTCAGATCAGTATGATCACAAGCTTGAGTATGTCGGCCACGCCACGACATGGGATGAGTTCGTGGTCCGCGGCAGTCTGGAGGAAGGAAGGCTCGTCGGGTTCTACCTCGCCGGCGGCGTGGTGCGTGCGGCGGTCGGCCTCGACCGTGGCGGTGACCCCGAGCTAGAACCAGACTCGGAAATGGCAGCGGCGGCGCGCCTTGTGGCGGTACAGGCCGGGCCCGCTCGTGAGGTACTCGCCAGCGAGCAGACGGATCTGTGGTCGCTAGGCATTTGAGAAGAGGGGGATGTTCGCGCCGCTGGCCGGAGCCAGCGGGCTGTCCAGCAGCGCGAGGATCAGTTCCGCGACATCACCGGGCGTCAGGCCCGGACGAAGTTCGGGGTTAGCCCGGCGCAGCATCTGGGTGTCGACGGCTCCCGGGCTCACGCAGATGGCGCTGATGCCGTGCTGCCTCCCTTCCACGGCTATGGCTTCGGTGAGGCCGATGACCCCGTACTTGGAGACGTTGTAGGCGGCTAGTCCAGGGAACTTCTCGGTGGCGTAGATGCCTGAGAGCGAGGCGATGTTGACGATCCGTCCTTCGCCCGCAGCGCTCATGGCGGTGAATGCGGCCCGGCAGCACAGGAACGAGCCGGTCAGGTTGACCCCAATCGTCTCTTCCCAGATTTCCAGCGTGGTCTGGCCGAACGGCGCGGACGTCAGTACACCAGCCGCGCAGACCAGGGCGGCAAGAGGGCCGGCCTGCCCGGCGGACGCGAACAGCCGTTCGACGTCTCCGGGCTTGCTCACGTCGGCCGGTACGGGCGTGGCCTTGCCGCCGGCTGCGCTGATCGAGCTGGCGACCCCAGCAAGCGCATCGTGGTCACGTGCCGCGAGAACGACGTGCGCGCCAGCGCCAGCGAGCGCCCGAGCCGTAGCAGCTCCGATTCCCCGGCTGGCACCGGTGACCACCGCGAGACGTCCTGCCAGCCAGTGCCCCCGATCAGTCATGGGCTGCGGCCCTGGCGTCGCTGCGGATGACGCGCCGGTAAAACTGTTCGTGAGCATCCAGACTCCGCTCTAGGTCCAGATGCCTTTGGGCATGCTCGCGGCATGCCGCGCGCGAGATCTGGGTTATCCGCTGGACCCCGCGTGCGGCACCTTGGATGTCATCTGGTGCGACCAGGAAGCCGGTCACGCCATCGGTGATTATCTCCCCGAGCCCACCGCGATTGAACGCTACGACAGGAGTCCCGCAGGCGAGGGCGTCGGCGGCGGCCATGCCGAAGGGCTCGTCCCACCTCGCCGGGCAGACGACAACAGCCGCACGGGCCATTGCCGCCCACATGGCGGTTCGCGGCACCCCATCGTGCACCGTCACGCCCGGCTCGCCGCGCCGCGGGCCGATCTGCTCGCGCGCATAATCGACGTCGTAGGCCTCGCCGTAGAGGTCGATCCTGGCTCCGGCCGCCCGAGCGATGTCGATCGCCTCAGCGGCTCCCTTCTCGGGGGTGAGCCTGCCAGCAAAGACGGCGCCGTCCCCGGCCGCGTCCGACCAGGGGACCGAGCGCGTCGGCACGTAGGGCGGGAGGATCGCGTCGACTCGGGTGACGGTGCGCCAGGCGGTTGCCTGGAACGTGGACACGCAGGCCACGGCCGGAGGGCGGCTGCGTTCGGTTGCGATACCAAGCGCAGTAGCGACTGCCATCTCCGGGGGCAGGTGGAGCGTGTGAACGATAGGCGCTTCCAGGCCCGCAGCGAGGCTGATCGCCGGCGCATCGAAGGCGTGATTGTGGATGACGTCGTACCGGGTCTCCCGGACGGCGGCGTAGGCCCTGGCAAACGCCGACGCTGCCGCGCCAGGGTCGCGGCCTGATGGGCCGGAGGCTCGGTACAGGGTGGCTGCCAGCGACATCGGATCGATGCCGGTGTCGATCACCGTCACTCCTGGTATCTGCGATCCGGTGGCCGCGTAGACATGAACCCTGTGACCCCTGCTGACCAGGCCCCGCGCAAGATCGGCAACAAAGGCCTGCGAGCCTCCTCCCTGCGGCTCGCGGATGGCTGATACGAGCGGCGCCACGATCGCGATCTTCAGCGGCGCTTCCGAGCCGAGCTTCACCGTGTGACGTCCTTAAAGGCCAGGTCGCGGGGCGGATTGACCCCCAGCACCTCATAAGGCACCCGCCGGCTGCCGCGGTCACGGACTTCTGTCACCGCATGGGGGTAGAAGATCTCCGCAAGCTCAATCGCTTCGCGGTGGCTGGCGAACTCCATGAACATGGCTCCAGCGAAGCTTCGGTAGTGGTAGCCGCGGGCGGCCAGCCAGCCGATGTTGTTCGGCCAGATAATGGCGATCCGGCCATCAGGCCCGCAAACCCGCTCCATTTCCGTCAGGCCAGCATCGCCGCCATGGCAAGGTTCGGGGGTCAGGACAGAGCACGCGACCACCAGGTCAGCGAATCCGCTCGGCACAGGCAGGTCGTCGAAAAAGCCGCTCATGACGCGGGCGCGACAGCCATGATCGGCCCTGGCGAGCTTCCGCTCGAGAATCCTGCGCAGGCCCGCAGCGGGCTCGACAGCCACTACCTCCTGGCCCCGATCGACGAGCTCCATCGTCAGCCGCCCTGAGCCCGCGCCGACCTCGACAATCCGGTGCACGCTGCGCGGCAGCCAGCCAACTATCCCGGGATGGAGCCGCTCGGCGCGGACCAAGCGCTCGTAGAGCCCGGGCTCGAGCCGGTACAGCAATTCCCAGGCCAGCGTTCGGTCGGCCTGCGGATCACAGCGATCGTCAGGGGCGAAGCGCCGCGCCTCGGCTGGGGTGAATGCCTGGAGGTCCGCAGCTGTGTAGCGGCAGCTCAACTCCCTGCCCGCGCGGGCTGGGTCCTCAGAAGTGATCACCGACCTCGGCCCAGTTCTTGTCGGTCTCCCAGACCCGGACTGACTGCAGCACCCCGTCAGGGAGCTCGCGCTTGAGCCGTTCCCAGAAGATCACTGCGAGGTTCTCGGCCGTCGGGACGCATCCTTCGAGCCACGGAACATCGGTATTCAGATTACGGTGGTCGACGTGCTGGATGACCTGCTGGTACATCACGTCGGAAAGGAGCTTCAAGTCCAGAACATAGCCACTGTCGTCATTAATCTTTCCGGCAACAACGACGTCCAGCGCGTAGTTGTGGCCATGCAGGTTGACGCATTTCCCGAACAGCCGCCGGTTCTCATCCTCTGATAGGCGCGGGTTGCGGAGCTGGTGCGCGGC
>Ga0207646_10005403_pt1 | contig 13440 bp, 5 predicted proteins | sample KBSK5502metaG_FD_184343 | JGI IMG/M metagenome (GOLD analysis project Ga0207646, IMG submission 184343) | Corn, switchgrass and miscanthus rhizosphere microbial communities from Kellogg Biological Station, Michigan, USA - KBS K5-50-2 metaG... | ecosystem: Host-associated > Plants > Roots >... | reverse complement strand
TCATCGCATCGGGCTAACCATTCATCAACTGAATCTCGTCATGGACGGCGCGCTCGATCAAATCATCGACGGCCTCACAACTCATTATCAAGCCGAGAAGCTCAGAGAAGAAACCGAGTCTACCTTGGTGCCTGCATAAAGAACCGGTTAGCGAACCGGCCATCTCCACTCTCAGCCGGCTGCGATTAAGCGGCTCTTCTCCGCGCAAGCTCTCCCTCACGGTCGGGCTGCCAAACCCCTTAATGCTTGGCCCTAACTTTCAAATCGATTGCATTTTTATTGTTACAGACTCTCACACTTCCTCCTCAAGTATTACTCAAGAATTCCTCAAGTCTAATTTCGTAACCTGCTACCCGTAGTAGTCCAGTCTGATTTCTCTTTGACACACCGAGGAGGTCCACCATGTTGTTCAGCAAGGCCCAGTTCGGCTTAATCGAAAATACTAAAGCAAGGCATTTCAAGCTAATGAGCTTACGAACGAAAGTTCTTTTCGCTGCCCTAATCTGTCTGGTGGTTGGCGTGATTGTGGCGACGATGCCTGGTTCCGCTGCTACCCCGTCGAGCGGAACCCTGACCGACGTGTCCGGCCCGTTATTTTACGACGCCGGGCCGTTTAACGTGGCCAATCCCACTCCTGTGATCGAGCTTGACAGTGGCCCGGAGTGCAATGGTTCCGCACAGCCATGCGATAATTTCGCGCTGACGGTGACGCTGCCCGCGGGTTACCACGCCGCGCATCCAAACGCCGCGGTCAAGGTCACGCTGAGCTGGACCGATACCGGCAGCGGCGCCTCGGACTACGACCTCTACATCTTCAAAGGTACTGTCGGTAACACCAACGGTAGCAAGCAGGCCGATTACCAATCGGCGAGCAGCGCGAACCCTGAGATCGCCACCATCAGCGCCCTGGCAGATGGCTCTCAGAATTTCTCCGTGAAAGTCGTGCCGTTTACGCCGACTCAAGAAACCGTCCATGTGAAAATAGAATTACTGACGGGTTCCAGTGTCCCCAGCCCCAGCCCCGGCCTCAGTGGCTCGGGTCCTGGCGTGCCAAGATTTTTTAATTATGTGTCGCCAAATGGCATCGCTGACAGCGTGGGCGAGCCATCCATTGGTTCCAATTGGAAGAGTGAAAAGACATTCAGCAACAGTCTTAATGCGTCCCTACCGAATGGCGGCGCCACCTTGCTCTTCGGCGGATTTTCGCCCTCTCTCTGGCGAAACACTTTCGATGACTGTTCCTCACCTGCAGGTGTACTTTGGGAGTCGAAGCCACTTTTGACGGCGAACACTCCGCGAGTCTTCGGAGACCCGATTCTATTCACGGATCATACGACTGGCCGCACCTTCGTGTCGCAACTCGAGGGACTCACGCCGGCAGGCAGTACGACCGACATTACCGATAACGACGGCGACTCGTTCACGCCGAGTGAAGGATCAAGTCTCCCATCAGACGTCGATCACCAGACGATCGGCGGCGGCCCATTCGCGCCACCTCTTACAGGCGGCACTCCGCTGTATCCGAACGCGGTCTACTACTGCTCGCAAAGCGTCGCGGATGCTCGCTGCGGACGCAGCGATGACGGCGGACTTACATTCGGCCCCGCGACAGTCATGTATACGACTGTCGACTGCGGTGGGTTGCACGGCCATATCAAAGTGGCGCCCGACGGGACTGCTTACGTGCCCAACAACGCGTGCGGAGGAACGGACCTGGTAGGCCACGTGGATGGCAATCAAGCCGTCATCGTGTCCGAGGATAATGGCATTACGTGGAGCATTCGGAAAATCCCCGGCTCGACGACAAAGAGCGCCCACGACGGATCGGTTGCGGTGGCCAACGACAGCAAGACAATCTATGAGGGGTTTCAGTCGGGCGACGGTCATCCGCGCATCGCAGTGTCGCATGACAAAGGCTTGACCTGGTCAGTTCCTTTTGATGTCGGCACTACGGTCATCGGCGGCGGGCCAATCTTGAATACGGGATTTGCCGCGGTCGTGGCCGGCGATCCCAATCGCGCAGCATTTGCCTTCTACGGCACTGTCACTGGTGGCCCCGACTGGAATAGCCCGGGGTTCGACGGTGAGTGGTTTCTCTACGTTGCCAGCACCTTCGACGGCGGCGCAACCTGGACCACACAGAACGTCACGCCGGGCGATCCGATCCAGCGCGGCGGAATCTGCGGCAGCGGACCCTGCCGCAACCATCTCGACTTTTTCGACGCGACGATTGATAAGGAAGGCCGCGTGCTGATCGGTTACACGGACGGCTGCGTCACCGCGGGTTGCATTGCCGGCACCGCCGGCAATGACTTCACGGCGAAGGGCACCATCGCGCGCCAGACCGGCGGCAAACGGATGTTTGCAGCCAACGATCCGATCGAGCCGGCGATTCCTGGTGCGCCATTGGTTACAGGAAGCGTCAATAGCGCAAACACGATGGCGAGTTTATCGTGGCCAGTGCCAGACAACGGCGGCTCGCCGATTACGGCCTATAAGATTTCCCGCGGCCCATCAGCAACCGGCCCGTTCACGCTTATCGCGACCGTACCGGGAAGCAAGAACAGCTTTACCGACACGACGTTTAACCCCACGATCACGAATTTCTACATCGTCACGGCAGTGAACGCCATTGGTGAAGGACCATACTGCCACCCGTTTCACCCGCTACCCGTCGTCGTCGTCGTGGAAAGTGCTTGCGATCAGCCGGGTCTTACGATCCTGACCGATCCGCCCAACGATGAGATAGACAAGGTTCCGGGTCACGACGTCCAGAGCCTCCGAATCTCTGAACCGTTTGCTTTCGCGCCAGACAAGGTGGTCTTCACTCTGAAGATGCAAAGCCTTGCGACGGTGCCTCCGGACACTCGTTGGCCGGTGACCTTCAATGCTCCGAACGGCACCAACTACACCGTACGGATGACCAACTCGCCAGTGGACGGCGCCACGACCGCGCCTATCTTTCAAGTTGGGCCCACGGCAGGACCGTTTGTGCCAGCCGATGCGGCCAGCAACTTCAACGCCGACGGAACGATCACTATCGTGGTGCCGAGAAGCGCCATCGGTAATCCAGCAGTTGGACAAAATCTCACCGGCTTCCTGACGAGGATTGCCGTCAATCTGGTTGGGGCTACGCTCACGCCCGACAACATGCCGGGCAGCCTCGCCCCAACAGGCAGCTACACGATCGTCGGCAATGCTTCTTGCGGGCCGACACCGCCGCAGTGCCTCGAAGACGACGACTCGCGCATCGTGTACGACAACGGCTGGCACACCGTCAAAGCCTCGAACGCCTCGGGCGGCCACTTCCACTTGAACACTGGTAAGGACGTACAGCACGCCCTGACGTTCACGTTTAACTTGCAGAGGAGCACGGGGTCGCTGCAGTACTTCTACGCCACGAGCTCAAAGGGTGGCACGGCCCAGGTGCTCATTGACGGCCATGCCCCCACGACCAACCCGAGTATCAACTACCTGGGCGGGTCAGGCCAGATGCGCGACCCAACGTTCGGTGTCTCGGTCACATACCAGCTCGCCGGCAAGGGCACGCACACCTTCGAGCTCGTCAACCTGACTGGGCCCGCCTACGTGGACGAGTTCTGCATCAACAACGGCACATCGAGCACCACGGCCACCACTGGGCCGGGCACGACCATGACCAGCACCAGCGCCCTGGCCATCGGGCAGTCGCTGCCGCAGAGCGTCATGGTGCCCTCGAACGCGCTAGGCTTCTCGGTCGCGGCAGAGGCCAATGTCAACGTGCCGTACACGCTCGTTGTAATTGATCCGAGCGGCAGGGTGCTCGGCACCGCGAACTCCTCCTCCAACGGCATCGCCAGCGTGAGCATGCCGGTTTCCACCTCGGGCCAGTATGTGATCCAGCTGATCAACGTCGGAGTTGGACCGGTCAACATCTGGACTGCGGCAACCCCGTTTGTTCAGTGGTAACCAAGTTGGGTTCGGGTGGCACCGCCTTCCGGGGCGGTGCCACCCGGCGCCCTCTCGGGCGATATTCAGGCTCTTAGCTGTAAGAGTGAAACCAGACGATGGAATTTTGCTTACCAACCTGGAACCGGTGAAAGAGGTCACGAAAATGAATACGAAAACTCGAAGCAATCATGTCAGATTTCCAAAGCCAGCGACACTCGCCGTTACGTTTGCGCTTGCCACTGTGCTTTGCGTCATACCTCTCTTCCAGACACGCGCTGCCAACCCCACGATGGGAACGATCAATGTTGCCACGGTGACGCCCGTTACGTGGGACGGTAACGCAGTAGGAACCGGATCTGCGGGTGGGGAGGGCACATGCGTTGAAAACGATCCCCATATGCCAGGAGATAACTGCGACACATTTACGCTGACGGTTGGCGGAACGGGCGGACCGACGGGTGACTGGGCGACCGCGGGCAAGCGTATTGAGGTCAAGCTCTCGTGGGCTAATTCCGGAGACGACTTCGATCTGTATATCCACAAGACTGATAACAACGGACCAATCGTAGATTCTTCAGGACATGGCGCTGGCCGCCCAGAGGTAGCACACATCAGCCCGGCAACGGATGGCGTCGGTGTCTTTACAGTGCACGTCGTCTATTTTGTGACCGTACCGGGAGACCAGTATCACGGCACGGCGACCGTGGTTCCACTTACTCCACCGGCACCTCCCGCGGCGACTGCGGATACGGGCCCAAAGGTAGGGTATGAAAACTTCGAGGCGCCGGGCGTTCTCACACCGGTTACCGTAAGCACCGGCCCTACTGTCGAATACATGGGACGTGGCGCAGGCGAACCCTCGATCGGCGTGAATTGGAATTCACCCGCGCCAAACAACGTGACCGGTGTGACGAATTTCCAGTCGGACCTGGAGACGTCGTTTATTACCTTCGCTAACAGTTGCCCGACAGGTGGCCCGACTGCAACCTGGGCTAATCGAGCTGCGCCGACTTCGGTGGTAATTGATTCCGATCCTATTGGCTTCACGGATCGTCAAACAGGTCGCGTGTTCGCGGCAGAACTGACTGCGACGTCCCCCACGTGCAAGATCTCCTACTCAGACAACGACGGAATGACTTGGGTGCCAACCACCGGACCGCTTGGGTCCGGCATTGACCACGAGACCATCGGCGGCGGCCCGTACCACGCGCCCCTCATGGGGACTCCCGGGTATGCCAACGCTGTCTATTACTGCTCGCAGGACCTCGTCGCAGCCTTTTGTTTGCGCAGCGATGACGGAGGGGCCACCTTCGGTCCAACTGTTCCGACCTACACATCAGCATGTGACGGCTTGCACGGCCATGTGAAGGTCTCGCCTAAAGATGGAACGGTTTATCTACCGAACAACAGCTGCGGCGCCAACCTCGGGGCCGTGGTAGTCTCAGAAGATAATGGAATAACCTGGAATGTTCGTCCTGTTAAAAACGCCACGTTTCAAACCTCCTCCGGCAACAGCGACCCCGCGGTTGGCATTGATAATAATGGCCGTGTCTACTTCGCTATGGCGAATGCTGACAGCGCCGCAGCCGTAGCCACATCTGACGATCACGGCAATACCTGGAATAACATCGTCGATGTCGGGGCCGTTTATGGGCTGCAGAATATTCGGTACCCGGCCGCAGTGGCAGCAGACGCCGGTCGCGCAGCCGTCGCTTTCTACGGCTCAACTACGGCTGGAAGCGCCAACAGTGACAGCTTCAGCGGTCTCTGGCATCTTTATGTTGCGCATACGTTTGACGGCGGATTGACTTGGACGACCTCTGACGTGACACCCGGTGCGCCGATGCAGCGTGGTGCTATTTGGACGGGAGGCGGGGCCAGAATCTCTCGTAACCTGCTCGACTTCTTCGACATTACTGTTGACAAGCAAGGTCGCGTGGAGGTTGGGTACGTCAACGGATGCCCGGGCGGTCATTGCGCTCAGGCAGCGCCCACCGCAAAGGGCAACGCATATAGCGCAACGGCAACAATCGCACGGCAGTCAAGTGGCAGGCGGCTTCTCGCGGCTTTTGACCCATCCAGTGCCACATCGGTACCGGGCATGCCTTCTATCACACAGCGTCGAGTCGGTCCAGTGGTCCACCTCGGTTGGTCCGAAGCTGATATCGGCAACTCGACAATCACGAGCTATAGCATAATGAGGGGGACCAAGAGCGGCAGTGAGACTCTTCTGACCACGGTCCCCGGAACTCAGACCAGTTACGATGATCTGACGGCAACCGACATCACCAAGACCTATTACTATAAAGTGGTCGCGACAAACGGCGTAGGTGTGTCCTGCGCGAACAACGAAATAGCCGCGCCCTATGTCGGTGACACGTGTAGCGGTCTGATTATCCATCAGAACCTGTCCAACCATCCGGAAAGCGCGGCCGCGAACACTAGCCAGGCGCTCGCCATTGATTATATTGCAGTCGGCGAGCCTCCTAGCACGACCAACTTTCTCTTCAAGATGAAAGTTGGCAATCTAAACAGCGTGCCACCAAACAGCAGGTGGCGGATGGTCTGGGATTCGTTCTCCTCGCCGGGCCAGCAGTACTACGTCGGCATGACTACCGGAGCGATGGGACCGCCAACCTTCGAATACGGCACGATTACCACCGCCGTCGTCGCTTTGGTCATTGGCGTTCCTACCGAGAAGATGGTCGGACTTGCTCTGCCTCAGAGCAACTTCCAATCTGACGGCACAATTACTATTTACCTTCCGAAGTCCGCCGTCGGAAATCCACAGCCCGGAGACCTCCTCGGCGCGGTGAACGGAAGGACATTCGATTCGCCTGGAACTAACGAGCGGTCTACGTTTCTAGTAGACCATACTTTCGTAAAAGCACAGACGGATAACGCGTTTCCGGCTGCGACATACACGGTAGTCGGCAATGTGTCTTGCGCCACGCCAACGCCGACGCCCACTCCAACGCCAAATCCGTTGCCTTGCAGTGGGACGACAGTGGAGGACGACGACTCGCATATCGCGTACTCTAACGGCTGGCATCTGATCAATAACTCAAACGCCAGTGCCGGCCACTTCCGGCTCAACGAAGGCGGAGACAACACGCACAACGCCGTCTTAACTTTCGACGACACCGCGCTAACGGGTTCAGTCACTTACTTCTACGCCACCAGTCCGAAAGGCGGGAGTGCTGAAGTCTTCGTGGATGGTCAGGATAAAGGTAGTGTGAATTACAACGGTCCGTCAGGCTCGAATCGCTCACCGATATTCGGTGCTTCGATGATCTACAATTATGGACCAACTATGGGAGGGCACCACACGCTGGAAATCAGGCCCATTCATGATGCTGTCTACGTTGACGGCTTCTGCCTACCCTCCAGTGCGGCTGCTACCGGAACACCGTCGACGCATCCTGGCAACACCGACATGAATGATGCAAACGTGTCCGCAGGGCAGGAGGTACTGCGCAGCATTACGTTGCCATCGGGAACGCAGGCAATCTCGATTGCGGCTGAGCCGAGTGTAGCGGTGCCAATGCAATTGGTGCTGATTGCTCCGTCTGGTTCGGTTCTGCAGACTGCGAGTAGTTCGACGGGGGTTGTCGTGCTCGAGGCCCCGATCACGCAGAGCGGCGTCTACATTATCAAGGAGGTCAACCTTAGTGTTGGGCCAGTGCAAGTCTGGTCAGTCGCGACTCCGCTAGTGTCGACTTCGCTGGTGTCGCAGATGTCGAACGGGCCGCCGACCGGGCAGACGGAAGGAACGCCGCAAGGTGGATCACGCTCGTCGCTATTGTCGAAAATCCTGGTTGAAGTTTGCGAGCGAGTGCTGAGATGGCCCGTCTGATGGCAGCATTTCAGCTCAGGTAAACATGTGGGGTGGCGCCTTACAGAAGTTCTAAGGTGCCACCCTTTCTTTACTTCGACTTTGTCCAAGAGAGCGCCGCGAAGGCTTTCGAATCGATTGCATTTTTGTTGCTCCCTCCCAAGGTGAACCACGTTGCCGACGCGACGAATCGTAGCCGTCGGCATTCCGGGTGCTGAAGTAGCCGTCGTTGGGTCAAAGCGAGCAAACGTCCACTTGACTGCCGGGCAATGGTTGCGGTTGCGGTGTATGCATTGCCGCTGGCGGCTGGCACGGCTTCGACCGGTCAGACTGCGAGCACCAATTATCAGATGCCTTCAGGCTCTCAGGAGATCTCGGTCGTTGCTGAGGCGAGTCTGAACGTGCCCTTCAAGCTGGCCCTGGTCAATCCGTCGGGTCTGACATTGCAAACTGTCGATGCAGTAAATGGCACGGCGGTGCTGAACGCGACGGTAAGCCAGAGCGGGGTGTATGTCATCAAGGTCATCAACGTGAGCCTTGGGCCGTTGCAGTTCACGACCACTGCCACGCCTCTGGTTACGCGATAGATTCGACCATACAGGATGAGTTGTGCGCTTGCGCATAGCTCATCCTGTTCGCCTACCCGACTCTAAAGTCAATCACCTTTCAAATTAATTGCATTTTCCTTGCCACTCCTCCTCGATTCTGGTTCTCAAGGATCGCTCAAGGATTCCTCAAGGTGAATAAGTAACAGTGGCTGCATGTTCCATCATTTCTTCCGGTTTGAGACGGCGTTCGGCCACGCAACCCGACTGCGGTGACAAGAGGAGTAGCAGCATGAAATTGAATCTGACCAGAACCGACGCCCGAAAATACTACTGGCGCTCGGAGAAGCCAAGAGCGGCTATTCAAATACAGCAGCTGCACGCACGAAGTAATCAGGAACATGGCACGGCGCCCGACCTATATCGCACGTCGCGTAATAGGAAGGGAATTCCCGCGAGCAGTTCTTAATGACGATGATTCTGGAGGCTGAGAGTTGCTGGTTCAAAACTTGACCGCGGTGAAAGGAAGGATTCATATGTCGCAAAAGTCGTCCCACACAAATTCGCGCAGTTTTTCGATAAGGGTTCTTTTGGTCGCTATTTGTTGCGCCTTTCTAGGTGCCGCCATAGTCCCGATCACGCGTTATCGATTGCTAAGGACGGTAGAGGCGTCGACCCCGGCTACAAGTAACATAGCTGTGCCCACGGCTGTCGGCCAGAAGGTGGTGATCAATTGGACCGGATCCATCCCCCCGCTCGCAAATGGGACAAGCGATTGTTCCAAGTTTGCCGACACTCCGGCCGCTGATCAGCACGTTTCGACGATAAACGTGCCAATCGGCGTCTACAACTCGCTTAATGCGAAATTCACATTCAACATTACTTGGCCGAATGCCAGCAACGATGAAATCCTGACAGTCATAAAGCCCGACGGGAGCACGCTTGCCTCCAGCGATGGCAGCCTACCCAGCGAGACTGTCGTAAAAAACAACCTCGCAGGAGGCGCTTACAAGATCGTTGCCTGCGGTTTTCTTAGCGGACCGGATCCTCAGCCTTACTCCGGGACACTGACAATCGAGACGCTGTCGAATTCTTCGCCGCCACCGTCCCCGACGCCGACACCAACGCCTACGCCAGTCGTTCCCTACGTGCCTCGGTATTACAACTACGCCGCCGGCACTTCGTTAGGAGACGGCGCCGGCGAGCCGAGCATTGGTTACCACCGGGACACCAAGCGCGCGATGTACATCGCCGGCTTGCAGACTCTTCAAGTCACGTTCCCTGAAAACATTTCGCCCGTTGGGACGATTCCTGAAGCGGCTCCTGCTGATTGGAAAGATGTGTCTTTCCTGACCACGAGAACAAGGTCACTCGATCCAATTCTGTTCACCGATCAAGGCACCGGCCGCACGTTTGTTTCGCAGCTCAATGACATTTATCAGATTTACGGGGTAACCGGGAACGGGTTAACGCTAATTGGATTAAATAGCTTGATGGCCTACTCCGATGATGACGGCGCAACGTGGACACCCGCACAGATCAATCCGCCTGATGGTAGTTATGACCACCAAACCGTTGGCGGTGGTCCATACCCACCCGCGCTATCGGTTCTTGCGAATCCGCTTAACAAAGGTAATGCCGTTTATTACTGCGCTCAGGCGGGACTCACTGCCTACTGTTCGCGCAGCGATGATGGAGGGTTGAACTTTGGGAAGTCGGTGCCCATCTACACCGCGGAGACCACACCGGCGGGACCTGCGTGCGTCGGCATTCACGGGCATGTGAAAGTGGCGCCGGACGGAACGGTTTATATTCCTAATTTCAGTTGTGGCGGAAAGCAGGCGGTCGTCGTATCAACTGACGGTGGGACGACGTGGACTGTTCGTCAGGTCACCGGTAGTCTGGCCCCGGTCGCGGGCATCCTGGATCCGTCAGTCGGCATCAGCAAAGATCCGCCGCAGCCAGGCGGCACGTCGAACACGATCTATTTCGCGTACATCGGAAAACAGCCTGGTACCGTCCCTACCGCTGAACAACAAGATAACCACGTTTACGTGGCGGTGAGCCGCGACCGCGGCGCGACTTGGGACCCGCCCGTGGATGTCGGCCTCAGTGTCGGAGTCCAGAACGCAGTGTTCCCGTCGGCAGTAGCCGGCGACGCCAACCGTGGCGCCGTCGCTTTCCTCGGTACGACCACGAGCGGCAACCACGAGGCAGCGGATTTTAAAGGCACGTGGTATGGATACGTCGCGCACACTTACGACGGGGGGCGCACTTGGACCACTGTCAATGCCACGCCGAACGGACCGGTTCAGCGAGAGGCGTGTATCTGGAACGAAGGCGGCAACAATCCGTGCCGAAACCTGCTGGATTTCACCGATGCGACTACAGATGATAAAGGGCACGTGCTGTTCGCATTTGCCGACGGTTGCATCGATGGGTGCGAGACCGGCGGGCCAAACTCGTACACCGCTAAAGCGTCGATTGCCCGCCAGTCGGGCGGCAAAGGACTGTTCGCTCAATTCGACATGCCTGAGCCTGTCGTGTCGAAGAGTCCTTACCTTACGGGGTTTCGCGACGATATGGCTTCGTACCTGACCTGGAACCCTCCTGACAATGGTGGCTCGGCCATTGCTGCTTATGACATTTATCGCCGCAGTAGTTCCGGCGGTGCAGAAACACTCATCGGTCAGGCAAGCGCGAAAGCGACGAGCTTTAACGATCGCGGTGTCGATGTGCTGGTAAACACTTACACCTACAGGATCACAGCGGTGAACGGAATCGGAGAGGGCGCATCCAGCAATTCGGTCTCTCTCATCGTTCAACCTCGCAGAGAAGCAACCGGGGCATGCCAAGCGCCTGGCGTCACAGTGATCTCTGATCCGGCAGCCGACGAGAGTGATGGGCAACCGTCACACGACATTACATCAGTCTCGATGGCTGAGCCGGAGGATCTCTCGGGCAAATTGGTCTTCACGATGAAAGTGGCGAGTCTGCAAACGATTCCACCGGGCTGGCGCTGGGCCGTCCGTTTTGGAGTAAACAAAGCGGGCATTCAGCAAACTCCGCCAACCGACGTAACCGGTGGCGCGTCCGAGGACTATTTCGTGTCGATGGTGACAAGTGACGGCGCCGCGCCGACCTTCACGTGGGGCGTAACCAGCGTCCCGCAAGGGGCAGCGCGCGTGTTCACAACAAAAGGGTCACTCGACGGCGCGAGTAAGGTCGACGCAAATGGCTCGATCACGCTCGTGATTTCGAAATCGCTCATCAACAATCCCGCTCCTGGCGATCTCATCAACAACATGCTCGGCAGCGTTCGAGCGACCGTGCCTTCAGCTTTACCGGGCACGGGCGGCACCAACGAGACCATTCCGGACAGCACGGGTCCTGGCACCTACACACTTCGGAGTGCGACGTTGTGTTTGCCTAATACTGCGCCGGTTGCGGTAATCACCGCCGACACAGACCACGGTGTGAAGCCGCTGACTGTGAATTTCAACGGCAGCGGATCGTACGACGTTGATTCGATCGACAGCATCGCCAGCTACACCTTCAACTTCGGCGATGGTGGTGACGATGTTACTCAAAGCTCGCCGACAATTAGCCACACGTTTATTGAAGCGGGCGAATACATCACCAGGCTGGTGGTCACGGATTCTCGTGGCAAAGTCAGCTCGAACACGGCGCTGTTCCACGTTGAAGTCTCGGATGCCAGTCCGACGCCGACACCTACACCTACACCTACACCACCGCCGCCGTTGTGTATGGAAGACGATGACCCCAGCATCGCTTACTCGAACGGTTGGCATTTGATCAATTATGCGAGCGCGAGCGGTGGTCACTTCCGCTATCACCAGGGCAACAGTTCATCGCATTTCGCGACTCTGGACTTTAACGTTCCGTCGGGCAGCACGGGCTCGATTACGTATTCGTTTGCGAAGAGTACGAAGGGCGGGACTGCTGATGTTTATCTTGATGGAGTGCTCAAGCAAACCGTCAACTTCGCAGGCAGCGCCGGTACAACCCAGGCGCCGGAATTCAAGCCTGAGTACAACGTGCAATTCGGCGGTTTGTCAGCGGGTGCGCACAAGCTCGAGATTAAGAATCTGACCGGCGTCGTCTATGTTGACCGGTTCTGCTTGCAGAACTCGGTGACCACCACGCAACCAACTACCGGGCCAGGAAGCACGACGACTCAGTCGAGCAGCGTGTCCGCAAGTCAGACGTCGAACAGCGGCTTCCCGGTGCCTGCGGGTGCGCAGGAGATTTCCGTCGTCGCCGAATCGAGTTTGGATGTTCCTTATAAGCTCGTGCTGATAAATCCTTCGGGAGTGGCGCTGCAAACCGTAGATGCTTCGAACGGCGTCGCGGTGCTCAACTCGACGGTAAACCAGAGCGGCATATACGTAATTAAAGTTGTCAACGTCAGCCTCGGGCCATTGCAGTTCACGGTGACTGCCACGCCGCTGGTTTGCCGTTGACGATGTCGCTTGTGAGGGTAACGAGAGAAATCATGATTTAGACCTCTACAAGTTCTCTCGCCCCCAACTTGAAGGCCTCTCCGAGGATGTGAGACTCGGAGAGGCAATTTTTTATCATCGCCTCTAAGGCATTAAGCCGAGATGGGAAGCCGTAATTCTGCGGGAAGCAATCGATGCCCGCGATCTTGAGGTGTGGAGTCAGATCAGTCACACGAAACCCGATTTCATCGGGCTATCGCGCAATAGTCGGCACTTGGGCCGACTCTAAACGTCACTCGGCGGCTTCACAAAAATCATTCTCTCTTCCCTTTTGCCTTTTTACTTTTGCCTTTTGCCTTTATTCGCGCCCGTATCAAGATCCACTGGACTTGGATAGCCTTTGCCTTTCAACTCTGCGATTTCGATCACGATCTCTTTCTGATTCTTCGCAGCACGAGACATTGTTTTTGTCGCGGGCGATTTCTTTTGGGATACGTTCGGCGAAGCATTTGGGCCTTTGGTACTAGTTGGCGTTCCCTTCGGCGAAGGCGCCGCCTCGGCATGGCTGGAACCGGACATCTGGCCTAAGGCATCCAGGATTTGTGCTCGCACGTCCTCTGTCAGCTCATCGAATTGAATTCCATTTGCGTCGAGCACGGCCCTCACG
>Ga0207646_10005402_pt1 | contig 13442 bp, 13 predicted proteins | sample KBSK5502metaG_FD_184343 | JGI IMG/M metagenome (GOLD analysis project Ga0207646, IMG submission 184343) | Corn, switchgrass and miscanthus rhizosphere microbial communities from Kellogg Biological Station, Michigan, USA - KBS K5-50-2 metaG... | ecosystem: Host-associated > Plants > Roots >... | reverse complement strand
TGATCATGGATGATTCAGGGCATTTGATGTATCTAGAAAAGCCAGAAGATTTCAGCCGCGTCGTGATCTTTTTCATCGAGTCAAACCTCGGCTAGCTACATTCCCAGCACCTTATAGCCTCAACTCCCGATAAGTTGTGCGGTCTCAATGGGTCGACGCAACACCAGCTCGAAGTCTACTTGCAGGGATCTCAACAGCTAAAGTCGTTCTCGCGCGTTGATTCAAACGGAACACTACCCTGTCTAGTTGTGATTGAGCACAGCCGGACAGATCGGTTTTCTAAGTGGAAGCATTGTCGGATCAACTAATTAGATGGTGTTGCGCCGACCAGTTGAGCTCGGATGGGTAATCGGAAACTGACCTCGTCCCATTCGGCCGATGTCCGTTGCTCTGCGCTAAGGATGATTGGGGCTTAAGCGCAGGTAGGCAAAGAGCAGTTGTTTCCCGCTTGGATGGCGGCTCCCGCCGTTTGGCTCTACGGTCACAAAAACGGCGTCAATGTCGTCCAGGGTCTTCGGGTCGTTTGTTTTAAGAACCCAGCGCTTCTTGCTTAGATTGTCCTCGTAGAAGATGCCGAGGTTGAGAACCTGCTCCTTGTCTGGTCCGCGCCGGCCCCAGGCTTGAAACGTACTCGCGTTCTTGACGCCGGGCTGCGCATCAAGATCGTAAGCGTAGAAAACCAATCGCTTGCCCTTCGTGTAAAAAACGCGCCCGTAGGTTTTGTTTGTCTGTCCTGTTGTGGATACATCGTGAACTTCGGCGACGTACAGGTCGCGAGCGCCCATTAATTCTCGGATGTCGCGGTCATGCTCGAGTAGATTTTGCTGCTTGGCCACTTCCTCCTGCTTCTCATCGCGTTCCCGTTCGCGGTCGCGCACAAGCTCCGTGAGTTCACCAACCTTTTCTTGCAACGTCGCAGCTTGAGACTTGAGCTCCTCCCGTTGGCCGGTCAGCGTGTCGATTGTCTTTTGCAGTTGCTGCAACTTCGCCTGCGCAGCTGCGAGTTCCTCTTCGCGGCGCGCCCCCACCTCATCGGAATTCTTACTTGGTTGCTGCACGTTCGAGGCCGAGCGTCCAATACTCGCTGCAGCCTTCAGCGTGCTCACTTCCTTCTGTTGTTCCAGCAATTGTCGTCTCAACTCGAAAATGACTTGGTCTTCCCCAATAACTTTGGCCATCAGCTGGGCACGCTCGTGGCCCGCATCGCTCACTTGCTCTTCGAGAGAAGAAGCCGAGCCCTTAGGTAGCTCTGGATTCAATCGCGCGACATCCGTCCCGCGCTTGATACCTGTCCGATAAGCCGCAATGCTCAGAGCCAGCGCAAGCAGCACCGCAGCTGCAAACGGCGTCCACATTTCACGCCAGCGAATCGGCGATGGTCGGTACGTGAACCGCTGCCCACGATTGGACGACATCTCGTGATCGCCCTCGGCTGCCGCGGATTGGCGCACAGACTCTTTGTCCAATCGCTTGAAGAAAGCCTCTTCGGCTTTTTCGACAGACCACGAGTTATCGGTTTCTGCTTTCTCAGGTGCCAGTTCCGAAGCTAGCGCCGCCACACCATGCCGCGAAGCAATTTCAAACTCACGCATAGCCTGACGACACTCTGCGCATTCAGTTAGGTGCGCATCGAGTTTTGCCTGCTCGCCCGGATTCAGCTCCCCAGCGGTCGCAGCGGCGCACAACTCCAGAAATTCCTCATGCGGGGTCATCGATCGAACGCCTCAACTCGCCATCGGATTTCAGCTTGTAGCACACAGGTTAGCGCCTGTTCAATTCACGATCGGCTAGATGTTTGCGGACCTTCTCAAGGCCTCGATAGTGGTGGTTTCTAACATTCCCGTAGGATTGGCCCAGCTTTTCGGCGATTTCTTCGAACGTATGTCCTTCGAAGAAATGCAATCTTAGCGTCTCTCGCTGATCTTCGGTCAGCGACTCCAGGACCCTCCGCCAGCCATTTCTCCCGAAGAGCCCTTCGACAGTCTGGTCGTAGTGTGCGCCTCTATCGCCGCCAGGGTCACATTCAGCTGGTTTGTCTGTGATTCCGGACAAATAGAATCCTTGGGACTTCAGTCGTCTCCTTCGCAAGAGAGCCTGTGTATAGGCCACCTGAACAATCCAAGAACTCGCTGACCCTTTTGAACTATCGAACAGCGCACTTTTTCTGTGGATGTAGAGAAATACCTCTTGGACAAGGTCCTCGGCCTCAGCTTTGTCGCGAAGAATTCTCTGGCCAACGTTCCGGACGGGACGCGCGTAGCGTCGAAAGAGCAGGGCAAGTGCGTCGCGATCTCCTTCACGGATGCGCTCCAAAATAGTTTCGTCAGTGCTCTCGATTGCATTTCCTAGCGTTTCGCCAGAGGTGGCAGCCTTCCCCGTAGATTGTTTTTCGAGGGAGACGATGGAAAAACGAGCTGTAACAGATGAACTCATTAGAGAATCACGAATACTGCTGCGACTCGGAAAATAAAACACAATGTATATTTGTTATCCAACTCTTTAGGCGTCACATTCTCTAACATATAACGCTATAGATGGCTTTATGCAAGAGAATTACACCTTATCGCTTGTGGTACCGTCCGCAAATCCACTCTATCGTTTGCCTACATGGCGAACAAAAACTATCGCGAGATGTTTGCTGAGAGGTTGCGGAGCCTTCGAATCGCGGGCGATCTCACAATCGAGCAGGCAAGTGACCGAGGTGACCTGTCGCCAAATTTTTGGGGTGCCGTCGAACGAAACGAGCAAGAGCCCTGCCTAGACTCGATTTATGGCTTCGCAAAGGGACTCGGGATTAGCCCGGCTGTTTTGCTTAGCTTCGAGGACCGACGGACCGACGATGATCTACGGCGAAACCTCAATGATCTCTTGGACCTTTGCAATTCGCAGGAAGCTCAGCTTGTGAGTCAGATTGCAAATCTGATTTACAGATCCAACAGGCAAAGCGCGTCTTAGGCTTTTGTGCTGCGTTTCTTGCCGGCGATCAGTGCGGCGATTTGATGGGTTTGTGGCGTGAAGCATCGAGAACTATTTGCGCGGCGTGTAAGAAGGCTCCGCAAGGCGGCAAAGATCACCTTGGAGATCGCCGCGGAGCGCGGAAATATTACGGGGAATTTCTGGGGTGATGTCGAGCGTTCGAAGAAGGTACCTAGCTTAGACACGATCGTCGCAATGGCTAAAGGACTGGGCGTTTCGCCCAGCACTCTTTTGCTTTTGGAGCGCGAAGAAGACTCTCGCGACCTCAGGAAGCGCATAGACTCTTTGCTTGACAACACCTCCCCTCAACAACTTGAACTTCTCCATCGAATTATCAAAACGGTCGTTGAACCTTGATTTCCTTTGGCCGTTCTTTTTCGGATGTCATGTCTCGTCGTCCAGAAGGTGTCTCAGATCACCAAAGCTACCTTCGCAAAAAAAATCTTGTCCTCAATTACGGACAATACCAAACCAAAATGAAGAGATACTCCATACGCTGATACGCTGCCTGCCTTGAGGAACGCCAGATTTTGCTGACCACGCCATGAAACCGTCTTCACTTTCGGAACCTGGCACCATGTTTTGTAATTCCTTTCCTGCGTGGGTTCGCTGGTCTTCCCTCACCACGCTGGTGGTTTCCGTCGGGTTTCTCTGCGTGTCCCTTTTTCCTTACAACTACCATACGATATTTGCCAACAGTTTGGTTCCCTCGCTTCTAGTTGCATTGGGCTTTGCAATATTCCTCAACATCTATTCACTCTGGCATCTTCGAAGGCAACATCGGCAGGCAGATCAAGCTTTCCGTGACACAGATTGTGAATTTTCGTCCATCTTCCAGAATGTACTCGACGGAATAGTGATCGTTGATAACGAGGGCGATTGTTTGGACGCGAATCCCGCGGCGGCGGCTATCCTGCGAGTTTCGATCGATAAGTTGATCGGTAGGAATATCAGTCATTTCTTTACGGATCGTGATGCGTTTAGGCAGCGATGGAACTCGTTTCTTCAGAACAAGAATCGACGAGGCCGTGCACAACTCATCGCGGATGACGGAACGACGCTTTTCGTGGACTTCACCGCTGCTGCAAACTATCTGCCCGGCCGGCATGTGGTGATCCTTTGCGACGTCACAGAACGCACTCACGCCGAGATTTCCCTAAAGAAGAGCGAAGAACGGTTTCAGCATATGGCCAACAACATTCAGGAAATTTTCTGGATGATGGACGCCGCCACACAGGAGGTCATCTACATAAACCCTGCATACGCCGTAATTACCGGGCACAGGATCGAGAGCCTTCACGCGAATCCGTCTTCATACCGCGAACTGATCCACCCCGAGGACAGAATTCGCGTTCTCTCCAGTCTCCAGGAGACCGTAAGTTCCGGGAGCTTTGATGAAGAATTTCGCTTCACTCGGGCTGATGGAATCGTTCGTTGGATTTGGGCGAAAGGTTTTCCGGTTCCCTCAGACGGGGAGACGCAGTGGCTCGTCGGGACGGCACAGGACATAACTTCGCGCAAGCAAGCTGAAATGAAGATCAGCGAACAGCTCCATGCGGTGGAGGCTGCCCGCGCTGAAGCGGAAGCACTGCGTAAGTCGACGCTCGCGCTCAGTCAGAATCTAGCGATGGATTCAGTACTCGACACATTGTTGCAATGCATTTCTGAATTGGTGCCGTTCGACAGGGCAACGGTCTTATTCGTAGAAGATGGATTCGAACTAATGGTCGCACGGGAAGCTCCGCGCATCACGCCAAAGCGGATCGGCCTAACGTTGAACGCATCAGAAAACGTATTTCTCCAGACTGTCCTTTTCGAGAAGAGGGCCGTGCACTTGTCAGATGTAGCCAGGGAAACTGAATGGCGCGGCGCTCCTCCACTAGACCAAATTCGATCCTGGCTAGGAGTGCCCCTATTGGCGGCGGGTCGTGTGCTCGGCATACTGTCTCTAGGATCCAACGCGCCTCATGTTTTCACCACCGAGCACCTTCGCCTAGCTAAGTCGCTCGCCGTTCCCGCCGCTGTCGCTATTCAAAATGCACGCACTCACGAGCGTGCTGAAATCTATGCCACTGAACTCGAACTCCGTCTCCACGAATTGCATGCGACGCAGAATGCTTTGAAGAATGTGGACGATAGGTCGTCTCGACAGCTCGATTGATCACCTCTCCCACCGACGAGCCTATTCATTTTTTGCGCCATAACGAAAGTTTTCTTCGTGATCCGATCCACTCAGGTCCTTTTTGCACAAAGCCTGTACGGTGCTCTCCGTCGCCAGGCAACAGTCGTGGAAGGACTTGAACGACGAGTGGCAATCCAAAACATCGTGCCACGACACGGACAGAAGAGCGAAAGGTAACAAGCAAAAATGGATCAGATCACACGTGGTTGCTCGGACGACCGAGATTTACTGATAACTCCGTGTGCAGGCTCAGCCGTGCGGAAGCTCAAGTGCCAACACAGGCGATCGGCGCCGAAGCTGGTGCCGAATCGAGTGAAGCGCCGTTCTAATTAGCGGCATATTGGCATATTAAAGTCCTCCGGCTCGGGCCGGAGGGCCTTTTCGTTTGTCCTGCATTCCTGCCAGAAAAAACAAATCTCACCTTCCGCAATCGGAATCGCGCAGCATACGCCTCCTCCGCTTTCCCTCTGGGGCAGCGGTGATTCAACACCGGTTCTTCCCCGAAACCGATGTCTGTCGTTTCTAATTGGAAGTTCGAGAGCATGTCCCCGCTCTTCGCATCGGCTCAGCCTGCAGCTGGGCACCAGGGGAGTGCGGCTATGCCCCGAGAAACTACATGCGCTTGCTCAGTCTGCGAAATGGAACTCCGTTTACTCGCGAGCTTGGCCGTCGCTGAAGGCGAAGCTTTTCTCGCATTCACCGAGTCGAGCCAATTGCGAGGTCACTCATCCGTTGCAGATCTCGTCCGCCTTCTGAGGACCGCACCTGCCCACTCACAGTCCGATGGAGTGCTGGGCGAATTGCTCAAAGGTCGAGCGGCGCGGCCTAGCTTCATCGATAGTTTGCTACTGCTCGTGTTTGTTCCCATGCTGCACCGGACCGTGCGTCGCGTCGTGATGTGGCAGCCCCTGCTCGCAGAGGAAGACGTCGTTCAACACGCGCTCGGCGTTCTGCTGGAGTTCCTGCGATCGGATGATATGCGGGTTCGCCAATCGCATTTCGCCTTCGCTATTTCCCGCGCCGTAAAGCGTCAAGTGTTCGCATGGGCCGCGCGCGAGGGAATGAAACAGGCGTTGGTGAATCACGCAGGGGACGCGTTCCCTCCACTCGTGATCGAAGAACCTTTCGAACGATACGCGCAGCTCCGTCACTTTCTCCATCGCTGTGCGGCGAGGGGGGACCTAACCTATTCCGAATGGGATCTTCTGATTCAGTTCAAACTCGAAGGACTCCACAACGGGGAAGATCTCCACGCCTCGCATGGGAATTCATCGTCAAACGCTGTCCGCCAAAAACTCAAGCGCCTGCTGGCCAAGCTGCGGCGCTTGGCTCGGTGAGTCTGTGCACAGGAAACGGCCATCGCAGCGTGTCTTGGAATGCGGACGCTCAAGAGGCTACCCTTCAGCCGTCCCTGGACTCAATCGGTTGAGTTCGTGTCCTCGGTCTGTCGAAACATTCTCCCTTCCGGCTAGCCAAAAATATTTTAATTTTCCCGTGACACATTTTTCGCTCCGAACACTGAATTGGTAGATAGAGGGAAGTTCGCACGCAAGTCCCGTCTCCTGCCGTACAGCAGCCTCAAGACGCAACGGGGACCAGTGCGTTCCGGCCGTAACTCCGAGCACGAGTCGGACATGTGGGCTTCCCTCGCATTGTTCATTACGGTGCACAACTCTCGCCGAGGTATCGAAATGAAAAAACCTTTGATGGTCTTTTATTGCGGGCTTCGCTCAACTCGCGCGGTCCTCTCCTCGCTCGTGGCTCTGTGCCTTGCCGCGCCGGCATTGGCGCAGACCGGCAACTCTCCCTGGGAAAACGCCGTCAACGTGCTGCAGCAGGCGTTCACCAGCACCATTGCACGCGGACTCTCGCTCGTCGCGATCGTGGTGTCAGGCCTCACGTTCGCATTCGGCGAGGGCGGATCGAAGCGCGTCCTCGCTGGCGTTCTCTTCGGCGTAGGAATGGCCATTGCCGCGGTGAATTTCCTGGCATGGCTCTTTCCCGGATAGCCGCTTTTCGGCTCGTGTGACGAGGACTGCTATGCACTACCAGAGACGCATTAATCCCGTGCAGCGTTCACTCTCGCGACCGCTCACCATTCTCGGAGCGGAGCGAAAGCTCTTCTTTTTTTCCATGTGTCTTGGCGCCGGGACCTTCAATCTCCTCGGTAGTCTCTTGGGCGGCATCCTCATGTTCTTGCTTCTGTACTTCGTTGCCCGCTGGGCGACGGCAACGGACCCGCAGGTTCTGCGGTTGCTTCTCCGGGCGGCAAGGCTCCGCAGCCAGTACGACCCCGCGAAACTGTCTCCCGTCGTGGTTACGAGGACTACCTAATGCTGAACCTGAAACGGATTTTCAAGAACTATGAAGAAGCCGGATCGCTGAACGCCATGGTCAATCTGTTCGGCTTCATCGGTCCGCGGGTGTTTCTTACGAAATCGGGGGAGGTCGGTGTAGTGCTCGAAATCCAGGGCGTCGACTACGAATGCCTCGACGCTCCCGCTATCGATGGCCTGACGAAACGCTTGGAGTCAGCACTTCGGCTCTTCGACGAGAACTATCGCATCTATCAGCTCTTGTTCAGACGCAACCGGCAGGCCATTCCGCACAGCTTCTGTGGAAAGCAAGTCGTCGACGCTGCGATCCGCGAGCGCATCGCTTATTTTGCCGAGAAAGCGGACGAGATGTTCTCTCTCTCCATCTTCTTCGTTGTCCTTTGCCCGGCTCTCGCGACTCGGCGCTCCATTGGGGCCTCAATCCTCGAATTTCCTGAGCATCCTCGCAAATCGCTCGCCGATATTCGGGCCCGATTTTCGGAGAGCGCAAACGTGAGGCTCGATGCACAGGAGATTACGCGTTCGGAATCCGTCCTTTCCCAAAAAGTCGAGAATTTTCGCGCGCACGTTAGCGACTTCGTTATGGTGAGAATCCTCGGAAAAGAGGAAGCATTTGCCGTTTTGAAGCGCACGCTGAATTTTGATTCCCTCAAGCTTGAACATGCGAAACTGAAACACGACACCTTTCTCGACTACTACCTGGCGGAATCGCATCTCGAATGCCACCGCGGGTATCTTCGCGTCGGCGATGACTACGTTAAGGTTCTTACTCTCAAAGAGCCTTCCGCCCACACCTTTCCTCTCCTGCTCAAGGGCCTTTTGGGCATCCGGGCCAACTACCACGTTGTCACGGAATGGAAAAAAGAGGAGTCCGGCAAGACACGACGCGAGATTCAAGCAAAGCGCCGGCACTTCCACAACACGAAACGCTCCTTCTTCAGCCAGGTCAATCTGAATGACGCGCCCGCGCAGGATGCCCTGCTCGATGACGCTAAGGAGTCGCAGATCCGGGAATTAGGAAAGGGGATCGAAGAAATCGAACTGCACGGCAACTACTTCGGCCGCTTTTCGCTGACCGTCGTCATCTACGACCGGGATCTTGCCGCGGCCGAACGTGCGGCTGCCGAATTCTACAAAGTGTTCAGCGTCCACGACGCGCAGCTCTATGAAGAGCGCTACAACCTGCTCAACGCTTTCTTGGCCGCCATCCCAGGCAACTACGCCTTCAACCTTCGCTGCCTCTACCTGCTAAACACGAATTACGCCGACCTGTCGTTTCTGTTCACCCTGCACGCGGGCGAAACGCGCAACCACCGGCTACGCCAGGAGTACCTCGCCGTGTTCGAAACCAACCACGGCACGCCGTATTTTATGAATCTTCACTATCACGACGTCGCCCACACCATGATTCTCGGGCGCACCGGCAGCGGCAAGTCCTTTCTCCTGAATTTTTTGCTTACGAATCTCCAGAAATACGATCCCTTCACTTTCATTTTTGACCTTGGAGGAAGTTTCGAAAGTCTCACGCGGCTGTTTGGCGGCTCGTACCTGCGGGTAGGGCTCGAATCCACCGGATTCACCATCAATCCCTTTTGTCTCCCGCCGACCAAGGCCAATCTCGATTTCCTGGCCCTTTTCGTCAAGGTTCTTCTCGGCAGCATCGCCCCCAAGCTCGATCCTCAGACCGATCGGGCGCTTTACGAACAGATCGAAAATCTCTACTCGCTCGAGCCGGCGCTTCGCACCCTCGATGTTCTGGCGAACACTCTGCCGAGAAATCTGTCAGACGCTCTCGCCAAGTGGCTGCGCGGGGGACAGTTCGGATTTCTCTTCGACAATCCGCAAGACACCGTTTCCTTTTCGCGCTTCCAGTGCTTCGACTTTCAGCAAATGAGCCGGTATCCGGAACTCCTCGAACCGTTGCTGTTCTACATCCTGCATCGCGCGAACGAAGTCATTACCAATCGCAGAATTTCCTCCACGTTCAAAGCGTTCTTCATCGACGAGGCTTGGGTCTTCCTTCGGAATTCGAGCATCCAGCAGTACGTCACCGAGGCGCTCAAGACGTGGCGCAAACACAATGCCGCCATGGTTCTCTCCACGCAATCCCTTGACGAGCTGAAGCGCTCGGAGCTTCTCGACATCATCATCGAGAGCTGTGCCACGAAGATTTTTCTCGCCAATCCCGACATGGATCAGGACTTGTACCGTCGGCAGTTTCATTTGAATGACGCCGAAGTCGAATGGATCGCAACGCTTCTTCCGAAGCGGCAATTCCTCATCAAGACTCCCGAACTCGCGAAGGTCGCCAATCTCAATGTAGACCGCCGCAGCTACTGGCTCTACACGAACGATCCCTACGACAACCAGAAGCGGAAGGAAGCGTTTGATGCCTACGGATTCGAGAAGGGCCTCGATTTTCTGGCCGGAGCCCATTCATGATCCAGAACTTGACGGAGTTCGCGGAAAAACTTGCATTCACCGCCGTGCTCGTCCCGTTCGTGCTTGCGGGACTGGTGTTCCTGACTCAATCGGTTGCGCAATGGTTTGACGAACGAAATCCGTAGAAAAAAATCCAATTCCCAGCAAGGAGAATCCCGATGAAGTCCCTTTCTTCAAACGACGTGAGGAGTCAATTTCTAAGGGCCTGCATTTTGTTTGCTGCCCTTGCTTTCGGTTCTCTATCGCAAGCATTTGCGGAAGCTGACCGAGCGCGCGTCGTCAAATATGGAAAGGAAGATATCGTCTCCGTCCATGCCGAGCTTCGTTTTTCGACGCTCATTGTTCTGCCCGACGAGGAAGAGATACTCGACTTCACCACCGGCGACCGGGAATTCTGGATCATCAATGGCTCCCACAACCTGTGCTATGTCCATCCGGCGCAAGCCGGCATCCGCAGCAACCTCAATCTCATCACCGCTAGCGGCCACGTCTATTCGTTTCTTTTAACGGAGATCAGCAGCGATCCCCATGCGCAGCCGGATTTGAAGCTCTTCATCGAGCCGAAGGAGGGCACGACTTCGAACGGAACGCTTCGCGGCTACGTGAGGGCAGTCGACGCCGAAGCCTACAAGAAAGAAATTGACGCTGCTCACAACCAAGCCGCAGAGCAGGTTCGGGCCGCGCAAACGCGGGCCGCCGATGAAGTCAGCCAGTTCCGTTCCACCTACCCGACCAAACTTCGGTTTGATTACGCGCTCGATACGAAGGCCGCGCGGGAACCCTTTCTCGTTTCCGCGATCTACCACGACGATACCTTCACCTACATCCGCTGTGCCGCGCGGGAAAAGCCTTCGCTCTATGAAGTCAAGGATGGGAAGCCCAATCTCGTGTCCTTTCAACTCGAGAACGGCGTGTACATCGTGCCCAAAATCGTCGATTCGGGCTATCTCGCCGTCGGCAAGAAGAAGCTGACGTTCACCCGTCAAGTTGCCGCGAAGTGAGGGAGGAACTCGTGACTTCGCCATCGCCTGTTCTGGATAAAGCGCCGAAACCTCCCGGATTGCTGCCCAAAAACGTGCAGTCCTGGCTTCTCGCCGGTCTCGCCGTTCTCATGGTCGTCATCATGTGGCTTACCGGAGGAAAGAAGCCTCCCGCGCCTTCTCGCGCGATTCCTGGCGCTCCGGCCGTGCAGGCGCCGCTCGAAGTGAATGAAGCCAAGATCGTCGAGCTGCAGAATCGCATTCAGCAGCTGCAGCGCGAACAAATCGTGGCGCAGAACGCGCTCGCGCAGCAGAGCCATCTTCCTGGTGCGGGCGCTCAAGATCCGCCTACTGTTTCCGCTGCGACGAGCAATGCGCCGCCTGAGCGCGCGGAAGACGCGATCCAGGCGGAACGAAAAAAGCGCACCTACCTCTCGTTGTTCTCGTCGAATGTCGCTCTGACCTACCGCAGATCTCCGCAGACAGCCCAAGCGCATGAGGGCGAAATAGGCGCTCCGCCATCCGGCGGACAGGAACCCAGTGCTGCACAACTCGCCGAACTCGTGAAGTCCCTCCAGCCGCAAGTCCAGGCGCAAATTCTGGCTCCCAGTCTCGCGCAACACAGGGACTCCGCTGCGGTAAGCGACCGAAAGGAGGAAACCAAGAGCCTTGCCGCCGCGACAGGCAAGACCTACGTCCTGTTTGAAGGAACCGTACTTGAAACCGTGTTGATCAACCGCCTCGACGGGCAGATGGCCGGTCCTATCGAGTGTTTGCTATCGAACGATGTTTATTCCCACGACCGCCAACATCTTCTTATTCCCGCAGGCTCGAAACTTCTCGGTGAGACCCGGAAGGTCGAGAGCCTTGGGCAGAGCCGCTTGGCGGTTTCCTTCCATCGCCTGCTCATGCCAGACGGCTACTCCGTGAGCCTCGATCATTTTCAGGGCTTGAACCAGATCGGAGACGCTGGTCTCCGCGATCAGGTCAACAACCACTATCTGCGCATCTTTGGCGCTTCGCTCGCCATTGGCGCCATTGGAGCTGTGGCCGAAGGCGGAACCTCCGGCACTTTGACCGCGTCCGGCGGAGATCTCATGCGCCAGGGATTTGCGCAAAGCACCGCGCAATCCTCGGCGCAGATCCTCGACCGCTTTCTCAACGTCCTTCCGACCATCACCATCCGCGAGGGGCACCGGATCAAAGTCTATCTGTCGGGCGACCTCGCGCTGCCCGACTACGCGAATCACACCATGCCGTCCAATCTGTAGAGGGAAAGAAAGGAAAAGACCGTGCGAAAGAAAATTCTGATTTGCTTGCTCGCGACCAGTCTATGCGTCGGCGCCGCCTCCGCGCAATTCGGGGGGATCGTCTATGACCCGACAAACTACTCGAATGCCTTGTTGCGTTACTTCCAGCTGCAGCAGCAACTCGTTCAGCTGCGCAACAGTTACGCGCAACTCGTTTCCCAATACAACCTGGCTCTGCAGATGTCCAGGAACCTCCAGAACATGCCGGCCCGCTACCGCGCGCAATTCTCGCAATGGCGGAACGGCACAGCGATCGACACCTACACCAATACCGGGGGCTGGATCAGCGGTGCGAACTTCGGTCAGCCGGAAACCGTTCTTGCTGGTTACCGACAGGCTACGACGGAGCTCGCGACTTACGATGCGAAGGCCCTCTCAGGCATGAACGCCGATGAACTTGCTCGTGTGAAGTCGCAGTATGCCTCCGTCGAGCTCGCGGACGGCGCCAATACCACGGCTCTCGCGACCATCGGCTCCATCCGCGGAAATGCCCAGACTCTCGAGACGCAGATCAACAACCTCGAACGGGATTCGCTTTCGGACGATCCCAGTCTGAATACGGAAGTTTCCGTCCTTAACAAGATCAACGCGACGAATGTACTGACTCTGCGTTCGATACAGGATTCCAACAAACTTCTCGCTTCGCTGCTCGAACAGCAGACCGTCGCTGCCAAGCAGCAGCGCGAAATGACCACCAACGCCATCAACACCGATATCAGCCGGCGCGCCGCCCTTCTCGGAAATATGAACCAGGTGACCAGCACTCTGACTGATTCGCTAGAGAACTTCCGCATGCGGTAGTTTGGCACGCTCAATTCACCGTCGAAGGAGCCGAGCTCAATGCAAACCGATTTCCTGCAATTCCTGTATCAGGCGATCAACAATCTTCTGACACAGAACCTCGGCTTCTTCGATGCCATGGGCCAGAACCTGTTTCGAATGTTCGCCACTATCTTGATTGCCTGGTACGGGATCAAGTCCGCGCTCGCAGCGGCAGGAGGAAAACACTACTTCCATTTCGACAACTTTGCGGGTCTGCTCCTCACGATCGCCTTCGGCTTCGCCATGGTCAATTACTACAGCATCCCCATTCCTGGAATTGGTGTCAGTTTCCACAATCTGATCACGGACGAAGCGCAATTCCTTGCCAACCGCATCAACCAGGCGGAACTGCAAACCATCGTCGACCGCATCGGGGATTTTGAAGCGCGCATCG
>Ga0207646_10005401_pt1 | contig 13446 bp, 15 predicted proteins | sample KBSK5502metaG_FD_184343 | JGI IMG/M metagenome (GOLD analysis project Ga0207646, IMG submission 184343) | Corn, switchgrass and miscanthus rhizosphere microbial communities from Kellogg Biological Station, Michigan, USA - KBS K5-50-2 metaG... | ecosystem: Host-associated > Plants > Roots >... | reverse complement strand
TGCGCTTGACGAAGTCAATAACGACTTCAGAACTCACCGGCACGAGGGTTGCCGCCACAAAACTGACCACAACAAGGCCGAGGTACCCGAACTGCACGACGATCTCTTCGGCCATACGCTCCATGACTCCTGCACGAGTCATTATCCAACATCGGAGGATTGTGCGACGTGAGACCGCACGCCTGCGACAGGGATAGAGGTGTACGCTCCTCTGGCTCCTTGTCTACCCGACCTGTGCCTCAATGCGGTCATAGATGGCACGCAGACGGGCGCCCGAGTCCGCTTCGACATCCGAGAACCAGCGCAGCAGAGAGCGCGTGAGCGGGTCGACCGTCTCATCGGCGATCGCGGCTTCATACCGTTCGCGCATGGTGGGGCCCTGCCGCTGCGCTTGCCTGGCCTTGCCCCAGCGAATTTTCTCGACATCGGGCAGCTCGGAGCTACTCACCTGGAGACGTGCTTCGAAGTCCGGGTCCTGGATATCCGTCCAGGAGGAACCCAGCTCTGCGATGCGCCGTTTGAAAATGTGGTAATGGCTGGTCTCTCGGTGCGCCACCATGGACAGACAGGCGCGCAACTCAGGATCCGGCGTTGTGTCGGCCCAGGCCTGGAGATACACCCCGGCACGCCGTTCCCCTGAGGCAATCGTGTTGAGGAGTTCCAGATAGTGCAGTACGGTCGTAGTGTGCGTCGCCATAGCATTCCTTTCCATTGCGGGCATGTAAACATCGTCATTATACCAGGCTATGTAGCCCATGCACATCCTGCGCAGCCTCGGAGGGGAGGGGCACGCGACGCTTGCCACCAGCAGGCAACCGTGAGGGGGAACGACCGCAGGCCATGCGGGCCTCCGTGGGCATTGCGGGGATCTCGCCGTGGATCTACTATTAGCGCCGTTGGCCAGTCCGCGGTGCCCGCATATCCTCTGACCGGAGTGCCAAAAGAGCGACGCTCTGTGAGGCCGCCAGGAGCGGAAATGATCGTATGTGCTCAGTGTTGACACACCCTGCTGTGCCCATGGCGCTTCTTACCGTGCTTCCTCAGGAAGCCCTGTCACCCCCCTTGCTGCTCGTTGGCGTAGCCTGCCGCGAGGTATTTCTTCCCGTGGCGGCCGATCGAGGTCTCTCCGGTAAGTGTGCGGAGATTCTTCTCTAGGAGAGGGGCGCAGATCATACGCAGTGAGCTCCGGTGGGTATGGCTGCCTGCTGCAGGAGTGGTGATCCTGGGGATGCTTGTGCGGCGGTATGGGTAAGGCTGCCACACGAATGAATGCGTGTGGCGTGACGCGCCACACCATGCTGGGTTGAACAGGCCCGTCGTGGGGAGTCCGGCTCGTGCTCGGTCATCATGTTAACTGGTTGCAAGTTTTAGGCACGACAGAAACGCCTCACATTGATCAACGTATAGGGCATCAATTGCATCCCGTAGTGGCGCTGCTGGATGTGCTCGAACCGGAGCAGCAACCGCTTGCACTTGTCCTCCCATGCACACGTCCGCTCGACGCGCTCCCGTCACGCATGCAGCGCTGCATTGCACAGCCGCCTGCGCCCGCGCTTGGGACTTGTGCGATTGCGAGGGTTCTCCTTGATGTGCGGCATCATCCCTGCATTGAAGATCGCCTGGCGCTTTGACTTTGCATCGCACCCACCAGCGCGATGGAGATACGCACCTTTGAGCACCAACCCCGTGAGCTTGGCCACACGCTTGAGCGCTTTGAGCCCTGCTGGTAAGAGCACCATATCTGCTTCGTTGACGGGGGCAACCGGCAGAGGTGACCCCACAGAGCCATGGTTGTCGATGATCGCCATGACTTTTGCGCCCTGCTGATGTTTGTAGCCGGCATAGCCCAGGCCATCCCCCCCTTTTTGGGCCACCGTGTGCGTCCCATCGCCATGGAGCACGCTGAGATCAAGGGGCTTCTGGTCCGCCAGAGGCCCCACACTGGCGATGCAGGCGTGCTCCAGTGAGCCGTCATCGGCCCACCTGGCGAAGACTTTGTAGATGGTCGTGTAGTGGATGGCCGGCTTGCCATGGGGGTCTTTCGGCACGGCTAAGCATTTCCATGGCATCCCTGTGTAGAGGACCCACAAGATGAGGATGAAGACGCGATGAGAGCCGAGGTTGCACTGGGGTCCGCGCTTGGGCATGGAGAGGTGCGGCAAGAGAAATTGCTGAAAAGATGACCGCCGTGTGGGTCTCGCGTCACGAGGGCCTGGTGAGCGATGGTGTCGTTGCTCCTCACGTGTGTGACCACCTGGTTGTCCCTGCTCGCGGTGTGGTGCGTGATCGGTGCAACCCCCTGGGGTCAGCCGTGGACACCGGCCGTGACGCTACCGCACGTGCGCGACGGGCTGAGCGTGCTGCGGATGGTGGTGTTGTGTACGTCCCGCATGCCCTCCATGTGTCGCCACGTGCACCGCCAATTCATGCGCCACGAGTTGGCCCTATTTGACCATTTTTGTACCCACAACTGTTTGCCACCAAAGCAATTATGTCGAGACATACAGTAGGTTTAAGCCTATGCAGCCTACTGGGCGATAAAACCACCGTCAATGACCAACTCTGCCCCGGTCACAAAGGATGACTCGTTCGAGGCGAGATACAGGGCGCCATACGCGATGTCCTCCGTGGTACCGAGCCGCCCCAGAGGAATCGCGCGCAAACGCCGCTGCATAGCCGCCTCCGGGTCTTCATGGCCGCTCTGGAGCATTGGTGTATCGATAGGACCGGGATGGATGGAATTACAACGGATCTTGTCTTTGGCATGCTCGACGGCGGTGACTTTAGTAAAAACCCGCACGGCACCCTTGGAGGCATTGTAAGCCGGGGCGCCAATCGCAATGATGCCAGAGATGGAGGAAATGTTGATAATCGATCCACCGCCAGCGCGGCGCATGGCGGGAATGGTGTACTTGGTGCCCAGAAAAACCCCCGTGCTATTTACGGCCATCACCTCGTCCCAGACCTCCCTGGTGGTCTCTTCAATCGAGAAGCGACGGATAATGCCGGCGTTGTTCACCAGGATGTCCAGCTTGCCGTAGCGATTCACAGCCATACCGACCGCCTCACGCCAGTCGTCTTCACTGGTCACGTCCAGATGCACGTAGGTCGCTTCGCCTCCAGCCACACGGATCTCGGTCTCAACCTGGCGCCCCTCATCGTTCAGTACATCACCAAAGACGACTTTGGCTCCTTCACGCGCAAAAAGTTTCGCTTCGGTGGCGCCCTGGCCACGTGCCCCACCGCTGATCAGTGCGACTTTCCCAACGAGTCGGCCCATATCGCTTTCCTTCGCCTGCAAGACAGTATCGCGTAGCGCTGCGTTGGCGTGTATTATACGCGCATTTGGCAGGGCGAGCTGTGGCATTTTCTAGGCGCTATGAGGAGCGAGGTGTGAGAACGGGCAGCGATCTCGAAGCCTTTGTACGTCCACGCAGTATAGCGGTGGTGGGAGCCTCGGAACGTCCGGACGCTTGGGGGCACTGGCTGTTTCGCAAGCTCCTCAACGAGGGTTTCCCTGGTACGGTGTACCCCATCAATCGGCGCGCGCAGACGATTCTTGGCCAATCCACCTATCCGACGGTGAGCGCTGTGCCCAGCCCAGTGGATCTGGCCATCATCGCCATCCCGGCAGCACAAGTGTTGGAGACCATCTATGATTGTACGGCCAAAGGCGTCAAAGCCGGCCTCATCATCACCGCTGGGTTCAGCGAGGCACGCCAGGATGGCAGAGCCCAGGAGCAGGAGATGGTGGCGTATGCCCGAGCGCATGGCATGCGCCTGGTGGGGCCGAACGTCTCAGGTATCATCAATTTACACTATGACCTGCTGGCCCACCCCGCCGAACGCCACTACCTGTACAAAACCCCAGTGACGTTCATCTGCCAGGGGGCCTATGCCATCACCGATCTCGCCGCGCGTGAGGCAAGTGCCCGTCGTGGCTTTGGCAAATTTCTGCATACCGGGAACGAAGCGGATGTGAGCGTGGTGGATTTTTTAGCGTACTGTGAGCATGATCCAGAGACGCAGGCTATCTGTCTATACATCGAGGGTCTGCGTGACGGGCGGCGCTTTCTGGAAGTAGCACGGCGCATTGCCCCATACAAACCCATGGTGATTTTTAAGGCCGGCGTGACCGCTGATGGGAGTCGGGCAGCTGCTTCCCACACAGGGGCCTTCACGGGTTCTGCCAGCATGTACCACGGTGTGTTTCGCCAGGCTGGTCTCGTGCAGGCCCCTACCTTCGAGCTGTGCCTGAACCTTGCCCATGCCCTCCTGGAGATGCCACGCCTGCGGCAGCCCACCATCGGCATTGCGACGATGGGCGGCTCGTGGGGAGTCATGTTGACCGACGCTCTCGGACAACGCGGCCTGCGCGTCCCCGAGCTACCCACGGCGCTGCAGGAGGCGATGCGCCGCCTGAGCATACCTGAGCGCGCCTCGGTCCGCAATCCAGTCGATTTTGGCGCCGCTATGGGAAGCGTGTCTGCCGAGACCCGTGTGCAGCTGGTTGAGATGATGCTCGCCTGGGAGGGCATAGGAGGGGTGATCGTGCATGGCTACGGCTCAGCCGGCTTTCTGCCCGACGACGCCCCTGTCTCTTCACGTCAGCGCTTCGCGGAGGAAAAAGCGCTGCTACACAGTGTGCATGTGCTCCAAGGGCGCTATCAGAAACCCGTGGTGCTGGCCACGGCTATGACACCACTCGAAAGCCAGATGGTCCAGGAACTGATTGCCGAGGGACTCCGTTTTCAGCATCGTCTTGATGACGCTGCAGCAGTACTGGCAGCCCTGCGTGACTACGCGAGTCTGCATGCGGGATAAAGTGACGGCCTTTTCGGCTCTGGTCCGTGAATTTCACGAGACCGCCACAGGCACAGAGCACGGTCTGGCGTCAAACCCGTTTGCCCGCATTGAAGGCGGCCGGCTCCGCCTGCGCCGGGAACCACGTCAGAGTGAACCCGAAGGAACGGCAGCGCTGCGCCAGTTGGTGCGACGGGACCTCGCGCGTGTCCGTATTGAGCAACTCCTGATGGAAGTCGATACACACTGCGGATTCTCTCGGCATCTGGCACCATCGATGGCTGATCCGTCAAACGGGGACGCCGGTATGCTCCTGACGCCAGAGCGGCATGACAGCGCGCTCATGGCGGCCCTGGTAGCGCACGGCACCACTCTGGGTATCTCGGCAATGGCCGATAGTCCCGCAGACCTGACAGTTCGCATGTTGCAGCACGTGAGCCGCACCTGCCTGCGGGACGAGACCATTCGGCGCGCGCACGCTGCGATTGTTAACTATCACCGCGCGCTGGCCGTCAGCCGGTATTGGGGCGAGGGCCAGGTCGCCTCCTCAGACGGCCAGCGCTTTAGGGTACGGGAAAGTTCGCTGCTGGCCGCCTTTTACCCCCAGTACTTTGGGTATTACGACCGTGCCGTGAGTGTCTACACGCATCTTTCGGATCAATACAGTGTCTTGAGTACACAGGTGATCTCCTGTGCAGAGCGCGAAGCCCTCTACGTCCTGGACGGGCTCCTGGAAAACGATACCGAGTTGCCCATCCATGCCCATATCGTGGATACCCATGGCTATACGGACCACGTGTTTGGCCTGTGTTTTTTGCTCGGCTTCTCGTTTATGCCCCGCCTGAAGAATCTTGCCGCACGACGTCTCTTTAAGCCTGCCGGCTCACCTGAGGAAGGACTCTTTGGCAGTCGCTCCTATGCGCAACTCGACGCCCTGTTCAGTGGGACGAGCGACCTCAACCTTATCGTGGAGCAGTGGGAAGGGCTGGCGCGGGTGGCCACGTCGCTCAAAAACCGTGTGGTGAGTGCCAATATCATCGTGCGGCGACTGGTGAGCAGCTCGCCATCGAACCGCCTGGCCAAAGCCCTGACCCACCTGGGCCAGCTTGTGAAGACGATCTATCTCCGGCGCTTTCTCAATGATTCTGCGTTCCGGCAGCAGGTCCATACCCAACTAAATGGTGGCGAATCGCGGCAGGACGTGGCGCAACGGATTTTCTTTGCCGATCCAGGGATGTTCCGTTCCGGGGACTACTACCAGATGATGAACCGGGCGAGTTGCTTGCGCTTGCTGTCGAACGCGGTGTTGGTCTCTAACCCATTACACATTGCCCGTGTCCTTGAGTACGCCAAAGCCCAAGGACAGGCGTTCACACCCGAAGCGATCGCACACGTTTCGCCTCTGGCGTATCGCCATGTGATCGTCAACGGTACGTAATGTCCACAACGCCGTGCCAAAAAGGCTAAAGCCTATCTGACACTAAGAAAATGTTCACGATGCCCAAGTAAATCACCACGCTACAACCCGTTGCTTGATAACGTGTTGCAGGCAGTTTGCGGCTCATGGTTTAAGTGTTGTGTTTAGACCAAATAGGTCTGGAATATCTGACGAAATTCCTCTGCGAGCGTCACACACCCTCCTTCCCAGGATTGAACCACGCACGTCTTCTTGGGTACAGACCTTCTCCGCAACGTGCCGTGCAGGGAGATGCTGCTCACCAGACAAATGGCCTTGTCTGGCTGACACCCAACGACTCGCATGGTATTTTGTCTACCCGCAGGGACTCCCTGTCATCATTGACCCTGCATCCATTCCAGCATCATGTGTGCACGGCGCACTACCCGCGTTTTTGCAGGGCGTCTCGACGGAAGCTGAGCACCGCGTCGGGATCGACCTTGACGTGGATGACGGCGGGCTTGCCGTCCTGCATGGCCTCGCGTACCGCCGCAGCGGTGTCCCCTGGCTCGGTCGCAAAGTAGCCGTTGCCGCCACACAGCTTCATGACTTCGTCAAAGCGCGGGCTGAGTACGTGGGCGCCGATGTAGCGCTGGTTGTAGAAGTCGCGCTGGTACGCAATCTCCGAGCCCCAGGTGCCGTTGTCCATCACGATCGCAATAGTGGCGATATTATGCATCACGGCGGTGGCCATTTCCCCCATGGTCATGCCGAACCCGCCGTCGCCCATGAGCGACATCACCGTGCGCTGCGGGGCGGCCACTTTCGCCCCCAGCCCAGCGGCGTACGAAAAGCCGATCATGCCACAATCAAGCGGGGTGAGCAGCGCCGGCACGGTCCGGTACGGCAGCTGGTCGGTGGCTTGTAAGCCGGTGGTCCCAGCGTCCAGCGTGAACAAGGCATCGCGCGGCGCCACCTGACGCAGCTCCGCATATATCCGGTCGGGGTGCAGGGGCGTCCGGGTGCTGGCGCCCGCGTGCTCGCGCTGCTGCAACAGCGCGTCGCGCTCCTGGCGGAACTTAGCGTTGCGCGCGTGCCACGGGACGGTCTCGGCTACCCTGGGCTCAATGAGGTCCGCCAGCGCCCCGGCGACGGTCCCGGCATCGGCCACTACCCCAAGCACCACCGGGAAATAGCGCCCGATGGCCAGCGGGTCAATGTCCACTTGCACGATCCGTGCAGTCGGGGCGATATCGGTGTAGCGGTAGAAGGTGGTGTTGAACCCGAGGCGCGTGCCGAGCGCCAGGAGGCAATCCGCCTCACGCGTCAATCGGCTCGCCACCGGGTTGCCGCGTGGGCCAACGCCGCCGGCGTACAGGGGATGATCCACCGGCGCCAGGTCGCCATGGCCAGCCGACGTCGTGATCGGCAGCTGCAGCGCCTCGGCGAGTTTGAGCAGGTTGGCCGTACCGCGCCCCCACTTGATGCCGGCCCCAGCATGGATCACCGGGGCACGCGCCGCCAGCAGCAGCGCCTTGATGTGCTCGAGCGTGGCGCCATCGACCGCACCGCTCGCCACCACCGGCTGGCCGCCCGGCACGGGGAGCGTGACGTCGATCTCATGGTTGAACAGGTCGCGCGGGATGTTGACCACCACTGGCCCCCGGCGCCCGGCGTTGGCGACCCGGAACGCTTCGAGGATGAACTCAGGGATGCGCTCCGGGCGTGGCACGCTGAAAGTGCGCTTGGTCACCGGCTGGAACAGGACGTGCTGGTCAATCTCCTGGAAGGTGTCACGCCCGAGGTGCTCCGTGGCTGCCAGTCCGGTGAGGACCACCACCGGCGCATACGCCAACTTCGCCTGCGCCAGCCCCAGGACCATGTTGGCCGCACCCGGGCCCGCCTGCCCACAGATGAAGACCCCCGGCGTCTGCGTGACGCGGCCGTAGGCGTCGGCCATGTGCATGCCACAGTTTTCATGCCGCACGCCGATGTAGGTGAAGTCCGTGGCGTCGTAGAGCGCATCGTAGATTTCGAGCGTGCTCGAGCCCATCAGCCCGAAGATCGTGGTCACGCCAACAGCACGTAGCGCTTCCACGGCTGCGACACCGCACCGCATTTTGGTCATAGCGATCTCCCCTCTGGATGTGTCCATCACCCCGGCCTCACCTCCACTCCTCCAGAGGCCCGTGCCCATACGCGGTCCTTTTAGCCTAGTTGGGCAGCGAGACGGGTGAGCATCGTGCGTTCGGGCGATCCAGGGTCGGCGTCCTGCCACCCCTGGGTGACCCCGTGGAGACTGGCCCGCGCGGCCTCGTGCCGTCCGCTCCTCGCCTGGGCACGACCCAGCCAGAACAGGTCACGGACCGAGTCGCGGCGTTGCAGGCGGGTGCGCAGCATCGCTTCCGCCTTCTCGAACTGCTCGGCGCGGAGATAGGCCTCGAGCAGGGTATCCTCAAACACTTCCCGTTGGGCGTGACTGCCCCCTATGCGGGCGAGCTGGTCGAGACGCGGCTCGGTAAAGAGTGGTTCCAGGCATCTAACCGCCTCGCTATACGCCCCGTGCGCAAAGGCATGGATGCCCTGTACCAGGGGGAGGGTGACCTCGCCAGCCAGGATGTCCCCCGCCTCTGCGAGGCCCTGCAGGCGGTCGATCATGTGCCCTATGTGGACCTCATCGCCGGCCACAGCGAAGGCCAGAGCGGCATGGGCATCTCGGAAGGCTGGCCCGGGTCTCGATGCCGCCGGGGTAGCCAGGTCGCGCACTTCCTCCGGCGGGAATGGCGGTGTGCTGCCACTGTACAGAGACACCCGCCACAGGAGGGCCGCGCTATCGTTTAAGGCGGGCGCCATGTTGGCGACCACCGCCGGCCGTATATCCGCCTCATAGAGGGCAAGCGCCCGCTGGTAATGGCCTCGCGCCAACTCGAATAGCGCCTGATGCCAGGAGAGGTGGACGTGGTAAGGCGCCCGCGTGTCAAAGCCCTTGAGCCAGGTCTCCAGAAACTCTCCGCCGCTGGGAGCGTCGCCGGTCTCAAAGAATACATGGGCGGCGGAGTGGGCGGCGACAGCATTGGTCGGACGTAACGCCAGAGAGCGCTCCGCCAGACGACGCGCCTCCTCCACGTGTCCTGTTTCGTGGTGCGCGAAGGCATACTGGCCCAGAAAAGCCCAGTCATCCCCATAGGCCGACGCGACGCCCTGCATCAGGGCGAGCAGCGGCGCGGGGAAACTGGCGATACCGGCACCACTGCAGCCGAGGGCAAACAGGCGTTGCGCCATCCTGAGCATCAGTATATCGCGTGGATAATCGGCCAGGTGCTCGCGGATGAGGGCGTAGGAGCGGGGGCCTTGGCCATTGATAAACAGCGCGATCGCCTCAATTTGTTGTTGCTCCCGGCGGGACAGCCCTGTCGCCAGCGCCTCCGCCTGTTGCGCCCGTTCCCTGGCCTCGGTGACCTGGGCGCGTAGATGCAACATATACGCCAGAGCGCTGTACGCCAGAGCAAAGCCTGGATCAGCCTCGATGGCCTCGGTGAATTGTGCCTCGGGGCCGAAATTCTGTTCGAGCAACAGGTCGAGACCCTCGATGAAGCACTCGGCTGCCCGTGTGGATCTCGTGCTAAGAGGTAGTCCATAGCGGTCTTGCATCTGAGCAGGGTGTGGCATCTCCGGACTCCTTTCATTCGCCATGGCCCATTACAAGCTGGTACTGCGCCATACGTCCTGCACCGCCGCTTGTCCGTTTTCCAAGTGATCAGTAGCTGCCGCGCCGCCTGATACCAGAGGGGACGGAAGCCCTCGGGACGCTGGGCAAACAGCTCGTGGAAGTGAGCTTCTACCAGGTCCCGAGCCCGTGCCTGGTCTTCCGGCCGCAGCCACCGGCCCTGCAACGCCCAGTGCACGGCGTCCTGGTGCGTCTGTGGCAGCACTTGCCGCATCGCGCCTGGGATCAGGGGCGCGTCCGGAAGCACGCGCACGTCTGGGAGGAGGCCCATCTCCCACAAGACCGGCAACAGCTCCCGGTGCCCTGGGGCAGGCGCTTGCTCTTCCCCGTAGACGAGGCGGTCGCCTGCAGGCCTTTGTTGAACGAAGCGCTTCGCGCAGTGTCTTACCCTCCCTGCGTCAACGTCAGTCCTGAAAGAGTTGCAATATCACCGAAGGGGACTATACCTCCTGTCTACCTCAACTCATCACCTCTCACAGATAGGAGGTATAGCCATGACCCCACTGCGCCAACGCATGATCGAGGACCTTCAGCTCCGCGGCCTGTCCGCGCGGACCCAGGAGATGTATGTCCGGGCTGTGCGCCAACTAGCCGCACATTACCACAAGTCACCCGCCCGGATCACGGAGGAAGAACTGCGGGACTCCTTCCTCTATATCAAGAATGTCAAGCACTACTCGCGGAGCGCGAGCCCCATTGCGCTCTGCGGCATCACGTTCTTCTATGAGCACACCCTCAAGCGGGAATGGTCCACCCTGACCTTTGTGCGCGCCCCCCGGGAGCAGAAGCTCCCGGTCATCCTCAGTGTCTAAGAAGTGCGCACCATTTTGGCGCACCTCAAGCTGCTACGCTATCGGGTGTGCCTGACCACCATTTACTCCTGTGGCCTGCGCCTGCAAGAGGGCACCCATCTCCAGGTCCCCGATATTGACAGTGCTCGCATGCTGGTCCACGTGCGCTGCGGCAAAGGTGCCAAAGACCGCTCTGTGCCGCTGCCCCAGCGGACCCTGGAGTTACTCCGCCAGTACTGGCACACACACCGCCATCCCGTCTGGCTCTTTCCCGCACCGGGCCGTGGTGGTCTCGGGATGTCTACGGCCTCCACACCCATGCCGCGCAACAGTGTGCAGGATGCCTTCCGCGCAGCTCTCACGGCCAGCGGTATCCATAAGCGGGCCTCCGTGCACACACTGCGCCATGCCTGGGCCACGCATCTGCTCGAGGCGGGCGTGAATTTGCGCCTCATCCAGGACTATGTGGGGCATAACTCACCAACCACGACGGCCCTGTATACCCATCTGACCGTCAAAGCTGACGCCCTGGCACGCGATGCCCTCCAGGGGCTCATGGGCGCTCTCTAGGGTTGCATTGGGAGCGCTGTCATGATCGAGCTCGCGGACATCTTCCGCCGCTATGGCCCCGAGTACCGCGCGAAATGCGGTGCCCAGATGCCACCCTCGCACCTGCGAGCCATGCAGGACATTGAGCAGTGTCGCACGGAGAGTCTGGGCGGGCAGATGTACCATTGTGAGCAATGCCACGACGAGCATTATCGTTACCACTCGTGTAAGAACCGCCATTGCCCCAAGTGCCACAATGACCAAGTCGAGCAGTGGCTGGAACGCCAGCAGCATTTGCTGCTGCCGGTCACGCACTTCCTGGTCACCTTCACACTCCCTGAGGAACTCAGAGGGCTGGCCCGCAGCCACCCGCAGACCCTGTATAATCTGCTCTTTCGGGCCTCGGCTGAGGCCTGACAGGCACTGGCTTTGGACCCACGGTTCATCGGCGGCCGGATCGCGCTGGCGGGGGGGAATCCATCCCTGGACCCGCGACCTGCGCTCTCACCCGCACGTGCACGACATAGCGACGGGCGGCGGCCTGGCGGCCGATGGCCACTGGCGGCCCTCACGGCCTGACTTCCTGGTGCCCATCAAGCCTCTGGCAGTGCTTTTCCGCGCGAAGTGCCGAGACGGACTGCAAAAGACCGACCTGTTCCCACGCGTCGAGGAGCACGTATGGCACAAGGATTGGGTCGTGCACTGTGAGCCGGTCGGCAGTGGCCAGGAGGCTTTTCGATCTCTGGCCCCTGACATTTTCCGGGTGGCCATCAGCAATAACCGCATGCTCAAGCTGGCAGACGACCAGGTCACCTTTCAGGACAAGGAATCGGCCACGGCACAGGTCAAAACGTGCACGGTGCCTGCCGAGGAGTGCATGCGGCGGTTTCTCCAGCACGTGCTGCCACATCGCTTCGTCAAAGTGCGCTATGACGGCTTGCTCAGCCCTGGCAACCGACACCTGCTCAACCGGGCCAGACGGTTGCTCGGCAGGAGTGCCGTCAAAACCAAGACAAGCGGGAAAGGTGGCGCTGTCAAAGAATCAACGGCTGCCCCCCGTTGCCCGAGGTGCGGAGGCACCTTGGTCCTCCTGCAAACCCTCAAGCCCAAGGGGAGATTCCCCCCGTGACCCTGATTGCACTGGCCTCCCTTCGCTCTCACCTGGGGCAGACGCCGCATCTTCCGTCCGGCGCTATGGGCGGGCTGCGCCCTGTTGGTGCACAAGCGGCTGTGGCAGAGGCGAGGCCTAAGGCACCGGCGGCCAACCTCTGGAGCAATCAGCCGCTGAGAAGCCTTATGTCTGTCGAATTCATGCTCGCCTTAGGTCAACGGCCGCGTCACGAGGTCGCTTGAGAGGCCAATCCTCGCCCTCTCGCCTTGTGGTTCACACTCCAAGCTTGTCACCCCCACCCGGCTTCGTTCAACCCAGAATTGTGTGGCGGCTGCGCGCCACACGAATTCTTAATACGTTCGGCTGGGTCTGCCGGGCCGTGCTCGCTCGACCCTGGTCCTCTCTCATGGGGTGGCCTGCGCCCTGGGTCCAGCGGTGGACGTAGCCCAGATGCCGCGCTTGTGTTCCCGGGCCGTGCGTTCCAACGCCTGCAAGGTGTCCTGCACCACGTGCGCCGGCACGCCCGTTGGCCCTGTGGCCATGACCCCCTTCGTCCGAGCGAGCCCCTCGCTCACCAACAGCTCCGCTAAGCTGTGCCCTCCACCTCGACGAAGCTGTAGTACCGAGGTATTTTGGTGCGGCCTCCAGCACTAGCCCAGCGCGTCCAGACGACAAACGGCGTGTGCAACCGCTCCCGCACCAGGTGGGTGGCCTGCCGCCCTGCACGCAGGGTCTCGTCGAGGGTGACACCAAAGTATTCGCTTTGCTCTCGGGTACGATCCGGGTAGCGCAAGGTGGACTCAGGGGCATCGACAAAATAGAGCCGCACCACAAACACTTGCTCACCACACTGGACATGGAAGCTGTCCCCGTCGTTGTACGCTTGCTCGACATATTGGCACTCTGTCAGGCGGACCCACGCTTTGCGGTCAGCCGCCCAGCTGGGAACACTCACCAACCACACTACCAACACCAGGATGTGAATGAGCACTGTCCCTCTCATATTTCTCCGCTCCTCTGGAGCCGCCACGGTAGGAACGCCGCTTCCCCAGCGCCCCCCGTGCAGTCC
>Ga0207646_10005400_pt1 | contig 13447 bp, 9 predicted proteins | sample KBSK5502metaG_FD_184343 | JGI IMG/M metagenome (GOLD analysis project Ga0207646, IMG submission 184343) | Corn, switchgrass and miscanthus rhizosphere microbial communities from Kellogg Biological Station, Michigan, USA - KBS K5-50-2 metaG... | ecosystem: Host-associated > Plants > Roots >... | reverse complement strand
CCGAGGCCGCTCGCCTTCCACCCTCCGAGAGGCGACTCCACGACGAAGTAGTTCACGAGGACGTCGTTGACCATGGCCTGCCCCGACTGGAGCCGCCGCGCGAAGGCGACCGCCTTCCTCCGCGGCCCGAAGACCGTGGCGTTCAGGCCGAGGTGCGTGTCGTTGGACAGGCGCAGAGCCTCCTCCGCGTCGTTCACGCGCATGACGGGAACGAGCGGCCCGAAGGTCTCTTCCTTCATGACCTCCATGTCGTGCGTCGCGGCGAACAGGACCGTCGGGGAAAAGAACTGGCCGGGCAGATCCCGCCGCCGCGCTCCGCCCACCGCGACTCGCGCGCCCTTCGCCGTCGCGTCGGCGATCTGCCTCTCGACGACCACGAGCTGTCTCGCGAACGTGACCGCTCCCAGGTCGTGAGCCTCGGCCAGGCGATCGTCGGGAGCGCGTTGCTTGAGCGCGCGGACGCGGTCGACCAGGAGCGTCTCGAACCGGTCGGCGACCGACTCCTCGACGTAGATGCGCTCCGTCCGCACGCAGGCCTGACCGCTGTGGATGAAACTGGACCAGGCGGCCGCTTCGGCGGCGCGGTCGAGGTCGGCGCCGGCGAGCACGACGAAGGGCGACTTGCCGCCGAGCTCCGTCACGCAGGGGATCAAGCGCTCTCCCGCCCGCGACGCGACCTTCCGACCCGTCGGAACCGAGCCGGTGAACATGATCCCGTCGGCGCGGTTCACGAGCTCCGCGCCCGCCTCGCCGCGGCCGGTCACGACCCGGAAAACGTCCGGCGGGTTTCCCGCCTTCACCCAGAGCTCGCGCAGGTGGAGCGAGGTGAGCGGCGTGACCTCCGAGGGCTTGAGCACGACCGTGTTGCCCATGAGGAGCGGACCCACCGCGTCCGCCGCGTTGTTCAGGATGGGGAAGTTCCAGGGGGCCGATCACCCCGACAACGCCCAGCGGCGTCCTCCTCAACCGCGTCTTCTTCGTGACGAAGAGGAACGGGTTCCGGGTTTCCTCGGAAAGAGCCCGGCGTGCCGCTCGGCAGCCGAAGCGAATGAGCTCGCAGAGATAGAGGATCTCGAAGGCCTCCGCTTCGTGGCGCGGCTTGCCGCTCTCGGAGATGAGCGTGCCGGCGAGGGAAAAGGCGTCGTCGAGGACCGCGTCGCGCCAGGCCTTGAGGGCCTCGACCCGTTCTGCGACCGGTCGGGAAGCCCATGCGGGTGCGGCCGCGCGGGCCGCTTCGACGGCGGAGGCGACGCCGGCCGTGCCTTCGTCCGGGACTTCGGCGATGAGCTCCCCGGTTGACGGCGACACGACGCGAATCGGCGGAGCCGCCATGCCGCGATTGTAGGTTTAAACTTGCAGAGGGTCTGAGCCACCCGGCGGCTCGTCGAGGGCCCTTCTCGGCAACCTCGCGCGCTAACTAACTCCGGTGGCGTGCCAGAAACGCCTGCCAGTTGGCGAGGAATTCGTCCCGCGCCGTTACCGGTGCGGTATGCCCTCCTGCCAGCTCGACACGTTCTGCCATTGGGAAGCTTGCAGCGAGAATGTCATTGATACGGCGATGAAAGGCAACCGTGTCGGTCCCTGTCATGATCAGGACCGGCCGTCGGAATGCTTTCAACCGATCGATTCGATCCGTGTGGTTGGGGACGGCTGAGAGGCCGCGGAGTGCCGATCGCCGGGTCGCCCAATCCTGCCAGCCGGGTTGTCCGACGGAGGGTGGCTTCACGCCGCAGTTGCCGAGAGCACAGAGAAAACGCACGTACTGATCGTCCGTGGGCTCCCGCTCCGGGACGAGTTCTCGACTCAGTTCGTACATTGTCCGCATACCAGAAGCCGCGCGGAGCTCCTTAGCGGGCACCGCCCAGAAAGCTGGCGGCTCGGCCAACGCAAGCGTACGCACACGGTCCGGATGATCGAGCGCAAAATCCAGCGCGACGACCCCACCGTAGGACCACCCGATCACGTCGACGGCTGTCGTGAGACCGAGCTGGTCAAGTGCTTTGGCCATCGCGGCGCTCTCGACCTTCACCGAGTACCCGACCGGCAAAGGTTGCCGCTTCTGGGACCGCTCGAAGTGGAGCGTCTGAAGTCGCACGACTCGAAAGTCTTGGGCGAGAATCCGGGCGTGGGGAGCAAACGCGCCGGCTCCGAAGGTACCTCCGCCGAGCATCACCACCGGCGACCCCTCGCCTTCAACGAAGGCCTGCAAGGCAAGGTCTGGCTGGGCGCGGGTGCCCGAGCAGCCGAATGCACCCGTCATGGCTGGAGCAATCGCGAGGGAGATCGAGAACGCGACTCTCCAGGCTCCACAGTTCATCGCTTCATTCTCCTCGTGACATTGCGACCCTGTTCGGCGGCCTGACAGTTAGCGAGTCCGCTGCAACGCCGTTTTAGACGGCGGTTCGCCGGGTGTTACCTGGATAGGCCCGGCGAAAAGTCCGTCGGCTTCGGCGCACCGCCAACCCAGTTGATGTCCCAAGGTTTGTCGACCGTAATAAAGAGCAACGCACCTTCCCCGGCCCTCGAGCCGCCGGATCGCCTCCTTCAAGCGGCGTTTGCGCGTCTCGGGCTTCTTCGCTTCGGTGATCCAGCGAAGGTAGTCGCGCCGGTAGGTCGGCGCGAGCGCGGCGAAATTTCTCCGCGCAACCGGATGGACGGCGAGCGCGCTGCGAATGAACTTCGGCACTGGAGCACCAGTCGGCAGCCTTCGCGGCGGCGCGGGCACGTCGGAGGGAAGCTTCGCGCGGCCAGCGTCGGTCATCCGACCTTCCGCAACGAGACGCCGGAACCGCTCGCGGTTGAGCTTCGACCACTTCCGCGTGCCGGTCCGAGGCCTAAACCGCTGGATGTAATGGTCGTCGTCCAGCCGGTTGACCGTGGTGTCGATCCAGCCGAAGCACAGAGCTTCCTCGACCGCTCGGCCAGCCGACGGCAGCCGCGGCCCCTTCCGCCGTGACGGTCTCCGGTCTCCGGGCGGACGTCATCTGGCAGCTCACGGATGTCGAGAAGAAGCTCGTCGCTCTCGCCGAGGCGATGCCGCAGGAGAAATACGGCTGGCGGCCGGGGAGGGGGTCCGCTCCGTCAGCGAGGTCTACATGCACATCGCCGGCGCGAACTATTTCCTTCCGACTCTTCTGGGCGCCAAAATGCCGGAGGGCTTGAGCCGCGACATGGAGAAGACGGTCACGGAGAAGGCGAAGGTGGTCGAAGCGCTCAAGCGGTCCTTCGACCACGCGCGCAAAGCGGTCGAGGCGACTCCGGACTCCGACCTGGACAAGAAGGTGAAATTTTTCGGGCAAGAGCCGAGCGAGCGCATGATGATGATCGTACTCGTGAGCCACGCCCACGAGCACCTCGGCCAGTCGATCGCGTACGCGCGGACGAAACGGAGTGGTGCCGCCGTGGGTGCCCCGCATCGCCGACATTCCGAACGTATCGTAGGCCGCGTCAGGGGACGACGCCGTCATCGCTCCCCGTCGTCGCGGGGTCGGAGATGTCGATCACCTAAAGACCGATCCGAAGGCTTGACAGCGGAGCCGTCACTTCAATGTAGCCCTTGGATGATCATCCGAAGAGGCGCCAGCATGAGAAATCCGCCCAGTACGAGCCACAACGTCGTCAGGACCCAAAAGGAAATTGGATTTTGCGATCTCTCGACGGGAATATATGAGGAGGACCTCCAGAACAACCCGAATTGATAATAGATCCTCCCATCCCAAATAGGCTTCAGAGCTAGCAGTACAAGACATGCGCCCAAGCCTTTAAAGGCTAAGGTCACGATAGTTTCAATAGCTTGGACTTTCTGTTGAGCCGTGATGATCACCCTCCTCTTGCAGGGTCCGGAACATTGTGCTGCGGAGTATGCCTCGACCGTGAACTGAAGTGGTGGTCAGGCGGCGCTTGAGGGATCATGAACGCGCTTCCAGTTCGACTCAAGCCGCCGAATCGCTTCCTTCAAGCGGCGCTCCCTCGTTTCGGGCTTCTTCGCTTCGGTGATCCAGCGGAGGTAATCGCGCCGATATGTGGGGGCGAGCGCGGCGAAATTTCTCCGCGCCAGCGGATGGGCGCGGAGAGCGCTGCGAATGAAACCCGGCACCGGAGCGCCCGTCGGAAGCCTTCGCGGCGGCGCGGGGACGTCGGCGGGAAGCTTTGCGCGGCCGGCGTCGGTCATCCGACCTTCTTTGACGAGACGTCGGAACCGCTCGCGGTTGAGCTTCGACCACTTCCGTGTGCCCGTCCGGGGCGTGAACCGCTGCATGTAATGTCCGGCGTCCAACCGGTTGACGAGCCCATCGATCCAGCCGAAGCACAGCGCCTCCTCGACAGCTTCCGCGTAACGCACGCTCGGCTTTCCCGTGTGCTTCTTTGCGTAGACGAGCCAGATCTCCGGCTCGCTCGCGTGGTGGCGCTCGAGCCAGGCCCGCCACTCGTCGCGGCCGGCCGCGTGAAATCGTTTTCGCTTCACTTCTCTCGTTTCGGAGGGAGCGGTGTCGCCGTCGGAATCGGCGCGACCCACGTGCGACGGTTCGAGTTGTCCATATCGGCCGTGATCTGCCACCGGCCGTCGCTTCCCTGACGAAGGGCCAGGACGAACTTGCCCGAGTCGGGCTCTCCCGGCGCGCGCCCGAAGCCGCCGATGACGTATCCCACGCGCCCATCCGTCGCATATGCGAGCGCGCGGAGAGACAGCGGCCCGCCGCCGTTGGCGTAGGCCGCGCGAATCGCCGCGCGTCCGCGGACCGGAGGGTTGCCGTTGGCGAGGACGAAGCCGTCTTCCGTGAAGAGCTCCGCGAGGGCCGCCGGGTCGCGCGCTCGCCAGGCGCGCTCGTAGTCCCGCAGCACGCGGTCGAGCGCGGGCGGCAGCTGGACCGAAGGGAGCGCGATGACCGGGGCGGGTTGCTGCGCCCGCGCGGATCCGGCGACGGCGACCAGCAGAACGGCGGCGGAGAAGACGAGCTTTCTCATCACGGACTCCATTCGAGACTTTCTTGCGCGGTCCGGGCGACTGGTGAAAGAGTCTGCCACGCGTTCGGAGGAAAATTGCGTGCCCTGTCGTTCTGGAAGCGCGGTCTGGCGACTGCGTGGATCGTGGTTCTCGCGGCCTGCTCGACGGCCACCTCCGGCCCGCCGAAAGAGCCCGGCCCCTTCCGCGCGGCCGACCTGGTCGAGATCGTGAAGCTCGATCCCACGATCCACCTCGACATCCGCTACGCGACTTCGAACAACTTCACGGTGCGTCCGGTCTACCGGCAGGCCCGCGCCTTCCTGCAGCGTCCGGCCGCCGAGGCGCTCGTGCGGGTGAACCGCTCGCTCCACGAGAAAGGCTACGGGCTGCTCGTCTTCGACGGTTACCGGCCCTGGTCGGTCACGAAGCTCTTCTGGGAGATCACCCCGCGGGACAAGAGGGAAGGCTTCGTCGCCGATCCCGCAAAGGGCTCGAAGCACAACCGCGGCGCGGCCGTGGACCTCTCGATGTACGACCTCTCGACCGGCCAGGAAGTTCCGATGCCGAGCGCCTACGACGAGTTTTCCGACCGCGCCAGTCCCGGCTACAAGGGCGGCACGGACGACGAGCGCGCGCGGCGCGACCTCCTGCGCGCGGAGATGGAGAAAGAGGGCTTCACCGTCGATCCGGGCGAGTGGTGGCACTTCAACTATCGGGGCTGGGAGCAGTACCCGATCCTCGACGTTCCGTTCGAGCAGATTCGATGAAGGCTGCGATCGCCGCGTCGGTCGCGCTCCTCGTCTCGTCCCCTGCGCCCGCCCAGCAGCCGGTCGACCTCTCGCGCCTGCCGGAGCCCAAGAACTTCAAGGCATTCCGTTCCTCGAGCAACAACCCGGACTGGAATTCGAACGACGACAGCAAGCGTCCCATCCCGGGGGAGACCGTGACTCTCGCCGACCTGACCGGCCCGGGCGTCGTGACTCACATCTGGCTGACGGTCGCCGCCAACGAGTACGGCTGGCCGAGGCTCCTGCGCCTGCGAATCTATTACGACGGCAGCCGCGTTGCCTCGGTGGACGCGCCGGTCGGTGACTTCTTCGCGGTCGGGCACGGCTTCGAGCGGCCGGTCGAGTCGCTCCTCATCCGCGACAGCTCGGAGGGCCGGTCCCGCAACAGCTACTGGCCGATGCCCTTCCGCCGCTCCTGCCGGATCACCGTGACCAACGAGGGCCGCCGCCGGACGTCGAACCTGTACTACCACGTGGACTGGAAGAAAGTCCCGTCCCTTCCGCCGGACACCGCGTACTTCCACGCGCGCTACCGCCAAACGCTTCCGGCGTCGGGCGGCGCGCCGTACGAAGTCCTCTCGGTGCGGGGCCGCGGGCACTACGTCGGAACGGTCCTTTCGGTCGTGCAGGCGGAGGCCGGCTGGTTCGGAGAAGGCGACGACTACTTCTTCGTCGACGGGGAAAAGAAGCCGTCGATCGAAGGAACCGGCACCGAGGACTACTTCAACGACGCCTGGGGCCTTCGGGTGGACAGCGGCCCGTACGCGGGCGCGTCGGTCGCGGAAGGCACGGGTCTCGGGTCGCGCATGACCGCGTTTCGATGGCACCTGACGGACCCGATCCCGTTCCGCCGGTCGCTCCAGTTCGTCTTCGAGCACAAGGGCTGGACGTTCAACGCGGACGGGTCGGTCAAGTCTGCGTCGGGGGAGCGCACGGATCTGATGTCGTCGGTCGCGTACTGGTATCAGGTCGGGATCGCGACCGACCAGCCGGAGCCGCCCCATGGAGCGGCGCGGCTGCCGCAGGGCAATGCGCGGCAGATCGAGGTCGAGACCGCGCTTTCCGATGCAAAGGTCGAAAAAGGAAAGATCTCGGTTTCGAAGGACCTCTTCTGGTCGAAGGACGTTCTCTTCCTGGAGGCGGAAGGGAAGGGCGCGCGGCTCGACGTCCCGTTCGACGTCGAGGACGATGGCGAGTACGAGCTCGTCACCGAGGTCGCGCAGAGCTACGACTACGGGACCTACTCGACACTCATCGACGGAAAGCCGGTCCAATCGGCCGAGCTCGAGCACGAGCCGGGCGCCGACGTCCTGCCGACCGGCCAGCTCGACGGTTACAAGCCGGAGACCTACGTCGGGCTCGCTCTGCTGCTCGGGTGGCCGCGTCTCGCGAAAGGTCGCCACGTCGTATCGTTCGTCTGCACCGGGAAGGCGGAGGCCTCTCGCGGCTACAACCTCGGCGTGGACGACCTGATCCTGGCTCGCGTGGGCGCGGACGCCTGGAAGGCAGCGATCGACCGGCAGCGTCCCGCGGACGAGATCCGGGCTTCGACGGATCCGGTGAAGTGGAAGCGCGCTCTCAAGAGTTCCGATCCCCTCGTTCGCGAAGCTGGCGCGGCGCAGATCGGGTTGAATCGCGATCGCGCGGTCCCCGCCGTGCCGGAGCTTTCGAAGGCGCTCTCGGACGACGACCCGGTCGTGCGCGGTCTGGCCGCGCTCGGCCTGCGCGCCGCGGGCGCCGCGGCGTTGCCCGTGCTCGATCCGCTCATCGCGCGCCTCGCGGACCCGGATCCCAACGTGCGACTGATGTCGGCGAACGCGATCGGAGCTCTCGGGCCAAAGGCGGGGCGCGCGGTGCCCGCGCTGACGGAGGCGTGCCGCGTGTCCGACGAGCACGTGCACGTCCTGCGGAGCGCGGCGTCGGCTCTGGGCGACATCGGACCCGCCGCGGCTCCGGCCATCCCGGCTCTCGAAGAGCTCAGGAAGCTGCCGCGGGTTCGCTGGGCGGCGGAGGAAGCGATTCGGAAGATCCGGAGCTGATCGCCCGCGCGATCTCCGCGCGCACTCTCTCCGCGAGAGCCGGCGCGTCGTCGATCGTGAGTCCCTTCGTCGGGACCGGCGGCAGCACGGTGACCGTTGCCTTCGTCTCGCGGAACGCGACCGAGCCCTTCGGGAGCGACTCGGCGGTGCGCGCGACCGCGAGCGCAACGACGTCTACGCCCGCCTCGATCGCGAGCCGGAAGGGGCCCGACCAGCGCGGGCGCGGCCGGAAACCACGCCCGCGCCGTAACCGGGCTACAGATTGACGGTCAGTTCCTTTCGTCCAACGCCACCGCGTCTCCGAGATTGGAGTTCCCCTCGAGGAATCCGATCCCCTGGACCTCGTCCGCATGTGGGCCGGTATAACGCAGGATGAAGAGCCCGTTGCGGACATCGATGACGTAGATGAGACCGTTCCGGATGATCGGGTAGCTCCACATCACGACCTTGGTCTGGAAGTCGGGGTTCGTCACGTCGGGGTCGTTCAGCTGGGCGACCGTCGTCGCAGGGCCGGCGCTGAGAGCCGGGTCCTCGTTGGCCACGACCGGGATCGGCGTCGGCCTGAAGAAGCCGGCTGAGATCGGGTGGGCCGCGTCGGAGATGTCGATCGCCTGAAACCCACCTGAGTGCCAGTCGTCGAACGCCAGATTTCGAAGCACGGTCGGATTGTGTGACCCGAAGCTCCGGAATTGCTCCGACACAGCCGTGTCGGCCGCGCTGCCGCAGAACGAGAGCTGATTCTGGTCGATCAAGTACTCGCCCGTGATGAACGGGTGAGCCGGGTCGGCGACGTCGATCAACCGTACCCAGCCCCACCTGCAGCCGAAAGCCTCGAAGGTAAAGGTGCCGTACACCTCGTCTACGGTGAGCGCCAGCTGCCGCCCCGGCACCTGGACCGCCGAGTGGCTGTTGGGGCAGTCCTTCTCCAGAAGCCCAAACACCGGGTCGACGACCACCCGCGCGCAGTCGTTGGGAGAGACGTTTGGGACCGCAGCCGGGTCCGGCGGATTCTGCAGCCAGACCGGCCGGTTCTTCGGGTCGGTCAAGAGCTTGCTGTTGAGCGACAACACCGTCCCGGCAGGAACCTTGTTCTGCGCGATGTCGCCGGTGTCGAGGACGAGGAAGTGACCGGCCTCCAGCGCCAGATAAGTCCGGCTGCCGTCGGGCTTCACGCCCATCGAGTGGACGAAGAGATTGCAGTCGTAGGGACCGCAGCCGTCACGGGAAGTGCTGTCGAAGGGGTAATTGGCCTGGTTCGTGCCGGGGTAGCGGTTGTTCCAGTTCCCTTCCGCCACTTCGGTGACCGCGCCGCCCTTCGGGACCCGGCTGATGTCGACGACCATCAGGTTCGGGATCGTTGGGTCAGTCGCGAGGGCGGGCGTCGAGAGGAAGAGCAGCGCCCGGTTCCCGTTTTCCGGATCAACCCACAGGAACATCTCGTGCGGCTTGACCTTAAGACCCGCCTTCGAGGTCGGCACGAAGTTCGAGATGAACCGGGGGTGCACCGGATCGTTCAGATCGAAGAACTTGAGGTCAAAGGGGGACGTGGTGTCGTTCGTTGGCGGGCAGGCGTGGAGGACCGAGCTGCATCGGAAGTTCATGGTGACGAGGAGCTTCTGATCTGGCCACACGCGGACCTCGCGGGAGGTCACGCCGACGGGCTGATCGGCTGTGTTCAAGGGCGCGGGGATCTCGCCCACCACGGTCGGGTTCGAGGGGTCGTCGATGTCGAGGATCAGGATCCCAGGGTGGGGGTGCGGGCACGAGTCCAGACCGAAGGGGGCGGGCGCCGTCCGGCGCGGGTCGTTGCGCCCACACCGGCTGGAGCCGTCGGTCCGGTTACCGACGTAGAGGAAGTGGTCGAAGATGGCGGCGGCGGCGTTCAGCCCGCGGTTGAAAAGTGGATTCTGACCGACCACTTGCACATTCCGCGATGTGCTCGGCGTGGCGGCGCGCGTCGCCGCGGGCCAGAGCAGGATGACGACCGACGCGACGGTTGCGATGAGAAGCCGAGGCTTCATGATGTGCTCCTTTCGAAAGGGTTATCTTTCACACGACAGAGCCCTGAATACGGGCTCGCTTACTACGTCCTCTCGCACCCGGTCTGGCTTTTTATCTGATCCTTAGGTGCCCACTTGCATTCCCTGGGGGTGTCCCGAGGGAGGGATCAGATTCCAACGCGGCTGGAGGAAGATCTGAGAGACCCCCGCGCCCCCGTCATCCCTCGCGAAGCGAGAAGATCCCTCGGACCTTCGGTCCTGGGGCTGACAGTCAGTCGATGCAGCGCGGGGAGAGAGTTGGGGTGAGGGGCGCCGGTCAGGACGTGCCGATCGCTCGCGCGATTTCCGAGCGGGCTCGTTCGGCGAGCTGCGGCGCATCTTCCACCGTCAACCCCTGAGTCGGGATCGGCGGCAGCACGGTCACGGTCGCCGACGTCTTGCGGAAGGCGATCGAGCCTTTCGGCAGCGACTCGGCGGTGCCCGAGAGGGCGAGCGGCACGACGTCCACGCCGGCCTCGATGGCGAGCCGGAAAGCGCCTTCTCGAAACTCTCCCACGGTGCCGTCGGGACTGCGCGTACCCTGCGGGAAGACGAGGATCGAAACCTTGCGGCCGAGCCTCTCGCAGAGCTCTTCCATGGCACGGCGCGCGCTCTCCTTGTTGCCGCGCTCGACCTCGACGTCTCCGGCGACACGCATCATCCAGCCGAGCACCGGGATGTCGAAGATCGACTTCTTCGACAGCCACTTCATCTCCCACGGCACCATGGCTACGAGAAAGGGATCCGCGTTTGACGCGTGGTTCGCGACGAAGACGTACGGCCGGCGCGGGTCGGGGTGAACGTCGTCGACGACGCGGAAGTCCCAGAAGGGATTCAACCGGACCGCGACCACGGCGATCGAGTGGAAAAGTCGCCCGACCTTGTAACGATCCGGGTCGGAGCGAAAGGTGGCGAGCCGGTAGAACGCAACGAAGGGCGTCCAGAGAATCACGAGAAGAACGCAGCTCGCCCAGAAAAGTAGCGACAACGGCGCCGCGAGCCATCGGGGCATCGTGGGAGAGTGTAAGAGCGGCGCATTCGCCGTTCTGGGCCCGGCTGCATCGGATTGACATATTTATGTCACAACAATAGGATTTCGTGTGGATGCGGAGAACGACGGTCCGCCTCAACGACCAGCTCCTGCGGGACGCCAAGAAAGCCGCCGCGGAGTCGGGTCAGTCTTTGACGCGCTTGATCGAGGACGCGCTCCGGGAGACGCTCACCCGACGCTCTTCGCGAGGGCGGCGACGTCGCGTCCGCCTTCCGACGTACGGCCGGGAGGGTGTCCTTCCCGGAGTCGACCTCGACAACTCGGCGGCTCTCCTCGACCTCATGGAGGGAATCGATTCGTCTCGCTGACGTCAACGTTCTCGTCTATGCCTTTCGCCCCGATGCGCGGGACCATCTGCGCTATTGCGCCTGGCTGGAAGAGCTGATCGGCGGCGACGAAGCCTACGGCTCTTCCGACATCGTGCTCGCTGGCTTCATTCGAGTCGTCACCCATCCGAGGATCTTCGGCGACCCCGCACCTCTCGAAGCAGCTCTCCGCTTCGCCGAGACGTACAAAGCGAATCCGAACTGCGTGGTGATCGTCCCCGGCCCTCGGCATTGGGAAATCTTCGGTCGGTTGTGTCGGGACTCGGAAGCGCGCGGAGCGCTGGTCGCCGACGCCTACCTCGCGGCCCTTGCAATCGAATCGGGATGCGAGTGGGTCACGACCGATCGGGACTACAGGCGCTTTCCGGGGCTGCGCAGCCGGCACCCGCTCGCCTGATCCGCGGCGCCCGGCTCGCAAACCCCTCGCCAATCGCGCTATAACTCTTCAATGGCGACGGTCGAAGTTCCCCGACAGACGGCCGCGCTGGCCGGCGAGCGGACCGAGGAGCTCTTGACCGTCCTCGCCGAGCGCGTCCTCGTCATGGACGGAGCGACGGGCACCGGCTTCCAGGCCCGCAACCTGACCGCCGCGGATTTCGGCGGACCCGAGTACGAGGGATGCAACGAGAACCTCGTGCTCACGAGGCCCGACGTCGTACGCGACCTCCATGCGTCCTTCTTCGAGGCGGGCGCCGACATGGTCGAGACCGACACGTTCGGCGGGACCCCGCTCGTCCTCGCCGAATACGGCCTCGCGGAGAAGGCGCTCGAGATCAACCGCGAAGCGGCGCGCATCGCGCGAAAAGTCGCGGAACGCTTCCGGGAGCCGGGCCGCCCGCGGTTCGTCGCCGGCTCGATGGGGCCGACGACCAAGTCGATCACGGTAACGGGCGGCGTCACGTTCGCCGAGATGATCCGCCACTACCGCGTGCAGGCGACGGGCCTGCTCGAAGGGGGCGCGGACGTCCTCGTGCTCGAGACAACCCAGGACACGCGCAACCTGAAAGCCGGACTGATCGGCGTCGAGCAGGCGTTCGCGGAAGTCGCCTGGCGCGTCCCGGTGATGGTTTCCGCAACGATCGAAGCGATGGGGACGATGCTCGCCGGGCAATCGATCGAAGCCTTCTACGCCTCGGTGATGCACGCGCCGCTGCTGTCGGTCGGCCTGAACTGCGGCACCGGACCCGAGTTCATGACGAGTCACCTGCGCAGCCTTTCCGCGCTCGCGCGCACGCGCGTGTCCTGCTACCCGAACGCGGGCCTGCCCGACGAGGACGGCCGCTACAGCGAGACCCCGGAGAAGCTCGTCGCCGCGATGTCCCGCTTCCTCGACCAGGGACTCGTGGATATCGTCGGGGGCTGCTGCGGCACGACGCCGGAGCACATCCGGGCGCTCGCCGCAGCGGCAGCGGGTCGAAAGCCGCGACGGATCCCGGAAGACCGCCGGACGCTCGTCTCCGGCATCGAGATGCTCGAGATCACGGAGGACAACCGTCCGGTGCTCGTCGGCGAGCGGACGAACGTTCTCGGCAGCCGCAAGTTCAAGCGCCTCGTCGCGGCCGGCGAGTTCGAAGCGGCCGCAGAGATCGCGCGCGCCCAGGTGAAGAACGGCGCGCAGGTGGTCGACGTCTGCCTCCAGGACCCGGACCGCGACGAGGTCGCGGACGTCAACTCGTTCCTCGGGCGTGCGACGCGGATGGTCAAGGTCCCTCTGATGCTCGACTCGACCGACGCGGCGGTGCTCGAGATCGGACTCGAGTGGAGCCAGGGCAAGTCGATCATCAACTCGATCAACCTGGAGGACGGCGAGGAGCGCTTCAAATCGGTCGTGCCGCTCGCGCAGCGCTACGGCGCCGCGCTCGTCGTCGGGACGATCGACGAGGACCCGGTCCACGGCATGGGCGTGACGCGCGAGCGGAAGCTCGAGATCGCGCGGCGAAGCTACACGCTCTTGACCGAGAAATACGGCGTTCCGCCCGAGGACCTGATCTTCGATCCTCTCGTCTTTCCGTGCGGCACCGGCGACGAGAAGTACGTCGGCAGCGCCGCCGAGACGATCGAAGGAATCCGAGCGATCAAGGCGGCTCTTCCGGAGTGCAAGACGATCCTCGGCATCTCGAACGTCAGCTTCGGGCTTCCCGAAAGCGGGCGCGAGGTCCTCAACTCGGTGTTCCTCTACCACTGCGTGAAGGCGGGCCTGGATCTCGCGATCGTGAACTCCGAGAAGCAGATGCGCTATCCGTCGATCCCGGAGGAGGA
>Ga0207646_10005399_pt1 | contig 13447 bp, 10 predicted proteins | sample KBSK5502metaG_FD_184343 | JGI IMG/M metagenome (GOLD analysis project Ga0207646, IMG submission 184343) | Corn, switchgrass and miscanthus rhizosphere microbial communities from Kellogg Biological Station, Michigan, USA - KBS K5-50-2 metaG... | ecosystem: Host-associated > Plants > Roots >... | reverse complement strand
GAAACGCCGAGGTGCCTTCCCTCTTGTCTTCACTTGCGGCGCAGATCGCAAAGAGAGAGGCTTCAAGTAACAACCCTTCGGACTGACTTGTCTCCAAACCCTGGTTCACGGCCTCGAGCGAAAACTTCACGGCCAGCGGAGCGTTGGAATTGATCTGCGCGAGGATTGCTTCGGCGCGTTTGATCAGATCGGGGCTGGGCACCACCTCGTTAACCAGGCCGATGCGATGGGCTTCTTCTGCGTTGATGATCTCTCCGGAAAGAATGAGTTTCAGGGCGCGGCCCTTCCCAATAAGTCGCGGGAGTCGTTGCGTTCCGCCGGCGCCGGGAATGATTCCCAATCTAACTTCAGGCTGGCCAAACTTTGCATTTTCGGAGGCGATCCTAATCGTGCAAGCCATCGCCGTTTCGCAACCGCCGCCGAGTGCAAAACCATTGACGGCTGCTATCACTGGCTTGCCGAGATTCTCAATGAGGTCGAGCACGGCTTGTCCGTCGCGCGTAGAATCTTCCGCCTCAACCGCCGTGAGGCTGGCGAGTTCGCTGATGTCCGCTCCCGCAATGAATGCTTTATCTCCCGCTCCTGTCACGATAACGCCCCGCACCGCTGCATCATCCCGCGCGTCCTCGAAAGCAGTTCTCAAGTCCGCCCACGTTTTCTGATTCAGCGCGTTCAGCACCTTGGGCCGATTAACTGTTACATAGGCGGTTGCGCCCCTCTTCTCATACAAGACGTTTTCGAGCGTTAATGCTCCTGGCGAACTCATAATATTCTCTCCGGTTGGGGCCCGTGTTTGAGCACAGCCGTTCTTAGTGCTTGCTGGCGACTAACCCCGACAGTCAGGCAAGCGCGTCACACGAAGGCACTGAATCCCGTTATAGCTTTGCCGACGATCAGAGTGTTCATCTCCCTTGTGCCTTCGTAGGAGTAAAGCGCTTCGGCATCGGCAAAGAAGCGGGCGACTTGTTCCTCGAGGAGAATGCCGTTGCCGCCGAGGAGTTCCCTGGCCCAAGCGACCGTCTCACGCATCCTGACCGTGCAAAAAGCCTTCGCGAGCGAGGCGTGGTGATCCTTCAGCTTGCCTTCATCCTGCATTTGAGAAAGTCGCACGACCATGCATTGCGAAGCCGTTACGTTGCCGAGCATCTTCGCGAGGAGGTCCTGCACGAGCTGAAACGAGCCGATCGGTTTTCCGAACTGCAATCGCCGCTGGGAGTAAGCTAGCGCATACTCGTAGGCGCCCATCCCGCACCCCGTCGCCATCCACGCGACACCCGCGCGCGTCATGCGCAACACCTTCGCGGTGTCGCGGAACGACATGTCTGCCTGGAGACGGTTCTCTTCGGCGACGCGGCAGTCATCCATCGTGATCAAGCCGTTCTGGACCACGCGTAACGCGATCTTGTTTTGAATCTTTTCGACGCTGAATCCAGGCGTTTCCTTGTTTTCAACGATGAAACCCTTGACTTGATTGTCGGCCAGGTCGCGCGCCCAGATAATCGAAAGGTCGCACCACGGAGCGTTGCCGATCCATTTTTTCTGGCCGTTGAGTATCCAGGTGTCGCCCTCGCGCTTCGCCGTGGTAGTCAAACCGCCGCCGGTCCCAGAGCCCACCAGCGGCTCGGTCAGTCCGAAGCATCCTATCTTCTCCAGGCGAGCCATGGGCGGCAGCCACTTTTGCTTCTGTTCTTCCGATCCACCAAGATAGATCGACCCCATGGCCAACCCGTTGTGCACGCCGAAGAAAGTTGAAAACGATGGATCAACGCGGGCCATCTCCATCTGAACGAAGCCGTCAAGCAGGGTGCTTCCACCTCGGCATTCATAACCCTGAAGGCCGAGACCACCAAGCTTCAGATCGCGCAAGGCCGGCAGCACTTCGAATGGAAATGCGTCGTCGGCCCAGTACTTGGTGATGATCGGCGCGACGTTGGTTTTCATGAACCCACGCACCTGATTCAGAATCTCCAGTTCCTCAGCGTTCAAGCTCTCGGTGACCGCGTAAAAGTCGCCGTTCGGCATTGGCAGTGGCTTTGGTTCCTTAATGTCTCTAGTTGCTGTTGTCATCCCGGACTACTCCTAAGTTCTAAAGGCAAGCTGTTACCTTGCGTGTTGGCGACGGGGGCAACCTAACCGGAGGCGCTACTCCGGGGACGGCGCGCATACGCGACGCCAGTCAGGTTCCCCTGCGCAATGAGTAAGGTTTTCTTTTCCGAGCCGTCTAGTTTTGCGGAATAGAGCGAGCCTGCGAGGTCGGCGAAAAACATTCGGCCACCTTCCAGGTCGAGAGACAGTCCAATTCCCTCCATCAGACCGCTAATGACAATCTCCTGTTCCTTGCCATACTTCGATTCGGTATTTATGGGCGCGCGACTAACTGTGTTGCCTCGCGGTGGGTTGCCCCGATCAGTCCAGTAAATCATGCGATTGTTGAGATCGAGATCCAGATCGATTGGTTCCGGAAGGCCAGCAAAGAGTAGTTTGATGTCAGTGCGATTCGCCGCTGTTTCGCCCTTTGGTATTTCAAGACTTGCGCAGAAAATGCGGCCCTCGCCCGCGTTGTCAGGTCCCTTTTGCGTCCAATAGATCTTTCCGCGTTCCGGATCGACAGCGATGCCGACGCACCAGTTCCGCTGATCGCGCCGGTCGCGATCGCTCGACCCAATCTCAACGAGCGCTTCAATGTTCGAACCGTCAAGGTTCGCACGCATGACCCGCATCCCTTCGCGATCCGACCAGTAAAGCTTGCCGCCCTTCTTATCGAGCTTCAGTTGTTTCGGCGTAAACGTCGCTCCTTCGGGAATGATCGTCTTGCGATTTCCTCCGTTGACATCCGCCCTTTCGATGGAGCCATCGTTTGCGGACGGGTTGCCCATGTTGGTCCAGTAGATGTGTCCAGCCTCGACATCGACATCGATGCCATCGGGAATTCTCTTGAGTCCATTTACGATGACCTCAAGGTCGGAGCCGTCTGTGTTCACCGAGACCAGACGACCGCCGCTGACATCCAGAAAGAAGATACGGTCCGATGCGCCGTAGTTGTTAGATCCACGGCGGGAGGACTTCGATACCCTCTCCTCGGTTGCCCGCAACGCTACTGCGGCTTCGGCATTTTTTGTGCGCAGCTTAAGTAGTCCGACCAACGTCTCGTTTTCCTCTTGAGCCAGTTGGTTTACAGAGCGAGATCCAGCCTCGCGCAACACTCCGTCAACGATGGTTTGCTTGAGTTCATTAGTGACTTCGGGATTCCCCAGGGCCTTCATCAGGCCAGTTAGTGGGTCCATCAAGTGTTCCATGAAATGTTCAATCCCACCTGGGCCACCTCCGAGGTGCCACTGTAGACTTTGCCCCATCACTCCCCATCGTAACCCCGGTCCATAGCTCACGGCGTCGTCAGCTTCCGAAACACTCAAAACACCCTGCTGAATCAGATAAAGAATCTCTCGATAAAGAGCTGCTTGAAGCCGGTTTGCGACATGGCCGGGAAATTCCTTTCGCAGGTAAATTGGCTTCTTGCCAATCGACGCATAAAACGCGATTACTTGCTGGATTGCTTCAGGTGAAGTCTTGGCGCCACCTACCACTTCGACTAATGGAATGATGTGCGGAGGGTTGAAGGGATGACCAATCACGCAGCGTTCGGGACGCTTGCAAGCAGATTGAATGACCGTCATCGTCAGCCCCGATGAACTCGATGCAATGATCGAATCAGGAGGCGTGGCATCATCTATCTCAGCGAACAGCTTGATCTTAAAATCCGGACGCTCCGGTCCATTCTCCTGTACGAAGTCGGCCTTCGTCAGCGCCTCCTTCATATTCGCAGTAAAAGACAACCGCTCTCTGGCAGCGCCTGGCGAGAGACCGATATCTGTCAAAGCCGGCCACGCCTCCTCAACATACTTGCGCAGATTTTCTTCGGCATTGGGAGCCGGGTCTGTTGCGATCACTTCGAACCCGCGCGCCAGATATTGCGCTGCCCAGCTCGCACCGATAACTCCCGTCCCGACAATTGCTATGCGGCGCACTGGTTTATTGAAAGACAAATTGGTTCTCCTCCGTGCTTGGTATGGGCAACGCACATACCAGATCGACATGATTCAGGATTGGCTGAATTGGTGAGGTTTTCGGAGCGCTGCAAGGAAGTGTTGTCGGATTTGCCGGAGCCGCTCGGATCGCTGTCGGAAGAACTTCCGGCACTGTCTGTTTTAGGTAACGGCGAGACAGAATAGACTTCCGGTTTTCACATTACTCTTGCCGTGCTGCTGCCCGACTTCGGCAAGTCTGGCTAAATGATCGAGTTGATATAACAGAGGATGCTTCAGCACTGGCTGATGCAATGGCGTGTTAATAACCGATTCGAATTCTTTTCCTTGCTGCACGCCGCTTGAAATTCTTATCGTCTCGGCGGTTTCGGGGAACGTATTCTCGGGATCATTCGGTGCGGTGGGGACTCCAGCACAACGCTAGTCATTATTTGGATTCCGGAACCGACTGTGTCCCTCGCTCTCATGCTGGCAGACCGTCCTTAGTCCCCTTCCGTGATTTGGACGAACCCTTGCTGAACGAGCTGTGACATTCTCGCCATAGCATCCGTATTAACCTTGACTCTGGGAAGGAGATCTACGTTGCCCCACTTGTGAACCCTCGCCGTCGCGCCACACAATTCAATTTGCACGCCGAGTTTCATCAGGTCGACGAGAAGTTTCTTGTACGGATTGCCGGTCGCCACCGTCCGCTCGGCGTTGTACGCGATGTCATTCAACGTCACGTGGCCCGCATTCGTGTGGAAGACCGCAATGATTTGGGCATTGGCGTTCCAGTCAGCGGCATCTTTCGCGATGAGTTCAAGGTGAAAAATCGACGCAGGCAAATCTCCTTCGAACGCCAAGGCAGCGACACTGAAGGCCACCTTTAGTTCTGGTAGCTGCACTGGAATGTCGATGGCAAGGGGTTTCTCTGAACTAGACATATTAAAGTCCTTTCAACGAACTGCGTGTTTTTTCGTTACTTCGCTCCACACGCGCGATGGTTTCTGAAATTGTGTACAGGATACTCAGATGCCTAAGGCCATGTCCGTGTTGAACGATTGCTTGCCTGATCACCAACGATAGCGGCGCTCTGATTCCTTGATAGGGTAATCGTTAGCGTTCATGTCGCGGCGGCGCATGAGTCCCGCGTCATCGAACTCCCAATGCTCATTTCCGTGCGTACGGTACCATTGGCCAGCAGAGAGTCATGCCATTCGTATTCGAATCGTACGGAGATGCGGTTGCCCGTAAAGCACCAGAGCTCCTTCATCAAACGGTAGTCGAGTTCTCTGTTCGCCTAGAGTCTACCGCGCTTCATCGCCTCCACGGCTTCCTCCGTGGTCACCACCGCGTGCGCGAGGAATGCATAGTTGATCAGCGCTGCCGTATAGCCATATCCCCATTCCGGGTGCTTGGGCGCGGCTGTCGCATCCTTGGCAATAGCCACTTCGAACCCTTGCTCCAGCAATTCGCGCAAATGGGATTCAACGCACATATTCGCTAACATTCCGGCGAGGATGACCCGGCCGATTCCGCGCTTCCGGAGTTGCAGCACCAGATCATTTGTCTCGGGGCCGAAGACTCGATGCGGTGCGACGACCACGGTTTTGCCATCCTCAATGTATGGCTTGAAGCGCTTGAGCCAATCAGCACCCGAACCCGCGAACCCGTCGAGCGTGAGGATCCCGCTTCGAGCAAACATGCCATTGACTGTTTCGTCGGTTTCGAGTGGTCCGTTGAACTTCCAGCCTGCATCGGTGGGATAGAAATAGTGAGGCGAGATGAACACCTCGAAGCGATACGCTTTAGCGGCGGTGAAGATCCGCTCCATGTTCTCGATGGTATTGTTCTCCTGAATGCTCTCGCGGACGAGCGGCCAAGCGAGGCCGCTCTCATCGAGCACTTCATTCTGAGGGTCTGTGAAGACTACGGCAGTATCGGTAGTATGAATGTTCATGGGATTCCTCCATCAGTTCATCGGTTCCTGTTAATCAGCACACAATGATTGTTGTGTTAAGACTGCGTCCGGAATTTCCGTCAACTGCGCAGCATTAGCAGCCTGCGTTGCTGACGGCGTAGGAGCCGTGCTCTACGTCTTCCAAAATGTCATCTCGGGTCGGGGTCCAATTCAGAACCTTTCGGGTCTTCTCGCTGGCGAGGCGCTTATTCACCGACAGGCTCACCCCGCGACCGCCACCTCGCGTGTACATCTCCATAAGTGACAAGGACTCGGTTCGGCCTCTGGCACCCACAAGTCGACTTACGGCCACGGCCAGATCTCCAAGGGCGATCTCATCGGTAACGCCGTGCAACATCGTGCCTGCCGGAGCTCGTTCGAGGGCCAGCACGTAGATTTCAACCAGGTCGTTGAGATGGATATAGCCCTGCCGAACGCCGCCTATTCCGAGGTGGGGTGCAGCGCCATGCGCCTTGGTCAGGGCAATCAGATTGGGCAGGTCATAGCCCTTGCCCTCGCCGTAAACGAGACCGGGTCGGATCACGATTCCGCGAACGCCGGCCGCGTTGAGCACGGCTCTCTCCGTCTCGGCGCGGGGCGCCATCGAGCCACCGAAGCCGTCGATTAACGGCTGCGGTATCTCAGCCTTGGGCGGCGCAAATACCGACGCGGGAAGCGGGACGGGGTGGTCTTCATCGAATATGGTCGGGCTGGCCTCACCCTTGGTGAAGACACCGAAGATCGCCGAGCCGCTGGTGAAGATGAACGGTTTTCCGGCATCGCCGGCCGTCTCGATCATCGCCGCCACGGCGTCACGATCCTTAGCGAAGCTCTCCGGAGTCCCCTCAATTTGTCCGATGCTGGCGAGGCTGACGACGGCATCTACTTCGGTTACGGGCGCGGCCAGGCTCGCGGGATTGGCGAAGTCGCCGACGACTGGTGTCATCCCTGCGGCTCGCAGCTTCGCGGCGTCGACCGCGGCGGATCGCGTCAAAGCCAGGACCTCATGGCCTTGCTGCGATAGCTTTCGGGCGACGGCGCCCCCGATGAATCCGGTTGCGCCGGTGACAAGAATCTTCATGGGCCTCCATTACCTCAGGGTCAAATTTGTTGGCTATGACGCGAGCGCGGGCGCGGGTGCTACCCAGATCAATTTCTTGTTCACGAACTCCTCAATGCCGAGACTGGAAAGCTCTCTGCCATATCCAGAACGCTTGATACCGCCGAAAGGAAGTTCCGGAGCGCTCATTGAGGGATAGTTGATCAAGACCATACCGGTCTCGATACGGCTGGCAACCTCCTTGCCGTGCTCGATATCGGTGGTATAGACCGAACCACCCAATCCATAGGGTGAGTCGTTTGCGATGGCGATCGCTTCATCCTCATCCTTGGCGGTAAAGAACAGTGCGACCGGACCAAAAAATTCTTGCCGATATGCGGGATTGTCGGGAGTGACGCCGGTGAGAATCGTTGGTTGCATGTACGCACCGGTCTTGCCGAGCCGATCGCCCCCAGTGAAGACGCGAGCGCCGTGGGCAACGGCTTCACGAACCTGTTTGAGCAAGAGGCTCAATGCGGTATCTGAGGCCATCGGCCCCAGCGTTGTCGCTTCATCCAAGGGGTCGCCCGGCTTGAGTTGCTTGAGACCATCACGAAACGCATTGAGGAACCGCTCTGCCCGCGTACCAACGACGATGAAGCGTTTCGAGCCGACGCAGGTTTGTCCGGCGTTATACATGCGACCGGCGACAGCCATGGTAACAGCAAACTTGAGGTCGCAATCTTCCAGCACGATGAAAGCGTCGCTCCCGCCCAGCTCCATCGTCGATTTCTTTAAGTTCTTGCCAGCGCGCGACGCAATGGATTCACCGGCTCGTTCCGATCCGGTTAACGCGACGCCGCGAACCCGCGGGTCATCGATCAGTGCGGCGACCTGATCGTTCGAGAGAAACAAATTCGTGTAGGCGCCGGCTGGCGACCCCGCATCGGTGAAGAGCTGCTCGAAAGCGAGCGCGCACTGCGGAACACTCGATGCGTGCTTCACCAGGACTACATTCCCGGCCATTAGTTGGGGCGCGGCAAATCGCGACAGTTGATAGTAGGGATAGTTCCAGGGTTGAACGCCGATCAGCACTCCGAGCGGAGAGTACTCGAGACGCGCAGATCCGGCTTTTGATTCGATGATCTTTGGCGCAAGAAACGTTTCTGCATTCTCCGCATAGTATTGAAGAATCGCCGCGCTGAGATCGACCTCCTCGCGGCCTTCAGAGATCCTCTTGCCCATCTCGAGTGATGTCAGACGTGCAAGACTCTCTTTGCGTTCCAGCATGAGAGAGGCAGCTCCGCCAACAATTTTGGCACGGTCGCGGATAGTCATTGTGGACCAGATGCTTCGATACGTCTTGTCAGCCGTCGCCAGCGCGTTCTGCAATTCCTCGTCGGTATGCTGATCGAAACTGCGAAGTATCTCGCCGTTGGCGGGGTTGACGCTTTGGTATGCCATGGTTGTTTTCTCCTAAATTTGGGTTGCTATTTTTCTAATCACCCAACACCGAGCTAGAAGCGCGAGAAGCCGCCCCAGGCGGAGCGGTAGGTGGCGCCGAGGCGGTGGAGAATCTCACGGGCTGCCGCGTTCGGGTCGCCGTAGACGACGCACCGCGTCGAGTCAACACACTGGATAAATCGCCCGGCCCAGTTCTTCATCATGAACCCCTCGCTGATGTGGTGGGCCACCACGGCCTCAGAGTCGGCGTAAATTTCGAAGACATGGACAGTGCCCCCGTCGGGCGAGATGTACCACTCATATGCGAGCGTTCCCGGCTCGGCTTTCGTGCCCGAAACCATCTCTTCCATCAGCTCTTTGAACGTCTCAAGCGCGCCGTCTTTAATCGCCAGCTCGTTAACCCAGGAAACGTGTCCCTTCATCGCATCCCTTTCGCGTCGGTTGAAGAAACATCTGACACAGGTCCGGTTCGCTGACAGGTAGACCGCAGTGGATGCGCGTCAAGATGAGCCTTCACTTCCTGACAGGGCAACGCACGTACCAGTTCGACAGAATTCGGAATTGGTTGAATCAGTGAGGTTTCCTGAATGCAGCGAGGAAGCTTTGTCGGAATTGCCGGAGGTGCGTGGATCGCTCTCGGAAAAACTTCCGGCACTCTTCAATCGCTATTGGGGAGTGAAGAGATGTGAGCGGATGTTGAAGAGAGCGCCATAAGTTTCTACCCGACAGCACGCTCTGCTCCAGTCCAAAAACGCTCGCGCAAGACCCGCTTCAGCACTTTACCCGATCCGCTTTTTGGCAAATCCGTTTCCGAGAACTCCACGTGACGCGGAACCTTGTAATTCGCCAGACTCTGACGACAGTGGCTGATTAACTCTTCTCCTGTGACGACGAGACCCGCCTTAAGGACCACAGAGGCGGCCACCAACTCACCCCACTGAGGATCGGGTATTCCGAAGACCGCCACTTCGCGAACTGCGGGATGGTCCAGAATGACGGCTTCGACCTCGCCCGAATAGACATTTTCGCCGCCTGTGACGATCATGTCCTTCAATCGGTCCAATATATAGAAGTAACCGTCCACATCCTGATAGCCAAGGTCTCCAGTGCGAAAGAAACCGTTTCGAAAAGCAGCCGCTGTATCTTTCTGATTTTGCCAATATCCTCGCATTAGGTTCGCCCCACGTGCGACCAGTTCTCCGCGTAGACCGGTCTCCACCTCGTGGCCGGACTCATCCGCGACCTGCACCTCGACGCCGGGACATGGTCGTCCGCACGACATGAGTCTTTTGCCTGCATGCTCCTCGTCCACCAGACCGGTCAGATATCCCGTCTCGCTCAGTCCATAGACTTGGACTAACTTAGTGTTCGGCAGCAGTTCCCGAGTACGACGAATAAGTTCTGGTGCCATCGGGGAACCACCATAGGCCAACACTTCAAGACTGCTCAGATCAAATCTCTTCACTTCCGCAAACTGGGTCAGCAGGTTGATCATCGTCGGCACTAAAACGGTGTAGTTGATCCGATGTTTCTCGACAGTCTCACAGAAAAAGAGAGGGTTAAAGCGTGGCAATGCAACCTGGCATCCACCGAGTGCCGGCGTTGCGAACATCGCGGGAAAATCGGCGATATGGAAGATAGGCGCGGCGTGCAGATATACGCCTCCTTCTCGATACTGCATCCAGTAGTTGAAATTGTGGGCGTTCGTCAGAATGTTCGTGTGCGTCAACATCACGCCCTTCGGTCTACCAGTCGTGCCGCTGGTGTAGATCATTGCCAGAATCGCTTCAGGGTCGTTACAAATCTCTAGAGTAGAATCATTTGGTTCTGCAAATGGCTCTTCGTCAATCACCAACGCCCATGAGGCACGACCACTCGGCGCAGCTAATGAGGAATGCCGTACCAATCCCTGCGGGGATGCGTCAGCGAGTATGTGATCCATCTCCACGACCGAGAGTCTTGTATTAATAGGAACGACGATGGCGCCTAACCAACTGCACGCGTAAATCAACTGAATGTACTCGGGTCCATTAGGAAGTAGGAGCGCCAGCCGGTCGCCACGTCTCAATCCGCGTTGACTGAGCGCACTAGCCAGGCCCTTGACGCGGTTGTGAAGCTGCCGAAAATTCAGAAAGCCATCGCCTACCGATAGGGCTGGTTGCTCGGGATAATGCCGGACGGCTCGGGCCATTGAATGGACATAGATCATTAACAGACGCCTCTTAGAAGATGGATCGGACCACCCCACCATCTACTCTTAAGGCCGCGCCATTTGTCGCCGCCGACAATGGACTGCAAACGTAGACGACCATTGAAGCCACTTCTTCAGGCTGTATGAATCTCTTGATAAGCGACGAAGGGCGCGTGTTCTCAAAGAACTGCTTCTCAACTTCCTCGATGGCAATGTCCTGTTCTTCCGCTAATTGCTGTATGAAAGTTCCGACACCCTCAGATAAGGTCGGGCCAGGAAGTATCGAATTGACTGTGATGCCCGTTCCGACAGTTGTTTCAGCTAAGCCTCGGGCAAGCGCGACCTGCGCGGTTTTCGTCACTCCATAGTGGATCATCTCTGCGGGAATGTTGGCAGCAGATTCACTCGAGATAAAAACAATTCGGCCCCAATTACGATCCCTCATTTTAGAGAGATAGTGTCGGCTTAGCCGCACTCCACTCATTACATTTACTTCGAAGAATTTGAGCCAGTCGGCATCAGGGGTCTGCTCAAACGCTCGCGGCTCAAAAATACCTACGTTGTTTACCAGTATGTCGATCTCCGGATACGCTTCGGTGATCCTGGTAACTCCATCTGACGAAGAAAGGTCCGCGGCAATACCTACAATCTTGGCTTTTGAAATCATGGCAGCGATCCTGCGCTTTGCCTCGCTTACTTTCTCGTCGGTGCGGCCATTCACTATTACTTCGGCGCCCTCTTCAGCTAAAGCCTTTGCGATCGCGAGACCAATGCCCACAGTTGATCCTGTAATGAGCGCCCTCTTACCGTTTAGTTGAAGATCCATCGGTCGTTTACCTCGTTCAGACTTTTAAATCACTTAAAGTTATAAGCAACGCCTAATAGCGAAGCTATAGATCGACTATTGGCGAGAAATATGCTTCGCATACTTCAGCAAGTTCCTTAGACCTTTCCGGTTTTCTTTTCGTTCGCTATTTCAGCAACGCCTGTACCGGATGGCCAGAGTTTTACAATGGTTGAAGTAGGCCCGATATCTCAGACGACAGCCTGGTTGTTGCCGGAATTGCCGGGCAGGAGAAAAGATGCCGGGAAGTCCTTCCGACACCCTACGGTGTGACTGACCTGATCAGACTCAGTTGCGCGTTACTTAGTCTCGCCATGCCCATGTTCGACATTGGCAGGTCTCTTGCCTGTGTCAGAAGCGATGAACGTAGGATACCTTACCGCTATCGCTGCTCTAGCTGGAGCAGGTCTCGGCGGATTAACCTCATTCGCAAGTTCATGGACCACCCTGCACGCCCAAATGAAAGCTCAGCGGCTTGCGAACAGTAAATCGACACGGCAAGAACTTTATAAGCAATTCATCGACGAAGCGTCGAGAACTTACGCAGACGCACTGGTTCATGACACGCTGGATGTATCCCGCCTAGTTGGCATTTATTCACTCGTCAGCAGAATGCGCGTTCTGTCCTCTAAAAAAGTGATCGACAGCGCCTCTAGTATTGCCATACTTATCACCGACACCTACTTCCAGCCCAATAAGACGCCCACTGAATTGCAGGCGATGATGCATGACGGCGGCGTGGACCCCTTACGAGATTTTAGCGAAGTTTGCCGCAATGAATTAGAAAGCGATCTCCTTGCCTGAGCATGCGAGGCATTAAAGGGAATGTTGCCGGATTTGCCGGACGTGCCTGGGCGGTTCTCTAAGAATTAACCGGCACTTTCATCAGGTTAAAGCACTTGCAGATTGAAACTCACACATTCTCTTACTGAAATAGCTGTGGCCGCCTTGGCCGGATCATTGCAGGCCTGACAGCAAGGAAGAGCTCTTCCGACGTGATGAGAAGCAAGGCTGTGCACAATCCAAAGAGCTGTTTGGCGGCACTCTCTTTATTGCTGGCCACGCCGTTAGCTGGCTGGTGTCAACAGAGCGCGCCAACTGCGGCCGAGGTGTTGAGTCTTGATCAGGCCATAAACATCGCCCTGCAAAACAATCGTTCCCTCAAAAATGCGCGCCTAAATGTCGAAAAGAGCGAAGACGAAATCAAGAGCATACGCACATCCCGTTTTCCTTCCACACATTTGTACGCGCTAGTCTCGCAGGACATGGTCAAACACGAAACTAATCTGACCAGTCCATTCACCGGTGTCTTTCCTGGCATCGGGCCATTCTTTAGCTTGAGCACGCCAAGACGACCCACGGCAGTCATCGCGGCGCAGGTACTGCAACCGATCTCACAGCAGTACCGGATCGGCCTCGCCATCAATGCGGGGAAGTTGGCTCGCAACGAAGAGCAACAGAAGCTGCGTTCCGAGGAACAGTCTCTCGTCAATAACGTCAAGAAGACCTACTACGGAATACTGCAGAGTGAAAGCGCTCTGGAAAGTGTGCGTGATGAAGTCAAATCTTACCGCGAACTCGATCGAGTGACGGGCGAGTTCGTCCTGCAACAAGTTGTCCTGAAGTCCGATCATTTGCAAGTTCAAACTCGACTGGCGAAGGCGGAATACGAAGCTGTGGATCTGACTAATCGTGTGTCGACGCAGAAAGAGCAATTGAACAAGCTCCTCGGGCGAGATGTGCTCACGGATTTCAGCGTTGGTCCCATCGCTGAGGCGACAGTCATTGAGTATGGCATCTCAGCCTCGCGCCGTCGTGCACTCGAGCAGCGGCCTGAACTCCGCGAAGCGCGGCTCAAGATCGAGCAAGCCAAGCTTGATAAACGCCTCAAGAAGTCGGAGTACATCCCTGATGTGAGCGTCGG
>Ga0207646_10005397_pt1 | contig 13448 bp, 6 predicted proteins | sample KBSK5502metaG_FD_184343 | JGI IMG/M metagenome (GOLD analysis project Ga0207646, IMG submission 184343) | Corn, switchgrass and miscanthus rhizosphere microbial communities from Kellogg Biological Station, Michigan, USA - KBS K5-50-2 metaG... | ecosystem: Host-associated > Plants > Roots >... | reverse complement strand
GTTGGCGTAATTGCACACCAATACGTATGGGATGACGAGTGGTAGATTGTGTCACAGCAGCATATCCTCTCTTAAAAGCTAGTTTTGCTGATTCTTCCTGGACGCTCTTCGTGAATACTCCCCGTGCCTTCTCCTTTCTTAACCATCTTCCTTGAGAGGTTGCTCACGCTGGCTTGTAACGCGCGCCTCTGTGCTGAGAGTATTCGCTGGCTGCAAACCGTGATGGCATGTACGCCTGTACCTGGTGGCGGCTGTACCAGTGCATGCTGAGGATTGATCAGTCTGCTCCCCGGGACATGGTTCCGGCCGCCTGCTGGCTAGACAAAGGACAGTACAACGCAACGAGCGTGACGGGAGGTTTTCGCCGTTCCCTAGCATTGTACCATATGCCCCTATAAACTGTACAATTTATCATATGGTTCAGAGATGCTGTTGTACCCGGTCAATCTACCGCGAGTCGGGGTGTGCGGCTATACGAGGCAGGAACTTGTTCATTGGTGCTCAAGGGGCAAAGCTGTCCCAGGCATGGAAAATAGAGAGTATTGGAGAAGCAAAGAAGAATCACACTCCTTGCCAACGGCCATTCCCCGGTTAACTCAGATCAGGCTTGCATAATAATAGTGTAGTTCACTAGCAGTAGTGAACTACACTATTGATCGACGGAACCGACGGGCGTCCGATTATCGCCAAGACACCCGGCGTGACAGGCAGACAAGAACAACCGCTTGTTTAGTCCTACGTATCTCTCTTATCCTGCTTCCCACAACGTTTTCAAGAACGGATAATCTATGGGGCCAGCACAGGGACTCGAACCCGCGACAGCCTGCTTGGAAGGCAGGGTGTCACACTATCGCTGCCAGCTTGATACGATCTGGCTTAACTGGCTCGTGTATACCATACAAACGAAATGTGAGCGTCTCTGACAAAAGATGTCACGCGCATTTTTTGGCGCTTTTGGCAAAAGATGTCACGTGCAAATTTGGTGCCTTCGGCAAAAGATGTTGCGTCCTTACGAAGGCAGGATTTCCCGATCTCAGAGCGCTTTAGAACAACTTTACCAGAACTTTTACGCAAAAACAAGAGAGGCAGGAGGTCTACTCCTCCGTCACACTACGTATTATCTCACCGAAAGCGGTGATGAGCCGATTTTTGGTGGAGCATTCTAGCCCGGCTCCATAGCATTTCGCGTGGTTGAGGCGCGCTCCGCCCAGGTCTATTCCCGTGAGGTCGGCCCCACTAAGGTTCGTGTGCGTTTCCCAATGCTGTGCTCGCCAGGAGTTCCACGAGGCCGGCCCATTTTGAGCAGCTTGAGGTGCAGGCGATTGACCATGAATAAGCTCCTCCTCTCGGTCTGCGCCTGCTACTATAATAACGTGGGCTCACGCCACTTCATCCGGAGAAGTAAAGGACAATTGCTGGTTGTTGGACTCAGCTATATAGCTGAAGCAGCCCACTCTACTATGGATGGGGCTTGCCAATCACATCGGTCAGACGTCCAACAGCTCGCGGCTTGCGTTGCCTACGGAAAGGCGCGTCATGCCCTGCCTGGGAAACCGCTCTGACCTGGCGGGCGAGATCGACAGGGGCGGCCTCGACCGGCAGGGACTTTCCCCATTTTGCCTGGTCGAGGCCTTGGAGGAAGGCCACCTCGCTCGCTGGAGTGCGCGAAACCATGCGCCTGCCGGACAGGAACCGCCTCATCTCGCGCCGAAGCCCGCGCACCTTGGCCCCACGAGACGTTCCGGCGGCAGGCTCACCCTCGTCATCCACCTGTCCCCAGAAGAGCGCGCCTTTAGCGGCCGACGCTCGTGTCCTCGAACGGCCCCAGGGCGCGCAGCGAGACCTTTTGTGCCTCGGTGAGGTCCCGGATGCCCGTGATATTAAGGCGCTCGTAGGGTCGATCCCGCCGCAGTGTTTGGAGAGGCTCGCCACTCCCCAGGTCCCAGAGCCGGATGGCCCCGTCATCCCCGCAACTGGCCAGCCTGGTGCCATCGGGGCTCACCTTGAGCGCCTGCACCGTCCCTTGATGCGCCTCTCGCACCCACACGCACTCTCCATTCTGCATGTCCCACCAGCGCAGCCTGCCATCACTGCCTCCACTGACAAGCCTCTCCCCACTCGGACTCCAGACCACCGCAAAGGCCGCGCCGGGATGCTCCTCCAGGGCACGGACCCGCTCCCCGCTGTGCGCCTCCCACACAAAGATCTCTCCGTTGTCACCCTGCCCCTGGTTGCCAGAGCCCGAGGCCACCTGCCTGCCATCGGGACTCCACGCCACGCTCCTGACCATCCCGCGGTGCCCCACCAGACGGAGTTGCACCATGCCGCTCGCGGCATCCCACAAGCAGACGCTGCCATCATCGCTGCAACTGGCTAACCGGGTGCCATCCGGACCCCACGCCACCTGCGTCGTTGCTGCATCTGTCTGTCCAATCCACCGCCGGATGCCTGTGTTCACCTCCCACGCCTGGACCCCACGGATCGTGCTCGCCCCAGCCAGCAACTTTCCATCCGGACTCCACGCCACGCCAAAGATCAAGGCATCAACATGGTCGGGGTCCTGCAAAATCTGGACCTCAGCTCCGGTGGTCGCGTCCCAGATCCGAATGGTACTATCCCATCCGCTACTGGCTAGCATCTTCCCATCCGGGCTCCACGTCACCCCATGCACCACCCAACTGTGACCGCGCAGGACTCTGCGGCGCGACAGGCTCTCCCCATCCCAGATCGTGACCAGGGTGTCGGTCCCTGCACTGGCGATTTTTGTGCCATCGGGGCTCCAGGCAATGTCGTAGAGCGAGATCGCATAGCTCTGCAGCATCTGCACATACTGTCCACGCTCAACCTCCCAGAGCCGCAAGCTGCCATCATCACTGCTGCTGAGCAGGTGACAGCTATCAGGGGTGAAAGCGATCGCGTACACCCCAGCCTCATGCCCGGATAGCGCCGCCCGGTACCTGCCGCGTTCGACGTCCCACAGCCAGATCAGGTGATCCCGATCACTACTGGCAAGCAGGCGCCCATCCGCACTCCAGGCGATGGCGAACACCGGGTTCGTATGTCCGGTGAGCGTCTGGAGACAGCGTCCGCTTGCCACCTCCCACAGCTTCACGGTCCGATCAACGCTCCCGCTGGCAAGTCGGCGTCCATCGGGGGCAAAGGCCAACCCGGTGACCCAGGTGGCATGTCCCGCGAGCACCTGCACACTGGCGTCATTCTGCTCAAGAGGCCGTTCCCATATCCTTATAGATCCATCGTGGTTCCCACTCGCGAGCAGGCGCCCATCCGGGCTCCAGGCTAATGCCTGCACCGGGCTGTTCTGGCTGGGGAGCGTCCCGAGGTGCGTGCCGGAGGTCGTGTTCCAGAGCCGAATGGTGCCATCACCTCCACCGCTGACCAGCGTCCGTCCATCGGGAGCAAAGGCGATGCGCTGGATCTTACTGGGAAGCCAGTTCGTCCAGAGGAGAGCGCCGCGCTCCACCTCCCACAGTTTGATGGCCCCATCCCAACTCCCCGTGGCCAGGGTTGCTCCATCCGGGCTGAAAGCCAGGGCTCGTATCGTGTCGATATGCGCCTGCCAGGCCAGGTGGAGGGTCTTTCCCCCCTCGCGCCACACCTGCGTCTTTCCCCGCCTGCTGCCTGTCGCCCAGAAGTGCCCATCAGGGCTGGTGGCGACTACCCTGATCGCGTCAAAGGACTCGGTGAAGACCACATCACGCAAGCTGGCCCTGGCAAGGGAGGCATCCTGCATCTCAACACCTTGCAGAAACGCCCCTCGAAGGGAGAGCTGGGACAGGTTCAGGCCGCGCAGGTGGCCGCGCAGAACCTTGAGCAGGCTGAGGACGTTGGCGGGACCATAGCCCTGGGTGACCACATCCTCGGCACCGGCCAGGCGTTCGCCCAGCGTCTCGGTGAGGTACTCCATCACCACCGATTGCAGGCTAAAGCTGGCCTGCTGTCCACGCTCCAACAGCGAGCGCCGACCCAGCGCCTCCAGGGCCTCCAACAGCTGCGCGCGCAGCGCCCTGGGATGCAGGACCTGTAGCAGGGTGTCCAGCGGCGTCCACTCGCGCAGCACGGCTAACCAGGTGAGCAGCAAGTGCTCCAGGGGCGAGAGCCTCCCCACCTGCTGGCGCAGCACCGGCCGGACGCCGTTGAAGACCAGTTCCCCTTCGTGCAGAAAGCGGTCGATATCTCCACCGAAGAGGTCGGAGACCGCCTGCGCCACGATCTTGAGGGCCAGGGGATTGCCCGCGTAACCAGCCACGAGTCGCTGCCAGGCAACAGGTGTGCCGTTCAGTCCCTTGTCGGCGAGCAGATATTGCGCGGCCTGTTCGTCCATCCCCACCAGGCGCAGGGAGCGCACCGAGCGCCAGAGGACGGCCTCGAACTGGGGAGCCAGGTGCTCACCAAGATAGGAGGCCAGCGTACTCTTGCCGATGCCGCCCATGCCCAGCGGCGTCACCAGGCGGCAGCGCTCCTGCACGATCCATTGGGAGAGCTCGGCCACTTCCACTTCGCGGCCGGCGAAGTGGCTCACGTCGAGGGCTCCTACCCAGTCAACGCGCGAGAGGGCTGTAGCTTCCGCTCCTACGTGGGCAACTGGTGCCTCGGGCCGTTGGGAAAGCTGAACGGGCGGTCGCGCTCATGATAAGAGTGCCGCGTCATCGGCGTGCTCGTTGCCTTCCTCGTGACCCGGCAGCACCCAGCCAGGAATGCGAAGCAACAGGGAAGCAACATGCCACCTTCTGGTGGCTGACTTCCCCAGGCACTCCCGCTATACTGGTAGGTGTTGGACGCAGTCCGGGGGACTGTGTGGCGCTCGAGGCGGGTCCACGCTGATTGAGGGGTGTCTGGGGCATGGCGAAAGACTCCAGACGCTCCCGTCGACTTCACCCTTGTTAGGATAGCACATTTCGAGCGAACGCGCGAAGCTGTCTCCTCCAGGCCATCAAAAACATCGCCCGAAAAGTCAGTCAGTATGAAGTGCGCCTGTTCTCTGCGCTGCACAGTCATCAGGCAGCGAAAAGTATTCTAAAGAAAGGTGAACAGTATAATGAGGAACGGGACGAACACATCCTTCGACGCGCTGAAGCAGATCGATGCCGGTGTCCTGAATGACGGATACGCTGAAGCTGGCCCCAGCGATGGTCCGGTGGTCCTGCTTCTGCATGGCTGGCCTTACGATATTTATAGCTACGTCGATGTTGCCCCTTTGTTGGCGAATGCTGGCTACCGGGTGATCGTCCCATACCTGCGCGGCTATGGCACGACGACCTTCCTTTCAAGCACAACGCCCCGCAATGGCCAGCAATCGGTGGTCGCTGTCGATAGCATCGCTCTGATGGATGCGCTCAAGATCGAGAAGGCCATCCTCGCCGGGTTTGATTGGGGCGCGCGGACGGCCAACATCGTCGCGGCCATCTTCCCGGAGCGCTGCAAGGCCCTCGTCTCGGTGAGCGGGTACCTGATCGGCAGCCAGCAAGCCGGCCAGGTGCCGTTGCCACCGAAGGCTGAACTCCAATGGTGGTACCAATATTACTTTGCCACGGAACGCGGCCGGGCCGGCTATGACAAATACCGGCATGACTTTGCGAAGCTCATCTGGCAGCTCGCATCCCCACAATGGGACTTCGACGATGCCACGTTCGAGCGCAGTGCCGCGGCCTTCGACAATGCGGATCATGTCAGCATCGTGATCCATAATTATCGCTGGCGGCTCGGACTGGCTGAAGGCGAGCCGAAATATGACGAGCTGGAACAGCGGCTGGCCCAAGCTCCGGACATCACCGTGCCCACCATTACCCTGGAAGGCGATGCCAATGGGGCACCACACCTGGACGCCAGTGCCTATGCCAGGAAATTCTCGGGCAAATATTCCCACCGGGTCATCACAGGCGGCGTCGGGCACAATCTGCCTCAGGAAGCTCCGCAGGCCTTTGCCCAGGCGGTCGTCGATGTCGACGCGTACTAGTCGTCGACCTCATGTCGCCTGACGGAGAAGCTCGCCAAAAGGGACTTCCCCGTCACGACACATCTGTAATTCACCACAACAAAGGAGAACTGTTATGGACACCCCCACCAACGCCACGACATCGACCCGCTTTGCTCTCCGTCCCTTCCGCGTCGACATGCCCGAAGAAGCGATCGCCGACCTGCGCCTGCGCATCGCCGCGACACGGTGGCCCGAGAAGGAGACCGTCGCCGATCCTTCGCAGGGCGTGCAGCTGGCGACGATGCAGACACTCGCGCGCTACTGGGGCACCGACTACGACTTCCGGAGGGTCGAGGCGAGGCTGAATGCCCTCCCGCAGTTCATGACCGAGATCGACGGCCTCGACATCCACTTCATCCACGTCCAGTCGCGTCACGACAACGCGTTGCCGCTCATCATCACGCACGGCTGGCCCGGCTCGGTCATCGAGATGCTCAAGGTCGTCGGCCCGCTCACCGACCCGACGGCACACGGCGCCAGCGCAGCGGACGCTTTCCATCTGGTGATCCCGTCGCTGCCGGGCTACGGGTTTTCAGGCAAACCGACCACTGCCGGCTGGGACCCCGCCCGCATCGCACGTGCCTGGGTCGTGCTGATGAAGCGCCTGGGATACGCGCACTTTGTGGCGCAAGGCGGCGATTGGGGGGCGATTATCACGGATGTAATGGCTGCACAGACACCTCCGGAGTTGCTCGGCATTCACTCCAACATGCCTGGCGCTGTTCCACCCGACATTTCGAAGGCTCTCAGACCTGTATCTGTCGACCCGCCGCCATCCAATCTCTCAGCCGACGAAAGACGTGCCTACGAGGAGCTGAGCCGCGTCTATACGAAGGGCATCGGCTACGCAATTGAGATGGGGTTGCGCCCGCAAACGTTATACGGACTGGCGGATTCACCCATCGCCCTGGCAGCCTGGATGCTTGACCACGACGCGCTCAGCTACGAGGACATCTCACACGCCTTTGACGGACACCCCGTAGGCGACCTTACTCGAGACGAGGTCCTCGACAACATCACGCTCACCTGGGTGACGAACACGGGGATTTCTTCGGGTCGTCTCTATTGGGAAAATAAGTTGGGCTTTTTCGACGTCAAGAACGTCTCCATCCCGGCTGCCGTGAGCGTCTTTCCTAAGGAGCTCTATGAAGCCCCGCGGAGTTGGGCCGAGCGGGCGTATCCCAATCTCATCTATTACAACACGCTCGACAGAGGCGGCCACTTCGCGGCCTGGCAGGAGCCGCAACTCTTTTCACAAGAGGTCCGCGCGGCGTTCCGATCCCTGCGCTAGGTGGAAAGAGGGGACGGCGGGCACGACGTGTGCTCGCCGTCCCACACCACAGGCGGCACCATCGGTGTCGCGATCAACCTGGTCTCATGACCCTGCTGACTGGTTTGTCGACATTCAACCAAGAAAGGAACTCTCATGTCTCAGACAACTCCCACCGCTGGCCTTCTGACCGTCGTTCTCGTACATGGCGCTTTTGCTGACGCTTCAAGCTGGATTGGCGTGATTGAGCGGCTGCAGAAAGAAGGGGTGCAGGTGACTGCCCCCGCGAATCCACTCCGTGGCCTCTCCAGTGACTCTGCCTACATCGCCAGCTTCCTCAACCAGGTTTCCGGCCCGGTCCTGGCCGTCGGCCACTCGTACGGGGGTGCCGTGATCACCACCGCCGCCACCACAGCCAGGAACGTCGTCGGCCTGGTCTATGTCGCCGCCTTCGCCACCGACGAAGGTGAGCGCCTGGGCGATGTCGAAAGCAACTCGAAGGACAGCGTCCTGAGCGCCGCCCTGGTCCAGCTCCAGTATCCGACGGGCCAGGGTGCGCAGACCGCCGTAGAGTTTGCGATCAATCCTGCCCACTTCCACGATGCCTTCGCCGCCGACCTGCCCGCCGAGAAGACCGCCATAATGGCCGCCACCCAGCGCCCTGCTGCCGAGCTGGCGTTCTCCGAGCCGTCCGGGGTGCCCGCCTGGAAGACCTTGCCTTCCTGGGCCGTCGTTGCGACCGGCGACAAGGCAGCCGGGAGCGATGTCATCCGTGCCATGGCTAAGCGCGCCGGGGCGACGATCACCGAGGTTGAGGGCTCCCACGTGATTATGATCTCGCAGCCACAGGTGGTCACAGATGTGATCCTGAGCGCGATCGCCGCCGTCGGCTCAGCAGAGGAAAGGCATTCATCATGAACATACATCAGTCGCGTCGGCACCGCAGTATGATCTGGCTCGCTTTGGCGCCGAGGTCTTCCGTTCCAGTCCGCGCCAGGCCGACCTGATGATTGTCGCCGGGACGGTCTCCATCAAAATGGGACCGCGCCAGCGCCTGTTGTGGGAGCAGATGCCGGAGCCCAAGTGGGTGATCAGCATGGGGAAGTCGCGCCAACTCGGGTGGCGAGTTCTACGATAGTTATTACACCGTGCAGGGCGTCGATACGATTGTGCCGGTCGATGTCTCTGTCCCCGGCTGCCCTCCCCGCCCCGAGGCCTTGATAGAGGGCATCCTCAAACTGCGCGAGAAAATTGAAAAACAAGGCCTGAGGCTGCGCGATGAGGAAAAAAGCTAAAGATCATGTTGCTTTGCGACAGGGAGGACTGAACGTCTGCACATGATAGCATGGTAAATAACAGCAGCAAAGCGGCACCGGGAACACCACGGTTGCGTCTTCCCAATTCACCAGCTATGTGCCAGAAACAGGCGACCCCAACTTGCTTCCCTTGCTCGAGAACAACAGCGTCCAGGTCACGGCTCAACCGGTGCAGACGCCCTGGTGGCAGACGGCCCTGACGATCCTGCTCAATGCTCTACCTGTCTTGCTGTTAGTCTACTTTGGCTACATGGCCCTGCGCAGCGTGCGCCAGTCACAGCAGGCAGGAGGCATCTTTGGAGTCAGGCGCAGCCGTGCGAAGCTCTACAACGAAGAGCGTCCCTCCACGACCTTCGCCGACGTGGCCGGAGCCGATGAAGCTAAGGCCGACCTGCAAGAGGAAATCGAGTTCCTACGCGAGCCGCAGCGCTACCTGGCCATTGGAGCCCATATTCCCAAAGGCGTGCTGCTGGTCGGCCCACCGGGGACCGGCAAAACCTTGCTCGCTCGTGCGGTCGCAGGGGAGGCAGGCGTCCCGTTCTTCAGCGCCAGCGGCACTGACTTCGTCGAACTCTTCGTCGGGGTAGGAGCCAGCCGCGTGCGCGATCTCTTTGAGCAGGCCTGGAAGAACGCGCCGTGCATCATTTTTATCGATGAAATCGACGCGATTGGGCGCACGCGCAGTGGCGCCTCGGCCTTCGCCAGCAATGATGAGCGGGAACAGACGCTGGAGCAATTGCTGGTGGAGATGGATGGCTTCGAGTCCCATCAGGCCGTTGTCGTGCTGGCGGCCACCAACCGGCCTGACGTGCTCGATCCGGCCCTGCTGCGCCCGGGGCGCTTCGACCGGCAGATCACGGTCGATCTGCCGGAACGACGTGGGCGTGAAGCCATTCTGAAGATCCATACGCGCAACGTCCCCCTGGCTGCTGATGTGAACCTGGCGGACCTGGCACGTGTGACCCCTGGCTTCTCGGGAGCCGACCTGGAAAACCTGGTGAACGAGGCGGCGCTGGCGGCCGCACGGCGAGAAAGTCGCCAGGTGAGCCACCAGGACTTCGAGAATGCGCTCGACAAACTCCTGCTCGGCGGCAAACGGGAAGCGCTGATGGATGAACGGGAGCGCAGGACCGTAGCCTACCATGAAGGGGGACACGCGCTGGTGGCGGCGGTGTTGCCCGCTGTCGATCCGCTGTACAAAGTGACCATCATGCCACGCGGGCGAACGCTCGGGGTCACGCAGTTCCGGCCAGAAGATGACCGGCGCAACGTCCCGCGCGCCTACCCGCTCGAGCGCCTGGCGGTAGCCCTGGGCGGCAGAACCGCAGAGGAACTCGCGCTGGGAGACATCACCACAGGCGCTGAGAACGATCTCAAGGAAGCGACGCAGGTGGCGCGGCGCATGGTGAGCGAGTGGGGCATGGGCGAGCAAACGGGCCCGGTGGTCTATGACCTGTCGGATGGAAGTCCCTACCTCGGCCAGCAGCAGGCGCGAAGTGTCTTGACCGAGCACCACGATGCCCTGGACCGCCTGGCACAGGCGCTGCAACAAGAAGAGGTCCTCGAGCGCGAACAGGTGCTTGCCATTGTGAATGGGGGACAGAACACCCGGGGCGGTGCAGGTAGCGAGCAAGCATCCCAGAAGACGCACATTGCAGGAAACTAGCAATCATTCATAGTAGCTTTCCATTTGCGCAATGCCTCGTACCTGCTCAAAGCCTCGCCCAAAAACGTGAGTAAAGCCTCCTCAAGAGTGGGGCCACTGGTGTAGATCTGCTCGTACGTGAGGGTGGTTCCTGTGGGCGATACGTCTACTTCGATTCCAAATTGCTCCAGGCGCTTGACCAGGTCCGATTCGTGCTGTTGTTCCATTGTTTTGTCCTTCCCTTACCTGTCAGCGCTCGTTTCTTCGAACCCCCCTAAGGCGCGCAGCGCCGCCTTTTGTGCCTCGGCGAGACCCCGGATGCCCGTAATATTGAGTCGCTCATAGAGTCGATCCCGCCGCAACGTTTGCAGCGGCTCGCCACCCTCGAGGTCCCAGAGTCGGATAGCCCCGTCATCCCCGCAACTGGCCAGGATGCTCCCATCGGGACTCACCTTGAGCGCTTGCACCGTTCCCTGATGCGCCTCTCGCACCCGCACACACTCTCCACTCTGCACCTCCCACCAACGCAGCGTACCGTCACCGCCTCCACTGATCAGCAGCTCCCCACTCGGACCCCAGGCCACCGCACAGACCATCCCAGACTGGCCCACCAGGGTTTGCGCACGCTCCCCGCTGTGTGCATCCCACACGAAGAGCTTTCCGCTCTCTCTACCGCTGCCAGCTGAGGCCAGCCGCGTGCCATCGGGGCTCCAGGCCACGCTCGTGACGGCTCCTTGATGCTCCGCCAGCCGCTCAAGCTGCGTCCCATCCGATGCGTCCCACACATACACATGGCCATCATCACCCCCGCCGACCAGCCGTGTACCATCTGGGCTCCAGGCCACGCGACGGATCCAGGTAGGGAGCTGACGGCTCACCCAGCGTTGGGAGCGCGTTGTCACATTCCACACCTGCACTCCATGCAGATAGGTGCAGCAGGCCAGCAGTTGCCCGTCTGGACTCCACGACACGCCAAAGTAGTTGGTGTCGGGGTGGTCGAGGTCCCGCAGGATCTGGACACAGGTCCCTGTGGTTGGGTCCCAGATCCGGATGGCACTGTCCCACTCGCTACTGGCCAGCCTGCTCCCATCAGGACTCCATCCCACGTCGTGTACACGCCAGCGATGGCCGTGCAACACCCTGGGTGGCTTCCCACCGGCCACATCCCAGATGGTGACTAGCTGATCCGTGCCGCCACTGACCAACTGCGTGCCGTCTGGACTCCAGTCGAGGTCGTAGAGGGAGGGCAAGGAGCCCTGCATAACACGCACGCACTGCGAACTTTCGACCTCCCACAGCCGCAGTGTGCCATCGTCACTGCCACTGAGCAGGTGGCGGCTATCGGGGGTGAAGGCCAGGCTGTACACCTCGGCGCTATGTCCTTGCAGCACCACCCATGAGCGGCCGAGCTTTCCATCCCACAGCCGGATCGCGTGGTCAAAGCTGCCACTGGCCAGCATACCTCCATCCGGACTCCAGGCCAGGGCTTCCACCCGCTCCGTATGTCCTACCAGCGTCTGCAGACAGCGTCCGCTGGCGAGTTGCCACAGCTTAACGGTGCTATCCCAGCTCGCGCTGGCCAGTCGGCTGCCGTCGGGGGCAAAGGCCAGGCCGCGCACCAGGTTGGTATGCCCGGAGAGCGTCTGCCAGAGCCGAGCCGGTCCGGTCTGTTGCATCTCCCACAGCCGGGTCGTGCCCGCGAAGTCGCCACTGGCGAGCAGGCGCCCATCCGGAGAAAAGGCCAGACAGATGGTGCCCTTGGTCTGCCAACCCGACCAGAGTAGGGCTCCACTGGCAACCTCCCACAGCTTGACGCTGCCATCCCAGCCCCCACTGGCGAGCGTGTGTTCATTCGGGCTCAAGGCGAGGGCTAACGTCATGTCGGAATGGGCCTGCCAGGCCAGGTGCAGGAGCTTCCCTTCCTCGCGCCATACCCGCACTTCTCCCCGCCTACTGGTTGCCGCCCAGTACTGCCCGCTGCGGCTGATGGCCACTGCGGTGATGGTATAGTAGGCCTCGCTCAAGACGCACTCACGCATCAAGGCCCCGGACAGATTCGCGTCTTGCATCTCGACCCCTTGCAAGTACGCCCCACGAATGGCGAGCCGTGAGAGATCCAGACCGCGCAGGTCGCTGCGCAACGCTTTGAGCAGACTGATCACGTTGGCCGGACCATAGCCCTGTCTGTTGTCATCTTCAGTGCGGAAGTGCATGAGCAGCGCCAGGAGCTGGTCCTCGATCCTGGAGTCCGATGCGAGCTCGGCTCGCAGCAGCTCCACGAGTGGACGTACCAGCAAACGTACCTGGATCTCTCGCACGTAGTCTTTTGCTTGCGCCTGCTCGAGTGCATACCGGCGCAGGTGGTCCATCGCCTGCGTGACGATCTCCCCGGTCAGTTGATCGAGCAGGGCATCGGTGACGTACTCCATCACCACCGATTGCAGCGTAAAACTAGCTCCCTGTCCCCGCTCGATCAGAGACCGTCGCGAGAGCGCTTCCAACGCCTCCAACACCCGTCCGCGCGTCGACCTGGGGACCAGCAGGGAGAGCAAGGAATCGAGCGACGTCCACCCGCGGACCACTGCCAGCCAGGTGAGGAGCATCTGCTCCAGCAGCGTCAGGCGTGCCACTTGCTGGCGCAGTACCACGCGGATGCCATTGAAGATCAGCTCCCCCGATTGCAGGAACGGGACAATTTCGCCGGCAAAGAGATCGACGATAGCCTGGCCCACGATCTTGAGCGCCAGCGGATTGCCCGCGTAGGTGGCGATCAGCTGCAGCCAGGCGGAGGATTCCCCGCGCAGGTCCTTGTCTTCCAGCAGGGATCGTGCTGCCTCTTCAGAGAGGCCCAACAAGCGCAGTGAACGGACTGGCCCACGCAGCCCCTCCATGGCCTCGATCTCGCGGGGTTTCTCGCGGCTGGTCAGCACTACACAGCTGCGATGGGCAGATTCACCAAGCCGCTCGATCAGTCGCCCGTAGCCCTGGTAGCCGGGACGGTAGTTGCCCTCGGGGTCTTCCACCTCCAGGAGTGTCTCCAGATTGTCCAGCACGAGCAGGCAGCGCCGCTCTTGCAGCCGTCCGATCAACTGGTTGATGCGTTGTTCCAGCAATGGGGGGAACTCGGCGGGTGGGGTTTCCGAGAAGAAGGTAAGGCAGTTGGCGACCAGGTCCTCACAGGAGGGGGCATCCCTGACAGAGCGCCACAGCACGGCGTCGAAC
>Ga0207646_10005396_pt1 | contig 13449 bp, 18 predicted proteins | sample KBSK5502metaG_FD_184343 | JGI IMG/M metagenome (GOLD analysis project Ga0207646, IMG submission 184343) | Corn, switchgrass and miscanthus rhizosphere microbial communities from Kellogg Biological Station, Michigan, USA - KBS K5-50-2 metaG... | ecosystem: Host-associated > Plants > Roots >... | reverse complement strand
TCCGCATTCTGGCGGCTTGAGCTATTCCACGCCTTACTAATACATCGAACGGCAGGCGGCCTTTTCGACATGGCCCGACCGCAGTCATCGCGGTCCGACCTCAACCCGGTTGGGCTCCGAACCTCGAGGAGCCGCTCGGGACGTTGCGTTCTTGGGGCGGGAGAGGAGGGTCTCCCGCGCAGTTTCGGCCCCTACTTCACCAATTCCTTTCAGCTACCACTTGGCCGAGGTTGCATTGCCCAGCCGGAGACGGATGAAGTGTGGACGGTTGTCTGGCAGGTCGGCCGGAGATTGGCCGCTCGGTAACTGAACGGTCAGGGCACAAATACGACCCGGGTCTCCTCAAACAAGCTCGATACCACGGCAGACGAATGAAACCACCGCGCCCACTCAACCGCCTCAGGTTTGTTCGGCTACGGACTACGCTTTGGCGGTGGTCCCCTTGTTCGTGGGACGAGGAGAGGAGCTGGCCTTGCTCGAGGCCGTCTGCTCCAGGATGAAGCGCGAGGGCAAGCCAGCCGCGACACTGGTGACTGGGCTTCCCGGGTCAGGGAAGACGAGCTTGCTCGCCGCGCTGCGCCGTCGACACGGTGCCAGCCGTCAGTTGAGCATGGCCGGATATGAGACCGGGACCCAGCTGCCGTTGGCAGCGGCCGGGGATCTCTTGCGCGGGCTGGCGAAGGTGCCCGGCGCAGGCGCGAGCCTGGATACCGCGCTCGTCGGGGCCAGTGCTACTGACGATCGTCCGCTGGAACCATTGCGAATCTTCGAGGCCGCGCATCGGGCGCTGCTCGGGCTGGAGGACGCTGTGCTGCTCTTCGTCGATGACCTGCAATGGCTCGATGAGCTTTCGCTTGCCCTCTTGTCGTATCTGATCCGTGCGGCAGACGCAGAGGAGAAGGGACTCGCCCTTATCGCGGCAAGCCGCCCGGCAGGTGCTGGAACGGCCGTCTATGACTCGATGGCGAAAGAGCTGGGACCTGACCGAGCCACGACCATACGGCTTGGTCCGCTTGGGCGCGATGACGCCGTCCAACTTGTGCGGCAGCTTGCACCCCGTGTTAGTTCCGAGCGCGCCACCGAGATCTGGACCCTGGCGCAAGGCTCACCGTTCTGGCTCGGCATCCTCGCGCAAGGTGGTGGAGAGCGGCATCTTGCTGACTACCTCATCGAACGCGAGCGTGCGCTTTCGCGCGACGCCGTGCGGTTGCTTAGCGTTCTGGCGGTAGCTGCACGTCCATTGTCACCAACAGAGTTGGATGCCCTCCTAAGTTGGAGCGAGACGCGAACTGAGCATGCTATCGCCGAACTCGAGCGGTCGGGCCTGGCGATTGTGGATGGCATTTCCGTTCATCTTGCGCACGAGATTATCCGCACGTCCGCAGCGGCGCAATTGCCCCGCGCCACACGGCGACAGCTTCACGCGTTGTTCGGAGGATGGCTGGAGCAGCAAGCAAGCGGCGACCTTCTGTTGCTGTTGGAGGCGCTCGTCCATCGACGCGAGGCCGGACACGAAGTCGGCGAGCTGGCCGTCCGCATTCTCCAGTCGCCCCGGCGTCGCTTGATCGGACGGAGCGGTTTGGAGAGCCTCGGGCAGGTCGCAGATGCTGCAGGATTCTCCGAACCAGTCGCTGTCGTCCTCCACGATCGCGTGGCTTTGCTCGCCAGCGAGCTGGGCGAGCACCGCGTCGCCATGGAGCGCTGGATCACGCTGGCGTCAAGCGTGTCCGATCCGGGGCTGACCGCGAGGTGCTACCTGGGTGCTTCCCGCGCCGCTTCTCGGATTCTTGAGTACAGAGACCAGGCTCTCCCGCTGCTGGCCCGCGCCCAGGGCCAAGCGACTGCCGACAGAGTTGTGGAAGTTGAAATCGAGGCGCAACACGCCAACCTGCTTCGACTGCTGGAGCACCGGATGGATGAGGCACGGCGAGTCGCGGGGCAGGCGGTAGCTCAGGCGCGCGCACTCTGGGCCGATCGGGATCCGGGAACTATCAGCTCTCGGGAGCGGGAGGCTTATGTGGCCGCGCTGCAGGCCGCCTTCGATGCTGCCGTCATCGAGGATGACGCCGCTGATCTCGTGCGCCTGTCGGAGGAGATGACGGAGGCGGCACGAGGTTCGGAGGAGGCGACGCTATCGGCCGCTCTGAACACGGCGCTTGCTTTCTGGTTTGTCGGCCGGACTCAAGAGGCTGTGGAGCATGCGCGACGCGCCTGGCTGCAGTCGCATGAGCGGGTGCTGCCGATGCTCAGTCTGGCAGCAGGTTCAGCCCTGGCTAGCAAGCTGATCGAAACCGGAGGGTTGGGCGAGGCCGAAGAAGTGATTTCGGAATGTGTCGAGATGGAACGCCGGATCGCGGGTGACAGAGCGCGCCTCGCAATCGGAAAGGTGGCAGTGCGCTCGATCCATGAGCTCCGGCATCTGCTGTGGTTCTCGCGTGGCGACTGGCGAGACGCCGCAACCAGCCTCGGACAGGAGCTGGCGCTCCAGCCCGATCCGCACTACCGGATTCACCTCCACGGCCTCATCGTTGTCTGGCTCGCGCGGTGCGGCGGTGAGACTCGAGGCGTGGACCTTGACTCCCACCTTCTGGCTGCCCAAGCCGACGCCCTCACTGCCGGCTGTCGTAAGTGCGCTCGAGAGATGGCACTCAGAGCCGCCGAGGCCTACGCACGTGTGGGCCGGATTGACGATGCTGACAACGAGCTGCGTGCCTGGGATGCCGACGGCCGTCGTACCGAAGCGGGCGACCACTTATGGCGCGGGCACGTCGGCGCCCTCGTCAGGCTCGCCCAGGGTGACTTTGCGACAGGCCTTCGAGATCTTGAGGCGGTCATCTCGGAAAGAAGCCGTGTTGGACTGGTGATGGCCGTGCTTTGGGCCCGACTCGATCTCGCTGCCGCGCTCGTCGCCACCGATGCCGGTCGGGCTGCGACCGAGTTCCGCCAGGCAGGAATCGAGGCGACAGCGATCGGTGCCACAACCGAGGAGCGGCTCGCAGAGCTTGGACTGCGCCGGCTGGGCGTCCGCACATGGCGGCGTGGTCGGGTGTCCGGTGGCCAGGACACTCTGGTGAAGTTGAGCGAACGAGAACGGCAGATCGCGAACTTTATCGCGGCCGGCAAGACCAATCCCGAGATCGCAAACGCGCTCTTCCTTTCCCGCAAGACCATCGAACGGCACGTATCTAACGTTCTCGCCAGAACCGGCGCCCGTAACCGAACCGACCTGGCCAGACTGGTGAGCAGCGCTCTGCCTCGAGCAGATGCAGCAGTAGAGCGACTTCTGCCCCGAGTCTGAATCAACCCGCCCAGGAAGAATGAGGGAGCTCACCGATGATCGGTCGGCCCGGCAGGCCATAACCTCCCCTTGAAATCCACAGATTTTCAAGGAGTAAAGAAATGCAAACGGCACTGTCGCTGCGCAAATTTTCGATTAGCCCGATCGTCGCGATCTCCGGGATCCTGCTCGCGCTGACTGCCGGTGGTGCCAGCGGCTACCTGGTGAAGAGTCAGCTGTCTACGGCAGGGACCACCGCTGCTCAGCCACCGGTTGCGGTGCAGCCCCTGAATGTGGCGGCTCCGCTGGCGTTGCCCGACCTAATGGCCCAGCACGAAGACTCCCGGCTCTTTGTCGCCCCGGCCGCGCCGACATACATTACGCAGCACGAGGACTCGCGCCTCGTGATCGATAAGACCGTTAGCGAGACTGACGCTGTAGACCGAGCCGTTGCTCGTGCAAACGCCAGCGAACCCGACGCCGTGGACCGCGCGCTGGCCCGCGGTGATTAGCTCACGCCCACTGCAGAGACTCGGGGGATGGGCGAGGTCGGTGATGCTCCCTGAGGAGCAGCCGACCCGCCCGCAGTTTCCGAATCTCTGACCCCGGGTTGCGTCTCAACCGTCCAGTTGGAAGTCCACTTGGTAACCGGCTGATATCAGGTGGCAGCGCATGGAGGCCGGATCTGAGCGGAAGACGAGGGTTTCCCGCGCAGTCCCCACTCAGCCGCCTCAATTTAGGTTTGGCTACCGTCCTCCTCAGTCGCGACCATTGCCGTCGATGCCGCGACCAATCGGCCGGCCACCATCGCGAGCAGTTCAATGGCTTGGGGTCCCCCTCGATCAATGTCGTCAACGACGATCACCCGTCGCGCCCCCGACCCGAGCCGTCGAGCTGCAGCGTCAAGGTCGAACGGAGGCGCGGCGCCCAGCAATCGGGCCGCCTCCCCATCCGGATCACCGAGGTCATTCAGCAGCTGCGCCCAGACCCATCGCCCATGCTGGCCGCGGGCAGGCGACGCTCGCATGACCTCGAAGCCGCGACGGCGAGCTTCGTCCGCGGCGGCGTTGGCGATCGCAGTCTTCCCGGACCCCGGCGGGCCGGCAATGACGATGAGACCGCCCAAACCAGCGTCCGCCTGCTCGAGCAACTGGCGGATCTCGCCCATCTCGCGAAGCCGACCGACCAGTTCCACTCTGGCAGATATACCTGAGCGGCAAGCCCATGGCAACGGGGTGAGCAGCAACCGAATGTTGCTGCGTTCCTTAGTTACGCATTCAGGGGAGTTGGGATACCTGAAGCTCGGCGTTGGTGCCGGGTCCGAAGACCTGGGCGTAGTGTCCGCCGGTGGCTTCGATCTCGAAGAAGGGCTGGCAACCACCGCTCCCGCACTGGAAGATCAAGAGGTAGTTGCCGTTCGGGTCGGTGGGGATGAACGGAAGGTGGACCTTGGTCGGGACGGCAAAGCCGCTGAGTGATATGTGACCAGCTCCGTTTAGCGACGGGTTCGCGTTCTGGTGGCCCTGGAACTCGAGCTCGCCATCGACGTTCCCCGATTTATCAATCACGATCCAGCCCCAAATGCCGCCGATTCCGAACGGATTGCTCGGACTGGCAACGCAGGTGACCGGGTTCTGACAGTTCAGCGATAGCCCCACCTGGTAGGCGGCGCCATTGCCGTACGCGGCGGCGGGCATGGCACTGGTCACCAGTAGCGCGCCACTTACCCACGGGAGCCGAGCCGCGCATGGTTATCGGCTCCCGACCGGAACCGCCTACTCTATTGGTTTCTACCTGCTCGCTTGACGAGAATATTTGCGGCACCCAGAAAATCAACGTGCTCAAGCTGCTGAATGAAAGTGAAATGATCCCCGCCCCGTTGACATCCTAGGCAATACCAGGTCTGGGTCGCGGGGGTCACATGAAACGAGAGGGCATCGTCTGTGTGGAATGGACAGTTGCCGATTAGATCCTGATCGCCTTGTTTGAGCGGCAGACGGCTCGATATCAAATCGACGAGATCGAGCCGCTCCCTGATCTTCCGGGCTAGTTCTTCCTGGGGCGAAAGCACGATCCGAGGCTTACGCGCTTTGCTTTCCTCGCTTATCAAGCAGGAGCCGAGCACCCATACGCGGCTGTGATCCGGATCACAAATTCCGAGCCTTCCGAAGTTTCGCGGTCTCCCTGATGGCGTCTCGAAACTCGGTGACCATCTCCTGGTAGCCGGTGACCTCGCGGGTGGCCTCAACCTGACCCGCGGCGGCGAGGCGGCCTTTGATCGCGACCGAAGCGTAGTAGGCCCCGTTGTAATAAGGGAGCAGGTTCTCGAACTTGAAGGGCGGATCGCCCCTAGCCACGTTGAATCGCCTGCAGGATCTCAGCGTCCTTTGGCCGATCGGCAAAGTCGCGACCCTCGTAGATGTAGCGAACGATTCCATCGCGATCGGTCAGGACGAGCGCCGGCGTCGAAATTCGTCCGGCGCCGTCCCAGAAACCGAACGGCCTGATGGCGACCTCTCCCTCAGGGTCGCTGAGCAGGTCAAACGGCAGCAAAAGCTTCTCGATCATGGCTCGGTTCTGTTCGGGTGAATCGATCGAGATGCCGTAGATTCGGATCCCGGCTTCTTGAAAAGTCTCGATCTTCCTGGCAAAGCTGACCAGCTGCCCGTTGCAATAGGGTCACCAGTCGCCGCGGTAAAAAACGAGAAGATTCGGCCCCGAGATGTCGGGCAGTGAGCGGGTCGAGCCATCCTGGGCCAGAAGGGCGACAGTGGGTAGCACCGTCCCGGCTCTGAGGGTGGTCGCCATACCCTTCGAAACACGCAAGGCGATCACAAGATTCCCGCGAACCGAGGCGCATTCAACGATGGAGCCCTGCGCCGCTAGCGAACGTCGTTGCTCAATCGTTCCGCGATATAGGCCGCGTACCAGTCGGGCCAATCGTCATCGCGATGTCCAAGTGACTTCTCATAGTCACCGTGCGCCCGCTCCGCCTCACGGAGAAGCACGGCCAACCGCTGCTGAAGGTTGCTCTTCCCGTTCATCCTCCCCTCGATACTAAGCTGCCGGATTCAGGCGAGGCCGATCGGGATAATGTCGTTTTCAGCGAAGATCGGGCCCACCGTCAGGCCCAGGCGGCGATATACCTTCTCCGGGACCGAAATATCGGCCAGGTGGAGCTGGCCCACCCAGGGCCGAGCAGCAGGAGCTAGCAGCCCGCGCTTCGGAAGCGCGAGGGTCAGGGTTTCCGCGGCTCGAATCGCGGGATCCGACGCCTCGCCGCTGTCCCCATCAAGCCCGGACGGAAGGTCGAGGGCGAGCAGCGGACGGCCCGAAGCATTGGCCGCCTGTATCAGCGCCGCTACCACACCGGTCGGCGCGCCTCGCAAGCTATACCCGATGAGCGCGTCGATGACCAGGTCAGCACTGGTGAATAGCTCGCTGACTCCATCGGCAACCACACGAACGGGAATCCCAATCCATTCAAGAACGGTCAGCTGTTGCCGCGGGACGCCGCGCATCTCGTCCCGGGACTGGGCAAGCACGACCGTGACCGCGGCTCCCCACCCGAAGAGTCGCCGGGCGGCGGCCAGGCCGCCTCCCCCATTGCCGCCTCGACCTGCCAGCACAACAACCTGCCGACCGTGGGCACTGCCGCCCAGCATGCTGCGGGCATGCGTTGCCAGGCAACGGCCCGCGTTCTCCATCATTTGCGGCAGGCTGATCCCGACTTCTTCGGTCATCAGCCGGTCCACCTCCCGCATCTGGTCGACCGAGACGAATGTGACGCCGATCACGGTGGAGAGCTCATGGATGGCATGTCCATCCTCTGATTGCGGCATGCCGCTAATGTACGACCAGAGTGCCGTGCATGCCCAGACCCTGGTGGCCGTCGACCGGGCAGAAGAACTGGTAGGTCCCGGGCTTGAGCGTAGCGGTGAAGCCCTCGGAATGACCGGGGCCAAAGGCGAGGTCCTTCGTATGCCCTTGGACGCCATTGCCCGTCAACACCACCGCATGATTGATGGTGCCGTTGTTGATGGCAGTGAACGTGTAGATGCCGGCGTCCAGGGAAAGCTGCGCCGGTGTGATCTTGTACTCGCTGAGATGGAGCGTCGTGGTGGTGGGTTGCTGGCCGGCACCGGGGCCGGAACACCCGGCGAGAGCCAGCGCCGCGACCAAGGCCGCAGTTCGGAAAAGATGGGCCGGCGACCTGAGGGGGGTTACACGCCGCCGGCCCATGGAGGCGGGGACAATCACTGAACGATCAGATCGACCTTGTCCGCGACATCAGGCATGAGGGGGGCATGCTGGTTGTCGACCAGCAGCGCGAAGAACGTGTGATGGCCCGGCGTCAGGCCCTGGGTCGATGCCTGGAATGTCGTGGCACAACTCATTCCGAGCATGGTCGCCATCCCCATCATTGGTCCATTCATGCTGTCGACGTTCAGGTGCCAATGGCCGTAACCCTTAAGGTTGGCCTTCCCGAGCAGGTCGCACGACGCATTGAAGTTGTTGATCGCCACCTGGACGGTAAAGTCACCCGACACGGTGTCGCCGGTGTGCGGCGACTGGATCTTGATCAACGGCGTCCCCAGGTTGGCCGCGGTAATGGCCGCCAGCGGCGATGCGGGCTGATAGGTGAAGGTCATGTCCTCCTTACCCTTGGCGACTTCCTCGTGATCGTTCAGTGCGGGGAGCACGGTGAGCGTGTGCTGGCCTGGTGAAACGTTCTGCATGCTGATGGTCGCGGCGTCGGTGCAATACATGTTCACGAGCGCATGATCGAGCTCGATGTGGTAGTGGCCGAAGCCTTCCCTTGGTGCCTTTCCTGCCAGGGCACAGCTGAGCTGGTAGCCGGTCACGGCCACGGTCACGTTCAGGGAATTGGTGGTCACCACGACCCCGTTTTGCGGCGAGACGAATTTCGCTGTCATGTTGCCGGAGGCTTCCGGCATCATGGACATCGAGGGGGAGGCAGCCGGTGCGGCCGCCTGGCCACCACAGGCCGCCAGCAGCAACGGAATGCCGATAGCCAGTACTCCAAAGGAACGCCCGCGCGCCATCATGCCCACCTCCGTGTGTCTTTACCGTTTCCTATGCGTCTGGGTGTGGACTCGGATTGCGCAACACACGCGGGTGCCAATCCATTTACGATCGAGATGCCATAGATGAAGGATGAGAGGCTCGTTCGTGGCCAGGCTGCTGCCCAACACAATCACCTCACGGAAGTTCCGCTGGCCGAGGCGGCCGACAGCGAGCTGCTCCAGCGGATTGCCATGGGCAGTGAGGAGGCGTTTCGAAAGCTGTGGGATCGCTTCGGAGCTGGGGTCTACACCATCTGCCGGCGCCGGCTGGGCGATATCGGCGCCGCGGAAGACGCGACTCAAGAGGCGTTTACCAGCGTGTGGCGGCGGGCTGGGACGTTCGACCCGGTGCGCGGCTCGGCCGCTGCCTGGCTGTACGCAGTCGCGCGCAACGCCGCAGCGCAGCTCGCTCGGCGAGGTCACGCCGGTGCGAGCTTTGTGGTGCTGGACGATCAGACCGCCGACGCCGAAAAAGATCCGGTGATGGGCCTGGCGCTGCACGCGGCGTTGACGCGGTTGCCAGCAACGGAACGCAAGGTGTTGGAGCTCGCCTACTTCGAAGACATGACACAGAGCCAGGTCGCGGAGCGCCTTCAGCTCCCGCTGGGCACCGTGAAGACCCGGACCCGTTCCGGCCTGCACCGATTGGCCGGCTTTTTAGAGGACAGCCAGAAATGAACCCTGACGACGTCGAGGGACTCCTGCGGGAAAACGGCCGGCCGTTGGAGCCGTCGGCCCGCCTGCGACGCTCTGTCTTGTGGATTCCAAAGGGCCCAGTTCAGGGCCGCCAGCCACGCGGATGGCGGAATCGGATCGCGGCCGCCGCCGCCGCGGCCGTCCTACTGGTCTTCGCGAGCGTCGTGACGGTTCAGCACCTCACCTCGTTTCATGCTGTAGCCGCCGTGACCCTGCGAGGCGCTCCCGGAACGCAGGCCGTCGCGGAGATGGGACAACCCGATGGGCCTAATCGCCCTGTACGCCTGGTGGTCCAACACCTGAAGCCGGGGACCGTGTCGTATTACGAGCTCTGGTCGCTCGCGGAGCAACCGCCGATGATGCTGACCACCTTCATGACCGATACCTCCGGATCCTGCACCTTGACGTTCTCGATGCCGGCGTCCGCATCCTGGCGCGAACTTGCCATCACGCCACAGGGCCAAAGCAGCAGTTACCTGTTGCGCTCGGATCGTTAGGCCCATCGTGGCACCGACTATGATGTGCGCTAATTAACCTAGCCGCGGCTCGGGCTCTCGGGCGGTGTGTCGTAAAGCAGGTGAGCCCACTCTTCACTCGAGAAGTCGAGGTGCAACCCACGCAAAGGCCCGATGCCGCCAACGGTGACGGGAATCTTCTCGAACATGTGTATATGGGGTGCGTCGTCGCGCTGCTCTAGATCCATTCCGGCCCGATGCGGGTGCAGGTCGCCAGATGTTGGGCGTGCGGGATTGCAAGCTCATCCGCCAGCCGGAGAAGCTTCACGATCCGGCGATCCCCGACCTGATACCAGACCCGACGGCCCTCCTTCCGGGCTTGCACGTAGCCGCACCAGCGCAAACAGGCCAGGTGAGTGGAAACGCGAGCCTGCGGAAGGTCGAGCAGGTCGACCAGCTCGCCAACCGTGCGCTCCCGGTCCAGCAGGAGCTCGAGGATGCGGAGCCGCGTGGCATCGCCCAGACCCTTGAAAAAGCGGGCGCTCGCTTTGACTGCGATCTCCGGTTTGTCTAACATAACTGGCATGCCGTATATTTTAGCAATGTTCCCGGAGCAGCGTCGGCAACGACTCGGCAGCAGCAGCGCGAGGTGGTCTCAACGAATAAGCCGATGACGATCGGACAGCTCGCCCGGCGAACCGGAGTGTCCATCAGGGCTCTGCGTGAATACGACGCGTTGGGTTTGGTCTATGGGCTCGGCCGTCTACCTTCAGCACCGGGGCGAGCCAATAGGCCCCTATCTGAAGACGATGCTGGATCGGGCGCTCGACCGCACCGAAGCTCGGATCGCGGAGCTCCGCGAGGTTCGCGATCGCGTTCGTCACTTCCGTGCCGCACATGCCGGCGCCCTGGCCGGACAAACGAACTTGGAGCTCTATGCCTCAGATCCGCGCCGGCACGCCGTTGGAGTTGCTTCTTGACTCTCCACCTGGGGTGAGGGTCTAGCGTCGGTGTTGATCACCACCCGAGATTAAGGAGGCAAAAGTGAGTACGTCCATTACGGCCGTCCAGCAACTTTCGGAGGCGATCGCCGCGGCGACCATTGACATCGCCGACGAGGGGCGCCGCATCGCGATCGCGGTCTATGACTTGCTCGCGCTAGGGGATCCAGTCACCCCAGCGGAAATCGCTGCCCATGCACGCGAAAATGAGGCGCTCGTCGTGGCGACGCTCAAGGGGTGGCCCGGCGTGTTCTGGGACGACGAGGGGCACGTGGTCGGTTTCTGGGGTCTCGCGATCCCAGAGATGGATCACCACTTCCACGCCGAGAATGGCAAGCCGATGTACGCCTGGTGCGCGCTGGACCCCTTCCTCATCGTGCCAGTGATCGGCCGCCCGGCGGGCGTCCAATCGAAGGATCCGGTCACCGGTGAGCCCGTCACGATGACCGTCACGCCCCGCGGCATCATGGATCTCTCCCCCACCACCGCCGTCGTGTCGTTCCTCGCGCCGAACAAGCCGTTTGACTTCGACGTGATCGAGAGCTTCTGTCACTACGTGCTGAACTTCGCGTCGGCCGAGTCGGCCGAGCGCTGGGCGGCAGAGCGTGAGGGCATCATCCTGCTATCGGCAGCCGAGGCATTCGAGGTTGGGCTTCACGCATGGAGCAAATGGCGCTCGCCATCAAACGCAGAACTGCAACCGAAGGCATAGATGACCGCTCCGGACGTTGAACTGGTACAGCAGACTCGAGCAGCGGCGTTCCGGCTGCTGCTCGAGACCGGTCGGACGGTCGTATCGAGGGATGGGCATGGCGACAACGGTTGATGTGATTGTGATCGGAACGGGTTCGGCGGCCCAAGCGGTGGCGTACAAGTGCCGTGAGTCCGGCTGGAGCGTGGCCGTCGTCGATTCCCGCCCGTTCGGGGGCACCTGCCAGTTGCGCGGCTGCGATCCCAAGAAAATGCTGGTGGGCGTTTCCGAACTGGTCGATTGGAGTCGCCGCATGCAGGGCAAAGGCGTCAGCGCGCCTGCCCTGTCGATTGAGTGGCCGGAGATGATTCGCTTCAAGCGCTCCTATACCGATCCCGGGCCCGAGGAAAATGTGCAAGCCTTTGCCAAGGCCGGCATCCTCGCCAAGGAGGGCCGCGCGCATTTCGTCGATCGGACGACCGTCGAGGTAGGGGGCGAACTCCTGGTGGGTCGCTACGTGGCCATTGCGGGAGGGGCACGGCGCGCCACGTTAGGGATCCCGGGCGAGGATTTGCTGACAACCAGCACGCAATTCCTCGAGCTTGATCACCTGCCGGCTCGCATCCTCTTCGTGGGCGGGGGCTACATCGCGTTCGAGTTTGCGCACATCGCCGCCCGGGCTGGAGCTCAGGTCAGGGTGCTGCACCGCGGCAGCCGACCGCTCGAGAAGTTTGACCCCGATCTGGTGGGCATGCTGGTGGAGGCAACCCGAGGACTGGGCGTTGAGGTTGGCCTGAACATGGAGGTCGTGGCGATTGAGCGCCGCGGCGCCGGCTTTCTTGTTCGAGCGCGGACTCCGACAGGAGACCAGACATTTGAGACCGACATGGCCGTCCATGCTGCTGGACGGGTGCCAGAGATCGACGACCTCAACCTAGAGGCCGCAGGGGTGGCGCGGACGCCAGATGGAGTTTCGGTCAATGAGTACCTACAAAGTGTGAGCAACTCGGCCGTCTATGCGGCGGGTGACGCAGTTGAGAGCGGTGGGTTTCCCCTGACCCCGGTAGCCGGGATGCAGGGGGCCATCTTGGCCAGCAACCTGATCAAGGGCAACCACCGAACTCCGAATTACGACGGCATCCCCACCGTAGTTTTCACCACCCCGCCACTTGCCCTGGTGGGTCTCACCGAGGAGGCAGCCCGCGCCGAGGGCCTGCGCTTTGCGACGAACCAGGGAGACACGTCGGAGTGGTACACCTCGCGACGGGTCGCGCTGCGCCATACCGGGTTCAAGACGCTCGTCGAGGAGGGGACGGGGCGGATTTTGGGCGCCCACCTTTTGGGTGAGCACGCTGACGAGGTCATCAACCTCTTTGGGCTCGCGATCCGCACCGGGATACGCGCGAGCGATCTGAAGCACATGGTGTTTGCTTATCCGACCGGCGCATCAGACATCAGCTCGATGCTCTAACCGTCCCGTCCTGGCACACGCGGCCCGCTCGCGGCACCAGGACTATGCCGGCAAGCTAAACCAGAACCGGGTCAGCCCACCCTTAGACTCCGCCCCGACCCGCCCGCCGGTCGCCTCGACCAGCTGCTTCACGATCGCGAGTCCGATCCCGGCTCCCCCGCGGGTCCGGTCTCGGGACTTCTCAACCCGGTAGAAGCGCTCAAAGATGTGGGGCAGGTCGCTGGCTGGGATTCCATCGCCGGTGTTTGTCACGCTCACCAGCACGTCGCCGCGCCGGGCTTCCGCCGCAATGCTCACCCGACCGCCAGCAGGCGTATACCGAGCGGCGTTCTGGAGCAAGTTGGCAAGCACCTGCGACAGGTGGTCGGGGTTCGCGAGGGCCTTCAGGCACTCGGGCAGCTGCACCTCCGGGCGGATGTCGGCGCGGTCGAAGGCCGGCCTGGCCATCTCGACCGCGGCGGCGATCAGCGGGACCAGGTCGCACTCCACAGCCGGTGGCGCACCTTTCCCCGTATCGCCAGCCGCGAGCATATCCAGCGATCGGGAGAGCCTGACCAGCCGGTCTGCCTCTTCGTGAAGGGACGTGAAGGTTTCACGATCGGGCGCGATCACCCCATCCCGGAGGGCCTCCAGATACCCTTGCAGGTTGGTCAGGGGAGTGCGCAGCTCGTGCGCCGCGTTGATGATGAACTCGCGCCGCAGACGCTCCTGCTCCTGCAGGCTCTGCGCCATCTGGTTGAAGGAATCAGCGAGCGAGACCACCTCATCCGG
>Ga0207646_10005395_pt1 | contig 13449 bp, 9 predicted proteins | sample KBSK5502metaG_FD_184343 | JGI IMG/M metagenome (GOLD analysis project Ga0207646, IMG submission 184343) | Corn, switchgrass and miscanthus rhizosphere microbial communities from Kellogg Biological Station, Michigan, USA - KBS K5-50-2 metaG... | ecosystem: Host-associated > Plants > Roots >... | reverse complement strand
CGCCGCTACCACGCGCGGGGCACCGCCGTGGTCTATCTCGACCTCGACGACTTCAAGATCGTCAATGACTCGCTCGGGCACGTGGAGGGCGACAATCTGCTGCGGCAGGTGGCGATGCGGCTCGGTGAGGCCGTTCGACCGGGTGACACAGCGGCCCGGCTCGGCGGTGACGAATTTGCCTTGCTGCTCGACGACGTTGATGAGGACGGTGCGGTCAGCGTCGGGACACGGGCGATCGCAGCGCTGAATCGCCCGTTCGAGCTGACCGAGCATGCCGTTCGCATCGGCGCAACGATCGGAATCGCACTCAGCTCGTCGACCCGGCCAGACGCTGTCGACATGCTTCGCGCCGCCGATATTGCGATGTACAGCGCCAAGGCCGCTGGCAAGGGACGGGTCCGTGTCTTCGAGCCGTCGATGCGCCGCGAAGCCGCCGAACGGCTGCGACTGGGTGTCGATATCCGGGGTGCCGTGGAGCGCGGTGAGTTCACCCTCCACTACCAGCCGATCATGCAGCTTGCCAGTGGCGAGGTGGTCGGGTTGGAGGCCTTGCTCCGCTGGGTCCACCCTGAGCTGGGCCTCATTCCGCCGTCCGAGTTCATTCCCCTGGCCGAGTCGACCGGACTGATCATCCCGCTCGGCGAGTTCGTCCTGCGCGTGGCCTGCCGTCAGGCCCGGGCATGGCAGCGTGCGAGGCCCGGGCAGCCGCCGCTGGTCATCTCGGTCAACCTGTCTGGGGTCCAGCTCCAGCACCCCGGCCTCGTCGCCGCGGTGAGCCTCGCCCTGGAGGACGCCGAGCTGGCTCCCGAACTGCTGACCCTGGAGGTGACCGAGAGCGTCCTCGCCCACGAGACCGATGACATGGTCAGGCGGATGCGCCAGCTGAAAGGTCTGGGACTGCGGATTGCCATTGACGACTTCGGGACCGGATTCTCGTCGCTTGCCTATCTGCGCCGTTTCCCGGTCGACACCGTCAAGATCGACAAGAGCTTCATCGACGGGATTGCCAGCGGTGCCCCCGAGCTTGCCCTGGTGAAGGCCATCGTGCGCCTCGCGCACAGCCTGAAGATGACGACGGTCGCCGAAGGGGTGGAGCTCGAAAGCCAGGCCAGGCGGCTGACCCGGATGGGTTGCGACCAGGCCCAGGGCTTCCAGTTCGCCAGACCGATGGAGACGCCGGCCGTCACCGCGCTGGTCGTCGGCCACACCATGCTCAGCATGTGGGTCGGCCACTCTGGCCACGAGCTGGCGGTCATCAAGGATGTCGTGGCCGATTTCGAGGCACTCAACCCCACGCTGCGCGTCGATGTGGTCGGCAGTGTGTCCGATGCCCGGATCATGGCCGCTCGGCGCGGCGAGGACCGGCCCAATGTCGTGTGCTCGATCGAGTCGGACAACTTCGGCAGCTATTCGACGAGCGGCGGGTTCGTCGACCTGGCGCCGTACCTCGCGCGCGACGGCATCGACGTGGCCGTGCTGACCGACGCGACGCAGTCGTACACCCGGCACGGCGGCAAGCAGTGGGCGTTGCCGATGCTGGCCGACACCTACGGGCTGTACCTCAATCAGGCGCTGCTTGCGGAGGCCGGTCTGAGTCGGCCGCCGCGGACGACGTCGGAGCTCGTCCACTATGCAAAGAAGCTGACCCTGCGCAACGCGGATGGTTCGCTTCGCGTGGTTGGCTTCAACCCGCTGTTCGACTTCTACGAGAACGTCGTGGCCATCTTCGGACACATGTTCGGGGTGCACTGGACGGACGCCGACGGTCGCTCGAGCATCGCCACGGACCCGCGCTGGTCGCGGATGTTCGAATGGCAGAAGGAGCTGGTCGACTGGTACGGCTACGAGGACCTCGTCCGGTTCGGCGCAGGACTTGGCCACGAGTTCTCTCCATCGAACGCCTTCCAGACCGGTCAGCTGGCGATGTGCCTCGACGGCGAGTGGCGGGTGGCCTTCATCGCGGGCGAGGCGCCGCATCTCGAGTACAACACGGCACCGCTCCCGGTCCGCGACGGGCTGGCCGGCGTGTACGGCTCCGGGTATATCAACGGCAGCGTGATCGGGATCGCGGCCGATGCCACCTCGGTCGATGAGAGCTGGGAGCTGGTCCGCTACCTCGCACTCGACGATCGCGCACTGGCGAAGCTGTCGAACGGTCTGCGCAACGTTCCCTCGACCAAGACTGCACTGACCTCCCCGGAGCTCGTTCCTGACGCTCGATTCGCGGTCTTCCTCGACATCTTTGCCCATCCCAGGTCAGCCTCGATGCCGGTCGAGGTGGCCGCGGCGGGCCAGGATCTGCTTACCAGCCTGGCAGCCGAGTGGCAGGCCGGCCAGGTGAGGGACCTGTCCGCTCGGCTGAGCGAGATCGATCGTGTGATCGATGCCCGCCCCCGTCGCCATGGCAGGTCCGCGTCCGGCGTCCCGGCGGCCTAGGCAAGCGGATGGCTTGCCGGTCATCCTCCGGCTGTCTACGGTTGTCGCGATGAAGGCCGCGGGCCTTCGCGGCGCACACAGGGAGGCGGGCGTGGCGAATCACAGCGGCTCGGGGACCAAGGCAGATCCGTGGATCCTGCTGACGCCCCCTGGCACATCCAGCTATTCGATGTACATCGATGAAGGATCGGAACCGGCCTCGATTGTCTGCCAGGTGGGTGGGACCCAGTTGCGCTATGACCGGCGCGCCATCGATGACCTCCACGCGATGCTCAAGCAGCACGGCGACTGGATGGCGCTCGGTGGCGCGGATGAGCAGAAGCCGGCAGCGGACGGCAGCGTCGAAGCCTGGGGCCGCTCTGCGGACAATCCGATGGGGGGTTGGTACGGTCTCAAGAAGGGCTTGCGCGGCCGCTTCGGCGTGTACATGCCGCCGCTGCTCGAGGCCCTCGGGCTGGCCGAGTTGACGCACGACCCGAAGAACAATCGCATGCGGGCGCGTTGACTCGAAGGTGGCGATTGCGCATCGGGGATCAGCTCGCGGTCAGGCTCGTGTGGCGGCCCCGGCGAAGGAGGCCATGTCCGGGAAGGTCGCCTCCGGATGGGCCTCGACCCATGGCGAAGCGCCGGAGCCGGCGCGGCCATGCCGTCGATCGATCCAGACCGAAGCCAGTCCCAGGCGCCTGGCCGGTGCATGGTCGTGGAACAGGCTTTGCGCGACATGGAGGATCCGCTCGCGCGGCAGGTCGATTCGATCGAAGGCGGCAAGGAAATTGCGTGGATCGGGCTTGTAGCTGCCGACCGACTGAGCGGTGACGATCCAGTCGAACTCGACGCCGAGACGGCCATTGGTGGTGGCGAACAGGTCGTCGTCGCAGTTCGTGATCACGCCCAGGCGATACCTGCTCTTGAGCCGGGCGAGTGCGGCCACAGAGTCCGGGAATGGAAGCCAGTCGCCGACCGAGGCACCAAAGTCCGCCGCGGCCTTGTCCGTCGCCTCGATGCCATAGCGCCGGCAGACGACGCGCAGGCTGTTTGCCACGACCTCCCGATATGGGAGATACGGGCCCCCCTCCGCCGCGCCCTCCGCCTGGCTGTAGCGTTCCAGCAGCTCGTCGTCGGGTGGCGCGACAGCAAGTCCTCTTAGCGCTGCCCGCAGTCCCGTGAGGATCCCGGTCTCCCAGTCGACGAGCGTCCCGTAACAGTCGAAGGTCAGCGCCTCGAAGCGACCGTAGTCGAGCGCATCATCCGTCACTTTGCCCAACCCTCCTGCTAGCATCGCTGCCCAATGGTGGCTCAATACGACTTCATCATCGTCGGCGGCGGTTCGGCCGGCTGTGCCCTGGCAAATCGCCTGTCAGCCGATCCGTCGGCGCGAGTGCTCCTTCTCGAGGCGGGCCGGCCCGACTACCGGTTCGACGTCTACATTCACATGCCGGCGGCGCTGGCCTTCCCGATCGGCAACCGATTCTACGATTGGGGCTACGAGTCCGAGCCCGAGCCGTTCATGAACGGGCGCCGGATCTACCACGCCCGCGGCAAGGTCCTGGGCGGCTCGTCGAGCATCAACGGCCAGATCTTCCAGCGCGGCAACCCGCTCGACTATGAGCGCTGGGCGGCGGATCCGGGCATGGGCTCGTGGGACTACGCCCATTGCCTGCCGTATTTCAAGAAGATGGAGAACTGCCTGGCGGCGGCGCCGCATGACCCGTTTCGCGGCCACGATGGCCCGCTGGTGCTCGAGCGAGGGCCGGCAGACAGCCCGTTGTTCGCGGCCTTCTTCCAGTCTGTCCAGGACGCCGGCTACCAGCTGACCGAGGACGTCAACGGCTATCGCCAGGAGGGATTCGGGCCGTTCGACCGGAACATTCATCGGGGACGCCGGTTGTCGGCGGCGAGGGCTTACCTCCATCCGGTCATGGGTCGACGGAATTTGACGGTGCGGACCCGAACGATGGTCAGCGCGATCCGCTTCGATGGGCGGCGCGCGGTCGGCGTCGAGATCGAGCGGCGGGGCGGCGGAACCGAAAGCCTCGGAGCTGGCGAGGTCATCCTGTGCGGCGGGTCGATCAGCTCGCCGCAACTCATGCAGCTGTCGGGCGTCGGACCCGCAAACGAGCTGGCGGCGCTCGGCATTCCGGTCGTGGCCGACCTGCCCGGCGTCGGCGAACACCTCCAGGACCACCTCGAGGTGTACATCCAATACCGATCCTTGCAGCCAGTCTCCATGCAGCCGGCTCTGCAGCTCTGGCGTCGTCCGTTCATCGGCGCCGAGTGGCTCTTCCTCCGCCACGGGCCGGGCGCGACCAATCATTTCGAGGGTGGCGGGTTCGTGCGAAGCAATGACGACGTGCTCTACCCGAACCTGATGTTCCACTTCCTGCCGCTCGCGGTCCGCTACGACGGGTCGGGCCCGAAGGGTGGGCATGGCTACCAGGTCCACGTCGGCCCGATGTATAGCGATGCGCGTGGCAGCGTGAAGATCGTGTCGCGGGATCCGAACGCTCATCCAGCGCTGCGCTTCAACTACCTCTCGACAGCCCAGGACCGGCGCGAGTGGGTCGAGGCTGTCCGCGTGGGGCGGCGGTTGCTCAATCAACCCGGCCTCGAGCCCTACAACGGTGGCGAGATTTCGCCCGGGTCGCCGGTCGAGACCGACGACGAAATCCTGGACTGGGTGCGCCGCGACGCCGAAACGGCGCTCCACCCGTCATGCACGGCTCGGATGGGAGTGGACGGGGAATCGGTGCTGGACCCGCTGACCATGCGGGTCCATGGCGTCGATGGTCTTCGCGTCGTCGATGCGTCGTCGATGCCGTACGTCACCAACGGCAACATCTATGCGCCGGTCATGATGCTCGCCGAGAAGTCCGCCGACCTGATCCTTGGCAACACGCCGATGCCGGCCGAGCACGTTCCGTTCTACCGGCACCGGCCTGCGGGGGCGTCCTCGCCGGCCCGTTCCCCGGTCGCGACACCAGCGTCGGCAGTGACATCAGCGTCGGCAGCGACATCCCCTTGACCATCTCCCTTGGGTCATGAACATCACCCTGGGTGATATCGGAGGGGTACTCGCCGGGTGCCTGACGGCGCGTCAACCCCCTCGCACGTCGAGCGCGCGCCCCCAGCGCAAAACCCGGACGGATACGAGCACGCCGAATGCGGCCAGGACGAGGATGGCCGCCGCCGCGACGGAAGCGTCCAGCTCGCCGCCCCCGAATTCCGCGTAGACAACGAGCGGCAACGTCTGCGTCCGGCCCTGGATGTTGCCGGCGAACATGATGGTGGCGCCGAATTCGCCCAATGCACGCGACCAGCTCATCACGGCGCCGGCGGCGAGGGCGGTCGCTGCCAGGGGGATGGTCACCCAGCGGAAGACGTCGAGCTCGGCAGCGCCATCGACCCGGGCGGCGTCCTCGATGTCGCGGTCGACGGAGGAGAACCCGGCTCGCGCAGATCGAACGAAGAAGGGCGCAGCAACGAATGTCTGGGCGAGCACGACGGCGAGAGTCGTGAACGGGATCGCAATCCCGAACGCGTCGAGCGCTCCGCCCAACAGCCCACGCCGTCCGAGGACCAGCAACAATGCGAGACCGGCTACCGAGGGCGGCAGCACGATTGGCAGGTCGACGACCGACTCGACGATCGACGAGCCCCTGAAGGATCTCCGCGCCAGGAGGTAGGCGAGCGGCGCACCGAGGACAAGGGTCAACCCAAGGCTGATGGCCGTGGTCACCAGGCTGAGCCACAGCGCGTCGAGCACGGCCGGGCTGCCAAGCGCAGCCCCCAGGCCCCCACCGAAGATCGCGCGAACCACGATGGCCACGATCGGCGCCGCCATGAACACGATGAGCGGAGCGGCGAGGACCGTCAGTCCGCTCGGGCGGCGAGCCACGGTCATGTCGGGGGGAGGAAGCCGAATGTTGCCAGGATGGCGAAGCCCGGGGGGCTGGCCAGCCAGTCGAGGAACGCGTGGGCATCGGTGCGATGACTCGAAGCGGCAACCACAATGCCCGCGTACGTCGCCGACACGTTCGCGGCATCGGGGATGGCGATGATCGCCACCTCCGTGGAAGCCCGTGCGTCCGTCGCGTAGACGATGGCCGCATCGCCCTCGCCCAGCTCGATCTTGGCCACCACTGCCTGGACGTTCTGCTCGCGCGACACGACGTTCTGCGTATAGGCACTGACGAAGTTCTGGGGGTAGCCCGCCAGGGCTCCGAGCCTTTCGACGACTCGATCGGCGTAGCTTGAGATCGGCACATCGCTGCCGGCGGCAACGATCCTGAGCCCCGGGCGTGCGAGGTCGAGAGGGCTGTGGACGCCTCCCGGGTTGTCGGCCGGGACGACGATCGTGAGATTGTTGCCGGCGAAGTCGACCGGCGGACCGTCGGTCAGGCCGGCATCGGCGAGCGTTCGCGGGTTCTTCTGATCGGCCGACAGAAAGACGTCATCCGGCGCGCCCTGCTCGATCTGCGTGCGCAGTGTGGCCGACGAGTCGGTCGCGATCATGAGCCTGACTCCGGGAATAGCGGCCGCGTAGGCGGTCTTGACCGCATCGAGCGCCCGTTCGAGCGAAGCCGCCCCGAAGACGGCTAACTCCACTGGCTTGGCCGACGTGAGCGGCTGTCCGTTCGCGCCAGCCGACCGGTCGAGCTCCGTCGTCGAACAGGCAGCCAGACCCGACGGCAACGCAAGGGCGATTGCCAGGCCAACGAGGCGGGCCCCGAGGGCCAATCCTCGGCGATTCATCCGCGCGGTTCACGCGGTGATGGAATTTCGATGATGACGTTGGTCGCCTTGACGACACCGATCGCCTCATCGCCGACGGCCAGACCGAGCTCGTCGACCGCCTCGGCCGTCATCAGGCTGACGACCCGATGCGGACCGGACACGATCTCGACTACTGCCGCGACGCCGTCCTTCTCGATCCTCGTCACGAAGCCCGGGAACCGATTCCGGGCCGATCCCGCTACGATCGGCCGTTCCGTGGTCGAGCGTCGCCGCTCCGACAGAAGGCGACTGACCTCGGCCATCGGCACGAGGCGCTGCCCACCCCTCGATCGATCGAGCCGGAGCCGGCCCTCGATCTCCCAGCGCCGGATCGTTTCGACGGTCACACCGAGCATTTCGGCGGCCTGGCCGACCCGCAGGTGGTTGGCGGCCATCTCTAGGTCCCAAGTGCTACAGAGGCGGAGTACCTCCGTATCCAAGGCACTATACCGCGCTATCAAGGGCGAGCGCTGGTGGCGGGCGCCTGGGGCTGAGGCGCCTGGGGCTTGAGGCGGCAGCCTAGCGGCTGGCCTTTGCCGGCTTCGCCTTTGGCGCCTTTGGCGCCTTCGGCGGCATGGTCCGCCCGAAGGCCACCGCCCGGTCCACCCAGGATCGAGCCTCAGCTCCGGTGCCCGTGATCATGGGGGCCGGGAGCGCGACGTAGCCGGCCATCGCTCGACCCGGCATGATCTCGACCGGGCCAGCGCCTTCGATGGCCAGCAGCTCCGTCCGATCGGCGTCGCCGAGGCGGACGAACCAGCTCGACTCGTACAGGCCGCTGACCATGTTGCCGCCGACGAACAATGCCGGGTAGCCGAACATCAGCCGGTGCTCGATGTCGGGTATGTCGTCGGTGACCGCGTGAAACCGCTCGATCAGCTCGGGTGGTGACTTGGCGAAGCCGGGCATCGTGGCAACCTCCTGAGCGAACGGTACTCCGCCGCGGCCGTCGAATACCCTTGCGGCCACGAGCCGACAGGTGGACTCAGTCCTCGGCCAGGTTCGGGGCGAGCCAGCGGCGCATGACCTCCACGGACTCGTCCTTGCGCTCGGCGTAATCACTGAGTTGGTCGTTTCCGATCCGACCAACCCCGAAATACGTGGCCTCCGGGCGCCAGAAGTAGTAGCCGCTGACCGACGCCGCCGGCAGCATCGCGTACGACTCGGTCAGCTGGATCCCGGCCCGCTCCTCCGCCTCCAGGATCTCGAACAACGCGCCCTTCTCGGTGTGATCGGGGCAGGCTGGGTAACCGGGCGCCGGACGGATGCCCTGGTAGCGCTCGGCGATCAGGTCGACGTTCGAAAGGTGCTCGCCGAGCACGTAGCCCCACAGCTCGCGGCGCACCCGCTCATGGAGGTGTTCGGCAAACGCCTCCGCCAGGCGGTCGGCGAGGGCTCGGGCCAGGATCGCCGAGTAGTCGTCGTGGGCGGCTTCGAAGCCGACGACCAGCTTGTCGAGCTTGTGTCCGGCGGTAACTGCAAAACCGCCGACGTAGTCGACGATGCCGGTCTCCCGCGGCGCGGTGAAATCGGCCAGGCAGAGATTGGGCCGCCCGGGTGGCTTGACCATCTGTTGGCGAAGGGTGTGGATGATGCCAATCCGACGGCCCCGTGCGTCGTCCGCGTACAGCTCGATGTCGTCGCCGACGCTGTTCGCCCCCCAGAAGCCGACCGCGGCCCGCGCCTCGAGCAACCGTTCCGAGATGATCCGATCGAGCAGCGCGAGCGCGTCTTCGTGGACGGAGCGCGCCGCCTTGCCCGTTCTCGGGTCGGACAGGATCTCGGGATAGTGACCGTTCAGCTCCCAGGTTGCGAAGAACGGCGTCCAGTCGATCCGTTCGACCAGCTCGTTGAGCGGCTGGTCCTTGATCGTCCGGACACCCAGGAACGACGGTCGCGGCGGGAGGCTGGCGTTCCAATCGACGACGAGCCGATGCCGGCGCGCCTCGGCGATCGGATGACGCGCGATCTGCTCCTGGCGGGCGCCGCGGTCACGTCGAATTGTTCCGTACTCCTCGCGAACCCCGGCAGCAAAGGCATCGCGGCGATCGGGATCCATCAAGGCAGACGCGACGCCGACCGCCCGCGACGCGTCGGCCACGTGGATCACCGGCCCGTGGTATTCGGGCTCGATCTTGACCGCCGTGTGGGTCCGCGAGGTGGTCGCGCCGCCGATCAGCAGCGGGAGCTCGAACCCCTGACGCTCCATCTCTCCCGCGAGGTGGCGCATCTCCTCGAGCGACGGCGTGATCAACCCGGAGAGCCCGATCAGATCCGCTTCCGAATCCCGGGCGGTCTCCAGGATTCGCCCGGCGGGGACCATCACGCCAAGGTCGATGACCTCGTAGTTGTTGCAGGCGAGGACGACCCCAACGATGTTCTTGCCGATGTCGTGGACATCACCCTTGACCGTCGCCATCACGATCCGGCCGTTCGAGCGGGACGCACCGGGCGCCCGTTCGGCCTCGATGAACGGCACCAGGTGGGCGACCGCCTTCTTCATGACCCGGGCACTCTTGACCACCTGCGGCAGGAACATCTTCCCCGAGCCGAACAGGTCGCCGACGACGTTCATGCCATCCATCAGCGGTCCCTCGATGACCTCGATCGGGCGACCAGCCGCCTGCCGAGCCTCCTCGGTGTCCTCGACGATGTAGCCGTCGATCCCCTCGACGAGCGCGTGCGTGAGCCGCTCGCCGACGGGGAGTGACCGCCACGCCAGCGCGTCGCCACCGGGTCCAACCGCATTGGCCCGCTCGCCCGAATATCGGTCGGCGACGGCCAGCAGGCGCTCGGTGGCATCGGAGCGCCGATTGAGCACGACATCCTCGACCAGCTCGCGGAGCGCCGGCTCGATGTCGTCGTAGATTGCGAGTGCGCCGGCGTTGACGATGCCCATGTCCATCCCGGCGGCGATCGCGTGGTACAGGAAGACGGAGTGGATCGCTTCGCGGATTGGATCGTTGCCCCGGAAGGCGAACGACACGTTCGACACCCCGCCGGATACCAGCGCGCCGGGCAGGGTCTCCTTGATCCTGCGGGTCGCCTCGATATAGGCGACGGCGTATCCGGCGTGTTCCTCGATCCCCGTCCCGATGGCGAAGATGTTCGGATCGAGGATGACGTCTTCGGGCTCAAAGCCGGCTTGCTCGATCAGGAGACGGTAGGCGCGGGCGGCGATGGCGACCTTGCGCTCGGGGGTGTCGGCCTGGCCTTGCTCATCAAAGCCCATCACCACCACCGCCGCGCCGTACCGTCGGCAGAGACGCGAGTGCTCGAGGAACGGCGCCTCGCCCTCCTTGAGCGAGATCGAGTTGACGACCGATTTGCCCTGGACGCACTTGAGCCCGGCTTCGATCACATCCCAGCGCGACGAATCGAGCATGACCGGGACCGCGCTGATGTCCGGCTCGGCGGCGATCAACCGAAGGAAGCGGGTCATCGCCGCCTCGGAGTCGAGCATCGCCTCATCCATGTTGACGTCAACCAGCTGGGCGCCGGCCTCGACCTGCTGGCGCGCCACCTCGACCGCTTCGTCGTAGTGATCGTCGAGGATGAGCTTGGCGAACTTGCGCGAGCCGGTCACGTTCGTGCGCTCGCCGACGTTCACGAAGACGCCACCGGGTTGCGGGATCGCCAGCGCCTGGAGGCCGGACAGTCTGGTCTTGTGCTCGACGGTGGGCGCGATCCGCGGCGGCACTCCGGCCACCGCGTCGGCGATCGCCCGGATGTGGCCCGGCGTGGTGCCGCAGCATCCGCCCGCGATGTTGATGATCCCGTCGCGCGCGTAGGCGTGCAGCAGCGTCGCCATGGTTTCCGGCGACTCGTCGTAGCCTCCGAACTCATTGGGCAGGCCGGCGTTCGGATAGGCGATGACGGGTAATTCGGTGATCCGCGCCAGGTCTGCGACATGACCCCGCAGCTGGCGGGCGCCGAGGGCGCAGTTGAGCCCGACGGCCAGCGGACGAGCGTGGGCGATCGACGTGTAAAAGGCCTCGACCGTCTGGCCCGACAGCGTTCGTCCCGACGCGTCGGTGATCGTGCCCGAGATGATCAGCGGGATCCGCTCGCCGGCGGCGTCGAATGCCGCCTCAACCCCGAAGATCGCGGCCTTGGCGTTGAGCGTGTCGAAGACCGTCTCGATGACCAGCAGGTCCGCGCCACCCTCGATCAGGCCCTGGGCGGATTCGGCGTACGCCTCGGCGAGCTCATCGAAGGTCACGTTGCGGGCGCCCGGGTCGGCGACATCCGGTGAGATCGAGGCGGTGCGGTTGGTGGGCCCGAGGGCGCCCATCACGTAACGTGGACGCCGGGGGTCGGCGACCTCGGCCGCATCGGCTGCGGCGCGAGCCAACCGGGCGCCTTCGCGGTTGATCTCGGCGACGACGGACTCGAGTCCGTAGTCGGCCTGCGCGATCCGGGTGGCGGTGAACGTGTTCGTCTCGATGACATCGGCGCCGGCGTCGAGATAGGCGCCGTGGATCGCCGTCACGATGTCGGGTCTGGTGAGGCAGATCAGGTCGGTGTCACCGCGAAGGTCGCGCGGGTGGTCTGCGAATCGCTCGCCCCGGAAATCAGCCTCGGTCAGGGTGTACGACTGGACGAGCGTGCCCATGCCCCCGTCGAGCACGAGGATCCGTTCCTTGAGCAGACCTTCGAGCCGCGCGAGGCGGCTCGATCGATCGAACGGCGTCGCGCTGGCGATGGGCGATGGAGATGACGTCATGGCTCCCAACCGGCGGAGACCGAGTGTAGCCGGGTCGCTAGCTCTCCTCGATTCTGCGGAAGGAGAGACGCGGGCCGTAGCGCGGCGCCTGGATCCCGCTCAGCTCGAGCAACCGGACCACGCGGGCGCGCTGGCCGCGGTAGGGCTCGAGGAGCTCGAGCATCCGGCTGTCGGTCCCTCGCGGCTCCGCGGCCAGGGCGAACGCCACCAGATTGGGCAGGTGGAAGTCGCCGACGCTGACGGCGTCCGGGTCGCCCAGCGCCCGGACCCCGACCTCCGCCGCGGTCCACGTTCCGATCCCGGGCACCGCGACGAGCCGGGCGTAGGCGTCCGCGAATGGCAGGTTGACGATGGCCTCGAACCAGGGCGCGCGTGAGGCGACCCGCCGGATCAGGTCGGCCCGCCGACGCTCGACGCCAAACGGATGGAAGTCGTAATAGGGGATTCGGGCGAGCGTTGCCGGAGCGGGTGGCAGGCGAAGACCCAGCTCGGCTGGGCCGGGAGCGGGTTCGCCGTGCATCCGGATGAGGCTGAAATACGCCCGGCGGGCCTCCGTGCCGATCACCTTCTGCTCGAGGATCGCCGGGACGAGCGACTCGATTACGGCACCGCTCCTGGGGATCCGGACGCCCGGAAAGCGACGTGCCAGGTGCGTGATGGTCGGGTGTGCTGGGACCAGCGGCTCGGGGGCCGCCGTCAGGCCGAGCAAGTCCGGGACGCCCGCCAGCGCCCGATCCGCTCCGGGGCCCCAGGCCTCCGCGACGACCTCGCCGTCCGAGATGGCGATCGCCAGCGATGCCGGGCCGTCCGCGGTCCTGGTCGCGCGCAGCGCCCGCCCGCCCGCGAACCGTAGTGTCCGGTCGCCCGGGCCTCGGCCAAGTGGTGCCAGGGTCCGGTGGAGGTCCAATGGGCCGTCGAAGTGGTAGCGGCTGGTCGGCATTGCAACGATCCTGACACGCCAGGGATTTGCCCGCTAACCCCCCAGATATCTTCGAAATACGGCGACCATGCTATGTTGGCCGGGACGTGCGACGCCCCAGAGTCGTCGCGAGTACGGCGCTCATCGCCGCGTTCGCCCTGGTCGCCGTCCCCGGTCCGGTTGGTTCGTGGGTCCCCAATCCCACGTACCAGGTGGATCCGAACCTCTTTAACCGGGTGGAGGTCGCGGCGCTTGCCCGCGGGACGGCGATGACGATTCCGCCTCCTGATCCGGGTGCCCGCTCGAGCGGGAACCTGCATCGAGGTTCGACTTTGTTCGAACCGGCCCAGCGATCCGAGCCGCTCCCGGCTCCGGTTCGGGCCGCCCAACCGAATCCTGCCGCAGGATTCCTGAGCCTGAACCCATGGCGCTACGACGGCAACGTGTCGTGGTACGGGCCCGAGTTCTACGGCCATCGAACCGCATGCGGCTACGCCATGACCCAGGAGCTGCTCGGCGTGGCCCATCGCAGCCTGCCGTGCGGCACGCTGGTCACCTTCCGCAATCCGACCAATGGCCGGACCCTGACGATTCC
>Ga0207646_10005394_pt1 | contig 13452 bp, 6 predicted proteins | sample KBSK5502metaG_FD_184343 | JGI IMG/M metagenome (GOLD analysis project Ga0207646, IMG submission 184343) | Corn, switchgrass and miscanthus rhizosphere microbial communities from Kellogg Biological Station, Michigan, USA - KBS K5-50-2 metaG... | ecosystem: Host-associated > Plants > Roots >... | reverse complement strand
CGTAGCCCCAGGCAGCGCCCGCGTTCGTCACGGTCGTGTCGGTGCCCAGGTGGGTGGTGTCATACCAGTAGTCCGGCGGCACCCAGTCGTACGGGCCCTCCTTCTCCCCCGAGACGCCGAGCGTCGTGGTCGACTTGTACTCCGCCGAGGCGATCAGCGGGTCCTGCGGGTAGAAGTCCGCCGCGGTGAACCCGGTAATCGACACCGACTCCTGCTGGCTCGACGGCTGGTTGTCGCTCCACTGGAAGCTGAACACGCTCGGGTGGTTGCGCAGGTTCGTCCCGATGGTCTGCGCGGAGTTCTGCAGCACGTTCAGCTGCGCCTGGGTCAGGCTGCCGCTCACCTGCCAGGCGTCGCAGCACTGGAACCCGCCGTTGACCAGGATGCCGGCCGCGTCCATCTGCGCGAACCAGTCGCCCGGCATGATGTGGCCCTCGAGCCTGATCGCGTTCACGCCCATGTTCTTCATCAGCGCGATCTGCTTGGCCGTGTCCGCGGCCGAGTAGTGCAGGAACAGGTTCGGGGACCAGCCGCCGCCCCGGATCACGATCGGCACGCCATTGATGCTGAACGCCCGGGCGCCGCTGGGCTCGATGGCATTGGACCCGACCAGGGATGAGGTCACCGTCCTGATGCCGAAGGTTTCCGTGGTCGAGTTGTACTGGGTGGTGCCCTGCGCGGCCGAGACGCCCAGGGTGTAGAGCGGCTGGGCGCCCAGCTGGTAGGGCCACCAGACCTGCGGGCTGGTGATCGTCAGGTTCGGGTAGGTGCCAGGCGCGAACGACACGGTCTGGGTGGTGTTGGCGGGCACGGTGACGGACTGGCTGTCGGTGATCGGCGTGCCGCCGTTCGGCGGGGTGATAGTCGCGGTCACCGTCGCCGTCTGGGCGGTCGCGGTGTAGTTGGTGACGTCGGTCTTGACGGTCAGCGCCGCGCTGGACAGGTTGGCGGCGTCGCTCTGGTTGACGTGCGAGTTGCCGACCGCGAGCGCCGCGTCCACCTGCAGCTGAACCGGGAACTGGATGCCGGTGTTGTTGTCCGGCGGGATCTGGGTCCAGTCCACGTTGTCCACCGTGAACATCGACGTCGGGTCGTTCGGATTGACCTCGATGGCCAGCGAGTTCGCCCCGGAGACGATCAGGTTGCTGATGTTGAAGGTGAACTTGGTGTAGTCGCCGGTCACCGTCGCCGAGGTCGCCACCTCGGTGCCGTTCACCCAGATGTTCGCCGAGCCGATCACGCCGTTGACGACCAGGGAGGCGGTCTGGCCGGCTGCCAGGTTCGGCGTGAAGTCCGTGCGCCACCACCAGGGCACGCTGAACTGGCTGACCGTGTCCGGGCCGATCTTGTTCATGAACCCGTAGCACAGCTGGATGTTGTTGGCGAAGAACACGCTGTTCGGGCTGCTGGTGCTCTGGTTGACCGGCTGCAGCGCGGTGTCTCCCGGGCACATGCCGTTCTGCGCCAGGGCCTCGACCTCGGTGCCGGGCGCGCCCGCGTCGTCGTTGGCAACCGGCAGCCACGTGCTGGTGTTGAACCCGGGCGTGGAGATCTGCGCGCCGGTCTGGGTGGCGACCGCGCTGCTCTGCACCTTCCAGCCGCCGGTGCCCAGGTTGGTGATGTCGCTGGCCCCGGTGTCCGAGGGCGAGCTCAGGCTGCGGGCCGCCGCGTGGGCGGACGCCGAATGGTGGCCGTGCGGCGTGGCGGCCGCCGGCGCGCCCTGCGCGCTCGACACCAGCCAGGCCAGTGCGGTGGCGGACACCGCGACAGCGGCCCAGCGGGCAGAACGGGGACGGAAAGTTCGTCTCATAGCTGGCTACTCCTGTCCCGCGGTAGTTACCGCGAACGACGGGCGCCCCCGCTTTGGTTGATCCAGTTAGTTCGTAACCTTTCCAAACAAACCTGTCAAGTAGTTCCGTGGCCCGCCCCGACACGAAGACCCGGCCCTCAGCGACCTGACCCGGTGCCTCATCTTCGGCTGACCCTGGCCGAGATCAGTGCGGCGGAACCAAAGGCGTTGATCGAGGGCTTGCGCGCCAAGTGGAGTCAGCATCGCTGATGCCCCGGCCGCCGGCGGTGCGCCCGAGCCTGGCCTGCTGGAAGTATTCGCGAATCAGGTCGCCCTGACGCTGGCTCAGCCGGTCGAAATGCCTGGTCAGAGCCTCTTCGCCGATGGCCTCGGCGGTCCGGTAGAGGGCGTTGAGCTGATCCAGCTTCGCTTGCATCGGGGCTGGCAGCGGCCGGGTGCCGCTGCCACGGTAACGGGGACCGTCGGCCGGGCGGCGCGCCGGCCGCACCGGTGTCAGCGCATCCCGGTCACTGCCTGCGGCGTGGGCAGCAGGTCTGTTGCCCAAAATGACCGGCAAAGGGATCGTCTCATCGTCTGGACCGGTTGCTGGTGTGACAGGCGCGCGACGCGCCGGGTGCGGGACGTGCCGTTCAGCCCGGCCGAACTCATCCAGCGCAGGCGGCCGCGCGGCCGCCGTAGGCGTGTGCACCGGAGGCATTCGGGATTCTCTGGGCCGCACCCCGGCCGCTGCGGGATGAGCGGATCCAGCGGCATCAGGGCCATCGTGCCTGGCGGGCGCCCGCTCGTCGGGCCCGCGCACCCACCGGGGATCCTGATCACCCCGTGCGTGCCTGCCAGGATTGGGTGCCCGCCCAGGCTCGGGTCCGCGTAGCGCACGCTCATCCGGGGCGGGTACCATCCTGGGATTTGGCCGGGGCGAGGAGCCGGGACCGCGCCGCTGCGAGGGTCCGCGATCCGGTTCCCCCGGCTCGCGCATCGCCTGCTGACGCGCCAAACGCTCCCCCGGCGCGCCCGCACGCCCGCTGCCGCCTTCCGGCCGGCTGGGCTCGCCGCGGGCATAGCGCTCCGCCGGGTAGCCAGCCGCCGTCCGGCCAGAACGCTGCGGGACCGCAGGCCCGGCGCTCGAGGGCTGCCCCGCATCGGGACGACGGGAACGAGAACGCGACGCCGCGGAACCGGTCACCGCGGGGCGCTCTCCCTGCCGCCCGCCAAACGCCTGCAGCCATTCTTCTGCCGATTGCGACCGTCGGGGTTCTTCCCCGGGCCACGGGAAGCCGCGCTGCCGGTCGCGCCCCGCCTCGCCGGACGGAACCCGGCGCCCGCTTGCCGGGTCAGCGGGCGTGTCGCGCGTTTGATCGCGGCGCCCTGCCCGGCGCGGTTCCCGCCCCATCTCGCAACCCCTAACGCGCTCCGACCCGCATGCTCCTGACGCCCGTTACTTATGCTAGCCAGCCAGGTAATCCAGTACAGATCAACGCGTTAAGTGCGCGGCCGGGCCGCAGCCCCCGGCGTCCGCCAGGCACGGCCTCGCTGCTTGACGTGACTGGGCTGCTGTGATGGTGTTGACCACGTCCAATCGACGGCAGTGGAGGAAGCCGGTGCGAGTCCGGCGCGGTCCCGCCACTGTGACCGGGGAGCGGCCCTCACGTTAGCCACGACCGCGATGCGGTGGGAAGGCCGAGGGGAGCTTCGATCCGGGAGCCAGGACACTCCGGCCGTCCGATCCTTCTCACACGGGGCGCGGTTACCCCGAGGAAGGCCCGCCATGAGGTCCTCACCTGGTTCGTCCCGCCCGCTGCCCGGCGCCCGCACCCCGCTGCGCCGCGACTGATGCGGCGGGGGTCCGGGCTCGCGCCCGGGCTGCTCCTCGGCTCCGCGCTCGACGCCCTGCTCGCCGACCCGCGCCGCGGCCATCCGGTGGCGGCGTTCGGCGCCGCCGCGGCCCGCGCCGAGAGCCGGCTCTGGGCAGCCAGCCGCGCCCGGGGGGCACTGTTCACCGTTGCGTGCGCCGGACCGGTCGCCGCAGCGGGCTGGGGCCTGCAGCGGCTGGCCGGGCGCGGCCCGGCGCCGGCCGCCACGAGGACCGCGGCGGCGGCGCTGGCGGCCTGGACCGTGCTCGGCGGCGCCAGCCTCGCCGCCGAGGCGTCAGGCATGTCGCGCGCACTGGCCGGCGGCGACCTGGCCGGTGCCCGTGCCCGGCTGCCCGCCCTGTGCGGGCGCGACCCCGCCGGGCTGCCCGCCGCCGAACTGGCACGGGCGACCGTGGAGTCGGTGGCGGAGAACACCTGTGACGCCGCCGTGGCCCCGCTGCTCTGGGGCGCCGTATTCGGGTTGCCCGGGTTGCTGGGGTACCGCGCCGTCAACACGCTCGACGCCATGGTCGGCCACAAGGACATGCGGTACGCCAGGTTCGGGTGGGCCGCCGCCCGTCTCGATGATGTGGCAAACCTCATTCCCGCGCGGGTGACCGCCCTGCTCACGGTGGCCCTGGCGCCCGGGGTTGGCGGGAGCGGGCGCCGGGCCCTGGGCACCCTCTGCCGCGACGGCGCAGCGCATCCCAGCCCGAACGCCGGACGCTGCGAGGCCGCGTTCGCCGGGGCGCTCGGAGTCCGGCTGGGCGGCACCAACCTTTACGGGGGCCAGTCCGAGCGGCGCGGAACCCTCGGCGACGGCCCGCCGCCGGGCCCGGCGGACATCGACCGGGCAGTGCGGCTCTCGCGGCTGGTCATCGCCGCCGCGACGGCGCTGGCCGTCGCGGCGGCGCACCTGACGCGCGGCCGCGCTGCCTGCGGCCGCGCCGCAGGCAGCGCCTTCATGATCCGGAAGGCTTTTGCCCCTTGGAGGGGCAAAAACTCTTCGCGATCACGGAAAGGGCGATGAGGTGAAGGGCATCCTCGTCGCCGGGACGACGTCGGACGCGGGGAAGAGCGTGGTCACCGCGGGGATCTGCCGCTGGCTGGCCCGCCGGGGCGTCAAGGTGGCGCCGTTCAAGGCGCAGAACATGTCCCTGAACTCGGTGGTCACCAGGGACGGCGGGGAGATCGGACGGGCCCAGGCGATGCAGGCCGCGGCGGCCGGCGTCGAGCCGGAGGCCGCGATGAACCCGGTGCTGCTCAAGCCCGGCGGCACCGGCAGAAGCCAGGTCATGGTGCTCGGCCAGCCGGTCGCCGAGGCCGACGCCCGGTCCTACGCCCAGCTGAAGCCCGGCCTGGAGGCCGCGGTGCGGGCCTGTATGGGCGACCTGGCGGACCGGTTCGACGTGGTGGTCTGCGAGGGCGCGGGCAGCCCGGCCGAGATCAACCTGCGCGAGCACGACCTGGCCAACATGGGCCTGGCCCGCGCGGCGGGCCTGCCGGTGATCGTGGTCGCCGACATCGACAGGGGCGGCGCGCTGGCCGCGCTGTTCGGCACGCTGGCCCTGCTGAGCCCCGAGGACCAGGCGCTGGTGACCGGCTTTGTGGTGAACAAGTTCCGCGGCGACGCCAGCGTGCTGGATCCCGGTCTTGCCATGCTGCGGAAGCTGACCGGGCGCCCGGTGCTCGGGGTGCTGCCCTGGACCGCCGGCCTCTGGCTCGACGCGGAGGACTCGCTGGCGCTGGGGGCAGTGAAGGGGGAAGGGGAGGCGGGTGGGAGCGAACTGCCCGGCCCGGCGGGCCACGACGTGCTCCGGGTCACCGTGATCCGGCTTCCCCACATCAGCAACTTCACCGATACCGACCCGCTGGCCGCCGAACCGGGCGTGGTCGTCCGGTTCGCGACCAGCCCGGCGGAGATCGCCGACGCCGACCTGGTCATCCTGCCCGGCAGCAGGGCCACCGTCGCTGATCTCAGCTGGCTACGGAAGCGTGGCCTGGCGGCCGCGATAACGGAGCGCGCCGCACGGGGTGGCCCTGTACTCGGCATCTGCGGCGGATTCCAGATGCTGGCCCGCGAGATCCACGACGACGTGGAGAGCGGCGCGGGCCTGGTCCCGGGGCTGGCCCTGCTGCCCGCCACGGTAAGGTTCGGCACCGGCAAAGTGCTGCGGCTGCGCGCCGGGACGGTGGACGGCGAGGCGGTGACCGGCTACGAGATCTACCACGGCGAAGTGGACGTGACCGGCGGGGACCCGTTCCCCGGCGGCTGCTCGGCCGGGGCGGTGCACGGCACCACGTGGCACGGGATCCTCGAGAACGACGGGTTCCGCCGGTCCTTGCTCCGCCGCGTCGCGGCGGAGCAAGGACGGTCCTACCAACCCGCCGATGTCTCGTTCGCCCAGGTGCGGGAACGGCACCTGGACATGCTCGGCGACCTGGTCGCCGAGCACCTGGACAACGAATCCCTGCTCCGCCTCATCGAGCACGGCCCGCCCGCCGGGCTTCCCTTCGTCCCCCCGGGGGCCCCATGAGTGCCACTCCCCCGCTGCTGTTGATCTCCGCGTCGGACACCGACCTGCTGGCAGCCAGGGCTAGCGGAGCCCCATGGCGCCTGGCCAACCCCGCGCGGACGGCTCCGGACGCGGTGCCGGGTCTGACGGATGGAACGTTCTGTGTAGTGGTGCGGCTGCTGGGCGGGCGGAGAAGCTGGCCCGAGGGCCTCGCCGAAGTCCTGGGCGGCGGCCTGCCGGTGGTGGTGCTCAGCGGTGAGCCGGACCCGGACGCGGACCTGATGGCGGCGTCCACCGTGCCTGCCGGGGTGGCCGCGCAGGCCCTCGCCTACCTGCGCGAGGGCGGGCCCAGCAACCTGGCCGAGCTGGCCAGGTTCCTGTCCGACACGCTGCTGCTCACCGGGGAGGGTTTCGCGCCCCCGGCGGCGCTGCCCACCCAGGGGGTGCATGGGAACCGGCAGTTGCTTCTTGGCAGGCCGACCGTGGGCATCGTGTTCTACCGGGCGCACGCGGTGTCCGGGAACACGGCCTTCGTCGACGCGCTCGCTGACGCGGTCGAGGCGCGCGGCGCGAACGCCAGGCCGGTGTTCTGCGCGTCGCTCCGCTCGGCCGGGCCCGAGGTCTACGACCTGCTCGCCGGGGTGGACGCGCTCCTGGTGACCGTGCTCGCCGCCGGGGGGACCGTGGCTGGGGACGCAAGCGCGGGCGGTGACGAGGACGCCTGGGACGTGACCGCGCTGGCCGCGCTCGACGTACCCGTGCTGCAGGCGCTCGCCCTGACCTCCTCGCGCGCCGCGTGGGCGGGATCGGCTGCGGCGCTCACCCCGATGGACGCCGCGATGCAGGTGGCGGTGCCCGAGTTCGACGGACGGCTGATCACCGTCCCGTTCTCGTTCAAGGAGACCGGCCCCGACGGCGTGCCCGAGTACGTGGCGGACCCGGAGCGGGCGGCGCGGGCCGCCGGGATCGCGGTGGCGCACGCCCGGCTGCGGCACACACCTCCCGCGCGGCGGCGCCTGGCGATCATGCTGTCGTCCTACCCGACCAAGCACGCCCGGGTAGGGAACGCGGTCGGGCTGGACACGCCCGCCTCGGCCGTGGTGCTGCTCCGAGCGCTCCGGGACGCAGCCTATGACCTGGGCGGTGGTTTCCCCGAGGACGGTGACACGCTGATCCACCGGCTCATCGCGGCGGGCGGGCACGACGCCGAGTGGCTCACCGAGGAGCAGCTCGCGGCGGCGCCGATGCGGGTGCCCGCCGCGGACTACGCGCGCTGGTTCGCGGCACTCCCCGCGCCGCTGCGGGAGCAGGTCCGCGCGCACTGGGGCGACCCACCCGGCGGCCTGTACGTCGACTCCGGCGAGATCGTGCTGGCCGGGCTGCGGTTCGGCAACGTGGTCGTGATGATCCAGCCGCCGCGCGGGTTCGGCGAGAACCCGGTCGCGATCTACCACGACCCGGACCTGCCGCCGTCACACCACTACCTGGCGTGCTACCGCTGGCTGGACCGGTCGTTCGGCGCGCACGCGGTGGTGCACCTGGGCAAGCACGGCACGTGCGAGTGGCTGCCCGGCAAAGGGCTCGGCCTGTCCGCGGGGTGCGCGCCCGACGCGGTCCTCGGCGACCTGCCGCTGGTCTACCCGTTCATCGTCAACGACCCGGGCGAGGGCACCCAGGCCAAGCGGCGCAGCCACGCGTGCGTCATCGACCACCTCATCCCGCCGATGGCGCGCGCCGACACCTACGGCGACCTGGCGAAACTGGAACAGCTGCTGGACGAGTACGCCGTGGTCAGCGCGCTCGACCCCACCAAGCTCCCGGCCGTCCGTGCCCAGGTCTGGGAGCTGATCCACGCCGCGCAGCTCCATCACGACCTGCAGGTGGACGCCGCGCCCGGCGCCGAGGAGTTCGACCAGTTCGTGCTGCACGTGGATGGGTACCTGTGCGAGATCAAGGACGCGGTCATCCGCGACGGCCTGCACGTGCTGGGCAGCGCCCCGGCGGGCGAGCAGCGGGTGACCACGGTGCAGGCGGTGCTTCGCGCCACCCAGGTGTGGGGCGGGCGGAGCGCGCTGCCCGGCCTCCGCGCCGTTCTGGCTTCGCATTATGGGCTGAACGAGAAGTCGCTGCTAGCGGATCCCGCCCGGCCGGTCGAGGTGCCGCCTGCCCTGCCCTTGGTGCCCGGCGGGCACCAAGGGCCGCCCCGCACCGCGGCCGGCGTGATCGACGCGCTGGAGGCGCTCGCGGGACGGCTCGTCGCGGGCCTGGGCGGTTGCGGCTGGCAGGCGGGCCAGGCCCCGGCCGTGGCGGCCGAGGTCCTGGGCGAGGCACCGCCGTCCGTCGTGGCCGTGCTCGAGTTCGCCGCCACCGAGGTCGTCCCCCGGCTGGAGCGCACCGGCGACGAAGTGACCAACCTGCTGGCCGCGCTGGACGGCCGTTACGTCCCGGCCGGGCCGTCCGGCTCACCGACCCGGGGCCTGGTCAATGTGCTGCCGACCGGGCGGAACTTCTACTCGGTCGACCCCAAGGCGATCCCGTCCAGGAACGCCTGGGAGGTGGGCGCCGCGCTCGCCGAGTCGCTGCTCGCCCGGCACGTCGCCGACATCGGCGCGTATCCGCGCTCGGTCGGCCTGACCGTGTGGGGCACCTCGGCCATGCGCACCCAGGGCGACGACATCGCCGAGGTGCTCGCGCTGATCGGCTGCCGTCCCGTCTGGGACGACGCCTCCCGGCGGGTAACTGGGTTCGAGGTGGTGCCGCTGGCGGAGCTGGGCCGGCCCCGGATCGACGTCACGGTCCGCATCTCTGGGTTCTTCCGGGACGCGTTCCCGCACGTGATCACCCTGCTCGACGACGCCATCGCGACCGTGGCCGGCCTGGACGAGCCGGCCGAGGCGAACTACGTGCGGGCCCACGCCGACGCCGACGCGGCGGCGCACGGGGACCGGCGCCGGGCGACGACGCGGATCTTCGGGTCCAAGCCCGGCGCGTACGGGGCCGGCCTGCTGCCGCTGATCGACGCGCGCAACTGGCGCACCGACGCCGACCTGGCCGAGGTCTACGCGGTCTGGGGCGGATACGCCTACGGCCGCGGCCTCGACGGCCGGGAGGCGCGGGCCGACATGCAGGCGGCGTTCGCGAGGATCGCGGTCGCGGCGAAGAACACCGACACCCGTGAGCACGACATCGCCGACTCCGACGACTACTTCCAGTTCCACGGCGGCATGGTGGCCATGGTGCGGCACCTGACCGGGCGCTCCCCCGCCGCTTACATCGGCGACTCCGCCGTGCCCGACCTCGTGCGCACCCGGACCCTTGCCGAGGAGACCCGGCGGGTGTTCCGGGCCCGGGTGGTCAACCCGCGGTGGCTCGCCGCGATGGCCCGGCACGGGTACAAGGGCGCGTTCGAGATGGCGGCGACCGTGGACTACCTGTTCGGCTACGACGCCACCGCCGGCGTGGTGGACGACTGGATGTACGAGCAACTGGCAGCCTCGTACGTGTTCGACCCCGGCACGGCTGCGTTCCTGCGCAAATCGAACCCCTGGGCGCTGCGCGGCATCGCCGAGCGCCTGCTCGAAGCAGCCGACCGCGGCCTGTGGGCCAAGCCGCCGGACGACACCCTGGACCGGCTGCGCGCTGTCTACCTTGAGCTAGAGGGCGACCTGGAGGGCGAGGACTCATGAGCAGTGCCGGTGCCGGGGTCGTGGCAGCCAGGACAAACGTTGGCCAGGCGAGGGGGGCGATCAAGTGAACGGGTTTCCGTTCAGCGCGGTCGTGGGCATGGATCAACTGCGGCTTGCCCTGGTGCTGAACGCGGTCTCCCCCTCCATCGGCGGGGTGCTGGTCCGGGGCGAGAAGGGCACCGCGAAGTCGACCATGGTGCGCGCCCTGGCGGCGATTCTGCCCGACGTGGAGGTCGTGGCCGGGTGCCGGTTCTCCTGCGACCCTGCCGCGCCGGACCCGGCCTGCCCGGACGGCCCGCACGAACCGGGCGCGGGATCGCTCACCCGCCCCGCGCGGCTGGTTGAGCTGCCGGTCGGGGCCAGCGAGGACCGGCTGATGGGCGCGCTCGACATCGAGCGCGCGCTGACCGAGGGCGTCAAGGCCTACGAGCCGGGCCTGCTCGCCGCGGCGCACCGGGGTGTGCTCTACGTGGACGAGGTCAACCTGCTCCACGACCACCTGGTGGACCTCCTGCTCGACGCCGCCGCGCTCGGCAGGTGCTACGTGGAGCGGGACGGGGTGTCGGTGCGGCACGCGGCGCGGTTCCTGCTGGTGGGGACCATGAACCCGGAAGAGGGCGAACTGCGCCCGCAACTGCTCGACCGGTTCGGGCTCACCGTCGAGGCCGCGGCCCCGCGCGAGGCGGGCCTGCGCGGCGAGGTCGTGCGCCGGCGCCTCGCCTACGACGCGGACCCGGCCGGCTTCGCCGGCCGGTGGCAGGCCGCCGAGTCGGGGCTGGCGGCGCGGATCGGGGTGGCGCAGGCGCTGCTGCCGGGAGTCGTCCTGCCGGACGCCACGCTCCGGCAGGTCGCGTCGGTGTGCGCGGCGTTCGACGTGGACGGGCTGCGCGCGGACCTGGTGACCGCCCGGGCGGCGCTCGCGCACGCCGCCTGGGAGGGGCGGGCCGAGGTCACCGCGAGCGATGTGCGGGCGGCGGCGCGGCTGGCGCTGCCGCACCGCCGAAGGCGACAGCCGTTCGACGCCCCGCAACTCGACGAGGACGAACTCGACCGGGCGCTGGCCGGGGCCGGTGAGGATCCGGACGACGACCCCGATCCCGGGGGTGACGGGCCCGGAGGGGGCGGGCGCGAAGCGCGGGGGCGGGAAGAGCAGAGCGGCGGTCAGGCCGAGGCCAGCCAAGGAGCCACGCCGTGTGAGGACGCCCCGCCGCGTGAGGACGCCCCGCCGCCGCGAGAGGGTGCCCAGCCGGAACGCGGGCAGGCCGACGATACGGGGCCAGCCAGCGAGCATCGGGTGGAGAGTCCCGCGCGGCGGGCTCCCAGAGAGCCGTCGGCGAGCGCCGCGCCCGAGCAGCCGGCCGCCGCCCCCGGGCGGGTGTTCCGCGTCAAGCGCTTGGAAGTGCCCGGGGCCGGCACGGGTGCAGCGGGCCGGAGATCCCGGGCTCGCACGGATTCCGGGCACGTCACCGGGGCCCGGCGGCCCCGCGGCCCGATCGCCCGGGTGCACGTGCCCGCCACGTTCGCGGCGGCCGCGCCGCACCAGGTTGCGCGCGGCCGGACCGCGCCGGCGCGGCTGGTGCTGCGCCCGGGCGACCTGCGCGAGGCCCACCACGAGGGGCGGGAGTCCAACCTGGTCCTGTTCGTGGTGGACGCCAGCGGCTCGATGGCCGCCCGCGCCAGGATGGGCGCGGTCAAGGGCGCCGTGCTGTCCCTGCTGCTCGACGCCTACCAGCGCCGGGACAAGGTCGGGATGGTCACGTTCCGGGGCAGCGGGGCCGAGGTCGCGCTGCCCCCGACGTTCTCGGTCGAGGCGGCGGCGGCCCGGCTGGCCGCGCTGCCGGCCGGCGGGCGCACCCCGCTCGCGGCCGGCCTGCTCCGCGCCCACGAGGTGCTCCGCACCGAGCACATCCGCGACCCCCGGCGCCGGCCGCTGCTCGTCCTGGTGACCGACGGCCGGGCGACCGCCGGCCCTGACCCGGTCACGCACGCGCACCGGGCGGCGCGCCTGCTCGCCGCCTCGGGGGTGCACTGCGTGGTGGTGGACTGCGAGTCTGGCCCGGTCCGGCTCGGCCTCGCCGCCAGGCTAGCCGGGCAGCTTGGCGGCGTGCTGCTGCGGCTTGATCACCTGGCCGCGGGCCCGCTGGCCGATTCCGTCCGCGTCCTCAGGGAGGTGGCCTGATGCCCCAGGGAAAGCCGTCCGTGATCCCGGACGACGGGCTCACCACCAGGCAACGGCGCCAGCGGGCGCTCGTCGTCGTGCACACCGGCGAGATGAAGGGCAAGTCCACGGCGGCATTCGGGCTCGCGATGCGGGCCTGGAACGCCGGCTGGCCCATCGTCGTGTACCAGTTCGTCAAGAGCGCGAAGTGGAAGACCGGAGAGGAGGCGGCCCTCAAGGCGCTGGACCGGGTGCACGCGCAGACCGGCGAGGGTGCCCCGGTCGCCTGGCACAAGATGGGTGAGGGCTGGTCCTGGATCGCGCGCCCTGGCACCGAGGCCGATCACGCCGCAAACGCCAGGGAGGGCTGGGAGCAGGTCAAGCGGGACCTCGCCGCGCAGGCCTACCGGTTCTACGTGCTGGACGAGTTCACCTACCCGGTCAAGTGGGGCTGGGTCGACGCGGCGGACGTCGCGGCGGCCCTGGCGGCCCGGCCCGGCCAGCAGCACGTGGTCATCACGGGCCGCGACGCCGACCCGCTCCTGGTCCGCGCCGCCGACCTCGTAGTCGAGATGACCAAGGTCAAGCACCCGATGGACACCGGCCAGAAGGGGCAGAGAGGCATCGAGTGGTGAACGTCCCCCGCCTCGTGGTGGCCGCGCCCGCGTCCGGGCACGGCAAGACCACCGTGGCGACCGGGCTGATGGCGGCGCTGCGCGCGCGGGGCCTCGCCGTCTCCGGGCACAAGGTCGGCCCGGACTACATCGACCCCGGATACCACGCGCTGGCGACGGGGCGGCCCGGCCGGAACCTGGACCCGGTGCTGTGCGGCGAGGACCGGATCGCGCCGCTGTTCCTCCGCGGCGCGGCGGGCGCCGACGTCGCGGTCATCGAGGGCGTCATGGGCCTGTTCGACGGGCGCGGCGCCACGGCGGAGGGCTCCACCGCGCACGTCGCGCAGCTGCTCGGCGCCCCGGTCGTGCTGGTCGTGGACGCCTCCGCCCAGGGCCGGTCGGTCGCCGCGCTGGTGTCCGGGTTCGCTGGCTACGACCCGGGAGTCCGCCTGGGCGGGGTGATCCTGAACCGGGTCGGCTCGGCCCGGCACGAGGAGATCCTGCGCAGCGCCCTGACCGGGACCGGCGTCCCGGTGCTCGGCGCGCTGCGGCGCGACGACGCGATCGCCGCCCCGTCCCGGCACCTGGGCCTGGTGCCCGCGGCCGAGCGCGCGGGCCCGGCCAGCCGCGCACTGGACCGGCTCGCCGCCCTGGTCTCCGACGCCGTTGACCTGGCCGCCATCACGTCCCTGGCGGGCGCCGCAGCCCCCTTGCCCGTGCCGCCCTGGGATCCCTTCACCGCGCTCGCACCGCCACCCGAATCCGTGATCTTGACTTCGGGGGGGCTCCCACGCCACCAAACTCAAGATCACGATGCG